>Ga0105244_10000604_pt1 | contig 31974 bp, 42 predicted proteins | sample KBSM44metaG_FD_80423 | JGI IMG/M metagenome (GOLD analysis project Ga0105244, IMG submission 80423) | Miscanthus rhizosphere microbial communities from Kellogg Biological Station, Michigan, USA - KBS M4-4 metaG | ecosystem: Host-associated > Plants > Roots > Rhizosphere > Soil | place...
CAGGCTGCCGTTGCTGATAGTGCACGGTATGACGTGTTTGGTCTCGTGGATGCGATCCTGAACGGTGAAGGTGCCCATACGTTGCGTATGCTCGAAGGGTTGAAAGGGGAGGGGGTTGAGCCGCCTATCATCTTATGGGCCCTAGCACGCGAGCTGAGGCTGCTAGGAAGCCTTTCGGCGCAATATGCGCAGGGTGTACCGATGGACAGGGCTTTCAGCCAGGCTCGCCCGCCAGTCTGGGACAAGCGTCGGCCACTGGTCAGCAAGGCTCTTCAGCGCCATACCGCGATGCGATGGGGCCAGATGCTCCGAGATGCACAGGTCATTGATGCTCAGATCAAGGGACAGGCTCCGGGGCGCGTGTGGGAAGGTTTGGCACGCTTGGCACTTGCGATGGCTGGCGTTCAGCTGCCTTCTTCTGGTCATCAGTAAGGCGCCTGGAGCCGGACACGCATCGACCCAAAGTGGGGGAAAGCCTTCGGGCTGCCGTGAGTGGCCAAGGGTAGTGATCCCCTCAGTTGGCAAAATGAAGCGCCCCCATCTCAGAGGCCTCCACCACCTTGTCGATCGTGTTTCCGCAATTTTAAAGTTGGTAATTGGTATATAGATATCTGTATACTAGATCGACGCCAACTTGCGGATTCAGCTATGCCTACCCTCACGATCAACCATTTCACCTACCGCCTTGCCATAGTCCCCAACTCAGGTGGATACCGCGTTCGGGTGATGCTGCTTCCCCCGCTGGAAGATGGATGGGAAACCATCTGGCATAAGGAGCTTTGGGAAACCGTAGATGATGCTGCTCGCCTGTTGATAGCTATCAAACATCACATGACCATCGACCTTTCCCACTGGGTGTGGTCGACGAGTCCTCCCTCCCTGATCGAGGAGCTTCAGTATCCCCCCATTGCCACTCTGAAGACTGACTTCTTCTGTCACGAGTTCTGAAGCAGCTAGGACACCAAGGCGTCACTGGGTAGTTGTTATGCCCTGCACAACACCAGATACAACCCAAGGACAGTCGCATGACCACTCAGCCGCCCAACATGATCCGAATTCCGTGCCCTCGTTGCGACGGCAGCGGGCATTTCTCGTTCAACCTGGTGAATGGCACAGTTTGCTTCAAATGCGCTGGGGCGAAATACCTGCTAGTTAATGAGAAGAAGCACATGAAGGCGGTGGCCCAACGCGCAGTTCGCGCCAGTACCGCACAAGCCAACTCGAATGCGCGGCAGGCGGCCGCTGCTGAGCGCTATGAGGCATGGCAAACGAAATACTGTGCGGATGCCCGTTTGGGCCCAGCTATCCGTGAGCGCATGGCTGAACATCCCGCGGTTGAGTATGAGGTGCTGTCGATTCTCGCCTCTATCGATGCTGGAGACAACGTACACCCATCGGTACTGGAACGGCTGGCGGCGAACAAGTCGATAAAGTTGGAAGTACCCTACCGTGACCGCGCCGTTGCGCTCGACGCTGGCGCTGTCTGGGATAATCAGTGTCGCAAATGGACCTGGCCTGAGACAACGGCGCCCTTGCCCGAAGCATTGCGCCGATTTCTCGCCGAACGCGGACAATGACCATGCTGACCATCGTGTGCTTCGAAGAGGATTGCACTTGCGCGGACAGCGGACGCCTGCTCAAGATTGGTGTGAAGACGGTGCACCAAAACACCATAGCTGACGACCCCTTCATGTGGCTCTTTGGCTAAGGATCGGCGCTGATTCAGTGGCAATAGCCACCGCGAGTTTGGCGCTGAACCGGTGGCAAATGATCGACGGGATAGCTTGCGAATGAGATCATTGCAGGCTGGAATTCAGGCGTACGACCGTGTTGGCGCACGCCCTTTGTAGGAGCACACGATGACTGACGAAGTTGCGCCACTTGAACCTGGCAAGGTAGGCGCAGAACACTTGGATGTTTTGATTGAGAACACCCGGATGCCTAAATCCGATACCTCGAAAAGGACATGCGAAGCCTTGCACGACTACTTTGTCTACTCGATGCCTGCTGCTCAAGCCATCGAAAAGGCAGGGTTCACGAAGGCACATTTTTACCGTGCTGTGAGGATGATCCAAGAGAAGCATCAATATGCTGCCAAGGTCAGCAGGTTCTATGAGATTCGTCCTGCTGCGGACAAGAAAAAGCGTAGCGAGTCGAAAGCAGGAACGGCCGCTGAGAGCGATAATTGATTCCTGAGCGATAGGATAATTCTTGTTCATGTATATAGATATCTGTATACTTTGATTCATGGGCAGCTAGCCAAGCCGCCTCTACCTGAATCACGGAGCCAGACCATGACCACCACTTCCAAAACCTTTGTTCAAGCTACTGCTGAGCTCAAGTGTTTGCTGCTGCAAAATCCGGGTTACGCCCTTGTGCTGGGCACCCTGGGTGAAGCTGCGCTGCTGGTGGATGGCGACTTGAAAGTTGCCATCGTCGATAATACCGCCCCTGGGGGCATTGATCTGGACTCCGCCCAAGACTTTGACATGGAAGCTTGGAACTCCGCAGAAGGCGAGTGGGACGAAGATCTGTCGGTCAAGTCACTTGAACAGGCTATTCATGAAAAGCTGCTGGTAGCCTTGAACGCCTGATGATTCGCAGATCCGCACCAAGGGAAGGGTGGACGCCAGCCTCTTTGGCGCCACCACAGGAGAATTTGATGTTGACCGACGAAAAAGCCATAGCGCCAGCATCCGCTACGGATACCGCGAACAAGATGCGGCCTGACCCCTTCAAGCATTACCTGCGCCTGAAACGCCCTTGTGCAAACTGCCCATTCCTCGTGCACGGTGCCATCCAACTCAATCCAACACGGCTATCAGGCATCAAGCGGGATCTGTTGGCCGACGATCACTCCTCCTTCGACTGCCACAAAATCACGCACTCGCCGCAGGGCGGTACCTTCAATGATGACGACGGCGAATACACGCCATCAGGCAATGAGGCTATGTGTGCGGGTGCTGCAGCGTTTCTATGGCAGCAGGGGCGTCCCAATATGGCAATGCGTTTCGCACTGGTGTTGGGTGAGGCAAGCAAAGATGATTGGGAGGCGTCCGTCGAGCTCATCGCCAAGTAATCTGTAGCGATTTGCTCTTCCCACTCTGAGCCGGGCAACCGGCTCCCTGACTGCCCATTCGAGGTCATTGAGTTGTGAGCGGTTCAACGCGTGATATGAAGCTGGTCAGGTGCTACAGGGTGAGTACGCGATAGAATCATGCAATGACGATCACAGAGACATCCCGCATGGCAGATGACCAGGCCGCCAGCCCAACCATTACCCCTGAGGCGTTCGAGGTGGTGGAGCATAAACTACTGACGATGAATTTCAGCGCGAAGGTCATAAAAGCGGCTCGGCTGATCATGGTGACCGGCTACGGCCCCAGTCAGGTAGCGTCCGAGTTGCGGATGTCCAGACAGAGCGTTCATCAAGCCATGATGAGAGTGCGTGCAGTCTTGGCCGACATGCCCGCCGACTGGGTCCAGTACGAAGGTTGGATGCCAAAGGAAATGGCTGCCGAGATACGTCGGCGGATCAGCGAGCTCAAGGCTCAACGAAAGTAGTCGGTGGGCAGACCAGGCGGCGGAGAGCGGCGCCGTTCGACGCTTGTGAACAAGCGACGTGCCGTCAGAGCTGTGCGGGGCAAGGCTGAAGCCAGCTCAAACATACCTCGCACCAGAGCACCGCATTTGCCCGCCTCCGGTCCTGCACAAAGCATCTGAAATTTGATAGCAAGCGCCAGCATCATGGCGCCAAAGATCCGCTATCGCTTGCGCGCTCCGTACAATATAATCAAACCTTGCGTTCGGCTTGGCCGTATTGCCCTTGTGCAAACCAGCATCAGGATGATGCCTGGAGGTTGACTGTAATTCCGCAAGACAGATGAGTTGCGTACTGCATACGGATCAAGAGATGAACCAAATAGATTGGAAAGGGGGTCCACTCATTGCAGGCATTCTGTTGTGCCTGAGTTGGGGGGTTTCCGCCCAGATAGCCCCAAACTCGGCAGACATTATTCAAAACATCAACGTTCCTGGGATGAGTATTGTTATCAATCCAGGAGGCCGCGGATGTGGCGTAAATGAAACCTGGGACACCAGTGCTGGTGGCTGCACCAAAGCCGAATACATAAGAAACACCGCTAGGGTCATCCAGGTTTGGTCGGAGACTGGCAATGTTTCCATAGGAGTTGGCCGTTCAAGGCTAGTGGCAGTGGTTCGTGCGGGTGACGGCTCACCAGTGGGGGCGGGCATACAGGTAAGGTGGTCCACATCAGCAGGTGAGCTGAGCAGCTACAGCGGATTCACTAACGCGAACAGTGAAGTTGAATCCTATCTATCGGCTGCCAAAGGAACTGCAGAAGGGGGCATAAACATAAATGCCTGGTCGGTTGCTGAGGGCGCTGGCGTTTGGGTCAATGCCTACAACTCTGCTCGAATCGCCGGTCTGTATGCGACCCAGACAAGCCTCCTGGCTGACGGGACCTCATCAAGCACGTTGGTGGCCAATCTTGTGTACGAAAACGGTGCGCCAGTTGGTGCTGGAGAATCTATATCGTGGGCTTCCAACTTTGGCAATCTCTACAACATCCAGTGGTCGACCGATGGAAACAGTCAAGCCACTGCGCAGATCAACAGCAGTAGCCCTGGCACTGCAACCATCACAGCTTCTCGTAACGGCTCATTGCAAGCTCAGGTCACTTTCGTCGCGCCAGCACCACCTCCACCACCTCCGCCGCCGCCTGCACCGGAACCTACGCCAACTCCAACTCCAACTCCAACTCCAAATCAGCCCGACTCTCCGCCAGTGATCGCATCTTTCACTGCTACAGGCTATTACGACACAAATTACCAACCTACAAGCGAGCTTCTTGTTAACGCGGGATGCTGGGGGGGGTCTGGGTATGGCGGCGCAGGCCAATCTTCGGCTAGTGGGACTGAGTACAACGTTTTCCGATGGTCAGCCACAGGTGCTGATAGGTTTGAGTTGATCAACCCACAAGGCCAAATCATCTACTCGGGCTCAGCCTCTAGCTGGCAGACAAACCTGGGCAATTATAAAGATCGTTCATGCGTGAGATACAACTCTAGTGGCATAAAGACCGGTCCAGGACATAGCTACCCATTTACGTTACGAGCATACAAAGGGGCGGCATCTTCTGAGCGTACGATCAATGTCCGTTTCAATGAGCTCACATATGATTCCAGCTCCTGAGCAAAATCAAGGCCCTGTCTTGGCTGATGTCCTCAGCCAAGACAGGGGGCGTTCAGCATAGAATCGCCTGATCATCAGGCCGAAAAAACATGAACCCTGATTCATAATTTTGGTTGCATAAGTATGAACTGGGGTTCATACTATCTTCACCGGGTCAGAACAGACCCACCGGCACAGCGGATTGTTCTGCCGGAAACGCAAGACCCCAAAACCGTAGAAGGACTTATCAAATGAAAGCAGTATTGATCGCTCTGAAAGCTGTAACCGCTGGCCTGATCGTCGCCTCGGCTCTGAACATCACCGGTTGCTCCGCCATCCAGAGTGTTGAGCAAAAACCAGCTGCTGATCGCTCGGCTCAGGAAGCTCAGGAAGCTGCCGCTATCCGCAACCGCGAGACTGCCGTCAATCAAAATGGCCAAGGCTACCCAACTACCTGCCACTTCCGTTGCGACGATTCCCCAAGTGGTCCGCGTACACTGTAAAAAACCAACAATAGACTGTCGTCTTGTAGAACTAGATCGAGACGGCAGTTGAACTAAAGCGGCTGCGCCTGCAGTTCTGAAAACTATTAAATCCCTAGCTTCCCTCTGACTTACGAACCAGAGATCGCTACCGGCTTGCCTGAATCTTATAAGGAGCTTCACTATGAAAGCAGTAAATACCGCAGTAAAAGCTGTTGTAGTTAGCCTGGCTGTATCCGCTGTCGCTGCATTGACAGGTTGCACAACCCACGCGCATCTGGATCAGACGGAAGTGCAAACGCATGTGGCCGCCTATGAAACTGCCGTCAACCAGAATGGACAAGGCTATCCAACCAACGCTGTCCAGACCCGCCCGTGGTGACACGGGCTGTATCAACGCCTACTCAGCTGGCCAGCATCTAGCAGGCCAGCCGGGATTACAACCGCCCCTGGCAAGGCTGATTTGCCCCGCTCCCCCCCTCAGGTCAGCATGCTGACCGCCTTGCTCAGCCTCCTTCTTTCGCGCGCCCCTGTCGCGCAATCGGCAGTGCAGTAACGGAAAACGAGACTCCCAAGTCCCGAGGCCTAAGGCTGGGCGACTACCACATGCATTACCCACCGCATGCCTAATGGCTTGCATCGGCGACTGCGATCTATAATTCTCCGCATACGTCATGCGGACCTACCGCGCACGCGGGGGCCTATGGGCTGAAATGGCAACGGGCAGATGCTCCTCGCCATGGCATTACGAGCAGCCAATGGAGAGTCCTTTTTTGAAGTACACAACGCTGATGACACCAGAGGAGTTCAAGCAACACTGCAAGGGTAAAGGCTGGACCTTTCGAGCCCTTGCCGGTCGCTGGGAGAAATCCGAAACCTGGATAAGCAAGGTTGCCAATAACCCAGAGCGCGAGATGCTTTGGGATGACGCTGCGAGGGGTTTGGAAGACATCACCAAGTCGAAAGAGCAGGTCGTTAAAAAGGGGTAGGCGCCATTTACTCCTCACCTGCAGTCGTAAGGCCTTTAGACGGCAGCCTATCACTTTTGCTATCACAGCATTGCGTCACCCTACGGCGGTTGCTCCCTAACCTCAAAAGAAAGGCACTCCGTGTATGAACTGCTCCTTTGAGAAAGCCTTGCAGGCGCGCCTGCTGTGGATCGACGTACGCTGCTGCGAAAGCTTAGGCCTTCTCGTGCACAGCCATCGTGCCGCGCACAAGGCGCGCCAACTGGTAGAGGCCCTGGCGAAGCACGAAGCACGTCACGCAAATCGTTATGGCGGCTCCGTCCCACCGCTGCTTCTCGACGTGCCCCAGCTCGCAGAGCTGTACGTGGAAGCATGGGGTCTTGAGTCACTGCGGATGGAAGATGAGCTAGAGGCCGCTTATGAAGAAAGGGCTGCACGGGAAGACGCATCCCATCGCCGAGCATGCATTGAACGTGAGGATTGGGCAGCGCTGAGTCTACCTACACCCTCAGCTTTGTCCGCGCATCTGTATAGCGGCCAGTCAATCGTGATCGATCAGCACTACCTCATCTATGAGGAAGGATTCGTGTGGATGGATACGCCATACGGTGTAGAGAGCGGTCTTGGCAATGAGCCTACGCTTGAACTCTGCCGTAGCTTTCTTGAAACAGTAGGCATGGGCGACTTTTATGGGCCGGAACCGTAGCATCTACAAACCTAACTAACCATGCTGAACGCATCCCGGATAGGATTATTGCGCCATCGCCAGCGGAGAATCCACTCCGCGCATTCTCCGTTTAAGTCACCGGTAGCTGTGGCCAATTACCCGTGACTCGGTCAGCCGGGCTCCTGTCGCGGATGTAACGGACATCGCTCACGACAAAGAGCTCACTCAGATATGCATCCTTGCCCCCGCACGCAGGGCAACGTCTGTCAATGCGGATTCCAATTTCCATATTCAGACAACCTTGGTTTGTAGACGGTCCAAGAGGGCAGTTTCGATGACGTGATGGGCACATCCTATTTGGGTTCGCCTGGACGTGTGATACGGGTGAAGCCAGATTCATCGGTTACGAGAAGTACAATTTCCCCCTGCCCAACTTCTAGATCGTCACCGAACTGTCTCACCGTATCCTCGATGGACGTTACCAACGCTCGGTTCTTCTCAATCGTATACACATACACATCTACCTCCAGAACCTTTGCGCCAACCTGGGTATCGGAGCTGATCTTGATCAGCGGCATTGATTTACCTGCACGCGCCAAGATGCTGTTAATTCCAGCAACCAGATCATCGTCCCCAGCCGAAGCTACCTGAAGAAGCAAGCTTGCAGTATCACTCATGAATTCACCCCTAGATATCATCTTCTCGCCGCGAGAATCCGGGCGCGCTAGCCTGGCGCCGCGCGCGGCTAGGCACCTCTCCCCGCGCAGCGGCGCCTATTACCTTCAGAAGCTTTCGGGCATGTTTTCACCTCCAAGTGTCGCACAGACCTCGTTCACCATCTGCTGGAGGCTGGCAGCCATAACGATCATTGTGGCATCCATGTTCTGGAGCATGTCCCCTTCACCTGCAGCATTGGCGGCCTCGTCGCGAAGCAGATCTTTGAACTTGATCTTCTCGAACACCAATTTGCTGTTCAGGCGGAATCCAATCTTGTCATGCCAAAGCAGCTCGATGTTTGACACAGTCATGCCAGCGGCCAGGTGCAAATTTACCTCTTCCCCGAACAGATCAATGTCTTCGAGTTTCGCCTTGCCCGACTCGGTACCTACAAGCAACGCAGAGCCTTGGTGTACCAGATCTTGGGGGGTGCTCTTCTCACGCAGCCACCCCGTCATCACTTCAGATGGTGAGTGCACGGTCGAAACAGGCCTTACCGGCAGGCTTCCAAGAACCTCGCGCATCAAGCTCAAAATGTCCTCTGCATCGGCCGCCTTGTTCGTGTTGACGATGATCAGATCAGATCTGGGAATGATGAGCAGGGGAGTTCTTTTGCTCTTGGCAAGGACTCGCTTCGCCAGCGACAAACGAACTCCCTCAGTGATTTCCTTGCGCTCGGCGCCACGAACTTTGCGCTGGCTTTCTTTTTCAATGGCATGAACCTTGGCCTCAACCCCGCGCTTAAGCGCGTCACCTGGGATAGAGCGCGTTTGGCTTTCAGCGCAGAGCAGAATCGTATCCTCGCATTTGTGCGCCAGCACTTTGGAGGCTTCACCATCCACAGGTGGCAGCGGGGTGCGGAACCCCAAATGCTTTAACTCCTCATCACCCAATTCGCGGCTTGGCTTCTGCGCAAGAGCAGCCTGCAATATTTCGACGGTTAGGTCGATTGGAGAAGTGATGCGGTAGGCGATGACGTTGTTGAACCAGGACATATCAATACTCTTGATTGGGGGGGTGAGAAGCCAATTGGCCATCATGACGCAACCTAATTTTACAACGTTTTATGCTATCAAACGTTGTTAATATCCGGTTAGAATCCACCTATGAGCGTCGCTGCGGCTTCTGCCGTGGCGAGTGGCCAACCCATAAGTAAACGAGCCCATTCATATGATCCTGAAACATTACCTGGACGCGCGCGCCCCCGATAACTCCACCGCCAGAGCTTATTTCGTACGTGTGATTTTGGTGGTTCATGCGCAAAATACGGCGGGTGCAAAACTGGTTGTGTCTTGGCCGAAGTGGGCTTCAGCAGCCAATTACTTTGGCTCCATCATGCGTATCTTCGGCACCGTTCCGGAGCTGGAGGCCTTGCGGATCGAGCTGGGCCGTGATGCTCTGAAGATTGCCAAAGGACGCGGGAAAAATGTGAGGAAGCCGTTGGCTATCACCGATATCCTAGAGGTTCCGACTTCAGCCAAGATCTCTTGGATATTCAAGCGTCACCGCTCGCCTAGTCATAACAACGGCAAGTGCTACATGAATCGCTTGATTCGACGCGCCCTTGCTCGCGGTGAGGAGCCCAAGGAATACAACTATAATCCCATCGAGACGCATACCCTTCGTCTGGTGTCGCTCACTACAAATGCTCGATTTCCTCTGGACATATACCGCACCCGGCCCGAGCACCTCGAAGTCTTGGATGCCGAGCCGAATTCATACGGGCTAGGCGTACCCGTCCCGCATTTCTAGATGCCAACATAATGGCGCCAGCGAATTGCCAGATAGCACTATGCCATTGGCGATGTGGCTGGTAGTATCCTACCCGCGCGCACCATCCAGGTATTTGGCCGGTGCGGGCGCTGGACATGAGGTACATCTGTCTCTGGTCGATGATGGATCTCGACTGGGAAGGTCCGCAGAATATGCGGCGTTTACTTCCGCTGAACAAGCGCTCCTGTGAATTGGTCGACCATGTCGACCTGTTCACCCCTCCACTGAATAAGTGGTGCAAAACCGGCAGCTATCCATCAGCTGCCAGCCTCTCTCTACACCTCCCCTCTATAGACTCCGATACTTGGCGGCACACAGGCGCTAGGTGCGCCTGAGCTATCTGATCCACCAGTTCACAGAGCATGTCCGCATCTAGGCACTGTTTTGTAAAAACTCGGAAGACACGGAATCCAGCCAGGACGAACAGATTGCTGCGCAGCCGATCCTTTTTGTAAGCGTCCAGCTGTGAGTGGAAGCCGTAGCCTTCAACTTCTATCACTAAATCTGGCGGAAGGAAGATGTCTGCGCGAAACTTGCGCCCATCAATTAGGCCCTCCCTTTCCCACACAGGTATACCCGGTAATCTGGCGCACAGGGCATCGTAAAGTTTGCGCTGGGGTATCTGATTTCCTTCACGCTTGGCAGCCGCAAGTTGCTCTGCAGCGGCCGACCGAGGTCGGTTTGAAGGTGGGGTAGGGGGACTGCCAGGCGTAGCAGGCTTGCGACCTCGTGCGGCACCATCAATGGCGTCAGCCTCGGCCTTGGTGATCAGCCCCCGCTTGGCGGCATCCTGGGCTGAAATTCGTGCTCCCAATTGGGTATCTCCGGAATTTTGAAAACTGCTTATTCAGCAGATCAAAACCGTATGGCCCTAAGGCCCCCGCTTGTTCAGCGCAGATGCGATACCTGCCTATTCGGCAGCGTAGGTATGTCGAAAAATCAACGAACCATAAGGTTCGCCACACGACCCGCCTGTTCGGCGTAATGACCGACTAGGATGAGTAGTCGGTCGGGGGTTACAGCACCTCTTTTCAGAGGACATAATCACTGGGGAAGCTACTTATACAATGTGATGTTAGCACAAGGTATAGACGGTGCGATTAACTTTTTGGTAACAGACAGCGCAGTGCATGAATATATAGAGCGTGTTGCAAACAGGCCTGTTTAGACGAGTCAGGGACACGCGCACAAAGCTGATCAATCTCTTCCAAACAAGTATTAGTGATACGGACATTTATTTTGGTTTTATGTTCCCGACCGCGAACCCACGATTGAAGCAAAGCCTCAATCTCCTCGGGGGGCTCTTTCATGAAGTGTCGAATAGCACCACTAATCCACTCCGGCCACAACTGTGACGAAGCGCTCTGGGCGTCTTTGATCAGTTGCACCTGATCATTGGGCAGCCACAATGATGTAGACGTTGTCTTCACGGCTTCCTTAGTAGGCGAGGGTGCGGCTCTGCGCATTTCAGTTCTCATCATCATATTGGTCCAGGTCTGCTGCGAAGCTTGAAAAGATCTCTTCGAGCATTTTGCGCCGGACTGTGTCATTCGAAACCCGCCATTTATCCATGGCATTCCCAATCGATTCCTTGGTGCCCTCATTGATGCCCTCAACACTTTTCAGCGCGTCCAGCATGCGCAGGCCGCCAACAGTGCCAGGTAGTCGGGCCTTTGCTGCCGGAATTGCGGGCGCAGGCTTCCGTGGGGCTGGCTTGGGCAAAACAGGTTCTTGCATGGATGAATCTGAATTTGAGTTTTCCTGCTGATCATCATCCTGTGCTTCAGGATTATGGCCAGACTTTCCAACCCTGTGATATTCGCGCACTGCCTTGTCGATCTCATTTACGATTGAGAGCTCACCGGACAGAATGCTTGCAAGTAGTTTGGAGTCCTCAGGTAGACGGCAGATCCCCCGCCACCGATTTGCCCAGCTTCGTGATCGACCAGCAAATTCATTTTGGAAAATGGCGATAGTCAGGTGCTTGTTCTTCGGGCCGCACGGCTCGCCGGTCAATTGCCCCATGTAGAGACGCAGAGCCTTCACCCAGCCGCTACGCGAGATATCGAGGCGATCAAGGTTCTCATGCAGGGTTTGGCTCATGGCCTTCAGGTCGCTGGTGGCACCTCCCATTACTGGGATGTGATCCATGCTCGCCAGACGACACGCCCAATACCGACGCTCGCCGCCCACGATGTCGAACTCACCGCCCATTGGGCGTACTCGCACCGGAGATGTGAGGCCATCACGTGCTATGTTCGCAGCCAACGCGATCAACTCGTTCCACTGCTCCAGTAGCTTCTCGTAGCGTCGAGAGTCCTCTGCAGTCTTCAGCCTGCGCTTGAGCATCCTTTCTACACGCTCATACCAACGGCGCATGTACGCTTTCCATATGGTGTCGCGGTCAGCATCGGTAGGCTCGTCGAAGTTGAACTTGTGGCCAAGCTTCGCTTCGGAAGCAAGCCACGCCTGGCCGCCTGCGGATAGGAACCAGCCTGTTCGAGCCCTTTGCGCCCACATGAACGCTCGTTGCCGAGAGAGCTTGTACACGTGCGCCGAACTGTAGTGCCGAGGGGTCCCGTCGGCTGTTTCGAACTTCGGCTGCACGATCAGTGCGGTGCACAAATCGTCGTAGCGTGGATTGGTAGGCACCGTCCGGATTTGCTTAAATGGGATCTTAGACGGCACTTGGAGCGTAGTGCCGGTATCCTCGATCTTCTGCGTACCGTTCAAAAGCCCGTGCAGCTCGGTGGAGCTACTTTTGCTGATCGTCTTTCTAACACTCACTTGATTCGCTCCCACTCTTGCCGGTCATTCATCACTTTCATGGCCAACATCTTCACAAAACGGGTTGCTTCAGTCGCGCTTTTGGAACTTGCGTTCGCGAATACCTGGTCCGGAGTATTGCGCCAATTATCGGTCTCAGGGAATGACACGGCACGTGACAGCTTCACTGGCAGCAAGTGCTCGCTGATTTGAGATACCTCAATTCGTTTGATCTGCTGCTGATGGATCAGAATGTTCTTCTGATAGATGTTGGCGAGCATTCCTAGGAAATTGAGTGGAACATCGCTCGACTCGCGTCGCTCGCTCACCTTCGTTTGAAAGTAGCTGATCATCGACAGTACACCGTCGACGCTCTGGGGCTCAGGTACGAAGGGAATGTAGATGTGCGTGGCGGCGTGAATCGCCAAGTCAATCACCGAGGTACGAGTTGGTGGGGTGTCGATTACAACAAAACTGTATTTTTCAGCCAGGTGAGGAGAGCGCAGCCACTCACGTAGCACGCTCGCCGCCTCCAAGGCCTGCTTGGTATTTGGTCTGAAGCTCTGCATGTGGATCAAGCGCGTCTCATCGTTTGGAACGATGTGAATGAAGTCACTGCCAACTGGTTGACTGGAATCCTTTGCGATCAGTCCCAGCTCCTCCAGCAGCTCCCCAGTGTTGGACGGGTACGGGAACGGTTCAAGTGGGTCACCTTCGTTGAGGAGGTCAAGCCACAGATCGCAGATGGAAGAACGTGTGACTTCTTCACCCATCTTCACCAACTCAGGATGCGGCCGCGGCGTTTTGAAACCAGACTCGTCCACTTGCTCCAGCAAGTTCCAGCGCAGGCCGGTATTTCCCTGCGGATCGAGGTCGATGTACAAGATCGGCTTGCCTTGGTTGTACTCGGGAAAATTGGCCAAGCCCTGCACAAGTATGCGACTGGTCGTAGTCTTGCCCACGCCGCCTTTGTAGTTGGCGGCGACGATGACTGGAAGCGGCTTCCTCTCGAAATCGAATACAGGTTTTTTTTTCAGGGCCATGGCGGCTTTTCATCCTGGGATAATCAAAATTGTACCAGCCGCATAGGCTGCATCTGCTCTCAATCATACAGTGCGTGGTACAAATCGTGTAGTACAAATTTGATGAGTCCGTGGTACAGGACTGCCAGTCGAGTGGCACAAGAATGGATAGTTTGAGGCGCGATCTTGCAAGCAGCGCTTAGAATAGATAGGAGAACGGATTCCACCTATGGGCGGGTGAGATGGCGTTGCTAATGCGAGGCCTCGGCCTCGCAATTGGGCTTATTGTGGACCTGGCCGAGCAGGTAGTGCATGGCAAAGCTGCACAAACCGTTTTCCGTTGGTCAGCCGTGCTTCGCTCATGCCGCCAGTTCAATGAGCGGGATACGATTCATGTGCATGGTGTAGCCGGTGCGCTGCTCCATCGCGACGTACTGGCTGAACAGCTCAGGCCGAGCCTTGCGACCGTTTTTTAGGTCTGGCCTTGATGCCATGATGCAGAACACGCAGCTCAGACGATCATTGCCCAACGCATAGGCGTAGTGTGGTTCTTGACCTGCCTTCGCGATGGCTTCGAACACCTCAGCCGCGCTCATGTCATGAACAGGAAGCCATTCAAACCATGTGTGAACGGAGTTGCTTATCGCCATACGGCTGAACGCGGAGCGCTTTGCACGTCCAGGTGACTCCTGGGCACGCAACCCCAAGCAGTTTACGATGATTTTGAAGCCATTGGCCTTTGCGTAGCGGCGCACCTCGCGCTGAATCGGGCCGCGCTTCAAATCACTGGTGCACTGGCGAGTCGAGGCTGATGGCCAACTCGGCACTTCGGGGCGACTTTCAAATCTACGCTCGACCATTTCCAGCAGTGTCTTCGCAGCTGTGGCCACAATGAAGGGAAGCTTTGCTTCGGCGGCTTGATCACGTGCCAATTCCATCGCTCCCGGCCATTCCATGGCCCCAAGCGAAGCATGTACTACAACCAGTTGCGAAGACGGGACGCGCTCCAGCAGACGGATCAGTTGTACCTGGGAATCCTTTCCGCCCGAGTGGTTCGCTACAAACAAAGCGCCCGCTTTGATCATCCGATCGATCACATCTTCCTGAGATGCGCGAGCATCCGCTTCGTTGTCAAACATCATCTTCAATTGGCTACTCATGGTGCTTACCTATGGAAAGTTTGTGTACTGCTGCCTCAGAGCTGGCCAAGGCAGGAATCTTGCTATCACGGGTATTGGGCAGAGTGCTCATGTGGAAGAGTATCCGGCTGGGCGCTGAATACAGCTGGCGGCACATCATCGATGACCTTGGTTTCGGGCAGCGAATCACGCGCCAGCTTGATGGGCGCGAGATCTACCAGCGCCCAGTAATGGAACGCTGAGTAGGAGGCCGGATGTACAGCGGTGGTCGGTAGAGGACGTATCAGAGCTTCAATCTCGCTAGTCACCCAAGACGCATCAAAATTGGCGTCCTTGTTATCAATCCAGAACCTGGCATCAGTGATGCCAAAGAGGAGCTTGTAGGCAGCCAAAGCGGCGGGCGCGTAGTCATCGTCTGACTGGGCGAGCTGGGCCATGATCGGCCCCTTGAGGCGCAAATGCTTGATGCGTACCGAGTTTGCAAAGCTTGCCTGCGATAGGCTCTTGGCCTTCATCGGCTGGAGTTCAATTTTGAAAAAAGCTTTAGGTGCATCATGAGCGATCAGTCGGATCTTCTCGCGGCAGCTGGCGCACACTGTTGCTGCTGCGTAGAGGCGATCTGACACCCGATTGCTGGCGCCCGATGTGAAAGCGAACGGCGCGACATGGCCGCAGAGGCGAGGGGTCGTTGCTGTGAATCCGTGCTTGCTATTCATCGTGCCGCTCCAATATCAGGTGATGCATACAGTATATAGATATCTGTATACCTGTAAAGGACTATGTTGCGCTTCAGTAAGAAATTTTAGCCCCCTCCATGCTGCCAATGAAGGGGCGGGAGTTTGTCCTGGATGGCTCTCTCATTTAGCTGTTGTCGTACGGTGGGATCAGCCTCTTCAAGGCCCAGCGGGCCGCCTCACGCGAAGCGTGCACCTGACATCAGCCCTTTTTGACTTTGCGTGCCGAAAGCACGTAGGTCTGGTTATCCACTGTGAGACGCGCACCTTCGAACTGGATATTGAGGATTGCAGATTTGGATGGATCGCCTATTAGTGGCGCGGACTCCGCTTCTCGAAGTGGCACTGGAGAGATCCACCCCACAACGCGGCTCTCAACGGCACCGATGCTGCCTACACAAACCTTCGCGCTTGCCGCGCTTTCAGGCCGAGCCATCATGTTCATTAGATCTACGCTCCTGCACTCCCCATCGGGGATGTATAGCTCCGTAGCAAACTGGTCGCCGCTGGCCAGCCTTCCATCCTTCACTGCAGTCGAGATTTTGATGGTCCAGGTTACGGATTCGGTTACTGGCCCATGTCTCAGCTGAAAGCTTTGTTGATCAATTGCCTCATCCGCGTGTGTGAAAGAGGCATTGCCAATAATCAGCATGAAGACGCCGCACAGAATGGTTTTCTTCATCATTTGTTCATCGCTCTGGTGGAAGTATTAAGCGAGGCAGGGCCAGATGGTGCCCCCGCTCGGTTCTATCTAAGGAGTAGGGGTCAGCAGGTATGACTCGACCTGTCCTGTAGCGCTTTGCAGTACAACGTGCAGGCCTGCTTCTAGTGCCAGGCTATAGCATGAGGATTCGACCCCTTTGAGGACCAGCGCATACCCTTCACAGCGAATACACAACTCCCGGCTGGCTTCGACTTTAGCGAGCACATTGGCATTGCGCGGAGGAGGCGCGGTCGGCTCCGTCCAGATCAGGGCGACACCATCGCCTGTGCCAGTATCACCGCGATGCATGAGATAGTCGGTCAAGGTGATTTCGTAAACGGGTTTGTTCGCCTTCATCGCAGAGTCATCCCTGATTTGGCCGCTTGCTGTGCTTCCATCGAAGCAACATGTGCATTGAACAGCGGCGTTATGCGGTCACCAGCTTTGAGGAGCGAGTCAGAAGGCCAAGGCGAAGTAACATTGGTATCTGATACGGACGTGTCAAAAGTAGCCGCGCGCATCTGCTGGTGAACCGGCAGAGTGACCCCAAATCCCTCTGCGAGCTTGGTCATCTCGGCCACTCCCCGACTATTCAGTTCACGCTTGAGCACGGAGTTCTTCACGTTGAGCGTGACAGTAGCGTCAATGACCTTCATAGCTCGGGCCTCAGGGTTTGCCCCCGATAGATCGACACCAAGTACTTTGGCGGTGTCCGCAATTGCCGCGGACAACGCTACGTTTTCTCCGTACAGACGCTTCGAGAGCGTGGCCTTTTCAGCAGCAGACACGATGAAGAGGTTCTTCAGGTTCTGGTTCTGCATTGGGTCAAGCTCGTGGCCGATGGAGTTGACCATCTTCATGATTTCGCCGCTCGACATTCCTTTCGCCTGGTTAGGGTCGAGATGGCTGACCACGTAATCGAGCATGTCTTCGGTGTTGTGCTCAATGTCTGCCAGGCCCGCTGCGCGCATGCCTTTGATCGAGGCCAGACCATTGGTGAAGTTACCGTCTTGCGAAGCGTAATTCAGTACGGCCGCCAAGTCCGCCAGCATCTCGTCGACCGCTAGCCCATAGGCTTCCCCTGCATCGCCTAATTGCTGTTGTGCAGCGGGTGCGTAGAGGTCAGATGCAGCGCAGTGATAGAGCTCATGGGATGTGGTGAAGAACATGGCTTCGCCCGGATTGTGTATCGATTCCATCGATCCCTGCGCCTTGATGGGCAGGAAGGTCACTCCTGTAGGGCTATATTTTGTTTGACCCTGGATGGACTCAGCAGCACTGGTGAAACACAAGGTCTGCTTGTCGCCAAATAAGGTCGACGCCGTCAGCCTGTAGCTGAATACGTGATCAGGATCACTCCTTATGGCGCGCATGAATGCCTCACCACTGTCCTGACCTTTATCCACTCCCGTTCTGGATTGAAGCTGCTTGGCGAAGCTAGCAGGCATAGTCGCCAGTATCCGGTTCAAATCAGCCGAGGAAGAGGACACCACTACCAGCTTGGTGCTATCTGGTGACGCTAGGCTTTGGTAGAACGAGCTGATCAGGTCAGACGGCAAAACCATGTGCGTGACCTGTCCTACACGTGACTCGGCCTGGGCACCTGCGCACAAGGCAAGTGTCATGACTACTGCAGCTCCGACTTTCGCAAGTGCGCTGTTCTTAGGTGCATGTGCGTAAGTGGTACCGCCAGATAGAAATTTGCCAAGGTCCATCGAAGTATCCTGCTGATCCAGTAATGAGTAATACACCGGCCTGTAGGTGTCCATGGTGCCGTCGTATACTGTCACTATACCTTGTCATCTGAGCTCCCATACAGTGGGTTGCACTTTGAAGGTTGTCAGTTGAAAACACAGGTATGAGGATAGGTAGATACACCTCCTTGGTGGCGCGGCTGCCCAGATCAGATAGTGCAAAACCGTGCGTGCCTATGCTTTCGGCTAGGCCTGAAATCGCCTTCCCAAGCTCGACATGACGACTGCTCCCTTAGCGGATACAGCTACTGCGTGAGCAGGTTGTGAGCTACGCCATCAAGTGAGATATCCCCTAGGCCTGCCAACTTGCATAGCTCAGCCCAGGGAGCATATGGGATAGGCGAAGGCACATCACGGGTGCGTGCTATGGGGTCTATTGCCAGCCAGTAGGCGGCACTTTCAGATATGAGGCGGCCAGCGTGCGATCTGGATCGCACCATGTCGATCACATCGGAAAGCTCTCTGCATGTTGGGTGAGCCCATCTGTCCTGGGAGGCCAAGCATGCGCTTCTAATCAATGCCAATGATGCTGCCTCCTGATGGGTTTAGCCCTTCCGGGAGAATGGGCGTGGTGCCGAGTACCACCACGATGATGAGACGCACAACTCTCGCTAACCATAGTACAACGGACGTTGCATGTACCCCAATACCGGGGTACATTATCGACGACCCCCACTTCAGGGGGACCTTGCGTTCGGGGCGGCTACGCTCTAGTTGGAGGATTCAATGGCTGGCAGTCGATTTGTCTTGGGCGATATCAACATCAGTGAGTTCACGCGCAAATCGCAGATGAGCGAGGGCGTGCTTGTCGTTGATGCGGCTGTCGACAACAGCAGCCAGAAAATCTCCGCAAGTCTCAAAGCCACCTTTTGGAAGCTGGGGAGGACTCATTGTGTCCTTCGCTCAACCAAAGCCCTGATCAAGCAAAAAGATGGGCGCTGGTTGAAAACAGTGATCATGCATGTTCGCCTCCGTGACAACCCTAGCGAGCCCGACCCTTCAGGGCTTCTCCTTGGCAATGATACGTTCGAGGAGCTGGCGCATATGCCTGTAGGTGAAACAAGAGTTGCTGTGCTCAATAGCAAGGTCCAAGGCGCCTTGGCGCAAGCACTCGTCCAGCTTCAGTATGCGTTTGCGTTGGTTGGCAGAGTACCGACCGTTCAGGTAGAGCAGTTCATTGCTGAGGAGAAGGGCGGGTACTGGCAAGAGGGCGCATTTCTCAAGATAGGCGTATCGGACATTGCAGCTAGGCTTTAGCAGCTACCGCGGATGGCGAGACCGGGCTCCACGTTATGGTGCCGAAGGTGCTCTAGCTCAAGCGCGTGCGCTCCCCGGAACGACCCTGCCAGGGACGGATAATCGCTGATCACATCCGGCGCATTGCCAGGCAGCCCATTAAGGGCCGCCACCACACCAGCCTCTCCTGCCAAATTTTCGGCAAGGTACTCAAGACGCACCATCATCAAAGCCTCCCTTGGCAAAGGGTCATCACCATGGTGGCGCCTCATGGCGTTCAACTGCAGCTGAAGATCTCGGGCTTCCTGGCAAATTTCAATGTGGCTCGTGCGATTCGACATTATCCGACCGTTTCCTAGAAGTGGCGGCAAAGCCATGACAAAGGCTTTGGCTCGCAACGTATGATAATTCTAAACGTTGCGACCTTTCCACCCTGCGGTTTCTACTTCGGATATGGATTTCTGGAAAGGATCATTGCTCCGCAACGAGCATGTTTAGCCAACGCACCTACGCGAGCTTGGACGTAAACCCAGCAGGTGCAGGGCTCACGCGCTCTGCCAGGAAGCCAGCCAAGGAGTTCCAGTCTTATGGCGCTAAATTCTTGACACGAGAATAGACAACGTAGAGTATTATCATATCGAGTTAAAACTACTACCAGGTTTGCGCTCTGGAACTGTTCCAAGTCACTTGCGAATCAGACTTGTTAAACAGATCCACGCATGGCCCTGCGGGTCGAATCGTGCAGCCTTAGAGGTGGCGCGATTACTGGGCGTCGAAAACTACCCGGACGGCATAGCAAGCACATCTAAATGCCTCGCAAGCGACTGCTGCGAGAGGGCATGACGAATTTACACCGAGAGGTTGGAGCAGGAATGAAAGCCCGTAAATCGAATGAAGCTGGTCAAGGAGGCTGCCTGTGAGGCGCACGATACTCGCGTCTGCAGTGATCGCGGCCGCTGTAATGTCTTCCACTGCTTCAGGGGCTTTCTTTCTGGACGAAGGTAGAATCCTCAGCACCGAGAAGGGCGAAATGGGCAAGTTCCAGCCCTACAACCCACAAGGTCGTGCAACGTTCGAAACGCCGAGCGGTAACATGGCTTCTAAGCAAGCTCGCTACAAAGACGCCGAGCTGATGGTTGATCTGGCTTACACGCCCGTCTCCCAGCGCGGCTCGGGCGAGCCAGGCATTGTCCCAGGCTTTGGCGAAGCGCTGCCTTTCACTGACGCGATGACAATGATCCTGCCATCGGGCTGGCAATTCTTCCGCGACAAGACCATCGAGCTCAAAGCTGTACCTGCAAACATCAGCTTCTCGGGCGGCAAGTCTTGGCCCGAAGTCCTGCGCCAGGTAGGCGATCGCTACGCTCTCCATTTCCATATCGACTGGTTCGACAAGACCATCATGATGGGGAAGGGACGCCCAAGCATGGCCAGCCATGCAAGCCAAATTGCCGTCATTCCTGAGCCAGGCAGATCAGCAGCGGTGAGCAAGCCAGCCATTGCAGCGACGTCGTCGACAACACAGCCTTCCTCAATACTTGGAGGCGCCAGGTCATTGCCCGCCCCAACAACGCCAGTGGCAGTTCAAGCCGCTGGCTTCACGGCGTCTACTGCCGGCAGTATCACAGGTACCGCTGCTGCCCCAGTCCGTGTGGCTGTGGCACCTCCAAAGCCGCTTCCACCACCGATTCCAACGTGGAAGGTCGGCATGAACGACCGAAGCATCCGCCAAGCTCTCGCCGGTTGGTCGAAAGCAGCAGGCTGGACTTTCGAGGCTGAACACTGGGCTGTGCCTGTCGACATACCGATCACTGCAGGCGCCAGCTTTTCTGGCGACTTCAAGACCGCTACCCGCCAACTCATCGGTACGACCGAGCTGGGCGACACTCCGCTGCAACCTTGCTTCTACACCAACAAGGTCGTGCGCGTAGTGCCCATCAACGAGATGTGCAATCCAATGAGCGCGCGCTGATATGAAACGACCATCCTCCCTTATGAAACTCAAGCCAGCGGCGCTCATGGTGGCTGTGGCCATGGCATCGGGGTGCTCGACCTACTACGACAAAAAAGCCACCGACGGTTATGTGGATGACATGGGCCGTAGTACGCGCGATCAAGTCGACCGCAACTTCGGCGCCGTCACACTCGACGCCAAGCGCGCCGCTCAAGACGTTCCTTTGCCCTACATCACTGGTCGCGCCATCCCTCTTGCTCGCGAAGTGACCCTCCCTGCGCCACTGCGCGGCGTGGTCAACACGACAATGATGTTCCGCGACACTGGTGACCTTGCGGTCATGGCCACGCGCATTCAGGACACCACTGGTATTCCTGTGAAGGTAATGCCAGATGCTCTGTTGCCGGTCGAGAATTTCATGCCGCGCTTGGAGACAGGTCCTGGCGGCGGTGTCGCGATGGCAGTACAGGGCAGTATGCGCCCTGCAAACTCTCCAATTGCTTTGGACTCTCCACTGCCGGGTGTAGGTGGTTCGGCTGTTCCAATGACCCCGGTACTGGCTTCGGCACCGGCATCCGCGCCTAGCCGTGGCAGCGCAGGTACCATGCCAACCGGTAATCAGCCGCTGGTGACCGTCCTTGATGCCACAGCAATGCGCCATAGTGTCTATTGGAAATACGACGATACCATTGGCGCCATCGTGTTCTACCGCACCGAAACCCGCACGTTCGAAGTTCGTGGCGCTGAAATGGCTGCCTCATCGGAAATGGGTGTCGATTTAACTGGTGGCGTAGACGCGGCCAACAGCAGCGGTCTATCCAGCAAATCTAAATCGAGCATTGATGTCCAGCGACCTAAAGACGGACCAATGGAAGCTATGCTTGCGCGCGTTACTCAATTCATGACCAAGTCCGGCAAAGTTGCGGCAGGCGTGGGTGGGATGATCGTAGTGACCGATACCAAGACAGCTTTGGATCAGATCGGGACTTTCATCAAGCAGGAGAACACTCAGCGCAGCCGCCGCATCGATCTAGTTTTCGAAGAAATCACTATCGAGAAGAGCAGCAGTTCGAACCTGGGCGCCAACTGGAAATTGATGTTCAAAGGCAACAACGGCGACTCGGTGAACGTCGGCGGATTGAACAGCATCATCGAGCAAGAAGGCGCAGCGCTGTCCATCGGCGCCACCGCGGGATCGGGCCTCTGGGCGGGATCATCGGTAGCTGTCCAGGCACTGAGTAAAGTCGGCCGCATCGTAGACCAACGCGTGAACAGTTTCGGCGCGGTCAATGGCCAGCCAGCAACATCAGGCCGACCTCAGCGGCAGAAATACATCGACAAGCTGGAGCAGACCGCCTCCACCTCAGACGTGAACCAGCCAACTGTCACAGTCACTCAGGCGGAGGAGGTCAGCGGCCGCATCATCTCTGTGTTGCCGTACGCCTACTCGGACGGCGATATCAACCTGGCTGTGAAGTTCGACAATACGCCCACGCCTGTATTCACGAAGCAGACTCTTCCTGATGGCAGCTATGTTCAGTCGCCAAGCTCAGTCAGCGATGTCCTGGTACGAACAGCGATGGTGCATAGCGGACAACCGTTCGTGATCAGCGCTACGACAGTAAACAACTCAACCTACAACGAGCGTCGTACAGACCGTGCAGCCCCGCTGCTGTTCGGTGGATCTGACGTCGCTGATAACACGGATCGTGTCACGGTGTTCGTGCTCACCGCCAAGGTGAGTGAGAAGTAAACCATGAATCAGCCGATTATCTTCGCCATCAGTCCGCTGCAATCCGTCGTTTTCGGCGGGGTAGTGTGGACACCGCTGATCGGCTCAAAGCTGCCGAAAAAGTCGCGTAAAGAAGCCGCCGCCAGGAAGGCGACGCACTTCATCTCGGCAGGGCAAAGCTCATCTGCAGTGGGCACGATTCAGCTCAAAACAGAAAAAGGGTCGAAGCGTAAATACTACTCAGCTGGCGCTATCTTTGCGCTTAGTCACCCCAACCACGCATTTGCTTCCCGCACGTCACTCCCGGATGGGCGTGTGTACATGGTGGCGTCACACGACGGTGTAGTGATAAAGGGCACAGACGTCGTATGTACGGCTGATGAAGCGGCGAACCTATTGGCCGACTTCATAAATCGCTACCCGAATGGAACAGAGGTTCCACCGGACGAAACCGCACCACTGAAATACCTAACCTCACAATCAGAACTTGTCCCGCTTCAGAACGCCTGGCAGCAGATACCTATGCCAGCACGCGTCGCTCTGGGCGTGTTGCTCGCTGTACTGATTGCTGACACCTCTTGGACAAAGTGGAAGATTTACAAGGTCAAGCGCGACCGAGCACAAAACGTCCAGCAGGTAGTCGATGAGCATGCGGAATGGGTGAATGCATTGGACACTTGGGCTCAGGCCACAAAAGTAGATGGTACGACGGGGTTAAGATTTGTATACGAAACGCTCGGTGAGATTCCTACGGTAGTCGGCGATTGGAAACTGGTAGAAGCAGGTTGCTCTGCGGTAGCAGAAGGCTGGTCGTGCAATGCACGATACCTGCGCACGGTATTGGCAACGAACAACACATTCATTAACGACAAACCTGCGAACTGGACCGCTTCCTGGGACGGTTTGAACGCAGCTATTGGCAACTGGATCGTTCCAGCAACACGTACTGGGATTGATCGTAAGCATTTGATGTCGATTTCAACCTTCAGCACTAGCTACGTCAGCCAGCTGCAGCGGCTCTTCCCCACATTTAAGCGTGTGGATCTGCAGCCCGCTACAAAAGTGGTTATTGAGGAGCCTGTTGCTCGACTGCGGAGCTCCACAGGTGGGGTGCAGGTAGTGCCGGTCCCATACCCGGCAAGCGACCTAGAAGGCATTGAAATACCCAGTGCTCAGGCATTCACATTCAGCGGGCCGCTTAGAAACTTCTCCGTTCTGCGTGTCGGCGATGAAACCGTTATCAAACAGCTCCGGTTTGTGGTCGATCCACAGAGGGACTTTTCACCGACCATTCGTGACAGCGCACTTACCGCCGAGCTGATTGGAGACATGTATGTACAGTAAAGATTGCGTAGCTGCCCTTTTCTTTCTTTGTATAGCAGCAGGTGCGCAGGCCGCTGAAGCCCAAGTTGGCGGCCCAGATACAACGTTTGAAGTAGCGAAAACCGTGAAGCAGATGATTTCAATCGATGCTGCGCGAGCTATTGCAGTTGAGCAGCGCTTGTTGCAGGAAGAGAAGAACAAACTTTCCAAGACACAATCCGGTGTCTCAGCTGAAGGCGAGAATGTTGCGCCAGTCGAGTTGAAATCCCCAGCTGCCACTCAGGTTGCAGCTATTCAGGCAGCTGTCCGGATGGAGCTGATCGGTATCTTTGGTATTGGCGAAAGCCTCAAAGCCGATATTGAGATACAAGGGGTCCAGTATCGCTTCGTCCGTGGCTTCACGTTGCCTGAAGGAGCGAGCAATTCATTCGCATACCGATTGGTTTCCATTAAGCCGCCTTGTGCAACTCTGCACGATTCCTCCGGCAAGACTAACGAACTTTGCTTGAATCAAACGAGTTTCTGAGGCGACCATGACTAACTTCGCGTCGATGCTGCAAACCACCCAAATCGATAATTTGGTATCCTTGGGGAGAACCGAGTTTGATGCCTCTCATGAGCACACGGTTCTTCGAGATCTGGAGGCAGCGCTCCCTTCACCTATTCAGCGCATGCGCCCCGACGTAGTAGGCGATGCACATGCATCCAAAATCTGTCCGGCCGAACTGGAAGACGGTAGCTGGGCACTTTTTGCTATTCCAAATTACGCGAATGGCGATATCTATCGACTTGCCTATACGGCGTGCACCAATGCCTCCTTCAATAAATTAGCTCCGGCGTCATTTATTGTTTCCCCGACGCTCCTGCTGGAGCTAAGCAACTCAGGCAATGGAATCGTGGTCGGCAAGGGTAAGGACGACAGTTCAGCATTCACAGACGCCTTTCGCGAGATTATTGCCTGGGGTATCCAGAATGGCGCGTCCGACGCACATCTAAACGTTTCAGAAGGAGAACCGTACTCACAGGTACGTTTTTCAATCGAAAACCAATACCTCAGTCCTCCACGCTGGACAATGCCAACAGAGCGTTTGAAGGAAATTCTCAACGTCGCCTGGCAGAACAGTAAAGGCGGAGTGGGCTCAGTCCTTTCACATAAGTCCGAAACCCAATGTCGCGTTGAAGTAGACGTCGGCGGCAAGGTGATGGGGCGGTGGTCTGGCATGGCGGCTGACCGAGGGCTTTCGGTTACATTGCGTCTTCTACGCGTAGACGCCAAGACCGTGATCAAACCTCTGCCTGACCTCGGCTACTTTCCGTCTCAGGTCGAAGAGTTTGATCGGGCTCAAAAGTCCGAGGGCGGCGCAATCATTCTTGCGGGTGTAGTGGGATCGGGTAAAACCGTAACTCTAGGTACTCTCATTTCCCGAATAGCATCAAACCGTAAGATCATCTCTGTCGAAGACCCTGTAGAATTGATTCTGCCTCGCGTGCTCCAGAACACGTTGGCCCGTTCGCTAGAGGACGAGCAGAACGATCCTTTCACAGCAAAGCTGATGACCCTCAAACGTTCGGCACCCCACGACATTTACCTGGGTGAGATCCGTGACCTAAAAACAGGGCTGGCCTTTCAGGACATCACCGCTTCTGGGACCAAGCTCTATACAACAACACACGCAATGTCTGCCATGCAGATCGCCGAAAAGCTTTACTCGGCATCGATTGGTGTGCCAACTGACTATCTATCTTCGCCTGGTGTATTGAGCCTGCTGGTCTACCAGATCCTGCTGCCCAACCTTTGCACGCACTGTTCAAAGCCTATTTCATCCCTCGTTGAAGAACAGGGTGTGGACTCCATGGGTATCACACGAAGCGGCGACTACTGGCGCGCGTACATTGACCGCATTGCTGAATTGTACAAGCTGGACGCCGATCAAATTCGAGTGCGGAGTATTGATGGGTGTCCCGCATGCAAACGTCCAGACCTCCCACAGCTGAATGGATATGTAGGGCGCAGCGCGGTAGCCGAGTTTATTGATCCGACGACGAACCGTGAAGTTCTCCGCCAAATTCGGGATCGCAATATGCTCGCCCTCCAAGAGCATTTGGAATCCTTGGAAAGGAGCGCTGTTACCGATCCCAACATGGACAACAAGTCTCTGATGGAGGTGGGCATGTACAAGGTCTTCCACGGTATGCATGACCCACGCGACCTCGAAATCAAGGGCACTTCGTTCCAGGGCATCGAGCGTCTGCGCAAATCGCTCACTCGGAGATCGGCATGATTTCCAATTTGCTTGGGAAGTGGAAAAGCTCTGTCGGCGGTGGAAAGGTCAGGTCTCGCCATACCATTTCCCTCAACACCAAATTGGCAGCGTTAGTGTTCAGTTCGAAACGAGCTGACTATTATCAGTTCTTGGCCGATTTGATGGAAGGCACCAAAGGAACAAAGTCGCTTATGGATATCTTCAGGAGCGACGTAGACCGCTATGGTGAATCCGCCCGCGGCGTTCTTTCGGCGCATTGGGCTCGCAGATTCGAGAACGGCGGGGGGGACCTTGCCTACACTTTCGAATCAACCCTGCCTGACGAAGATGTGACAGTACTGAGTACACTACAGCGCGAAGGTGGTGAAAAAGCGCTCGAATCTGGCTTGCGTGATCTGGCGACCAACAATGCACTGCTTAAGAAAGCGAAAGGGATTATCGTAGCCACAATGATCTCATCGATCTTTGCTCTGTTGGCACTGGCAGGATTCATTGTTCTGATGCCTGCCTTCATTGTACCAAAGACGCTTGCATCCTTTAGTATGCTTCCGCCCGAAAACTATCCACCCTCGGCTGCTAGTCTTGTCGCCTTTTCGAGGTTTGTTGAGAACAATTGGGCATTTATCATGGGCACTGTTATAGGCATTATAGTGCTGTGCATTTTTTCCATGTCACGGCTGCGTGGTCCAGTTCGAAGATTGTTTGACAAATACCTCATAATTTGGGGTATGCATCGAGATTTTCAATGCATCAGGTTTCTCTCATTTCTTGCGACCATGATGAAGAAAGACAATCCTGGTAGTGTGCTCTTCAAGGATGCCATCGACATGCAGTCGCTTGGGGCGACAAAGTGGAAGCGCTACCACCTTGATCTGATGTCAGATATGTTGATCAGAAAAGGTAAAGTCGGACCTGAGTTGTTCGCCACCGGGATCATGGACAAAACCATGGAGTGGCATATGGCAGACCTTATTGAAGCCCGAGGTTTAGAAGATGCTCTGCAGCATCTACGAACCCGTTTGGAAGCTCGTGTGCTAACCCGTATCACAATTCAAAGTCGTATCCTAGCCAGTCTAATAATGGCGGTATCGATATTTCTGTCAGCATATCTGATGATTTGGCAATCCCTTGCATTCGACGACTTAAGAAAGGCGTTGATCATGTTCGTTTCAAACTAATTGATTAACAATAGGAGCTTCAAATGAAACATTTCAACGTTGGCAGAAAGCAGAAAGGCAATATGTTGCTCAATATCGCTATCGCGCTGGTCATCACGGCTGTACTGGCGGCCATCGGCATTCCGAAACTGCTTGATTATCTGGTTGAAGGCGCTGTGCCTTCAGTGGCTGAGGAAATTCAGCGGTTCGTTGGTCGGACGCAGGTCAGCAACAATGGCAATGGTACCGCCCCGTACACCGGCCTTAACCAGACATATTTCGCTCGTGCTGTTCGTGGTAGTGCTCTTCAGGTAGGTGCGGTTGCTGGTCAAGGTACAGGCGGTACTGTAGTTCGCCACGGCCTTGGCGGCGACGCAGCAGGTACCATCGTGCTGACTAACGCCGCAACCACATTCACCCTGACTTTCAACAACGTGAGCCAGGCGGCTTGCCCTGGGCTGGCGACCTCGCTGCAAAAGACGTTCGACAACATCACTATCAATGGTACGGCCGTGAAGGTCACCGCAGCTGATCGCACCATCACTCAGGGCTACGTTGCTGCTGGAGCTGCTGCGCAGTGTGTCGACGGCGAGCTGAATACATTTGTGTTCATGGCTCGATAAGTAATCTATTGGAATGATTGATGTGGCTTGCCAACCAAAGAATCGGATCGCTATGAAAAAGCAGTCGGGCTTTGCCCTGATGAACGTTGTCATTGCGATGATGCTCGCTGGCATCCTCGCTGCTTATGCATCAGGCAAGTGGGCCACATCGGTCGATGAGAGTGCTGCCGAAGCCACTGGACGCTACATGATCACGGTACGCAGTGCTGTGATCAAGGCCATGACGGAGTACATGGCAACCCTCACGCAGGAGGACACCAGCGGGGCTCCTCCTGGTACCTACCCAGTTGCTCCAGCGTGGGCTAATTTCAACGGTAACTCAGCAACCATTTCGGTCAACGAGCTGAAGACGTCAGGCTTTTTGGATGACGGCTTTCCTGATACGCCCCCTATGGGACGGTCTGTCCACGTCACTTTTCGACGTTCGGGCACGTGTCCTGGAAATAGCTGCAATGTAAACGCATATGTGTTCACCTGCTGGCCAATATCACGCGGCAAGCCTCCGGGTGCCATCGTCAATACTACGTGCCCTGTAGCACCTGCGAATTGGCAATTCGACGCGAGTTTGGTAGGCGCAGTTATCATGGCCACAGAGGGCTACGGAGGCAACAACAGCGTTGTTCCGGCTACGATGCGTGGTCCAATGTTCAGCATCAACTCTGTCGACCTAGGCATTCCCTCTACGAGCGCTGGGCACGTCGCAGTGATCGCCGCTATGAACGACAACCTGTTCCCACAATTCGTCCGCCAAGGAGACACGCGCCACATCTTCCTGAAGAACAATCTCTCCGTTACAGGCCAGATTGCTACGGATCAAGGGGTTGTGATCAACACGAACGTTGCTCCCAATACCGCCTGCACAACACCTGGTATGTATGCGACTGCGAACAATGGATCTATGGCGCAGTGTGTGGGCAACCAATGGTTTGCGATGACCAGCCATAAACTGGTTGCCGTCCAAACACTGGCCAATGGGGCAGTGGTGACTCCACCGACCTGTCCAGGCAGCAACATGACGGCTTTCTCATATGCTTCGATGCAGAACAGCGATGTCACAATGTCAGGGTCTGATATCAACGTGTCGGGCACCCTCTCCGGTGGCATCACTGGTACCGGTAACGTGAGCAATAGTGGCAGCGTGACAGTGAGTGGCTCATTCAACGGTACTACGCAATCGACGAACACCAGTTCCATTCGTGTAGCTCAATCGGTATCGATTGTAGGCGGTCGTGTGGTGATCAGTCCGGCCACCGGCAATGCCAGGGCGCTGGTCATGACAGGCTGTAGATACCTGTAATCTGCCGAGGAGAGATGCAGTGTTCCTTCTATCTCGTTTGTTCGCCGTGCTGAGTATCAGCACGGCCCTATTGGCCTCAGGAGATCTTCAGGCGGCATCGCCACAGGTCGACATCTGCATGCAGCGCGCAGCGGCACATCATCATGTTGATCTGAACCTTCTGCGAGCTATTGCGAAGGTTGAGTCCAGCTTCAACCCAAACGCCACCAACCGAAACAAGAACGGTACCGGCGATACCGGGTTGATGCAGATCAACGACTGGTGGCTTCCCACCCTGGCCAAGTTCGGGATCAAGCGCGATGACCTATTCGACGCATGCACCTCAGCCTATGTCGGCGCATGGATCTTGGCCCACAATATTAAGAAGCATGGTCTTACCTGGAGAGCGGTGGGTGCCTATAACTCGCCGAACGCCGCTAACCAAATGATCTACGCCGAGAAAGTCAATCGTGCTCTGGCTGACGGTTTGTGAGTCATTGGAACGCAATGGTGTTGCTTAATAAAAAACTGGACTTATTTTTTCACCAGACGTACTAAAGAGCCGGGCTATCTGGCATCTTTCAGCTTAGATTGAACGAACCTTTCACTTCTAAATATAAGCTGGTCTCGCTGTTTATATAGTTTGATTTGTGAGTCTCTAACCGCCTTACGTCCCCAGCGTGCGACCAAACCGTTCATGATGATGCCCACATCTGGCGAATTGAAGATCTCTTCAACGTTTAGTACAGCCATCGTACCTTGAGGACCATTAGGAAGGGTGCACATGGTGACTTGTGTGAGGTGAGAGCCTATTACCTGAAAGCCTAACGACTCATAAAATGGTACCAGTTTTATCGTGCAGCTCAGCTCCGTGTGATGATAATGTTTGAGCATTCTTCGGACCATCTCAGATGCGATACCACTGCCCCTGTAGTCTTTACGTACGGCCATGTAATTAACCCCGCATGCCGTAGGTTCGGCTGGAACCGGCGAGTAGAGTAGGAATCCAGATACACGACTGTCATTCTCAGTGTCTATTGCTACTAAGAGATGGTGTGGCTCACCAGGTATTCTGCCAATCCTAGTCATATAGGCCCCTATCTCAGCTTGTAATGTCCACTCATATACGGCGTATAGTAAATTACTCGGGGGAACTGACACTAATGTCAGATCGGTAATGTTATCTGACACAATATTTAGAACCTCCATTCCTACTTCATCGCTGGGCTGGGCATCTGTATAAAAATTGTAGTCCATCATTTGTTCCTATTAAATGGAAGTATAGTATAGCGGTTCATCGGGCTTAGTATTCGAGGCCAAAGTATATAGAATTACCCCTTTTCCGTGAGCAATTATTTATCTAGAGCGTCTAATGATCGTTGCAGCTTTTGAATTTCAACCTTTCCGTTTTCGTTGCCGTGAATGAACTGATCGTCCCCAAGATATATGCTTTTTCTTTTCCCACTGAAAAACAAGATATCGCCGGGCTTCAACGTTAGCCCGTTACGCTTCAGGGATAGGGCTTGTTCTTGGGTCAGTTTTACGGGAGATGTCTCGTTCAAAAGCGCAATTGCCCAAGCTCGCAATACCTGCGAAGTCTCTTTCTCCCCCTCCTTTGCTGGGACCAACATGGATACAGCCAAGCTCACATAATCCCTCCTTATCTGTTGTTCCTGCAGAGTTCTCTGCACCCAAAACCCAGCCACAGCGAGGACGACAGGTACAGCCAGTAGGGAAACAATCTGGCTCACAATTAGAGCATTGGCCAGCCGCCGACTACCTGTCGAATGTTCGTTCTGCATTCTAAATACCTTGATCACCCAAAACTGCTAAACAATGAGAACTGAATCCCTGCCACGTTCATTCTGATAGGTCTAAATCACCTTTCCACACTTGCTACACCCTCAGAGTCGATATGCAAACGTGTGCATCAGCCTCCCCATCACCACTTCACCTTTGATGTGTGAATATACCGCTCACAAATCATCCTCCTCGCTCATCTGGTGACGGTGACGCTCTACCTTGTGCCGTACACACACCACCTCCACATTTGTGACGTAATGGACTTCTACAGAGGTCGGGACTACTTCTAGCGTTTCCTTACGATAATCCTCCAAGTCGGGCTGATTCCTATTCCAGCGTCTTGATGCCAGACTAGGCTTAGCCTCGGTCAACGCCGGAACCTCCTCAGATACACGATAGTCAGGGTAACTCCTATCATCATCCCAACTCTTCGTATTTGCTCTCAACTGCACACCCGCTGGTAGCGGCATTCTCTTCACGCGGGACGCCTTATGGAACAGCACGATGTTGTCTCCCTTGTCGGACTGTGTCGATTTGAAGAGGATGCCGTCCAATGTCGGATCATTCTCGGTCGCAAGGAAATCAGCCACCGCTTGGGTAGGCAGGTATTCGAACTCTTGATCATCAGGCATCACCGGCCGCGTCATCTTGCGTCCTAGCGATTGAAGAAAGGACACGCGCTCCAGA
>Ga0105244_10000605_pt1 | contig 31926 bp, 28 predicted proteins | sample KBSM44metaG_FD_80423 | JGI IMG/M metagenome (GOLD analysis project Ga0105244, IMG submission 80423) | Miscanthus rhizosphere microbial communities from Kellogg Biological Station, Michigan, USA - KBS M4-4 metaG | ecosystem: Host-associated > Plants > Roots > Rhizosphere > Soil | place...
CGACGGCGCGATGGCGCACCTGCATCGCTTCCAGCGCCAGCGCGCAGTTGCCCGCCGATCCGCCCGGGCGCAGTTCGCTGTGGTTCAGCATCACCTCGGTGCCGCGCTGCGGCCAGCTATCCAGCGTGCCCATGATCAAATCGACATTAATGTTCCCCACCACGTACAGCGTGGCGGTGAGTTTATGATCCATCATCCTTTACTCCCGCCACTGGCAAGGCCGCTAACCAGCGTCTTTTGCAGCCAGATGGCAATAAACAGCGGTGGAACAGAAGCCAGAATGCCGACGGCAGCGATCAAGCCATCATCGGTGGCGCGTCCGGCGGTAAATCCGGCAATGGTGACCGGCAAGGTTTGTGCAGCGATATTGCTGGTAAACAGCAGCGCATAGAAAAACTCGTCCCACGCCAGCAGCCAGCCAAATAACGCGGCGGCACCCAATACCGGCTTCGCCAGCGGCAGCGTAATGCGCAGCAGCACTTGCCAGACGCGCAGGCCATCGAGCCTTGCCGCCTGTTCAATATCCTGCGGCAGCGTATCGAACTGGTTTTTCAGCATCCAGGTGAGGAACGGCAAAATCAGCGAGCAGTAAACGATGATCAATCCGGGCCGCGTGTTGAGTAGATCAAACTGTTGCAACAGGAAGTACAGCGGCAGCACGAACGCCACCGGCGGCACCATATAGATAGCGAGTGAAGCGAACAGCCAGCCGTCGCGCCCGCGATAGCGCGAGAAGCTGAACGCTGCCGGAACCGCCAGTAACAGACAGATAATGGTCGCGCCGGTTGCCACCAACAGACTGTTGCCGAGCGCATGCAGGAACAGCACACCCGGTTGTCCGGGCTCCAGCGACAGCAGCTTGCCGTAGCGGGTGAAATCCCACTGGCGCGGCAGCCACTCCAGCGGCACGCGGGTGAGATCGCTGGCGGCGCTGACGCTCATCAAAAACAGCCAGCCCATCGGCGCTAACACCGAAAATGCCACCAGCAGCGCGGCAGCGTATTTTCCGACATGGCGCAATTTAACCTTCATGAGCGCTCCCTTTGCGGCGCTGCCGCCACAGTAACAGCATGTACAAGGTGATCAGCACCGCGCACAGTAATGTCATCAACATCGCGTAAGCCGCACCGCTGCCGGCGCGTAGATAGCTAAACGACTCCTGATAAACGTAGAAACTCAGGGTTTTGGTGCTATCGACTGGGCCACCGCGCGTCATCACATAGATGATGTCGAAGATCTTGAAGGCGTCGATGGTGCGTAAAACTAATGCCACGCTGAGCGGGCCGACAATGGCCGGAAAGGTGATGGCGCGGAAACGGCGCCATGCCGATGCGCCGTCCAGCCGTGCGGCCTCAAACAGATCGTTGGGAATCGACTGTAACGCCGCCAGCACCAGCAAGGTCACCAGCGGATAGTTTTTCCAGATATCGGCAAACATCACCGCGTTAAGCGCGGAATCTGGCGAACCGAGCCAGCTGCGATAGCCATCAATGATGCCCAGCTGCGTGAGGAGAGCGTTGATGCTGCCGTAATCTGGATTAAAGTTCAGACGCCACATCATGGCGTTGACGATGGTCGGCAGCGCCCACGGTAAAATCACCAGCACGCGCAGCACATTGCGACCCGCAAATTTTTGATTGAGCAACAGCGCCACCAACACGCCAATCACACCCTCAATCGCTACGGACACCACGGTGAAGTAGAGCGTGCGCCATAGCGAACTGCGAAAATCCGCATCGGTGATCGCAAACAGATAGTTTTCAAATCCAATCCAGCCCGGCGCTTCACCGCTGCCAATCAAGGCGGCATCGGTGAAACTCAGCCAGATAGTGCGCAACAGCGGCCATGCGGTGAGCAACAACATCACCAACAACATGGGTGCTAACAGCACCCATGCCTGCCGTTGTTCGCGTTGACGCAAACTTAGCATGGTTGCCCCTTAGCGCAGACGCGCCGCACTCTTATCAACCGCTTGCAGCGCGGCATCTGGCGTTGCGCTGCCAACCAGCACCTGCTGCAACTGCTGCTGCAGCGTGTTGGAGAGACGTGAATAGTCGGCAGTTTCCGGACGCGACAGCATCACATTGAGCGATTTATCCGCTGCAGCGATCAGGCTTTCCTGATTTTTAAGCACGGCCGGATCCTGATAGGAGCTTTTCCAAATCGGCAGGCTCAGCGTGGCGTATTGGTTCTGCACCGGCTGCGAGGTCATGTAGCTGATGTATTGCCATGCCTGATCCGCGTGCGTGCTGCCTTTGGTGATGCCAAGGCCCATTGATCCGTTAACCGCACCGAATTTGCCCGGCGCGTCACCCGGTGCGGGAACGATGCCCACCTGACCGGCGACTTTACTTTGCTTAGGATCGTTGGCCATGTTGTACATGTAGGTCCAGTTGAGCGCGAAAGCCGCATCGCCATTGGAGAAGGCTTTACGCACATCCTCTTCCAGATACTCACGCGATGCCGGATTGCTCAGCCCTTCATCCAGCGAGCTTTTCATCAGTTTTACCGCTTGCAGCGAGGCTGGGGAGGAGAAATCAAGTTTGTTGTTGTTATAGAACGTGCCGCCAAAACCCGACACCAGCGTGGTGTAATCGCACACCAGCGCTTCCGCCTGCGACCAGCTCCACACCAGCGGATATTTAACGATGTTTTTCTGCTTGATGATGCGCGCATCGTCCATCACCTGCTGCCAGGTTTGTGGCGGCGTGGTGATACCGGCTTTTTCCAGCATCGCTTTGTTGTAATAGAGATATTTGGTATCGAGGATCCACGGCATGCCAAGGGTTTTGCCTTTGAATTCGACGGTGTTCATTGCGCCGGGGAAAATCTTTTCTTTTTCGTCGGCACTGATGCGGCTGCTGACGTCCTGCAATAAGTCAAACTTAGTGAATTCCGCTGGCCAGATGGCATCGAACAGCACCACATCGTAGCCGTTACCGCCCGCGCCACGCGCCGCGACAATTTTGTCGTGTAGCGCTTCGTACGGTACAAACTCGAGATTGACCTGCACATCCGGGTGCGTTTTCTGGAACGCCTGCGTCATGGCGCGGATATCATTTTCGCTGTACGCCGCCTGCGTCATAAACAGCGCATTCAACGTGGTGGCCGCTGCCGCGCTGGCTGCGCTGGCTAACAGAACTGCTGCAAAACATCCTTTCATGACTGGATTAAATCGGATTTTCATGGTGTTTCCGCCTTGATGCAAAAAGAGGGTGTTTTATTAAATCAATTTGATGGATTTAATAACGCGCACAGGTTGTCAGGTTGCTGCGGCTGACATCGGTTAGCTAAAGCAATTGACGTGCCAGGGCATAAATCTTGTTTGCCGCTGGTGAATACTTTGCACAGATTTTTGTGCCTGTCAGGTAAACAGGTTGTAAATTGTGTGGCCGATCATAGATATTCAGGCGGGTACAAACGAGGGCAAGCCTATGGAGGTCGCATTAACGCTTTTCAGGATGCATGGTTTAGGTGCAGATGCATTGCGCATTGCGACATTAAGGCGCATGCCGCAATGGCAAACCAACGTCATTGGGCCAGATGGTCCCTTTCGCTCATCACCGCACTAGGACATTTCATATAAAGTTTAACGATAGGTCATGGTAAATGACGCCGTGGCGCTCACCGAGCCTGACTGCGCATTCGCTGAGGTCATGTAATATGCGGCTTTAATGGGAATATTAACGACCTCCCCTGGCGAGGTTGTCATACCGTAATTAATGAGCTTGCCGAACTGAACGGGCACATCGTTGTATTTCAGCTGAATGCCCAGACCTTTTGCTGTCGAGCTGCTGTTTAACCCCAATACGCCGTTGGCAGGGTCGGCAAGCGGGCTGACGTTATCCAGCGTCACATTTACTGCGGTCTGTTCACTACAGATAAGCGGTATGGAAAACGTCACCGGATTTTGGGTGCTGCCCACGCCATTAAACTTCGGCAACAGTGCAATCCCCATATTAATATTCAAATTTTTATCTTCTATCTGACAGGATGCGGTGCTGATATTCATCGGCGAAAATATGTATTTATAAAGCGGCAGGCGGGTAATGTTATTACTGACCGGCGTGCTGTATTCCATATTTAATGTCAGCGCGGGTATAGAGCCCGTCGCCGGGGTGGTGCTTGTTTTGATTAGCTCAAAGGTATCCGTGAACGTTGATACGCCATTCTGGAGGATCCCTCGCCTCCAGCTCGCGTTATTAAGGTTCATTCGTGAGACAAACTCGCTGGTTCCCGTGGTGCTAGAAAAGTTCTTCCATCGGATGCCAATGCCCTGGACCTCCGTCGCCCGCACGTTGGCCAGCGGTGAGGTGCCATAATCCGCATTCGCCCCCGAGAGCTGAATAAACCACGAGCCATCGTATCCAATTATCTGACCCTCAGGGTCACATTGCATGGGATTACTGGTGGTTATAGTTGCTAATACCGTCCCAACGGGCGCATCCCGTTGAACGACAATATTGTTATCAAAGTTGATCGATACGTCGTTTGCAGAACACAGCGCAAATGCATTTAGAGAAATAGCGCTACCCATAACAGCCGTCGAGATTTTAAATACGGTGGACATCTTATATTCCTTCATTTTAGGCGAGGCGCAGACCTTCTCTCGCAAAAGTAATAGTGCGAATCAACGCAATGAGAAATTTAAAGACAAGCTGCGGTGGTGCGCTGAATTTTACCCGGTAACGTGTTCAAGGTTATTTTGGCGCGGCAGGTTTTCGCTCCCCACTGTACCGTCAGGCCGTCACCGTCGTTCAGGCCGCTCATATAGACCTCGCCGTCGCTTCCCACAATGCTCATCGCATCGCTTTCGTTGAGCTTTACCGTCGCGCCAAAGGGCACCGGCGAATTCTGATACATCAGCGTTATCAAGGCCCGAACCCCTGTTCGCGTATTGAACGTAGCGCGCACCACGGCGCCGCGCGTAGGCACGACATTGACCACCGACTCGGCAACATCCACGTCCACCCCCAGCGAACCCGTGTCTAGCGCAATACGGTTTTCCTGATAGGCACTGGCATAGGGCACCACCGCGTAGCCGCGCCAGTCCGTTTTAACGCCGGGGTTATTGCGCACCCTAACGCCGGATGTGCCCTGCGCTTCAAGCAGCACCACGGTATCTCCCAGTGGCTGAGAGAACGTCACGCCATGCTCATGGGCGACGATCCCGCCCTGCAGGCCGAAATTCAGCTGGCTGTTCTGTTGGCTGTGGTTGTAGCCCGCGCTCACGGTGCCATAGCCGCCCTTATAGGTTCCACTTAGGGAGCTTCTCGATTCCCCACCCGAAGAGGTATAGCCCTGCTGGACCAGGTAGCTCAGATTATTATCGGCGAGTGCGGTGCCGCTCAGCCCCACCTGGTGCGTTTCAGGACCGTTCTTTTGCATATTCACGCTGTAGTTGCCCCAGCTTTGCGGTAGCCATTTGCTCAGTGGCACCTGCAAGCTGAAGGCTACAATCTGGTCCTTACGATCTTTGCCCGGCGTTTCGTTGTAGGTGTAGCCAAGCGAGTAATTGATATCGCGAATACTGGTGTTAAAGCCGGTACTGACGTTGCGTTCATAGCCCCGCTTGCTCCAGTAATCCTGCTGGTATGCCGAGATATAGAAATTTCCCCAGCTTTGCAGCGACTGGCTAAGGTTGAGCTGCAGTCGGCTTCGCTTGTTGTAGCGCTGGCTGCTGAATTCATTCACTTCCTGAAAGGTATAAAACCCTTGCGTGGAGTAGCGATAGCTGGCGAGCGTCACGGTGGTGTCGGTGGTGGCCACCGTTTTCGAGTACTGCACGCGATAGGACTGCCCGCGGCTACGGCGGTTTTTCTCATCAACGAGTTGGCTATCGGCAGCGGTAATGTCCGCCGACAGCGAGCCTATATCGCCAAAACTGAGGCCGGTGCCAATTACCCCGGACGCATAGTTGCTCGCCCCCAGGACGCCGCCGTACAGCGTGAGATTATTGGAGAGGCCATAGGCCAGTGTGCCCAGGCCGAATGAGGGCGTTTGCGCGCCATTCTTCGTGGTTCGGTACTCTCCTGCGCTCAACGCATACTTCACGCGTCCTTCCCGCAGCATGACGGGAACCGCAGAGAAGGGCTGCACGAAATGCTGGATGCTGCCGTCGGCTTCTGCAACGACAATGTCCAAATCGCCGCTCGCCGACGTAGGATAAAGATCGCGAATTTCAAAGCTGCCGGGCGCCACGTAGGTTTGATAAACCGTGTAGCCGTTTTGCTTCACGGTAACCGTGGCGTTGGTGCGGGCGATCCCCCGAATGATGGGGGCGAAGCCGCGCATGCTCTCCGGCAGCATGGTGTCATCGGAGAAAATCTGCGCGCCGCGAAACATCACGCTGTCAAACACCTCGCCGGGTGTGCTGGTTTCCCCCAGCTGAAACTGACCTCTCAAAAACTGGACGTCGCGGCTCAGGGTGGTATTTAGCGACGAAAATGACTGTTTTCCATTGTTCTTCGTCGCGATGCTGTAGTTACGCAGACGCCACGGCCCCGCGTTAATACCGCTTTGCAGGTTGGTGTAAAACTGTTCTTGCGTCTCACCGTCTCTGCTCCAGTTGCGCGACCCGTTAATGCTGTAATTTACCAGCAATGCAGAAATGCCCTGGTTCCACAGCGACGGGTCAACGGTGCCGCGCGCACGCGTGTTAAGCGCCGATTGAGGGATCGAGATATCCAGTCTCTGCTTGTCAAAATCTAGCCGGGTGGTGGCATCCGGGATAAATGCGCCGGGATCGGTAATAATGACTTCGGTCGGCAGCATGGCTAATTCAGGAAATGCCTTAACCCTGACACCGAGTGATTCCAGCACACCACGGTTAAGCTCCGGTGCCAGCCCGAACCCTTTTACAGAAACAAAAGAGATATTTTCCGTTCGGATATAGTTCTCATTAAGCCAGATTTCCACCCTGTAGGTGCCGGGTAACTGCTCTCCTCGCTCGAAGCGGCCCAAATCGATGCTCCCGGAAGTCGAGTGTGTTTTTTCAAGCGCATCGGCCATGAAATAAAGTTCGCCCGCGGCTGCGGGAAAAACGCCCGAAATAAAGAGTGCTATTGTCGAGAGTTGACTTACGCGGTGAGGCCACGAGTCAGATAAAAATGCATATCGAGAAAAAGAAACAGTATTCACCTTGCTTACCTGCGCGAGTGACATAGCGTAATGTTAATATTTTTTATTTCAGCATTTGGCGCTTTTCTGTGGTTACCCCACCAAAATCATTTATTGCTTTCCATGTCACCTGATTTCCACTTCCTGCTATCGTTTCGGAACTGAAGGGTGAAATCATTGGCGGCTGTGCAATGGTTTTATTGCCAACTTTTAATGAATGAAGAGAAACATAGAATGGCGTCGGATTAATAATTACTAGCCGTTCCCCACGCGGCTCAAACGTTAATTTCGTCCATGCCTCACCTGCTTTTTCTGAGGTCAGAGCCGCAGGCCGGTAGAAAAGCTTCATGCGCGTCTTAACGGCAATGAGCAGCCGATTTTCATCTGACCGGGTCATCGAAGGAATAGATTTAACGTTTAGCCAAAAAATAGACTCGCGATTTTCATGCAGTTTCTTTTCGCCGGTATAAATGACCCGCAACGTATTTTCATGACCACCGTCTAGGCGGAAAAGCGGCGGCGTGACGATAAAAGGAACCTGCTCCTTTGAGTTTTCACTTAACTCAACCCATGACTGAATTAAATAGGGAACACCATCCTGACTGTTACTCACAGGGAGTGAGGCTTCGTTTTCAGTTTCGTTATAAATTAAGCGCGTTCCGCCGACGGTTATGCTTGCCTGCCCCGGCAGGGAGAGTAAGCAAGCGCCTAATAATACAATCGTTCGAATAAGTTGACTCATCATACTTCCCCGACATTTCAGCGAGAGACAATAGGGCGCACCTTAGGTACGCCCGGCGCGTTACTGATAAGTAATGGTAAAATCTGACGTTGCGTTTGCCGTTCCCGCTACCACGGCAGCCTGCGTCGCCTTATATTTCGCTACGAAGGTCATCTTATTGCTGTTAGCGGGTTCTTCGCCTGCGCTGGTATCAAGCGTGATGCTCTTAGACTGGGTAGCCAGCGGAATCGCGGTGATGCCATCCTCTTCATAAAACGCTACGCCAACGCCTTTCGCTGTTTGACCGCTGTTTAGTGCAAGAATATTGGTGTCGGAGCTGTCCGCATTACCATCAAACTTAATGGAGGCAGAAGTAACGGCCGCAGGGCAGTTGTTCAACACAATGCTGAACCGGGTTGCGGCAGCAACGGCCCCGGCCGCGTTAAATGAGCTTTTCGGGATTTTGCCGAGGTTAACGGTCTGATTCGCCGTATTGGTATCAATCGTACAGGCAGAATCCAGAATGGTGCCGGTAAAGTTGATCTTTCCATCTGCTGCACTGGCGGCAAACGTTATTCCAGAAACAGCTGCAGCCACAACCATATTTCGAAAGACACTGCTTAACTTAATTTGCATTGCTATATATCCTCAGGATTGAAGTTGCCTGCACAAAATTATTTTTTGCGCAGGAAGAGCGGAACAGGACCGCTAAATTAAAATTCTTTAGTTCGTGGCAATAAATGGGCGTTATTTATCTATGATTACCTCAGGCTGTGCGATGATAAAAGTAAAATAAGCTGTTTCATCTCCAGACCGCTGCCTAGCGCCAGACGATTTCTTACATAGTAATTCTTGTTATTTTCGCATTTATTTCTAATTCGATACTGGCTTGTCGATTTATCATAAACCCTTAGAAGAAAGTTTAAATGATCGTTCGACAGTCGCGTCGATAGTCTCTGGTACAACACGTCTTTTAATACGCATGGGCTTTCTGCTACCCGATATTTAGAGACGCGATCGCACAGCTGCTTAAGATCTTTAAGCGTGGTGACAAGACGGAAGAATTTTAAATAAATGTTCTCCTTGTTATTGTCTGGTGCAATAAAATAGGTTAGACGTAATAACTCCCTCGCTGCAAGTCGGTGATAGAGCCAGCGAATGTCCTCGCTATTTTCGCCTATTGTATCGATAAGAATGTAAGAGTTATTTAGGACGGTCGCGCTGACTAAAAACTCCAACCGATTGTCAAAATAAAATATTTTCCCATTGGCTGAGGTCAATGAGGTGACGGCCTGACTTATGGCAAAGTTTCGTGAGAAAACTAATAGCGCTGTCAAAATGTATTCCTTGCGAAATTAATCATCGACATTGTGAAGAAGGTTTAAAAACATATATGCGTTCTAAAGATTCGCAGTCGATTTTGTACGCTTTCCTATATATTCTGGTAAAAGGGTAGCGTTCAAAGCCCACGCTATTAAACGCATTCTGGATTTTCTTCATCATTGACAACAAATAGGATTTCGAACACCGGAGTCCATAATCTTCAAAAACGTCTATGATAATGTCATTATCATAGACAATTTCATTTTGCATCCCCGCCAGGAGATACTCGAACAGTCTCGCTTTCGTCGTTCCGAATCTTTTAATACGTCCATTCTTGATGTTAATAAGCGTTCTGGTTGAAAGCCGATACTCAAGATGCTGGAAAATCGTGTATCCATACAGAAGCTCGTCAGAGACTAAAGGCACAAAGACTCCTTAGAAGTTTACCGTTCCCATTTCCATGTCAGCGCTTTCTCCATTCGACAAGCTTTAGTGATCCTCTGGCGTAATAAATGTTATTAAAATGGAGGAAATGTGACAATGGGACTAATTTATTAAAGTAAATCACCACTATGAATATTCAATGCGATACAAAAAACTACATAGTGAAGTTTTTAAAGTTTAAAAACACAAATGTTGCTTTTTTGTTTCAATTCATCGCATCGGAAAACAAAAAATTTACTAAAGTATATTTAGCTAAAATTAACAGATAATCAGTACAAAGCTCCAGGGCAAGTAAACACTCTCTTATAATCAATGATTTATAAAGATAATATAGTGCTGTTAAACCTAGACTTAATAAGGTTGTTTTAGGATTTTTCATGACATCTTTTACAACTATTCCATCCGGGAACTAACAAACACGGAGTGTTCTTGGTATACAAAGGTTTTGGCACATCAACAACGCAAAAACTAATTAAAGTAATAAGTTGAATAAAAATCCCTTCTCAGATCAATTTTCTCAATTCACATTGACAATAGTGACCGCTGTGTCCTGAAGGCAAAAAAGTAAGGCTCGCCCTTGAACATGACCGCAAATAAAAGGAAGACGCCAGAAGGGAAGCAGGTATCAGGGAACATCACGCTATTCTTCAGATTCTCCGCCTCCCGATGAAAAACCATTAAGATATACGTCACTCTTCTTGAGCAACACCCAGTCAACTACCCGAAGGGGTTGTAATCACTGTGGGCGATCAGGGATATTGATGCGGCTATTCACAGCGCGGTTGAAGAGGGAAGGGAGCAAGGTGAAAACATCGGGAACCAATCTGGAACATGCACGGGCGCACAATCGTCGCGTGATCATTGAAGCCATTCGCCTGCACGGCGAATTGACCCGCGCCGAACTGGCCCGTCTCACCGCGCTGACGCCACAAACGGTGTCGAATATCGTAGCGGAACTGGAGCAAGCCGAACTGCTTACCAGCCGCGCGCCGCGCAAACAAGGACGTGGCCAACCGGCGATTCCAGTAACGCTCAATCCCGCCAGCGCCTTCTCGATTGGCATTCATCTTGATCACCAAACGCTGCTGATTGTGCTGGTGGATCTCACAGGCGAAATTCATTTCCGCCGCCTTATTCTGGTGCAAAAGCCGCAACCGGATGCCACATTAGCGCGCATCGCCGAGGTGCTGAGCGAGATCAAAACGCAGCTGGGCGAGCGCTGGCACAAAGTGCTGGGAATGGGGGTGGTGATGCCCGGTCCGTTTGGTGTTGAGGGCATCTCTTCGATGGGGCCCACCACGCTGCACGGCTGGGAACAGGTGGATATTGAGGCCAAACTGGCCGCCATGAGCGGCGTGCCGGTCACATTAGAAAATGATGCCACGGTGGCGGCGATTGGCGAACGTTTTCATGGCGTGGCGCGCCAGCTCAATTCGTTTGTCTATCTCTACATTGGCACCGGTTTGGGCGCGGGCATCATCATGGATGGCCATGTCTACAGCGGTCACGCGCATAACGCCGGGGAAGTCGGGCATGTGGTGGTGGAACCGGGCGGACGCGAATGTTACTGCGGCAATCACGGCTGTCTGGAGCGTTATGTTTCACTGCAGGCTGCCTATGAATTTTGTGGCCTCGATCCGATGACCGCCTTACCGGAAGATTTACTCGAAGTCGACCCGGCGCTGTTCGATAAGTGGATTGATACCGTGTTAACGCCGCTGCGTCAGGCGATTAACTTGCTGGAGTGCATCTTCGATGCCGAAAGCGTGATTATCGGCGGCATGATGCCCGCCGTACTGCTGGATAAAATCATTCGCCGCCTGCCGCCGTTGTATCAATCGGTGCGTGGCCGCTACCTCACCGGAACGCGCTTAAAAATCGGCATGACCGGCAGCGATACCGCTGCGTTAGGCGCCGCCGCGCTGCCGATTTTCGACGAGTTTAACCCGCAGTTTCAGGTGTTGATGAAGTGATCAGGCCGGACAATTGCCCGGCCTGGTACTTTACGCTTCCCTTCTGGTACTTTGCTCATCCAGCTTTTGATTAAACTGGCTGGCGCTCCACGCTTGCTCCACCGCTTCGTGTACCAGTGCCTGCTGCGTTTGCGGCACCATTCCGCCCAGCGGTGGATCGGTGTCGAGATTGGTGGGGAAGGAGTAACCCCGCGCAGCCACGTTGATCACGGTGTTCAGCTCCTGCTGGGTAAGCTGGCTGTTTTTTAGCAAGGGGTAAATCAGCTTGAGTAACTGTTCGTGGTTCACTTTCTCCATCGGCACGCCAAATGCGGAGGAAACCTGCAGCAGATTCGCGGTCCTGACGTGATCGGTGGTGGTGTTGTTACCTGCGGCATGGAACAGCGCCGGGTTAAAGAACAGACCATCACCTTTTTCCAGCGGTAGCTGGACGTAATTCTGATTAAAGAACTCAACAAACCCCGGGTCACGATAGGCGATATAACCCAGCTCATACTGATGCGACCACGGCAATAAACGGGTCGGGCCCGACGCCAGCGGCATGTCAGAATGCGCTACAGCACCTTGCAGGGTCAAATATTGCGAAAGAATCTGCACCGGCACCGGGAATTCTGCAGCGAATGCACTTTGCTGGAAGCCAAGGTGGTAATCCCGGTGCGGCTGCTGAGCTTCACCGCCGGGGCGGACCTGATTCACTTGCGAGGTCATGCTCCACGCCGGGCCCAGCCAGGCCTGACAAATTATCTCCAACGTCGGATTGGCGTAGTAATCCACGAAGGTTTGCGGACTGGTTTCACCCAGTTTTTGCAGCGCATTCCAGATACGACCATTGTTGCCTGCACGCGAGAAGTGATCGGCCTGAATTTTGGATTTGGCCTCATTGCTCATAATGGTTTCGAAAACCTGCGAGGTGCGATCAATAACGTCAAGATCGCTGAATAACCCCCGTACCACGAACACGCCAGGGCCGTATGAGAGCGCTTTGTGCAGCTCGCTCAGCAGCGCTTTTTTATCTTTTTCGGCCGCTTTATCCAGCGTGGCACGATCGTAAATTAGCACGTTTGCCGCTGCTTCGCTCGCCAGCGGATATTCACTGGCATCGAGCTGCTGGGTACAGAATGTTTTGAAGTCTTCAACAGAGACCTGATCTTCACGGGCAAAATAGGGTGACATCATAACGACCTCATTTTCTTGATGGAGTGATAGAGCGTCATCGCACGCCAGCAGGTTATCAGCAGTCGGCATGACAGGGTTGATGAGTGTTAAAATAGCAGCTACATTTCATTAACAGCACGTCAAAAAAACCTCACTCATACATCATGTGACCTATGCCTAAATTTACCCAGAAACAGATCTCAGCTCAGTCCGGTTTGAGCCTCGCCACCATTGATCGCGCCATGCATAATCGCGGTCGCGTGCATCCTCAAACGCAGCACCGCATCCAGCAAGCCTTAGCCGACCTGGAACTGCAGCAGAAAAGCAGTCTGGCGCAAGGGCGAACCCTTTATTTCGATGTCATCATGCATACGCCGGAGCGTTTCAGTGAGCTGGTGAAAGAGGCGTTCAGCAGCCAGATATCCAGTTTCGCCTCATTTAAAATCCAGCTCCGCTTCCACTGCAGTGAAGAGATGACGGTGGACGAGGTTGAACGGCTGTTGAAAAAGTGCTCGCTCAGCACGCACGGCATCATCCTGAAAGCGATGAATTCGAGTCAGCTGGTGCCAGTTATTAATAATTTGATTAAGCAGCGCATTCCGGTGGTCACGGTGGTCACGGATATCACCGGCAGTCATCGCCTGCGTTATATCGGCATGGACAACGTTAGCGCGGGCCAGTCGGCGGCCTTCCTGATGTCAAAGTGGTTGGGAAGCGAAGCGGGCACCATTGCCGCAATCACCGGCAATAAAGCTTTTGTCGGTGAGCAGGATCGCATACGTGGCTTTCAGCAAGGGATGAAATCCTTTTCTCCGCAGTATCAGATTAAGGTTATCGCGGGTGGATCGGGCATCGATCATCTGATGTATGAAACCCTGCAACTCTTTCTACAGGATCATCCTCACATCGATGCGGTTTATACCGTAGGCGGAGGAAATGGCGGAATTTTGCGGGCGCTGGATGAACGTAACATTCAGCCGAAGGTTTTTGTTGGGCACGATCTGGACCGGGAGAATCGCGCCCTGATGCAGGCGGGAAAAATCGATGCGCTGATTGAGCATAATCTGCAACTGGATGCGCAACACTCCTTTAAAACACTGCTGGAGTTTCACGGATTTTTGCCGGAAGAGCGCAACTATGCGCCTTATTCGCGTATAAATATCATCATGCGCTACAACATGTACACCTAAGAAGCCTGACGGCGTCAGGCTTCAGAAGGCATCAGCGATATTTCGGTTGTTTCCACACCGTTCCCTGCTGATGGCTATCGACGACCGCATCGACAAAGGCTACGCCCTTCAGGCCATCATGGATTTGTGGAATAACTGCGCCAATGCCTGAAACAGCACGTTTTTCATCACGCGCCCGCAGTGCAGCCGCGAAGCCGCTATACAGATTGGTAAAGGCTTCGATATAACCCTCAGGATGGCCGGGTGGTGTGCGGGTGCGCGCCCGGGTTATCGCATCCAGATCGTCACGTCCCCGTTTAATAATCTGGGTATACCCTTCCAATGAGGTGTAAATCAGTTCGTTTGGCTGCTCTTGCGCCCATGTCAGGCTGCCGGTTTCACCGTACACCCGCAGCCGCAGCGCATTGGAACAACCAATCGCCACCTGTGAAGACCACAGCATGCCGCGCGCGCCGCCTTCGTAGCGAATCAGTACGTGGGCGTTATCGTCCAGAGCACGTCCTTCTACAAAGGTGGCTAAATCAGCCATCACGCTCTCCGCTTTTAATCCGGTCACATATCCCGCGAGATGATAGGCATGGGTACCAATATCGCCAATCGAGCCGCCGCGCCCATTCTTTTGCGGGTCGACTCGCCATGCCGCCTGCTGATTGTTTTTCAGCTCGACGCCGGTTGCCATCCACTCCAGCGGATACTCAACCTGCACCGTTCGCACTTTGCCAATCAGTCCGGCCTGGACGCGCATCCGGGCTTCCACAATTAGCGGATAGCCAGAATAGGTATAAGTGACACCCAGAAAGCGTCCGGTCTGACTCACAACCTCGGCCAACGCTTCAGCATCGCGCAACGTGGTGGTGAGCGGTTTCTCACAAATCACATCAATGCCGGCTTCGAGGAAGGCCTTCGCGATGGGGAAGTGGGTAAAGTTTGGTGTGCAGATGGCGACCACATCAATGCCGTCAGCGCGTGCCGCCTCAGCCTGCGCCATGCTGGCATAATCACGGTAAGATCGCTCAGTCGCGATGTAGTTTTGCGCTGCAAAGCGATGCCCCTGCTCGGCATCAACGTCAAACGCGCCCGCGACCAGTTCATACTGATCGTCAAGACGTGCGGCAAAACGATGGATTCCGCCAATGTAGGCACCTTCGCCACCGCCAACCATGCCTAATCGGATACGACGTCCACTCAACGGTGACCTATGCATGTTTTGCTCCTTCAATGCCCAAAATTTTACGATTAAGTGATGGGTCGGCCCAGGACTTACAGAAATCATCAAACGGTTTATCGGTAACGCGAATAATGTGGTCGCTGATGAACTGAGCGCCTTCACGTGCGCCATCTTCCGGGTTTTTAAAGCAGCATTCCCACTCCAGCACTGCCCAGCCATCGAAGCCGTAGCCGGTCAATTTAGAGAAAATGCCGCTGAAATCGGTCTGGCCATCGCCGGGTGAACGAAAGCGACCAGCGCGGCTGGTCCAGGGTTGGTAGCCGCCATAGGCGCCAGTTTTGCCATTCGGCCTAAATTCAGCGTCTTTAACGTGGAAAGCCTTAATGCGTTGGTGGTAGTGATCGATATAGGTCAGGTAATCAATGCCCTGTAATACCAAATGACTGGGGTCATACATGATGTTGCAGCGTGGATGGTGGTGGGTTTTTTCCAAAAAACGCTCAAAGGTCAAACCATCATGCAAATCTTCCGTGGGGTGGATTTCGTAACAGAGATCGATTCCCTGTTCGTCGAATGCGTTAAGAATCGGTGTCCAGCGCCGTGCCAGCTCGTTAAAGCCCTCATCAATCAAGCCTTCTGGCCACTGCGGATAGGGATAGAGAAATGGCCACAGCAGCGTGCCCGAAAAAGTGACATGTTTCTCCAGGCCTAAGCGGCGTGATGCGCGCGCTGCCAGATAAAGCTGTTCAGTTGCCCACTGCTGGCGTGCATGTGGGTCATTGCGCAGACCGGCTGGGGCAAAGCTATCGGCGGGTAAATCAAACGCAGAATGCAGTGCAACCAGCTGTCCTTGCAAGTGGCTGGCTAAATCGGTCAACTGCAGGTCATGTTCAGCCAGTACGCCAAGGATCTCATCCGCATAGGTTTGGCTCTCGGCGGCTTGCGCCAAATCAATGAGGCGTTGATCCCAGCTGGGAATTTCTACGCCTTTAAATCCTTTTTCCGCTGCCCAGCCAGCCATGCCAGATAAAGAGTTAAACGGTGCATCGTCGCCAGCGAACTGCGCCAGAAATACCGCAGGGCCTTTAATGGTTTTCATAACGTCTCCAAATTAAAAAAATGCACCTGCAACCTTCACAGGTGCCAACGTCAGACACAGAAAAAACGACGGTTAATTTGTCATGAACTTCTGGTAATTTTTCGGTGTGACTAACTGAAACGGAATAAAGTTAATATCCTGGACCTTTTCACCTTTGGCGGCTTTTTCCGCCATATCCACCGCACCATAAGCTTGTGATTTTGCATCCTGGAATACGGTAACGGTAAGTAAGCCGGTTTTAATCGCCTGTAATCCATTTGGTCCGCCGTCGGTACCACCGACTAAAATATCTTTACCAATTTTAATGCCATTACTTTTAATGGCCATGGCGGCACCAATAGCCATTTCATCTGCGTTGGCAGAAAGAATATCTATTTTGTCGCCCGATAGAATCCAGTTATTCATCAGATTCATGCCATCTTCACGCATCCATTTTGCGGTATCTTCAACAATCACATGCATATTAGGATGTTTGGCAATGATCTCTTTTGCTCCCTGAGTTCTGAAGCGGGTAGCATCATTGCTTAATAACCCTTTCATGATGGCGACGTTAACGCTTTTACGATCTTTCACTTGATCTGCCAGATACTGCATCTGTAAACGTCCGGCTTCTATTTCATCGCTGCCGATATAGCTCACGCCATCACCCATTTTCGCATCTGAAGGCATACGGTTGAGGAAGATGAGGGGTACCTTAGCGGCGCGTGCCGCATCAGCCATATTTTTGGTTCCCTGGGTATCAACCGGGTTAACAATAATTACGTCGACTTTACCGTTAATAAAACTTTGCACCTGACTCAATTGTTTATCAACGGCGCCCTGAGCATCCTCAAATTGAATTTTCATATCCGGATGGGTTTTCGCCTGCTCGATAATATAGCCTCTCAGGCGAGAGAGGAATACATCATCCATTTGGGCGATGCTGACGCCGACCTGTACGGCATTCACTGCAGGGCTTAGTGAAAGTAAGGTAAGACAGAGTAAGATGAATTTTTTCATAATGATCTTCCACGTTAATTATTAGTCTCAGAACTAATCTGATGTCGGGTGTTTTATTATTAACTTCACTTACGTAGGGTTTACTGACAACGCGCTTAATTTTGTGCATGATTTAAAGAGTAATAACGAAAATTAGGGTGGCGTCCTTGCCAATAAAGTCCTTAATTCAATTTCACTACGCTCTGAGTGTCGGCTGACAGCTGAGCGGCATCGGCAAGTCGTAGCGCCTGACAGCCATCATGAATGTTGACAGGTAGCGCGCTGCCGTTGCCGATGGCCTGAATGAAAGCGTCGATTTCCAGCCGATACGCATCGGCATAGCGCTGCATAAAGAAGTCCAGCAGCGGGCCACGTACTTCGGTGTGCTGGGCGCCAAAATGGCGCACCGTGGTTTCACGATGGTTGTCATTGATCATCATGCCGCCAGATCCAAACGCTTCCAGACGCTGATCGTAGCCATATACCGCCTGGCGGCTGCAGTTGATCTGACACTGTTTACCGGAGGCGGTGCGCAGCTGCACCATCACCGTGTCGTAATCCCCTAACGCTTCCAGCGAAGGCTCAAACAGGCGGCTGCCACTGGCAAACACCTCAACGGGTTCCTCACCCAAAATCCAGCGCGCGAGGTCAAAATCATGGATCACCATATCGCGGAAGATACCGCCGGAATGCTTGAGATAGTTCAACGGTGCCAAACCAGGATCGCGGCTGGTGATCACCACCTGGTGCAGGTCACCAATATCTCCCTTAGCAATCCGCTGATGAATTTCGTTAAAGCCGGGATCGAAGCGGCGATTAAAACCCAGCATCACTCTGCTGGCCTTTTCGCCCAGCGCTTTTTCGGCCGCCAGTGCTTTGTGGATATCAAGGTCGACCGGCTTTTCACACAGCACGGCTTTGCCCGCGTTGGCAGCGGCCAGCATCAGCTCAACGTGGGTATCGGTCGGTGTCCCGATCACCACGGCATCGACAGCGGGATCGTTAATCGCCTCAAGCGGATCTTGCACCGCGCGACCACCCCATAAAGCCGTTAACGCATGGGCATTTTCATTAAAGGGATCGGCAACCATAACCAACTGAGCGTCTTTATGACGCGCCACGTTGGCGGCATGAACCTGACCAATGCGGCCAGCGCCGAGGATGGCAATTTTGAGCATGATGTTCTCCGGGTCGAGAGGTTTATTGTTATCAGGGCAATTGGCTCATCAGGTCGTTAAGCGCAAGAACCTGCTTATTGACCACCAGATCCGTATCGAGCTGACCAGTGAAAAAGTTGACGATATTGGTGGCAGCGGAAATCGACATTCGCATCGCCGCCTCTTCGGTAAGTCCTGCGGAATGTGGGCTGAGAATTAATTTGTCGCGCTGGTCCAGTAGCGCGGTATTTAGCGCGGGCGGCTCCTGCTGTAATACATCAAGACCCACGCCACCCAATGCATCGTTTTGCAGGGCGGTTGCCAGCGCCTCTTCATCGACAATGCCACCGCGCGCGGTATTGATTAAAATGGCGTGGCGTTTCATCAGCGCCAGTTCGTCCGCGCCAATCACCGCTTTATCACCGCTTAAAGGCAAATGGATAGTGACCGCATCGGCCTGTTGCAGGCCCTCATTAATGTCTGCAACGCGGGTTACGCCGCTTTCTACGAAACTGTTATCGGGCAGGAAAGGATCGTAGGCGATGACTTTCATGCGGAAGCTTTTCGCCAGGCGCGCCACTTCGCGGCCGATACGACCAAAACCGAGGATGAATAAGGTTCTGCCAGCCACCTCTACGGCGGAAAAACTGTTGCGACGATTCCATTCACCCTCACGAATGCTGCTATCGAAATAGCAGATGCGTTTTGCCAGAGCCAGCAGCAAGGACAGCGTATGTTCCGCCACGGAAAGTGAATTCACATTGCCGACAATGGTCAGCGGAATGTTGCGTTCGGTAAGAGCGGCAACGTCAACCGAGTCATAACCCACGCCGTGACGTGACACCATGCGCAGATTTTTTCCAGCAAAGATCTCTTTAGCCGTGAGCGGCTGCGTACGGATTAATAGCGCATCCGCTTCGGCAATAAAGGGCGCATAACTCGCCACGCTGACCTCGTGCACCAACTGCACGTTGAATCCAGGCGCGTTATGCAGAATATCGAGCCCGGCCGGATGAATTTTTCCGGCAACCAGAATGTTTGGCATCTCAGTAACCTCCCGCCTGGGTTGATTGCGTTGCCTGGCCGTCACCGTTGAGTTCGCGGAATTGCTGCACGCTGCTGGCTGCTGCGCCACGTAACAGCTGGACGTCGTTAGAAAGCGTGACTAAATCGAACCCCCATTGCGCCGCGTTGGCCGCATAAGCGGCAGAACCGTTGTGCAAACACGCTTTCTTCCCAGCACGATGCGCAGTGGCGAGAATATGCTTAATCGCATCGACAATTTCCGGTTCAGTGCGATCAAAACCCGTGCGATATTTTCTGCCGGTAAGTCCTAGCGTCAGATCGGCTGGCCCGATATAGACGCCGTCCAGTCCGGGGGTAGCGACAATCGCTTCGATATTGTCAAAGGCTTCGGCGGTTTCGATCATCGCCAGGCACACCACGTGATCGTCGGCATGCTGGCCGTAATCCTGGCCGGCGGAGAATGTCACGCGCGTTGGGCCAAAACTGCGGCTGCCGTGGGGTGGATAACGCACGCAGGAGACCAGCGCCTGCGCTTGCTCTGCGGTGCTGATCATCGGACAAATAATGCCCCACGCACCGGCATCCAGTGACTTCATAATGATGCCCGGCTCTAACCAGGGCACGCGCACCATTGGGGCAACGCCGCTGGCGCGCATCGCCTGCAGCATATGCGTTGCCTGGTCATAGCCGACAAAACCGTGCTGCAAATCGATGGTTAGTGCGTCGTAACCCTGCTCAGCCATGATTTCAGCTGTGAAGGCGTTGGCGATGCTAAGCCAGCCATTGAGTACGGTTTGCCCTGCATTCCAGCGTGCTTTGATATTATTCAGCTTCATCAATCCGTTCCTTACAGCACGATTTGCGCCAGTTTGACGTTCATATAGTCGTGAATACCCTCACTTCCGCCTTCACGCCCCATGCCGCTGGCTTTCACGCCGCCAAACGGCACTTCGGCAGCGGCCAGCGCATAGCTATTAATACCGACCATGCCGGATTCGAGGCGCGCCACGGTTTCACGAATGCGGGCCGGATCGCGGGTAAAGGCGTAAGCGGAAAGAGCAAAATCAGAGTTATTAACGCGGCGCCAAAGATCGTCGATGTCGCTAAATGAGGTGATGGCGGCAATCGGACCAAAATTTTCTTCGGCGATCGCCAGCGCGTCGTCGGGGGCGTCGGCAATCACGGTTGGAGCGAAGAAGTAGCCGCCGTTTAATTCGATACGTTCGCCGCCGGCCACGATGCGTGCTCCTTTCTCGCGCGCATCCGCCACGATCGTCTCGATGGCTTTGAGGCGACGAGGATTGATCAGTGGGCCCATTTGCGTGCCTTCATCCAGCCCGTAACCGACCTTGATTTTTTTCGCACGCTCGGCAAAGCCTTGTACGAAGTCGTGATAGCGGCTTTGGTGGACATAAAAGCGATCGCAAGTGACACAAACCTGGCCACAGTTGGCAAATTTGGTGACCACGGAAAGGTCGAGCACTTTTTCCAGATCGGCATCGTCATAGACGATGACCGGCGCGTTGCCGCCCAACTCCATGCTAAGGCGCTTAATCGTGGCCGCTGAATCCCGAATCATCTGCTGACCGAGTTGCGTTGAGCCGGTTAGTGAGACTTTCTTCACCACGGGCGAAGCAATCAATGGTTCATAGGTTGCGGCAGTCGGCCCAACAACCAGATTGGCCACGCCAGCCGGCAGTCCCGCTTTGCGCAGACACTCAAAAATCATCATGGCGGAGCCAGGAACTTCACTGGAGGGACGCAACACCACCGTGCAGCCGGCGGCGAGCGCGGGTGCAAGCTTGCGTGCCACCAACACCACCGGGAAATTCCACGCGGTAAACGCCGCCACCACGCCGACCGGTTCGTGCGACACTTCACAGCGTCCGCCTGGCACCCGGCTTTCTACAATGCGGCCATAGATACGACGCGCCTCTTCGGCGTACCAGATAAATTGGTCGGTCGATAATTCCCATTCGCGCCTGGCCTGCGCGAACGGTTTGCCACTCTCCTTCGAGATGATCTCAGCGGCTTCTGCCGCTGTTACTGTCATCTCTTTTGCAACCGCCTGCAGCAAATCCGCCCGCGCCCAGCCTGAGGTAGTTCGCCATGCGACCAGCGCCGCTTCTGCGCTGGCCAGCGCAGATTGGGTGTCGGCAACAGAGGCGGCGGCAATTTCACCCAGCGTTTGCCCGTTGCCGGGATCGGTGACGATCACCGGTTCTGCACCGCTGCCCTGACACCATTCGCCGTTAATAAACTGTCCAAAGTTTTGATACATGTTGATCCATTCCTCCGGTAGCAGTTTCAGGCTCAAGCGACAGCCTGAAACGGTCAGCTGGGAGGGAAGACCTGGGATGGGAATCCCTCAGCAGCATTGATAGTTGCAATGTTAGGATCGGAGCAATAAAAATTGCAATGCAATGGCAGGCGTGAGGTTAAATTGAGGTTTTAGTTTAAATTATCTATATAAATCAGAATATAAAGTCGGTTTGATTTCTTCGAAAAAGGTGTTTCAATCAGACTAAAAGTGAATTCTTCGAACCTAATCACAAATATCACGCAGAGCTTTTCCCTGTTGGCAGCGAATGCGTTAGAACTAATTGCATTAAGATTTTACTTGCAATTTTTATTGCGGTAGCGTGCTGGCGAGATGGGCTATACGCCGAAAAGGAATGATGGATGAGCAAGATTGAGAAGATGCAGACCACGCTGCCGCATGAAAATTACGAGCAAATTGTGGATGAGATTACTAAACGCTATGCGCAGCTGTCGGTGCGGCATCAGCAGGCGGCGCGTTATGTGACGCAAAATCCGAACACGGTGGCGCTGGAATCGATTAACGCTGTAGCCGCGAAATGTGGTCTGCACCCCTCGGTGCTGGTGCGTTTTGCGCAGGTGTTTGGCTATAGCGGTTTCAAACAGATGCAGAGCGTATTTCAGACCCGACTCGCCACGGCGGCACCGGGTTACAACGAGCGCATCACCGCCCTGGAGAATGATCTACGTAAGAATGAGCAGAAGGGCAGCCTCGGCTTTTTGCAAAGCCTGGTGATACGGGACATTGCTACGCTGCAGGAGCTGCTGAGCAACGTAGCGGAAAGCGATCTCGATGCGACCGCGGGGTATCTGAAGGAGGCGGAAACTATCTATATCGCCGGTCAGTTGCGCTCCGAGCCGATTGCATTATTGCTGCGTTATATGCTCACCATGCTGAACCGCCGGGTGATCCTGCTAGATTCCGCCGGCGGGCTGGCGCCGGAAATGGCTAACAATATGCGTGAAAGTGACGTGCTTATCGCCATCGCGTTTCGCCATTATGCCAAAGAGGTGATCGCCATTGCCGACCATGCCAGCGCGCGCACCATTCCGGTCATCGCCATTAGCGATGGGCCGCTATCACCGTTAGCTAAAAGCGCCAGCGTGCTGTTCAACATTCCGGAAGAGGAGTACAGCTTTTCGCGATCGCTGGCCGCGCCGGTTTGTCTGGCGCAAAGCATCGCCATGGCGCTGGCAGCAGTATTGCAGCCGGAAGTCGCGCAGCCGCGCATCGAAACCATTACTGAACGTGAGAAGCGCACAGAATCACAGCGTAAACGCAACCGCGCATAATTGAATTAACGGGCTCCCGCTCGCAGTAGAGTGGGAGTTTTGTCGCCTGAAGTTGCAACTTATATTGCGGTTATTTGTTTTTAGCAACTTAAGTTGTGAAATATAACACCATGCTGCACAGCAGCATCTCTGAAAAGTGAGTAAGGATATGGCTACGATTCGTTGCACGACGGCTCAGGCGATAGTTCGCTATCTGAGCAATCAGTTTACCGAGGTGGATGGCAAACGCGTGCCGCTGTTTCCGGGCGTGTATGGCATTTTTGGCCACGGTAATGTCACTTGCCTGGGCGAAGCGCTAGAAGAGGCGCAAAATGTATTACCCACCTGGCGCGGGCAGAATGAGCAGTCGATGGCGTTTGCCGCCGTGGGATTTGCCAAGGCGATGGTGCGACGTCAAATCATGGTAGTTACCGCCTCGATTGGTCCTGGCACCACCAATCTGCTCACCGCTGCGGGCGTAGCACATACCAGTCGTCTGCCGCTTTTAATGATCTGCGGTGATAGCTTTGCCCGTCGCCATCCCGATCCGGTAATGCAGCAGGTCGAGCATTTCAACGATCCGACCCAAACGGTGAATGATGCCTTTAAAGCGGTGTCGCGCTACTGGGATCGAATTACCTATCCTGAACAGATCCTCTCCTCTCTGCCACAAGCCGTGGCAACCCTGCTCGATCCCGGCGACTGTGGCCCAGCCTTTATTGGCGTATGCCAGGACGTGCAGGAGATGGCGTGGGATTACCCAGAAGAGTTCTTTGCTCCGCGTTTGCATCTGATACCACGTCCACGTCCCGATCGCCAACTGCTGGCACGCGCTGCTGAGTGCCTGAGACAGGCTAAACGTCCGCTGATTATTTCTGGTGGCGGCGTGCGCTATTCGCAGGCTGAAGCAGAACTGGCGCAGTTTGCCCTGGCGCATGGCATCCCGGTGGTGGAAACCATCGCCGGAAAGGGCGCGTTTACCCACGATGACCCCATTCATTGCGGGCCGATTGGCATTCTCGGTTCAACCTCGGCCAATGCGCTGGCCGCCGAGGCAGATGTGGTGATTGCGGTGGGGACGCGTTTGATGGATTTCGTCACCGGTTCATGGACGGTATTCGATCATAAAGCTCAATTTATTGCGCTCAACGCCGCGCGCTTTGATGCGCACAAGCATCTGGCCATCCCGCTGGAGTGTGATGCCCGTGAAGGCATTAGCGAACTGCACACGGCGCTCGGCAGCTGGAAAGCAGCCGATAGCTGGCTGGAAAAAGGTCGCCGGGCGTTTGCCAAATGGAACGAACTGATTGCGGCGCGGCAGGAACGCACGGTATCGGAGGGCGATCCCACCTACGCGCAGGTGATTGGCGTAGTGAATGCAGCGGCGGCGGCAGAAGATTACATCATCAGCGCGGCGGGCGGACTGCCCGGTGAACTGGTGAAAGGTTGGCGGGTGAAGAATCCAGGCACGTTTGATTGCGAATTTGGCTTCTCCTGCATGGGCTATGAACTCTCCGCTGGCTGGGGCGTGGCGATGGCTGAGCAGGAGCGCGACGTGTTCGTGATGATTGGTGACGGCACCTACATGATGATGAATTCAGATATCTACTCCAGCGTTCTTTCGGGCCACAAATTCATTTTGCTGGTGTGCGATAACGGCGGCTATGCGGTGATCAACCGTCTGCAAAATGCCAAGGGCGGCGCCTCATTTAATAACCTGCTGAAGGATTGTCGGGTACAGGAGCCGTTTCACGTCGATTTCGTCGCTCATGCGCAATCCATGGGGGCACTGGCGCGCAAGGTCTCCTCGCTGGATGAGCTTGAGGAAGCGATCGGCTGGGCCAAAGGTAACGATCGCACCACGGTCATCTCCATCGATACTCATCCGTTTGACTGGACGCCGGGCGATGCCTGGTGGGATGTCGGCGTGCCGGAAGTCAGCGCACGAGACAGCGTTAACCAGGCGCGTGAAGAGCACGTTAAAGGTCGCCAGGCGCAGCGCGTCGGCATTTAATCAGGGAGTTTATGATGTTAAAAGCCAAACTGGGCATCGCGCCCATTGCCTGGTCGAACGATGACTTGCCGCAGTTGGGTGGGGATACGCCGCTCACGACCTGCTTGTCTGAAAGTCATCAGGCGGGATTTCAGGGTGTTGAAACCGGCGGTAAGTTTCCCAAAACTGCTGACGCGCTAAAGCCGCTACTGCAAGAGTATCAGCTGGATTTGGTGTCAGGCTGGTACTCCGGCACCTTGCTGGACAACAGCGTGGAGGAGGAGATCAAAAAATCACTGCCGCAAATGCAGCTGTTTCGTGATTGCGGCGCGGCTTGCCTGGTATATGGCGAAACGGCCGGCACCATCCAAAATCAGCAACATGTGCCACTGGCGAAGCGCTGTCGTCTTACTGATGAGCAGATGCGCGAGTACGGCGAAAAACTGATCCAGTTTGCAGCGTTTTGCCAGGACTACGGCGTGCCGCTGGCTTTCCATCATCACATGGGAACCGCCATTGAGGATGAACATGATATTGACCGCTTGATGGCCGTCACCACGCCAGAGGTTGGGCTACTGTTTGACGCCGGTCACCTGGTGTTTGCAGGCGTCGATCCACTGCGAATTCTGGAAAAACATGGCGATCGCATCATTCACGTACATACCAAAGACGTGCGCGAAGAGGTCCTGCGCACCTTAGATCGACATCGCGATTCCTTCCTTGATGCCGTGCTGCAAGGGATTTTTACCGTCCCCGGCGATGGCATGATCGATTTCAGTGCCATTGTTAATAAGTTGGCGCAAATCGGCTATCAGGGCTGGTTTGTGGTGGAAGCAGAGCAAGACCCAGCGAAAGCACCGCCGCTGGAATACGCGCTTATTGGTTATAAAACACTTCGTTCTGCGCTCGACGCAGCCGGTTATTCAGTCATTTCAGGAGCAATATGATGAACCAGTTAACAGGTAAAGTGGCCGTGGTTACCGGTGGTACGCAAGGCGTGGGCGCAGCGATTGCGCGTCAGTTTACGCAGTTGGGCGCTAGCGCAGTGGTGATTTGTGGCCGGAATCAGGAGAAAGGGACCAAGGTTGCCGAGCGTTTAAACGGAGAAAGTGAAACCAAAGTGGATTTCGTGCGTGCGGATTTATCTAACGTAGAGGATTGCCGTCACGTCATCGCCACCTCAGATAAACTGCATGGTCGCGTCGATATTTTGGTTAATGCCGGCGGCATGAGCGATCGCGGTACTATCTTAGATACCGATCCCGAACTCTTCGACCGCATCTTCGCCACCAACGTTCGTGGCCCGTTCTTCCTGATGCAGGAAGCCATCAAGCTGATGCGCCGCGATAACATTGCGGGCAGCATCGTGAATATCTGTTCGATGTCATCGCTGGCGGGGCAACCGTTTATCGCCGCGTACTGCTCTTCCAAGGGCGCGCTGGCCACCCTGACACGCAACACCGCCTACGCCTTATTGCGTAACCGCATTCGTGTGAATGGCCTCAACATTGGCTGGATGGCATCGGAAGGCGAAGATCGCATCATGAAGCAATATCACAGCGCAGAGAATAACTGGCTGGAGAAAGCGGCAGCGTCTCAGCCGTTTGGCCGCCTGATCCAACCGGAAGAAGTGGCGCGCGCAGTGGCATTCCTCGCCAGCGAAGAGTCCGGATTGATGACCGGCTCAATGATTGAGTTCGATCAGTCAGTCTGGGGTGGCTACGATCAAGCTGCTGCACCTGCTTCCCCGCTTTAAGCGCTTTACTCAGCCTGTGAAAGCAGGCTGGTTCCTCATTTTTATCGACTCATAAAAGAGGATGCGACATGCATCTAAAACAACTCGATAGCATTGCTCTCTTTTACCATCAGCTGCTGCTTCAGGTTCGCTTTCTGAAATTCAGTAAGCGGCGAACACCAGAAGAGGAGAAAAAAGAGTTGCTGGTTCAGTGGCTGCTTAAAGAGAAAAAGTTGAAGACCTTTGGTGAAGAGTGTCGCCATGAGATCGCCTATATGATCCTCGAAATAGAGAGCAGCAGTCTCAGCGACTTTGAAAGTAAAGTGGAGCATCTTGAGACGAACTGTGCTGCTATTCGACTGGAGATGGAAATGAGTCAGGCGCTAAAGTGGGAAACGTCAGCAAAATCGGGTTATGGCTAAGATGTCTGCCTCAGGACGAGGCAGATTTGGCGTTCAACTCACCATTCAACGATCGGGCCCGCTTCTCCTTCATCTTCCAGCACAGCCACAGCGCAATAAACCACGCCGGTGAGGCCGCTAAAGCCGCAAGCGTATCGGGATCAAATATCATGATCACCACTGAGAACAGGAAGAACATCAGCGTCGCCCAGGCCATCATCCTGCCGCCGGGCATCTTAAATTTTGATTTTTGATGCAAATCAGGACGTTGCCTGCGGTACACCAGATAAGACACCAGAATCATTCCCCAGCAATAGATCACCAGAATAGCGGCCAGCGTGGAAACGATGGTGAACAGCGTTGATACATTTGGCACCAGGAACAGCAGCAAGGTACCGCTCAGCATACAGAAGCAGGAGAACAGCAAACTGCGCAGCGGAATGCGTGTGGTGCGTGACAGAATACGGAACTGCCAGTGGGCATGCTGCTCTACTGACAGGCCATACAACATGCGGGTGCTGGAGTAGACGCCGCTATTGGCGGACGACATTGCGGAAGTCAGCGCCACGAAATTAATGATCGCCGCCGCCGCGGGCAGTCCAGCCTTGGCAAACAAGGTGACAAACGGGCTGGTATCCGGCGATACACCTTGCCATGAGGTAACCGCAATAATCACCATCATCGAGAGCATATAGAAAATCACAATCCGCAGCGGCAAAGCGTTAATCGCGCGTGGCAAAATTTTCTCGGGATCGCGGGTTTCTGCGGTCATCGTGCCGAGTAGTTCAATTCCGGTATAAGAGAAAATAGCGATTTGGAAACCGGCAAGAAAACCGGTGATGCCGTGCGGCATAAACACCGCCGGATCGGTCAGGTTATGCACCGAAGCTTGTACGCCATCCGGTGAGGTCCAACCGGTAAACACCATCCATCCGCCGGTAATAATCAGCGCAATAATGGTAATCACTTTGATCAGTGCAAACCAGAATTCCGCCTCGCCAAAGGCTTTCACCGACAACATGTTAAACAAACACAAAATCCCCAGGGTGAACAACGCGGGTATCCACGCCGACATTTCCGGGAACCAATACTGCATATAGGCGCCACACACCACCACATCCGCGATGCAGGTCACTACCCAACTCAGCCAATATGACCAGCCGAGAAAAAAGCTGGCCTTAGGCCCGAGATAATCGCCGACGAAATCGGCAAATGAGCGATAGTCCAGTCGGCTAAGCAGCACTTCGCCCATCGCCCGCATCACCATATAGCTAAAGAAGCCAACCAGAATATAGATGATTAAAATCGAGGTTCCGGCCACCGCAATATTGCGTCCGGCACCCATGAATAGCCCGGTGCCGATGGATCCGCCTAAGGCGATCATCTGAATATGGCGTTCGCTGAGCCCTCGCTGCAGTTTTTGCGGGGCGTCGTTAGCCCGAGCAGGCTGAATCTGCTCTTGTGTAGGTTGGTTAGACACAATGATTCCTTCAGTCTGGCAAAAAGATGCAGGGTGATGCCTGCCCGCAAGCATCAATGGCAAATAAGGGTTTAATTATTTCTGCGCACGAAATAACGCAACGTCTCTCTTTAACCGTTAAAGAGGCTCGTTTAAATAGATGAAATAAAAGTAAAACTAATAAACGCCTACATCATGTTGGTGGTTTCCCGCTGAGTTTTACTCATCGTGGTTGCGTGAGTTAACAAAGTCAATGCGGAAAAATAACAGTTTATTCACTTTTTGATGACCATCAAAGAACTGAAAAATAGGAATAAAATCAAATTTTATGCAATTTAGTGAATATTACTTGCATGAATATGCGCTGTATGTGGGGTGAATTTAATGCTTAGTTATTCATTCATTAACGCATTTTTGTGTCGAAAAAGTTAAATCCTCCTTATTTGGCGTGCTCCGGTTTTCTGAAAAGGTGTTAAATTACTTTCCGTCTAGTGCAATGCATTACCTTTCCACGTCTTTTCAATATAAATAACTCTGATCATACAGGCTTCTCATGGAAAAGTTATCTTACGCTTCTGAAAGCAGTACATCTCCCTGGACTACCTACCTGAGCCAAATTGACCGCGTTGCGCCTTACCTTGGTGAATTGTCTCGCTGGATAGAAACCCTGCGCCATCCTAAAAGAGCACTGATTGTCGACATCCCGGTGCAGATGGATGACGGCTCGATTCGCCACTTCGAAGGCTACCGCGTACAGCACAATCTCTCACGCGGACCGGGCAAAGGGGGCGTGCGCTACCATCCGGCAGTCGACCTGAACGAAGTGATGGCGCTCTCGGCCTGGATGACCATTAAGTGTGCGGCGGTCAACCTGCCCTACGGTGGCGCGAAGGGCGGGATTCGTGTCGATCCACATGCGTTGTCTGAAGGTGAACTGGAGCGATTAACGCGCCGCTACACCAGTGAAATCGGTTTGATTATTGGTCCACAGAAAGATATCCCTGCGCCGGATGTGGGTACCAACGGCAAAGTCATGGCGTGGATGATGGATACCTACTCCATGAACCATGGCACCACCATTACCGGTGTTGTCACCGGTAAACCGATTCATCTTGGTGGTTCGTTAGGGCGTGAGAAAGCGACGGGCCGTGGCGTATTTATTACCGGTCGTGAAGTGGCAGAACGTTCTAACATCACCATTGAAGGCGCGCGCGTAGCGCTGCAGGGCTTTGGTAATGTGGGGAGCGAGGCAGCACGTCTCTTCGCCGAAGCCGGGGCGCGCGTGGTGGTGATTCAGGATCACACGGCTACCTTACTCAACGAGGGCGGCATCGATTTAGCCGCGCTGAGTGCATGGCAGATCGAGCATAAACAGATTGCTGGTTTCCCTGGTGCGCGTGAGATCGACAGAGAACAGTTCTGGACCACCGAGATGGATATTCTGATCCCGGCAGCACTTGAGGGACAAATTACCCGCGAGCGCGCAGAGATCATCAGTGCCAAACTGGTGCTGGAAGGGGCTAACGGCCCAACCTACCCGGATGCCGATGATGTGCTGGCCAATCGTGGCGTGCAGGTGGTGCCGGACGTCATTTGTAATGCCGGCGGGGTAACGGTGAGTTACTTCGAATGGGTGCAGGATATGGCGAGTTTCTTCTGGAGCGAAGATGAGATTAACAAGCGTATGGACCGCATCATGACGGAGGCGATGGTTCACGTTTGGGACAAAGCGGCAGATAAACGCTGCTCATTGCGTACAGCTGCCTATATCGTTGCCTGCGAACGTATTTTGCTGGCGCGTAAAGATCGCGGTATTTATCCTGGCTGATTTATTTTGCCTGATACTCTGTCTCACTAAACCGGAAGTGATGCCATTTCCGGTTTAGCTTTTTCGCTGGGTTCTTTATCTGTAAATAAATATGCCCGAAAAATATCATCATTCGGCTTCGCTTTATTGGCGTGCGTCTTTGAGATTAATGAGCGAATAAAAATTAAGTTATGTTAAGTTGTTACATAAACGCCATCGCGGCCGCGAGAGGGCGTTTATCCTGTCGTTCATGCGAGGTTCACGCCGCGCAACCCTGACCAGCAGCGTGCGCTAGATTGGGTAATCATCACCGAAGGATCTTCGCTGAATTCACTCACCAATGTAACTACTCTGTCGGTTAAACTTCTTATATTTTCATTACCTTCATACACATACTCATTCGTCGGTAAAACATAAGCATACCCTTTTTCGCACACTAAGCTGCGCGCAAAGCCATTCTCAAGCATCGCATACAGCAGTTCAATTTGCGTGCCAGCGTTAGGTTCTTTCAATTCAATGCGGATTGTATAACTGAGCATAATATTATCTCCGATACGTTTTAAAATTTAAGTTTACTTAAGTTTAATTGATCGGAAATAGGAAGTGTGTTTTTAAGAGTAATCTTAGAGGTGGGCTTATAGATTATAATAAGGATTAATAGTAATTATTGGCCCTATTAAGCGTAGCGGTGTGAGGGTGTTAAATAATAGAATATTTTATTATCTCCTTATTGCGTTCGGCTTAAATAAGTTTTCTTTTAATTTAATGTGCTCAGCGCCATGCAGGCTATAATTAATTTAAGGCTCATTTTGAGCTGGTTGCTAAAAATGTATATAGAGTATCCGCAACGGGCGACTTTAAAGAGTTTTATTGATTGTTATTTATCTCGGCCCATGAGGAGTAGCGGATGAAATTCACCATAACGGATTTTTACGTTTTTAGTCAGGAGGATACAGAAGGTTGCTGCAACTTGCATCGCGATAGCTGCCGTCTGGCACCCGCCTATGATAATCGTGTATTCATGGGATCGTTTTATTCTCCCGAACATGCATGGCAATATTTCCACACTCATCATCCCAACAGCCGAGCGGTATTTTGCCTGTTATGCATGAAAGAATAGTGGAGGAAACTCTTTTTCCTAAAAAATAGCTGAAGACGTTTTTTTAACTGAAGCGCGCAGGCCCGATACTGACTTTTTTAGCAGTGAGGACTTCCTTGCCAAGACTCAACCCACCCTCAATATCAGGGAGGTAAGCCATTTAGGCTGCCTGGTACCTCACCCATTTCATCTCCTGTCGACCTCAAACCTCTTTACCGCCTGCGGGGATTGATGGCACCTCAGGCTGCCACAGTTCACAATCATTACGCCATTTATGTGCAGATACCATTCTTCTAAGGTAGTTTATTCCTTTATTAATCATCACTGATCAGGAGCGTCTGATGCCGTACTACCTTTTTTTTGCGAAGGATAAGCAGATAGCTGTTTTGGAATCTTCAGATAAAAGCGGCACGTTGCAGCTTATTACGCAGGGATTTGAAAAGCAGTATGAGGAGATTGATGCTGTGGATGCGGAGCGCGCACTCGCG
>Ga0105244_10000606_pt1 | contig 31830 bp, 31 predicted proteins | sample KBSM44metaG_FD_80423 | JGI IMG/M metagenome (GOLD analysis project Ga0105244, IMG submission 80423) | Miscanthus rhizosphere microbial communities from Kellogg Biological Station, Michigan, USA - KBS M4-4 metaG | ecosystem: Host-associated > Plants > Roots > Rhizosphere > Soil | place...
CCAACCTGGGCATGCTCGGCGCCGAGCAGATAGTGCGCCATCGCGGTGGCGTCGGGACGGCCCGCCGCCTCTTTCAAACAGGCGATCGCCAGGTCGCTGTCGCCGCCGGCGCCGACGTCCAGCGCCATTTGAAACAACTCGTCCTGATTCAGCGCTGCCAGGTTTGCGTTCGTCATCATCTTCGTTCCGTGGTTAATCCATGTCTACACCAGTCCCCGCCCGTCCCGAAGCTACCCGCTCCAGTCCAGCGCGTCCCGCACCTGCAAGCTGGCGCGCAGCTTGAGCAGCGCTTCCTTGTGCAATTGCGATATCCGTCCCTTCGTCAATTGCATCATATCGGCGATGTCTTCGAATGCCCAATGCTGGAAATAGTGGTATACCAGCACCTGTTTGTGCTTGCCCGGCAGGGCATCGAGCATGGTGCGCACGCGTGCGCACAACTGCCGCAGCTCAATTCCCGCATAGGTATTGTCCTGGTACTGCCCGCCATGCTCGTCCGCTTGGTACATCCCGGACTGGTCCAACGCGAAGCCGACCGCCAAGCCGATCGCCATGTCGGCCAAGAAGCCGAATAAGGCGGCCGGATCGGCCACGTCCGGCGAGTCCCCCCGCAGGTCCGCCACGCGGGTCTGCACCAGGCGCTTGCGCGCCGCCACCTGCTCGTGCACCTCGCTGAAGGCCGCCAGGCCGTTCAGGATGGCGCCATTGATGCGGCTGGCCGCGAAGGTTTCGAACTTGAAGCCGCGCGCGGGGTCGAACCGGTCCAGCGCCTCCATCAGACCAACCCGCGCATATTGCAGATACTCGTCGAACTCGACCTCCGTATGGGTGCGGTTCGCATACATCTTTGCCGCCAGAATACGCGCGAACGGCAAATAACGATGCGCCAGTCGATCCCTCTGTGCCCCGCTGCGGCCATCCTCCGCGTAGGCGTGCCAGTCCGCCGCCACCTGCGCGTCGGACGTACCCGCCACCGGCACTGTCGAGGTCGATCCCATGGTCCGCTAGGCGAACGTGCCCAGTAAGGAACGCACGACAAGGTTCCAACCGTCGATCAGCACAAACAGCAATATCTTCAACGGCAAGGAGATCGACGCCGGCGGCACCATCATCATACCCAGCGCCATCAACGCGCTCGACACGATCAAGTCCACCAGCAAGAACGGCAGAAAGATCACAAACCCGATCTGGAAGGCCGAGCGCAACTCCGACAGCATGAACGCCGGAATCAGCTGCACCATGCTGATGTCGTCCATGCTCTTGGGTTGTTCCGCCTTGGCCAGCTCGACCATCAATGCCAGGTCCTGCTCGCGCGTTTGGCGCACCATGAATTCGCGCAACGGCGCCACGCCGCGCGTCACCGCCGTTTCCGTCGACATCTTGCCCGCCATATAGGGCTGCACCGCTTTCGTGTTCATTTCCTGTAGCGCCGGCGACATCGTGAAAAATGTCAGGAACAGCGCCAGGCTGATGACCACAGTGTTCGGCGGCGTCTCCTGCATGCCCAGCGCGTGGCGCAACATGGACAACACGATCACGATGCGGATGAACGAGGTCATCGACATCAGGATGGCCGGCGCCAGGCTCAGTACGGTCAAGCCAACCAGGATTTTGATCGCGGACGCGACCTCGCCGGCATTGCCCGCGCCGCCCAGGCGCAGCTGCACCCCGGGCAGGGCCAACGCGCCCGGATCGGCGGCCCATGCCGCACCCGCGCAGGCCAGCAACACGGTCCCCAGCAAAGCACAAGCCGAAGCCCGTCGCAACGATGGCGCGCTCACGGCTGCGCCTCCAGCGGCAACGGCGGCGCATCGGGCGCCGTTACCAGGCAGGTGACGCCTTGTCCGCTTTGGGCGATCAGATAGCGCCGCCCCTCGAACTCGACCACCGACAACGTGGCGCGCGGCCCCAGATGCTGGGTCTCCAGTATCTTCAGCAGGCGCGACGCGCTCGCCGGCCGCCCGAAAGGCAAGTTCAGGCGCTTGCGCAGGTAGAGCACCGCGACGATGGCCAGTGCGGAAATCGCCAGTATGCCCAGCGCCCCGCCTTGCAGCGAGGCTGCAGTCGCCGCCCCGTCCTGCTTGAACGGGATGGCGGCGGCCGCCGGTTCGGCGCCGGCGGCGTGGCCCGAGCCCAGCATCGCCAGCATCAGCGTCAACACACGGTTCATGCCTGCCGAACCTGCGCCATGTCGGTGATGCGCACGCCGAAATGGTCGTCCACGACCACCAGCTGCCCACGCGCGACCACGCTGCCATTGAGCATGACATCGACGGGATAGTCCGCCTTACGGTCCAGCTTGAGCAGCGACGACGTCTGCAAGGACATCAACTCCCCGACCGTACTATTGGCAACGCCGACCACCACCGTCAGGCCCACCGGCACGCTGTCGAGCAGGCGCAGGTTTCCTTCCAGCAGGCTGCCGCCCGATGGCGCCGGCGGCGTCAAAGGCGCCAATTCCACCAGTTCACTGATCGCACCCGCCTGGGTGTCCGCCGTGCCGTTTAATTTGCTGCTCATTCCATACTCCATTGATTAATCGCGGCGCGCCACTTCCAGCGCGACCATGCCGTCGCTGAGGCCCAAATAGCCGTCAAACAAAATTTCCCCCGCAGGGCCGGTCACGCCGAGCGGGCGGTCGGCCGCCACGTCCAGCCGTATCACATCGCCGACGCCAAGGCCGACCAGGCTGCCCAGGCCGACCTCCACCCGCCCCAGTTCCACCGGCAACCGCACCGGCAACGGCGCCAGCAGCGCCATGTAATCGAGTGCCGGCAACGCCGCCGATGGCGCGGGGCGCAGCAGGCCACGCAGCCCTGCCTGCCGCGCCAGCGCCTGTACCGCCGTGCCGCTCAATACCCCGTGGCAAACCTGTCGGCCGAGCCGCAGCTCCACCAGCATGGCGCCGGAGGCGTGTTGCCACGCGGTGCGCGCGGGCGCCGACTGAACGTCGTCGGCGCCCGCGCCGGGAACCAGCATACCGGACCAGCGCTGCAGCAAATCTTGCCAGGCGGCGTAGGCCGCCTCCGCCGCCAGTCCTGCGACGCCGGCATCGGCGACAGCGCGGCGGTCCGGCACGAACATCAGCCGCTGCAAGGGCTGCTGTCCCTCGGCAGGCCAGGCCAGCGCCCATTCGTCGTCGCCCGAGCGCCAGGCCCGGCGCCAGAGCGGCACCGCCGGCAAGCGCTGCTGCGCCTCCCAAGCGCGCAGGCATTCGACCAGCAGCTCCTCGCGCGGCACGCCCCAGTCGGCGCACCAGTCGTCCAGCACTGGCTCCAGCATGCCTTGCGCCGCCGCCAGCACGTCGCTGCCGATCAGCATGAATGGACGCACGGACATTAACGATGCCCCTTCATGTCGAACAATTCCTGGATCATGTCATTGGCGGTGCTGATCACGTGCGACGAGGCCTGGTAGCCGCGTTGCATCAGGATCAGGTTGCTGAATTCCTCGGCCAGATCGACGTTGGAGCCCTCGCGATGGCCCGCCAGCAGCGTGCCGAACGATTCGCTATTGGCATAGCCGTACACCACCTGGCCGCCGTCGCTCTTGGAGAAGGCGGCGCCGCCGACGGCCACCAGGTCGTCGGTGGAACCGAACTGCGCCAGCGCCAGGCGCGGTCCCTTGACGGTCTGGCCGTTGGAATAACGCACGGTAATGGTGCCGTCGGCATCGATGGTCTGGTCGGTGCGGACGCCGGCCACGTGGCCGTCCTGGCTCAACACCGCCAACGTGGTGGCGGTGGGCAACGCGTTCGCGTGCTCGGTGAAATCCAGCACCACGTCGAACGCCGGCACCGTGCTATTGCTGTACTTGAAGGTGATCTTGCTCGACCCCGCAACAGGGGCGCCGCCGGAAAATTTCAGCGAGCCGGTACCCAGTTGGGCGCCATCGACCACGCCGTCGGTGATGGTGACGTCAAAGCCACCGTTGCCGGTGCTCTTGAACAGCAGGTTGACGGTGTGGCTGCCGCCTTGCGGATCGATGACGGTGACCGCGTTCAGTTTGGCGTTCACCACCGGATCGGCCACGGCCGTGGTCAGGTTGCCGGTGACGACGACCGTGCTGGTGGCCTTGGGCAGGCTGCGCTCCAGGCCGGCCAGCGACACGTCGCTCAAGCCGCCGCCGGCGTCGAGCGCCTGCACATGGTCGCCGGCGCTATTGGTCAGCACATTGTCGCTATTGAACTGGAAATCCCCGGCGCGGGTGTAAAACAGTTCGCCGTCGCGGGCGATGGTGAACATGCCGTTGCCATTGATATTCTGGTCCATGGCGTTGCCGGTGGTCTGGTCGGTGCCGGGCTTGAAGTTCAGCGCCGCGCCCAGCGTTTCCACGCCGATTCCGACCGATCCCCGGTTCTGCCCACCGTTGCCGCCCTGTTCAAACAGATCGGAAAACTGCAGCTGCGACCCCTTGTAGCCAGGCGTGTTCACATTGGTCAGATTATTACTGACAATTTTCAGGCCCTGCGCATTGGCCAGCAAACCGGAAGTCCCGATCATCAGCGTATCGAACATGATATTTTTCCTTAGCGAATGTTCTGTATTTGTGAGGGGCTGATGTTGCTCTGAACGCCGCCGGTCGCAGTGGTAATGGTTAACAAGGTGTTGCCGGTCGAGACATCCAGCGCACTGACTTTGCCGGAAACGGTAAAGCCGTTTTGATCGATATCGACCGTCCGGCCCAGCAGGCTGAGCGACTGCACCGACGATTGCACCGTCAACAGGCTGTCGATCTTCTCGTTGAGCTGGCGGCTTTGTTCCAGCGTCGCGAACTGCGCGATTTGGGCAACGAATTCCTGGTTGTCGACCGGCTTGAGCGGATCTTGATTGTTGAGCTGCGAGGTCAGGATTTTCAAGAAATCCTGGATACCGATGGTGCTCGATTGCGAAAGCGAGCTGCTGCCCACTGCAGCGGTGGAACTGATCGCCATTACCTTGCTCCCTTTGAGTTGATAGGCCGGCTGTCGCCATCCGACACGATTTTCTTGCCATTGACCGTCAGCTCGGACAGGCGGCTGCCGGCGTTGTTGAGTTCATCCGCCATGCCGCGCGCCAGCAGCAGCGACTGCGCGGCACCGATGCCGGCGTCGCGCACCCAGGCCTGGACGCCGTCCGCGCCCTGATAGACGTGCAACAGGCGGGCGGCATAGTCGTCGACCGGCTCCTGCTCGGGGGGAGCCGACGCCGGCGCGGCCTCCTCCTCGGGCGCCGCCGATTCCGCCGGCAATGCCGCTCCAGCGTCGGTCTGCGCGCTCCAATGCAACGCCGCCATCATGGCTGGCTTGCTTTCCTGGGCTGGCTGTATGCCGCCGACGACACCCTCGCTTGCGGGCCGCGAGCTGGCGCCGCCCGCCGCCGCGTAGGCGGCCAGCGACAACGCCGGTGTCGCCTGCACCGCCGTCATGGTCCCCGGCTGGTCGATAGCCATTGCCAGCGCCGCTGGCGCAGGCCCCCCTACCAGGGGCGCGCCCAGCTTGGCCGAAGCCACCGGTGCCGCCGCCGGACCCGCTTCGTCAACCTCGACCTCGGCCTTGGCCGTCGTCGACGCCGTCGTGGCGGCGGTCGGCAGTTGCGCGGATGCGCCATGGCTGCCGCCGGCGGAGGCCATGGCCTTGCCCGCGCCGGATACGCCCTGGTTGCCGCCGGTGTCCAACTCGGGCGTCGCCGCCTGCTCGGACACCGCTGCGCGCTCCGGCGCGGCCGTCACCGGCTTCTTTTCACTTTTGAGCAACAAGGCCTGCTCCAGCTCGTACAGCCAACGGCCCTGGCGCCCTTCGGTGAGGCGATGCTCCGACTGGCCCGGCAGCATCGTCTGGCCGGCCCGCCCATCTCTATTAATTTCCATGCTCAGCCATCCCCACTTGCAATACATTCCATTGATCATCGGCGACCTTGAATTCGCCACTCAGCCGTAACTTCACAAACTGCGTCCGCATACGTTCCTTGTGCTCCTGCACGGCGTCCAGACGCCGCTGGGCGGCGACCAGTTCCTCCATCAGGCGTTCGCATTCGTGTTCTTGCTGCTCCAGCTCGCGCTGCGCCACCAGCAAGCGTGTTTGCCGGTCCGCCAGATAGCGCGACACCAGCGCGAACTGGTCCACCGAGACCATCTGCGCCCCATTGCCCAGCCCCCGCCACTGCAGTTCGCCCTGGGCGACCTGCCCGCGCAGCGCCTCGGACGCCGCGCGCCGCTGCGCCAGCGCCGCGTTCCCCTCCGCCAGCTCTCGCTGCAGCTCGTCCACCGCCCATTGCCGTTGCAAGGCCACGGGCTGGAGCGCGTAACGGAAACGTCCGCCGGCCACTTATGCCGCCACTTTCATCGCCGCCTCCAGGCGCCGCATGGTGGTCTGCCTCGGGGTCGATTCCATCACCGACTGCCGCAGCACTTCGCGCAACAGCGGCTGCACGGCGATCGCGCGGTCGATCGCCTCGTTGCTGCCCGCCCGGTAGGCGCCCATCTCCACCATCTGCCGGTTACGCTCGTAGTTAGCCAGCAGTTCAACCGCCGCCGACATCGATTGACGCTCCTCGGCGCTGGTCAACTCCGACGCCAGGCGGCTACTGCTTTGCAGCACGTCGATGGCCGGAAAGTGCCCTTCGTGCGCCAACTCGCGCGACAGCATGATGTGTCCGTCCAACGTTGCGCGCACGATGTCCGAGATCGGTTCGTTGAAATCGTCGCCCTCCACCAGCACCGTGTACAGGGCGGTGATGGCGCCGCCGGAGTCGGTGGTGCCGCACCGCTCGCACAGCGCCGGCACCTCGGCGAACACCGACGGCGTGTAGCCGCGCGCGGTGGGCGGCTCGCCGCCGGCCAGGCCGATCTCGCGGCGCGCCATCGCGAAGCGCGTGATCGAATCCATCATCAGCAACACCTGTTTGCCCTGGTCGCGAAAATACTCGGCGATGGCGGTGGCCGCGTGCGCGGCGCGGGTGCGCAACAGCGCCGGCTGGTCGGATGTCGCGACAATGACGACGCTGCGTTTGAGCCCTTCGGCGCCGAGGTTTTTCTCGACGAACTCGCGCACTTCCCGGCCGCGCTCGCCGATCAGGGCGATGACGTTGATGTCGGCCTGCACGTCGCGCGCCAGCATGCCCAGCAAGGTGCTCTTGCCGACACCGCTGCCGGCGAAAATCCCCATGCGCTGACCGCGCCCGATCGGCAGCAGCCCGTCGATCGCGCGCACGCCGGTTTCCAGCAACTGCGTGATGCGCGGGCGCGTCAACGGGTTGATCGGCGGCGCGTACAGGCTGCGCACCTCGGTGGTCAGCGGCGCCGGCCCGCCGTCGAGCGGCGCGCCGAAAGCGTCCAGCACCCGTCCCAGCAAGCCCGGTCCGACACGCATGCCCGGCGGCTGGCCGGTGGCGACGATGGCGCTGCCGGCGCCGATGCCGCGCGTGTCGCCGTAGGGCATGAGCACCACCCGGCCCGGTTTCACGCCAACCACTTCCGCCAACAGGGCCGCGTCCTGGCCTTCCACCTGGATTTCGCACACCTCGCCGATGGTCGCGTCCGGCCCCGCCGCCTCGATGCTCTGGCCGGAAACGCGCAGCACGTGGCCGCGGCGGCGAACCAATTGGGCGCACTGAACCGCTTCCAGATAGGCCTGCATCACACCGGCACCTCGTTCTTGTCGGCGGCGCCACGCACCGCCATCAAAGTCGCGCGCAGCTGCTGCACTTGCAACTCGAGCCGCGCGTCGAGGGTGCCGTCCGGCCCCTCGATCTGGCAGCCGCCCATGCCGATGCCGCTATCGGCCTGCAAGACCAGACGTGGGTCCAGGCCGCTACGGCCCTCCGCCAGCAACGCCAGGTCGTGCGGATGCAGGCGAACGCGCAATTGCGCCGGCTCGCGCTCGACATCGACGAGCGCGCGCACCATGGCCGCGACGGCGTCACGGGTGGCGGCGGTGGCGCCCAAGATGCGGCACACCGCCGTGAAGGCGAGCTCCACCAGCATATCCTCGTGCTCATCCAGAGCCTTGCGGCGTGACTGGTTCAACGCGGCCAATACGACATTGATGCGTTCGCCTTGCGCGGCGGTTTGTTCGGCCACTTCGCGCTCGGATTGTTCACGCCCCAACGCCAGTCCGCGCTGTTCGGCGTCGGCCAGCGTTTGCTCCCGGCCCTCGTCCAATTCGCGGCGCGCTGCTTGCAGTTGCAGCTCCAGCGCCGCCAATTGTTCGCCCTTGGCCTTCAGTTGCGCCTCGCTACGCTGCTGTTCGGCCTGGCGCTGACGCAGCAACGTCCACTCCGCCGCGAGGGCCGCAGCGTCGCCGTGCGCCGCTGGCGTCACGCGAACATCGGCCGCGGGTACCGCCGCGCCGGCGACGGGCGGCGTGGACGGCGACGGCGCCTCGGCCAACAACGGCGCGGGCGCGCCGTCGCCGGCCCGGCGAAGTTGCCGTCCCGAGCCGGCGATCACGGCGGAACGGATTATCGGCGCCATGGACGCCACCATTTCCGCGAGGAAAAAATACCAACAGGGGTGGCGCCATCGGCGCGCGCCGGGGCAGGCCGGCCCAATTTAGCTTCCAGCGCACCGCGCAGAAAACGGGCCCGCGCCGGCGCCGGCACGCCTGCGCCGGTGCCGGCCGCGCGGATGAGCTCGCGCCGCGCGGAAGGGAACAGGGCCAACAGCTCGGCCTTCCATGACCAGTCCTGCAAGGCCAGCACCTGCGCCACCAGCATGGTGGGCTCGTGCTCCAGAACGCTAAACAACGCGCTCGCCGACGCCGCCTCCAGCCCGGCCGGCGTCTCGGCCAACGCGTCGAATTCCCGGCCGCCGCTTTCAAAACCCAGGGCTTGCAGTTCCTCCAGATAACCGCGCAACATCTCCTGATCCGGCATCGGCAGATCGTTGAGGATCGCGGCGCGGTCCGCCTCGGTCAGGGCGTGCAGCGCCACGGCGGCTTGCCGATGGCCGCTCACAGGCGCCGCTCCGGGGTCTCCGCCGGCGTCGCGATCCAGCGCCGCACGTCGGCCAGCATCTGCTCGCGTTGCGCCGCATTCAGCGCCCGGTTGGTCACCGGACGCCGGCGCCCGATCATCAAATAGGCCAGGCCGCAGAAGACGGCGACGGCCAGCGCCAGCAGCATCAAGGCCGATGAGAACCACGCGCCGCCATGCGGTGCGGCAGACCCCGTCTGCGCCAGGCCGGTGGCGGCCTGCTCCGATTCCGTGACAGCCGGCGCGGCACCGTCGGCCACGGCGGCGGGACCGGCCAGACCGGCCATCGAGTACACCACCACCACATCGCCACGCTGGCTGTTGACGCCGGTGGCCGAGGCCACGATCTCTTTCAACCGGGCCAACTGGTCTTCGTTCATCGCGCGCTTGACCAGCACCGCGACCGTCATGCGCTTGATCGTGCCGCTGGCGGCCACCACCTGCTCGACGCGGCGCCCGACCTGATAGTCGAACTCGGTATTGGTGCTGGCCGGCCCGCCGCCGGTCTTCACCGCGCCGGCCAAAGGCGCGCCCACCGCCGTGCTGCCTTCATGGGTGCTGCTCTTCTCGCGCACGACCACGCCGGCGGCGCTGGCGTCCGGATCGTTGTTCTTGGCGGGCAGCACTTCCTCGGTCGTCACCTTGGTCTGATCGAGGTTGAGCGCCACATCCACGCTGGCCACGACTTCGCCCGCGCCGAAGGTGCTGTCGAGCACCTGCGTGACTTTTTTCAGCAGATAATCCTCGGCGCCGCGCTTGGCGTCGAGCTGGGTGCCGGCGTTTTCCATGCCGTCGCTTTGCGCCACGCGCGTCAGCGCCACCCCGTGCTGATTGAGCACCGTGACGTCGCCGCTGACGATGTCCGGCACCGAGGCCGCCACCAGGCGTTGTATGCCGGTGATCTGCTCGGGCTCGAGCGCATGGCCATTTTTCATGGTCACGGTCACCGAGGCCTTCGGCTTGGCGCCACTCTTCTTGAACAACCCTTGCTCGGCCAGCGCCAGATGGACGCGGGCGGCCTGGACATTCTCGATCGCCAGGATGGTGCGCGTCAGCTCGCCCTGGATCGCGCGCAGATAGTTCACTTTCTGTACGAATTCGGTCATGCCGAAATCGGCGTTGTTGAACACCTCGAAGCCCACCGCGCCATGCAACGGCACGTCCTTGCCCATGAGCTTGAGGCGCGTCTTGTACACCAGGTCGCGCGGCACCATGATGGTGTTGCCGCCATCGGCCAGTTGATACGGGGTTTTCATCTTATCGAGCTCGGCGGTCATCGATGCCGCGTCGGCCGGCGCCACGTCGGCGAACAAGACCTGATAATCGGGGCGATACGCCCACCAGCCCAGACCGGCGACCAAAGCGACGATCAATACGCCGCCCACGACGATGCCCGTTTGGGACCGCGCGCCTAAACCGCGCCATGTTTCCATAATTCCTGCCACGCTATCCGCTCCTAAACCTGCATCCGCATTACTTCCTGGTAAGCGTCAAGCAAGCGGTTTCTCACTTGCGCCAAGAGCTGAAACGACAGCTTGGCCTCTTCCAGATGTATCATCACTTCGTGCAAGCTGGTGGCTTCGCCAACCGCCAACCGCTGCACGCCCTGCTCCGCCTTGACCAGGCTGGTGTTGACCGCGCCCAGTTCGGAAGCGAACCAATCGCCGAAGCCGGCCGCCGGCGCCGGCGGGGCCAACGGGGCCAGCGCGGCCGACGGCGCCGCGGCGCCGACGATGCTGACGGGATCGACGGTCATTGCTGGCCTCCGATATCGAGCGCGCGCGCGGCCATGGTCTTGGCCGCGTTCATCGCCGCCACGTTGGCCTCGTAGGCGCGCAACGCGAGATTCATGTTGACCATCTCGGCCGTGTGATTGACCGCCGGGTAAGCGACCATGCCTTGGGCGTCGGCGTACGGATGGCCCGGCTCGTGCACCATGCGCGGCGCCACCGCTTGCGGCGTCACGCCGAGAACCTGCACACCGCCCGACGCCACCTCGTACATCCGGCCAAACTGCTGGCTGAAACTGAGGGGGATGGCCTGCGACGTCACCCGCAGCGGGCTGTAGGCCTGCGCCGCCGACGGCGCCGCGCTATTCATATTGGCGATATTGGCCGCCGTGACATCGAGACGTAACTTCTCGACTTGCATCCCGCTGGCGCTGATCTGAAATGCCGCGTTATAGTCCATTACCGTTTTCCTTCATTGATCGCCAGGCTCACCAGCGCCATTTGTTTGTTCAGCGCCTTCAGCAAGGCCTGATGGTGCAGGGTGTTTTCCGACAACGCCGCCATTTCCATTTCCAGCGGCACGCCGTCGCCGGCCAGGCCCACGGGCTGGAACACCGGCTGGAAGCTGGCCAGGCTGGCGGGCGACGGCACTTGCCCCTGAAGCACCGCCTGTTTCAGCTGGTCGATTTGATCCTCGAAGCTCACCCCGATGCGCTGATAGCCCGGCGTGTTGGCGTTGGCGATGTTCTGCGCGATGGCCTGCTGCCGCATGGCGGCGGCGTCCAATGCCAAACTGAGCAGTCCTACTGTGTTGTTGTCGACGATGGCGACCATCTTGCCTCTCCTGTGGTTACTGCACGATTAATTCGGCGTGCAGGGCGCCGGCCGCCTTCACCGCGCGCAAAATCGAAATAATGTCCCGCGTATTGGTCTTGACGCGGGTCAGCGATTGCACCAGGTCGGCCACGGTGTTGCTGCTGGCGGCGACAAAACCGGTCTCATCCTGTTCTTCCACGCCGACCCGGCTGTTGGCCACGCGCGCCGTGCGGATGCCCGCGCCCGGCTGGCTCACCAACAGCGGCTGCGATACCGAATTGTCGGTCACCACGGTCACCTTCAGGTCGCCCTGCGACACGGCGACCTTCGAGATACGGACGTCACCGCCGGACACCACCGTGCCGGTGCGTTCGTTGATCACCACCTTGGCGCGCCGGTCCGGCTCGACGCTGACGTTTTCCACCGCGGTCAGGAAATCGGTCAGGCGCCCGCGCGAGCCCTCCGGGATGCGGATTTCGATCCCGGATGCATCCTGCGCCAGCGCCAGGTTTTGCCCCAAGGCCTGGTTGATCCCGGCGGCCACGCGGCTCGCGGTCGTATAGTCCGGTTCGGAGAGCACGAAGGTGACGCTGTTGCTGTTGTTGCTGACATCATTGGCCATGCCCTGCTCGATGGTGGCACCGCCGGGAATCGCCGCCACCGTCGGGTGGTTCTTCTGCACCACGTTGCCGTTCACATCGTATTTGTAGCCGCCCACCGACAACGCCCCTTGGGCCAAGGCGTAGATCTGGCCGTTGGCGGCCTTCAGCGGCGCCAGGATCAGCACGCCGCCAACCAGGCTGCGGGCATCGCCGATCGAGGTGATGGTCACGTCGACGGCGTCCCCCGCGCGGGCGAACGGCGACAGGCTGGCCGTCACCATCACGGCCGCCGCGTTGCGGCTCTGCAGATCGTCGGCCACCACTGTCATGTCGAAACGCGACAGCATGTTGGCGATCGACTGGCGGGTCGCCTTGTTGCGGCTGGAATCGCCGGTCCCGGCCAAGCCGGTCACCAGCCCGTAGCCGGTCAACGGGTTGTCGCGCCAGCCGGCGATCTTGCCGATATCCTTGATGCGGATGGCGTCGGTGGCGGCAAAACTCATGCCGGCGGCGCTTAGCAACAGCAACGCCAGCCAAGTCCGGATCTGAATCAAATCGCGCATGCTCACAGTCCAAACAAGGTGATAAACCGCTGCCACCAGGCCGGGCGCTGTACGTCGGCGAGGTCGCCCTGGCCGGCGTAGCTGATGCGGGCGTTGGCGATACGGGTGGATTGCACCACGTTGGCGTCGCTGACATCCTGCGGCCGCACGCGCCCTTCGACGTGGATCTGCTGCTTCTCGTTATTCACTTCCAACAATTGGTCGCCGGCGATCACCAGATCCCCCTGGGGCGAGATTTCCTTGATGGCCACGGTAATCTGCGCCAGCACCCGGCCTCCGCGTTCGGTCCGGCCACGTCCGTCCATCTGGTTGCCGGTCTTGATCCCCGGGCCGTAATTTTTGCCGGGCAAACGAAGATCCAGCTCCACGCCGGCGTCGCGGCCGGCACTGGTGTTGGCGGTGGTGCTGGCGCTGGAGTTCTCGTAGACCATCACGGTGATCAGGTCACCCACCTTGCGTGGGCGCAGGTCCGACGTAAACGACTGGTAGCTCGCAGGCTGATACAAGCTGGGTCCCTGTGCTGCGGCAACGCCGCAGCACAGGGAAAGATAAATGAAGGTCCACCACCGCATATCGACTATCTCCGTTCCATACTGACCACACCGGGCGCCGTCACCCAGGCCATGATTGTTTCGTTGCTATTCATCGGTCTTACCGGAATGCGCTGCCCGACCACGCCATTGCCCTGCGCATAGGCATTCGTTTCAACCGCGATGCCGGCACCGCCGGCCCGCAAACGCACCTCGTCGCCGCGCAGCACGGTGCCCGCCAGCGCAACCTGCCGCACGGTTGCCACTTGCCCCGCATCCAATTGCTGCCGCATCCGCGCCGGCGCGGCCAGGCCACCCGGCACCAGCGGCTCGTCGGCCAGACCGGCCACGTCTTCCTCGCGCAATTCGAAGTCGTCGGCGGTGACGCCGCCGCCCGCCGCCAGCGCATGCCGCGCGACATACACCGGACGGCGCTCATTGACCAGCAGCGGCACCACCACCGAGCGGTACAAACCGCCTTGCACGATCACGTCCACCCACACAGCCATGCGCGTGCGCAAGCGGCTCGCCCCGGCCATGCGGGCGCTCAGCTCCACCTCGCCAAGCGGGGCCGCCACATCGGACAGCACGCCGTCCAGACGGATGTCAACGCCATCGCGGTCGGCATCGAAGCGCCGCTGGACGTAACGCCGGGCCACCGCCACCAATTGGTCCACTGGAAGCGGTTGACTGGCGCGGCGTATCTTGACCAGCGCGGCGCCGCGCCAGACGATCGGCTGGTCCCCGCGCAAGACCTGGCTGCGCAACAGCAAGTCCAGCTCGGCGCGGCTGCGCTGCTCGACGTGGCCGACCAGCGGCGCGCGGCCGACCAACATGGCGGCCAGATGTTTTTGCAGCGCCACATCGGGGCTGCTAACCTGGGCCAAGTCCGACAGCGTCACCCGGGGGCCGCTCAGCACCACATCCGGACGCAGTTCCAGCGTCACTTCAGCGGCGCGCGCCACGACGATGTGCGTGGCCAGCGCCAACAGGAAGACGAGCCGCAATCGGCGCGACGTAGGCATCGGGATTACTTCCGCAAGTTGTTGCTCATGCCGAGCATTTCGTCCGCCGCCTGAATGACTTTGACGCTGCTTTCGTAGGCCCGCTGGGCCGCCATCAAATCAACCATTTCTTCAACCAGCTTGACGTTGGAGCTTTCCAAAAATCCCTGCGCCAAGGTGCCCAGGCCCTCTTCGCCCGGCTTGCCATAAATCGCGTCCCCCGATCGTTCCGACGGCTGGTACAGATTCCCGCCCAGCGCGAGCAACCCGGTGGTGTCGGCGAAATGGGTCAACTCGATGCGCCCGACCTCGCTGGCGTCGGCTTGGTTGGCGCCGCGCACCATCACACGGCCAGCCGCATCGATCGCAACATCCTTGGCGTCCATGCCAACATGGATGGCCGGCTTCAAGGCGTGCCCGTCGGCGGTTGCCAGGAACCCGTCCCTGTCCACGACCAGGGTGCCGCCGCGGCTGTAGGCGACGGTGCCGTCCGCCAACGCCACCTCGATAAAGCCGTTCCCCTGGATCGCCACATCCATCGCGCTGCCGGTCTTTTTCAGCTCTCCCGGCGTGAACACCTGCGACAACGAGACCATGCCCACGCCGCCGCCGTGCCATGACGGCTGCGCCGGCTGGCCGGCGTTGAGCGGCAAGCGCCCCAGCTCCTGGTACACCAGATCCTCGAACGTGACGTGGCCTTTCTTGAATCCCGGCGTGTTCACGTTGGCCAGATTGTTGGCGATCGTATCGACGCTTTTTTGCTGCATGTGCATGCCGGTCGCGGCGATATAAAGTGCATCGTTCATGGCTTAAAACTCTCCCAGCTTGCGTATGGTCTTTTCAAGGCTATCGTCGTAGCCTTGGATAATTTTTTGCAGCGATTCGAAGTGGCGCACCGTCTCGGTCAAGCGCACCATTTCCTGTGCCGAATTCACGTTTGAGTTTTCCTCATACCCCAACCGGATTTTTGCGGATGCGCCCCCGTCGACCACTTTGGCGGCGCCCTGGCGATACAAGCCACCGCCAAGTGGAATCAAGTCGGCGGGATTTTCGAACCGTGTGAGATTGAGCCTGCCCACAACCTGGTCGCCTTGGCGAACGTCGCCGTTGGCGTCGATCACATACGCGCCGGTGAGTGTGATTTCGCCACCACGGCCCATCACGGGCCATCCCTGCGCGCCCACCAGACGGCCGCGCGCGTCGGTATGAAAACCGCTTTGCCGGGTAAACGCCACGCCGTTCGGCCCCGCCACCTCAAAAAATTCGCTTCCCTCTATTGCCGCGTCCTGGACATTGCCCGTATAGCGTAATGTGGCGGCCGAGGGGTCTATCGTCAGCAGGACAGGTGCGCGCTCATTGGCGGGCTGCGCCATCGCGGCATCCACCTGCTGGGCGAACGGCGCGCCCACCGCGATCTGTTTTTTATATCCCGGGGTACGCACGTTTGCCAGATTCTGGCTGATGGTTTCCATCCGCAACAGATCGTGCTGCATTCCGCTTGCCGAAATTGCCATTATGTCCATAAAGACGCCGCCTGGATTAGTGAAATTTCAATTTCATAAGGGCAACAATGATAGCATACAACTTACTATTTTTGCTAATGGGAAATTCGGTATTTTTGTAACAACTACCACCTAGGTGCCCCTGCGGCGTGGAAGCGCACTCGGTCTGCCGCCACCGTCATTGCGGCGCGCCCGCAACTGTGGTCGCGTAAGCGTAATTGGACATTCAATTTTTCCAGCCGCGAGGAACGGCACGCCACTCCCGTACCAAGTGGTTCATGCCGATAGGGAGATAAGGGAGATAGGAAGATAGGGATCGTCCAGGTAGAAGGCCAGACCGCTACGCCGCTGGCGGATATAGTTCAGGCCTTAGTGAACGGAGTGACGCCGCGCCAGTAGTTATCGGCGGAGTATTTGTGCGAGAATCGCGCCCGCACTGTTACGGCAAAAAGCCGCCGCGTAACGGCGGCCCTTGTGCAGCAGGCCTACAGCACCTTCAACTGCTGCCACATCGGCACCTTGTCGCGCACGATCTCTTCGATGCGCGGACGCAGCTCCGCCATGTTGTCGTCGTCCCCCTCCAACGCGACGCCATCCCTGGTCATGCGCCGGCCGAGCGCGCTGAGCATTTCCCACACCTGCCGCGTCAGCGCGTCGAGATAGATGGTGCCCTTCTTCTGCGACAGCACGCTGTAGACGCAGCGCTCGAACAGGTTGGCGCCGATGCCGCTGCCCACCAGTGGCGAGCACAGCACTTGAAACTCGTCGCTGTAGCGCACCTGCTGGACCAGCGCCGCGTTCATCTTCTGCGTGGTGGCCGGATCGACCTTGCCGCCGCCGTTCAGATAAGCGACCGCCTGGCCGCTGGCGCTGAGCAGCACCGCCACCTGCATGACGCTGACGATGCCATGCGCCTTCACCTGCGGCAACGCGGCCAGCTCGCCGAGCGTATGCGGACGCACCGCCAGCGCGTCGCACACCGCGCCGTACAGCTCGGGCATACCGTTGAAGGTGCCCACCGTGGTCTTCAACTCCAGGCTCACCGCGCCGCGCGGCACCGTCAGCGCCAGCCCGACCTGCGACAATACCTCCGCCTGGCGCACCGGGCTCATCTTGCGCAGCCCGCGCACGAACACATCCTTGCGGAAGCCCGTGTTGAGGATGTAGTCCTTCAGCGTCTCCTGCATGACGGCGTCGGGGAAGGTCTCCATCACCGCCTTGCGCTCCGGCGACAGGTACAGCGCCGGATAGGCCATCGGCAGCACGGCCGAGCCGGCGAACTCCATCTTGGCCTGCGCGAAGTCGCGCGCCACGTCGGCGTGGTAGAGGGGCTGCCAATGCTTGTGCATATATTCGTGCACCAGATAGTTGCGGCTGCCCGACTTCAAGGTCTCGAGCCGCGGCTGCAGCGACGGGTGGGCGTTGATGTAGCCGGACTGGGCCGCGGACAGGCGCTCGACGAAGGCGGCCGCGCCGTCCATTTCGGCGTTGCTGCGGTTGGGGAAGGCGTCGCCGTATTCCACCAGCAGGCGCTGCAGCGGCTGCGCGCCGGCCCAGCCGGGCATGGCGTTGTAACTGGTGTAGACGGCGCCGCCGGGCTTGAGGTAGCGGTTGATGAAGGCGACGATGTGCGCGCGGTTCTCCGCCGTCACCCAGGTGTAGATGCCGTGCAGGGTGATGTAGTCGAACCGGGGCAGGTCGACGTCGCCCCGCGCCAGCTCCTCGAAGCTGTTTTCCAGCAACGTCAGATTGGTCAGCTGCGCGGCAGCGGCCAGCGCGTCGGCGCCGGCGACGTGCGCCGGATTGAAATCGGCGGCGTAGAAACGACCGTTGGGATTGCTCGCGGCCAGCACGTTGGCGGTCAGGCCGCGGCCGAATCCCAGCTCGAAATAAGTAAACTTGCCCGACAGCGAAGGCGGTTCATAGCCGTTCAGTGCGCACACCAGATTCAGGAAGCCGGGCCCCTGCTCTGCATAAAAACCTGCGGTGTACTCGATATCCGAGGCGTATCCAGCGGTCCAGTCCATCTATCCTCCGTGCGGTTGAATGTAAATTGCCGCCGAAAGTATGACATTGTTTTGACAAGACCGACAACATGGATTGTTGCTCATTCCGCCGAGGGCGAAAAAAATGGCGGCCAAGGCCGCCATTTGGTCGTCAGCGGAAGTAGGCCGACACCTCCTGAACGTCGTCCGGTCCGGCCACGCCGGCGGCCACCCGCAGCTTCAGGCGCGCCACCAGGTAGGTGTAGCGGGCCTGCGTCAGGTCGCGCATACTGGTGTAGAGCTGCTGGCGGGCATTGAGCAGGTCAAGGTTAATGCGTACGCCGCCCTTGATGCTTTGCTCGGTGGCCTTGACCAGCAACTCGCCCGAGCTGACCGCCTTTTCCAGCGCGCGGATGCGCGCCACGCTGCTGAGCACCGACGCGTGCTGCTTGCGCAGCTCGACCATGATGCGGTCGGTGCGCAGCTGCAGCTCCGCCTTGGCCTTCTCCAGGCCGGCCACCGACTGGCGCGACGTGGCGCTGACGGCGCCGCCGGCGTACAACGGCACCGTCAGCTGGATGCCGATCGAGCGGTTGACGGTGTTCTGGTTGTAGGTGTTGATGGTCTCGGCGTCGGCCTTGTTGTAGCTGGCCACGAAGTCCAGCCGCGGCATGTGGCCGGCGCGGCTCTTGGTCACCTCCTGGCGGGCCGCCTCAATGGCGAACTGCTGCGCGCGCAAATCGGGGTTTTCTTCCAGCGCCAGCTTGCGCCAGGCCTCGAAGCCGCCCTCGGGCATCGGCGCGATGCGGAACTCCGGCGCGAGCGTGTCGAGCGAGGCCACGTCCTGGCCGACGATGGTCGACAGCGTGGCGATCTGGGTCTGCTGGTTGTCGAGCGCCTCGAGCAGCTGGGCCTCGGCCAGGTCCAGCCGCGACTGCGTTTCGAGCATGTCGGTCTTGGTGCCCTCGCCCTTGGCGAACAGCAGGTCGTTGACCGCCTTTTGCTCGGCGTACATATCGCGCTGCGCGGTGGCGATGCGCACCTGCTCGCTGGCGAACAGCGCGTCGACATAGGCGCCGACCACCCGCACGATCAGTTCCTGGGCGCGGCCGGCGAAGTTCTCCGCGCTGTAGCCGACCTGGGCCTTGCCTTGCTTGTAGCGCGCCCAAGCGTCCATGTTGAACAGTGTCTGGCGCAAGGTGATGGCGGCCGAGCGGCTGATGTATTCCGGGTGCGTGGTCTGCAACCTGCCGGTAAAGTTGGGCGCCTCCAGGTCGACCTTGTTGCGGCTGGCCGAGTAGCTGCCCTGGACGTTGGGCAACAGCCCGGCGCGGCCGATGATGCCGTATTCCTTGCCGGCCTCGGCATCCTGCACCGCCTGCTGGTAGGTCGGATCGTTCGACAGGGCCGACTGGAAGGCCTGCATCAACGTCATTGCCCCGGCGTTGCCGGCGCCGAACATGGCCGCCGACACCGCCGCCAGCGCCAGCGCGCGCCGCTTGAACTGACTGGGTAAACTCATGCTCAATCCTCCGACATCGAGGTTTTGGCGCGGTCGTAGATCGGCTTGAGCAGATAGCTCATCAGCGTGCGCTCGCCCGTCTTGACGAACATCTCGACCGGCATGCCGGACTGGATCACCAGCTTCTTGGCCGCGATGATCTTCAAGCCTTCCGGCGTGACCCTGGCGCGCACCTTGTAGGAGGCGGCGCCGGTGCGCTCGTCGACCGTGCGGTCGGCCGACACCTGGCTAACCACGCCGGGAATGTGCGGCGTACGGTTGGCGTTGAAGGCAGAGAACATCAGCTCGACCGGCATGCCGGTGTGCACGCGGTCGATCAGGTTGACCGGCAGCTGGCCCTCGACCACCAGCGGATCGTCGGTCGGCACCAGGTCCATCATCTTGGCGCCGGGCCCGACCACGCCGCCGGGCGTGAACACGGCCAGGCCGACCACGGTGCCGTCGACCGGCGCCTTGACCTCGGCGTTGGCCAGGTCGTAGTCCTGGCCGGCGATGCGGCTCTCCAGGGCCTCGGCCTCGCGCTGGGTATCGGCCAGCTGACTGCGCACTTCCTTCTGGTAATCCTGGGTGCGCTGCAAGCGGCGCAGGGTCAGCTCGGTGACCTGGCGCTGCGAGCGGCCGATGTTGCCGATATCCTGCGAAATCTCACCGTTGAGCTGGGCGTAGGTGCGCTCCAGGTCCAGCAGGCGCGAGCGGGCGACATAGCCTTCCCTGGACAGGTCGCGCAGATTCTGCAGCTGTTCCTTCAAAATCTCGATCTGCACTTTTTTGCTGTCGCGCGACTCCTCGATGCCCTTGCTTTGCACCTTCAGGCCGGCGATGTTCTCATCGACCGCCGACAGTTCGCTTTGCAGCGAGGCGCGGCGCGAGTTGAGCAACTGGTTCTGCAGCGCGAAGCCCTCGACCACGCGCGGATCGGTTTTATACGGTTCCAGCGCCGGCGGGAAGACCAGCGCCGACTTACCGTCGCGCTCGGCCAAGAGGCGCGCCTCCTGCAGGCGGCTGGTGATGTACTGCGCGCGCGTGGTCTCGGCCTGGCTGCTGACGAGCACGTTGTTCATGCGCACCAGCACCTGCCCTTTCTTGACGACGTCGCCGTCGCGTGCCAGGATTTCCTTGATGGTGCCGCCGCCCAGGTGCTGCACCGCCTGGCGGTTGCTTTCCTTGGCCACGAAGGCCGGCATCGGCACGCCCTTGTCGAGCGGCGCGAACGAGGCCCACAGGCCGAAGCCGCCCACGCCCAGCAGGATCAGGGCCCAGCCGAAACGCGAGTAGCCGCGGGCGTCGGTTTTCACTTCCAGCGGCGTGACGTCATGCGAGATGACATCGGCCGGGGTGCTATCGTTGGTCAGTAATTTTTGCATGATTATTCCTGTTCCGTGTTCGCGGGCACGGCGCCGGCCGGCTGCTGCGGCGCCTGCGGCTGCGGGGCCGAAGCGGCGGCCTGTTGCTGGGCCCGCGCTTGCTGCTGGGCCTGTTGCGCCTGCAGCGCTTTTTGATTCGATTCGTTAATCGCGGCCAACACATCGTTGGTCGGGCCGTACAGGGCGGCCTGGCCGTCGCGCACCACCAGCAGCTTGGACGTAGCGCCGATGATGTTGGTGCGGTGCGTGATCAGCACGATGGTCTTGCCGCGCTGGCGCAGATCGCCAATGGCCTGCACCAACGCCTGTTCGCCGGCGTCGTCGAGGTTGGAATTCGGTTCGTCGAGCACGATCAACGAGGGATCACCGTACAGCGTGCGCGCCAGGCCGAGCCGCTGGCGCTGGCCGCCGGACAAGCCCAGGCCGCCGTCGCCGAGGACGGTGTCATAGCCTTTCGGCAGTTGCAGCACCATCTCGTGGACGCCGGCGCGCTTGGCCGCCAGCACCACTTTTTCGGCGTCGATGTCGCCGAAACGGGCAATGTTCTCGCTCACGCTGCCGCCGAACAGTTCGATATCCTGCGGCAGATAGCCGATATGCGGGCCCAGTTCGGCCTTGTTCCATTGGAAGATGTCGGCACCGTCCAGGCGCACCTTGCCGACCGCCGCCGGCCAGATACCCACCAGCAGCCGCGCCAGGGTCGACTTGCCCGAGCCGCTGGGCCCGACCACCCCAAGCACGTCGCCGGCGGCGATGCTGAACGACAGGCCGCGCAACACCGGCACCGATACGCCCGGTGGCGCGGCCGTGACGTTTTCAACCGAGATCGCGCCAATTGGTTTGGGCAGCGGCATGCCGGCCGAGCGCGCCGGATTCTCTTCCAGCAGCTTGGTCAGGCGCTCGTAGGCGCTGCGGGTGCCGCTGTAGGTTTTCCACACACCGATCACCTGCTGCACCGGCTGCAAGGCGCGGCCGACCAGGATCGAGGCGGCGATCATCATGCCCGGGGTGATCTTGCCTTCGACCGCCAGCAGCGCGCCGTAGCCGAGCACCAGCGATTGCAGCGAGACCTGGACGAACTTGGTCACGGCGGCGACCTTGCCGGCTTTTTCGCTCGCCTCGGCCTGCAGGCGCAGGAAGCTGCCGTGCAGCTTGAGCCAGCGGCCCATCAGGTTCGGCAGCATGCCCATCGATTCGATGACCTCGGCGTTGCGCAGGTTATTGGTGGCCAGGTTGGTCGAGGCGATCGCCGTCGTGTTCGCATCGGCCAGCGGCTTGTGCGAGACGCGCTCGTTGACGTAGGCCAGCACCACCAGCACGATGGTGCCGCACAGCGCGAACACGCCTAGCGACGGTTCGAACAGGAAGATCACCAGCAAATAAATAGGGAACCACGGCGCGTCGAAGAAGGCGAACAGCGCGTTACCGGTGAGGAATTGACGGATATTGGTCAAGTCCATCAGGGCCTGGCCGGCGTTGCCGCCGCCCTTCTTCAGGTTTTGTTCAAACGCGGCGGTGTACACGCGCTTGTTCATCTCCATGTCGAACTTGGCGCCGACGCGCACCAGCACGAAGCTGCGGGTCAGTTCGAGCAAGCTCATCAACAGATAGGCGCCGAGCATCATCAGGGTAAGCATCAGCAGGGTGGTCTCGTTGCGGCTGGGCAGCACGCGGTCGTAGACCTGCAACATATAGATCGACGGCACCAGCATCAGCAGGTTGGTGACGGCGCTGAAGGCGCCGACAGTGAGGAAGGCCCCCTTGAACTTGTTGAGAACCTGCTGGATCTCGTTCTTCGGTTTCATCGGATTTTTCATGAGGTACATCACAATGCGAGAGGAATACGGTGGCAGCGAACGCGCACGCATTTGCCGGGAACACACATTATCGCCCAGAAGTCGCGAAATATGTGATGTGGATCACATTAAATTTTCGTAATGGAAAAAAAACCGCCGTTTTGCAACGGCGGTTTTTTGATCCGATGGCGCTGTTTTGCCTTCGAAAAGGACGGCGGCGGGCCGCCGTCCAGGGTTGCTTAGACCACGAATGCAGCTGCGGTCAGCGTGGTGACGCCGGTCAGCTGGATTACCGAGTCAGCGGTACCGTTCGAGTCCAGATCCAGGTACAGACGGCCGGTGGTCGAATCCAGAGCAGCGCCGATTGCGTCGGTGACAACAGCATCCGCGCCAACGTTTTGCAGGAAGACCTGAGCGTCAGACGAGTTGGTGTACACGCCAACAACAACTTTGGTCATGCCAGCAATAGCGGTGAAGTCCAGAACGTCGCCGGTCCACTTGGTAGCATCGCCGCCAGCGGCGGTGCCAGCGGCGCCGGCAGTGCCGTTACCGAAGGTGTTGGCCGAGAAGCCGGTGATGATGTCCATCTTCACCAGGGTCGAATCGGCAGCAGTTGCGTACACGAAGGTGTCGTTACCAGCGCCACCGTTCAGCAGGTCGGCACCAACGCCGCCGGTGATGGTGTCGGCTTTCGCGCCGCCGGTGATGGTGTCGACGTTGCCCGAACCGACGATGGTGTTGGCGGCGGTCAGCGAACCTTTGATGGTGATCACCGAAGCGTCCGCTGCGGCAGCTGCCACGCTGATGGTCGCGCCAGCGGTGTTAGCCGAAGCGTCGATCGAAGCCAGCGCCTTGCTGCCGGCAGCCGAAGTGAAACTGAAGGCTTGGTCGCCGGTCACGTTAAGGTTGACCAGAGCCGTGTCGGTCAGCGCCAGCGTGTTCGAAGCGAAGTCGGTCTTTGCGCCGGCCGTAACATCGGCGCTCAGCGTACCGGTGCTCTTCACGTTGATGGTCTCAACACCAGCGATCGTGGTGGTCACGGTGGCGTTGGTAGCTTCAACGTTCGCGTCATTGTCCTGAGCGATTTTGGTGTCGATAGTCAGGTTCAGAACGTCAGTGGCGGCGGTCGCGTCTTTCAACGTCACAGTCAATGCGCCGTTGTTGGTCGCCAGGTCACCCTTCAGGATGATATCCGAAGCGGCGCCAACACCGATCACCGAAGCGGCCTTGCCTGCGGCAACGCCAGCCGACTGGAAGCCGGTCAGGCCAGCGATTTTCGACAGGTCGACGGTGGTCGCGTCAGCGATCGCGGCGTCGGTCACGCTCAGGATTTCGAAGCCGGTGATCTTGGCCAGATTGTCCGCGACAAAGCCGGATACGGTGATGTAGTCAGCAGAGGACAGACCCAGGGTATCTTTACCCGCGCCGCCGGTGACGGTCGCGCCGGTCACAGGAGCTGCAGCGAAGTTGATGGTGTCGTCGCCAGCGCCCAGAACGATGGTGCCGGTGGCAACCAGAGCGGTCGCGACGTTCACAACGTCGTTGCCTGCGCCGGTATTAACGGTAGCAACGTTTGCGCCGTCGATGGTCAGCGTGTCCACGCCAGCGCCGGTGGTGGCGGTGAAGGTGGTCGCGGTCGAGGTGCCGTTGGCGAAGGTAACGCCGCCGTCGCCTACGGTCAGGGTAGCGACTTTAACCAGGTTGACCGACGAAACGTCGACCGAACCGGCACCGGTCACGGCCAGGGTGGCGATGTTCAGGCCATCGCTCAGCTTGACGGTGTTTTTGCCGGTGGCGGCGATCGATACCGAGGTAGCGACGTTGGCGCCGGTGGTGTCTTTGACTTCGACGCTCGAGGTGTCGGTGGTCAGGTTCAGCGTGGTGGCTTTCGACGCGGTGGTGGCACCCAGGTCGACCACAACTTGCGAGGTCGAGCCAACTTTGGTGGTGGTCAGGCCCAGGGTGGTGGCGGTCGAACCGTCGAAGCTGACAGCTGCCGAAGCAACGTTGGCAACGCGCAGATCGGCAACAGCGCCAACGCCGTTAACGGTCGCAGCAGAGCTACCGCCGTTGACGATCACGGTGTTCACACCAGCCGAATTCGACAAGTTAACTTTGCCTGCTGCATTGAAGGTAACCGACACGGTTTCAACACTGGTCAGCGAAGGGGTAGCGTCGGTGGTAGCCTTGCCGATAGTAACAGCCAGGGTATCGTTGCCGGCGCCGCCGTTAAGGGTGTCAACAAGTTGCAGCGAATCGACGATGGTCACGCCATCAGCCAACACGGTTGGGCCGGACACGAAGGTGTCGTTGCCCGTGCCGCCGGTGAAGACGTCTGCACCGTTCGTCAGGTTGTAGGTGGTGCCTGGATTGTTGTTGCCAGCGATCGTAGCCAGGGTCGAATTGATGGTGGCGTTGAAAGCGGTGGTGTTGGTGGTGCCGTCAACGGTGTGCAGCATGTCGCGTGCGGCTTGTGCGGCAACTTTACCCGAGTAGCCGATGATTTCAGCGGCGGTGTCGATAGCGGCGGTGAAGTTGGTGGCGACGGTGGTTTTGTTGGTGACGGTCAGTGCGTCAGCTGGAACGCCCATGGCTGCCGACATGATTTGCACGGCGGCTTCGGCGCGGGTCATTTCTTTGTTGGCCAGAGCGGCGGTCCAGAAGTCCAGGCCGGCGACCAGTGGGTCACGGTTCAGCACGTTCTGGTAGATCGATACGATGAACTGGGCATCGGTACCGGTGTACAGGGCGGTCGACTCAGGGCTGTTGCCGAAGTTGTCCAGAACAGCTTTGACGGTAGCGTTGGTGTCATAAGCTGCGGCGAAAGCAGCGATGTCGGTAGGAGCGCCGCCATTTGCCAGGTTGGTGGTCATGTTAGCCAGACCTGCGCGGTCTGCTGGACGGCCAAAGTAAGCGACGTACAGTTGTTCTGCTACTGCGGTGTAATCTGCTGGTACGGCCATGATGTATATCCTTTTAGTGAACGAGGTTTAAACCGATTTTCTGCATCCATGGCACACAGCGCTGCATGCGCATGGACCTTTTTTGCAGAACAGGGAGTATATTGCCACACGGGGTGGGCAGTGTTGTGACGGCCATCACAAATGCTCGGCAATTTTCAATTTATTTGTAAGTTTTTGTGCTTTTTTATGCTCGCCGACGATAAAACTTTGATCATCAGGTCCAATTCGCCGCCATTTGCTGAATTAAAAGGCAGACCAAATGGACTTGATCGGGGACGTAAAGCCGTCTATAAACCGGAGACGATCCGGATAGCTTCGGCATTCGGCGATGGCATTGGACAAAACGACATCAGTCGTTAATCCCCACACCACAAATGAAATGTGCCGCATATAGCGGCACATTTAAATAACCCAGATAATGGATTAACCCACCGTTATCGCTTCCAGCTGGTCGCGCCCTCGGCCGTATATTGGGAGCTATTGAGGCTTTTAAATACGTAGCCAGCCTGCTCCGCCTGGCTTCCGCCCAGATAACCCTTGATCGTCGCGTCGGATCTGTAATCGCTGTTCAACACGCCTTTCGAACTGATACTCCCGGCGGAATTCATTTTCAGCGAAGCCGTTTCCGTGTAAACGGTCAATCCGGTGGCGAATTTGCGCGTGCCGAAGTCGACATCCAAATGCGCGTCCTTGATCGCGGCGGCGACCGGCGCTTTACCGGTTTCCTGCAACGACGCGGCGCTACCGTCAAGCACGAACGAAGCCTTGCCATCGTTCGGCATGACCAGTTCCGAGTTTTTCACCCGGCCGATGATATAAGATCCGACCGCATAGCCATTCTCGTAGGTGCCGTCTGCCAGTTTATCCAGCGCGGCGGTGTCGCTCGCCAGCGCGGCGACCTGCTGCCAGCGGCCCCATTGCAATTCGGGCGCGCTGGCCGGCTTGGGTACCGGCGGTATGGTCGGCACGGCCGGCGTGACCGGAACGGTGGGTTCGATGACCACGATCGGCTCCGGCGTCAGATTGCCCTTGTCGCCACCGCTATTGGCGGTCGCCGTATTTTTGCCAACGTTGATCAGCGCCGTTTCCTTGTTGGCGTCCAGGTTCAATTCCTGCGCCGGCGCCGGGCTCACGGCGGCCGTTTTGCCGACCGGCTCGTCGCTGCGTGGCGGCGCGGCCTCCGGCGCGACCGTCTGGCCGCGCAACAGCTGCGGCGCCTTCTGGCCGCGCTGCACCTGCAGCAGCACGTCGGCCTGGCCGGCGAACAGCTCACGGCTCAAATTGCCTTCGCACGGGCCGCCGCCCTCCGGACCGCAACCGCCGGCGAAGCCGCTGACGACGACGCCGCCCGAGACCACCGCCACGCGCGAGGTTTGCTGGTCGGTGAAGACGATGAAATCGGTGCCGCGCACGCCGATGGCGGCCACCGGCGTGTTGAAACGGAAATTCTGGCGCGCCTGTTTGACGGCTGTACCAGAAATGCTACGGGCCACGCCGCTGAGCAACTCGAGCTTGACGCGCGTGTTGGCCGGCTTGGCGGTGTCGACCTGATACGTGATGATGCGCGCCCGGGTGTTGGGGCGCAGGATCAAAAAACCGTTGTCGACGGTTTTGACATATATATAGCCGTCGGTGCCGGTGGAGAGTTCGTCGCCTTCCCGCACTGCCGCGTCGAGCGTCGCCGCCCGCGCCGCCAACTGCGCCTGCCCGGTGACGAAAACAACTTTTCCGGCCTCGCCGGCGACGGCCGTCGACCAGCCACACAGACCGGCGCTGGCAACCAGCAAGACTAAGAAATGACGCAACATAATTAAATTCCTCCTGAGATAGCATTGTCCTCGTTCCAAGGGTAAAGTATGTGATTGGCGTCACATTATTTCAATTGGATACAATTTGGCTGCCGATGCGGGATAATAAAGATTATCAAATAAATATTTCCGTGGACATAGTATTGCCCCAGACAAAGGGTTATACTTGTCGACTATTTTCCACTCGCGCCCGCGATGGTGGCGCATTCCTTGCGCGCCGTGCCGCCGGGCGCTGACATGAAGTCGATCTTGCGCTCCCTAACCTCCTCCGCCCCGCTGCTCAGAACCGCCATCGCCGCCGCCGCGGTGCTGCTGACGGCCTGGTCGCAGTGGGCGGCGCCGGCCGGCGCCCGGCTGGCCGACGAGTGGCTGCGCGACCATTTCATCCGCCTGCAAGCGGTGGACACCCCGGAAAACCGCATTCTGGTGGTCGATATCGACGAAACCAGCCTGGCCAAGTACCCGTGGCCGTGGCCGCGCACGCGCCTGGCAGACTTGGCCGAGAACCTGCTGGCCGGCGGCGCCAAGGGCATCGCGCTCGACATCCTGCAGGAAAAGCCGGCCGACGCCGACGGCGACGCGCGCCTGGCGATGCTGGCGCAACACGGCCCGCTGGTGCTGGCGCAATTGTTCGACTTCGCCGTCCAGCCCCACCCGCTGCAAGGCGGCCAGTTGGTCGGCGGCGTGCCGGCCCGCGCCGGCGTCGCCGCCGTGCCGGCGCACGGCTACCTCGGCAACCATGCCGGGCTGGCGCGCGCCGCGCATGCCGGCAACATCGGCGTCTCGCCCGACCCGGACGGCACCCTGCGCTGGGTGCCGATGTATGCGCGCTACAACAACCGCGACTATCCGACCCTGGCGCGCGCGCTGTTCGACTGCTGCGCCGGCGGCGCGCCGCTGGCCGTGCCGGGCGGCGCCATGCGCATCCCCTACCGGCGCCACTGGAGCGCCTACCGCGCCGCCAGCGCCGCCGAAGTGCTCGAGCAGCGCCTGCCGGCCGACCAGATGGCCGGCCGTCTGGTGCTGATCGGCTCGTCCGCGCTGAGCATCGGCGACCGCCTCGCCACGCCGCTGGGCGCCTCGACCGCGGGCTTGCTGGTGCACGCCGCCGTGCTCGACTCGCTGCTGACCCGCCAGGCCGGGGGCGCGCCGGCGCCGTGGCCGGGACGCTGGATCGCCGTGCTGTTTTGCGCCGCCACCGTGTTGCTCGTCAGCCGGACCCTGGCGCGCCGCTCGGCGGCCGTCAACGTGCTGCTGCTGACGATCAGCTCGGCGCTGTGGGTCGGGCTGGCGTACACCGTCAGCCCGCACGACGCGCTGTTCAACCCGGCCGGGCCGCTGCTGTCGAACTTGTTCCTGCTGGCCGTGGCCGTGCCGTTCCACTGGCAGCTGGCCCAGCGCAAGTCGCGCCAGCTGCTCGGCACGCTGCGCCAGTACGTGGCGCGCGAGGTGGTCGACGAACTGTTGCGCAGCGACCTCAAGGACCCGCTCACGCCCAAGCAGCGCCAGGTCACCACCTTGATCGCCGACATGGAGGGCTACACCACGCACGTCGAGACGCTGCCGGTTGAAGAGGCCGCCAAGCTGACCACCGACTTCCTCGACTGCCTGACGCGCCCGGTGCTGGAAAAGCATGGCACCCTGGACAAATACACCGGCGACGGCCTGGTCGCCTTCTGGGGCGCGCCGCTGCCGATCGCCGACCACGCCGACCTGGCGCTCGACGCCGCCGAGTTGATCCTGCGCGAGGTGCGCCACATGAGCGCCCAGCGCGTGCGCGAGGGCAAGGCGCCGCTGCGCGTGCGCATTGGCATCGAAAGCGGCCTGGCCATGGCGGGCGACTACGGCACCGCGTTCCGCAGCATTTACACGGCCGTCGGCGACAGCGTCAACACCGCCTCGCGGCTGGAGCAGGCCGCGCGCGACTTCCCGCACGACGTCATCATCGGCGCCGGCACGGTCGCCCTGGCGACGCGGCACCGCTTCGTGTCGCTGGGCATGCAACGCCTGCGCGGCAAGGAAAAAACGGCCGAACTGTACACGCTGGAGGCGGCCGCATGACGCGCCCGCGCGCGCCAAGGTCGAAACTGTCGTCGGCGTTGTTGTCGGCGTTGTTGTCGGCGTTGTCGTCGGCGTTGTTGGCCGGCGCGCTGGCGGCGGCGCCGGCGCGCGCGGCCGAAGACGAGGCGCCGGGCGCGCCGTCGGCCGCGCAGGAGGAACTGTACCTGCAAGCGATGCGGGCGCTGGCCGAGGGCCGCGCCGACCAGGCCACCGATCTGCTGATGCGCTTCCTGGAAAAGGAGCCGCAGCACGCTGGCGCCTGGCTCGACCTGGCCATCAGCCAGTGCGAGCTGGGGCACGGCGTCGAGGCCGAGCGCCTGTTCACCGAGATCGAGCAGCGCTTCGCGCCGCCGCCGGGCATCGTCGAGGTCATCGCCACCTATCGCCAGCGCGGCTGCATCCCCGTGACCGGCAAGCAGGAGCGGCTGTCGTTCGCCGTTGCGCGCGGCTACGACAACAATGTCAACCAGGGCGCCAGCAACCCGTTCTTCAGCACCGGCAGCGGCGCCAACTACACCGAGTGGACGCTCACGTCCGATTTCCTGCCCAAGCCCGACCGGTTCGTGCTGGCCACGGCCGACTACAGCCGCAACCTCAACGACAACGGCCTGCTCGGCTTCGCCCAAGCGCGCGCGCGCCGGCACGACGACGTCCACAGCCAGGACACCGCCTCGCTGCTGCTGGGCCTGGAGCAACAGTGGACGCTGGGACGCTGGCGCGGCCGCGCGACGGCGGCGCTGAGCGCGATGCGGCTCGACGGCCATTACTACCAGCGCCAGGAGCAGCTGCAGCTACGGGCGACGCCGCCGCTGGCGCTGTCCGAGCGGCTGGACTGGTCGCTCACGGCCGGCCTGAGCCACGTCACCTACCCGACCCGCCCCAATTACAACGGCAACACGCTCGAACTGGGCAGCGCGCTGGCCTACCATCACCGCGGCCTGCACGCCTACGGCAGCGCCGGCGTGATGACCGACCATGGCCAGAACCAGCGTCCGGGCGGCAACCGCGACGGCTGGTACGGCACGATGCTGCTTTACAACGCCTTCAACGACCGCTACAGCGGAACCGTCGGCTGGACCCGCCAGGCTTGGCGCGGCAGCGAAGTCTTCTCGCCCAGTGTGATCGACTTGGTGCGGCGCCAGACCACGCGCCAGCTCAGCGCCGGCCTCACGGTGGCCGTGGGCGCGCGCCAAAGCGTGTTGCTGGAATGGCGCGCCGTACGAAATCAGGAAAATATATCGCTGTTTCAATATAATAGCCAGACCGTGCAGCTGACTTGGCGCTGGGATAATTTTTAACGGCGCCGCCGTATTTACATAAAGACACCACCGAATGGCCTGGGAATTGATTGTGTTTGGGGCGGCGCTGGCCGCCGTGTCGATCGGCTGCCTGCTGCCGGCCGGCTGGCTGCCGCCGTTGCCCAATGATAAACTATTGCATTTCGTCGCGTACGGCGCGCTGACCCTGCTGGCGCTGCCGATGGTGGGCAACTGGCACCAATGGACCCTCTGTCTGCTGGGCCTGCTGCTGGCGGGCGCGGCGATCGAGCTGTTGCAAAACCTGGTGCCCGGCCGCGGTTTCTGCTGGCGCGACCTGGCCGCCAACGCGGCCGGCATCGCCGTGGCCGCCGTCTGCGCGCTGCCGGCGATGTCCTCCATTTTGTTTTGAAAGACCGCATGACCCCTGGTAAACCAGCTCCCGCCGCCCCCGCCGGCCTGCCCGCGCAGGCCGACGGCACGGCGCCGCCGGCCGAAACGAGCAAGATCACGACGCTGTCGCCGGCGAACGAACCAAGCGATCCGAACGATCCTAACCAGCAGGTCAACCTGCAGATCCACCTGCGCAAGATCCCGCTGCTGGCCGATTTGAACGAACAGGACATGCTGCGCGTGCGGGCCGACATCCGCATCAAGCAGTACAACAAGCGCGACGTCGTGCTGCAAAAGGGCGCCACCGGCGACAGCCTGCTGTTCCTGCTGTCGGGCCAGCTGCAGGTGATCGACGTGACCGAGGACGGCCGCGCGATCGGCCTGCGGATGCTGGCGCCGGGCGACTTCTTCGGCGAGATCGCCGTCATCAACGGCTCGATGCGCTCGGCCTCGGTGGTGGCGCTGAGCTCGGTGCTGGTGGCGCTGCTGCCGCGCGCCACGGCGCTGCACCTGTTCTCGCACTCGCCGTCGGTGGCCAACCAGATGCTGCGCTTCCTGGCCGAGAAGGTGCAGCGCGATTCGGAATTCCGCGCGCTGCTGAGCATCCACAACACGTCCAAGCGCATCTACACCTTCCTCGACCTGCTCAAGGAAACCAAGCCCGACGACGACAACCCGGTGGTGGAAAACCTGCCCACCCACCAGGACATCGCCAACATGATCAACACCAGCCGCGAGACGGTGACCCGCACGCTGCTGACCCTGGTCCAGCAGGGCATCATCAAGAAGGGCACGCACCGGCTGATCATCATCAAGCCCGAGGCGCTGCAAAAACTGGCCCAGGGCTGAGCGGTCAGCGCCGCAGGCGCCGCTGCAGCGGCATTTCGAACCACCGGTAACACAGGCGCGCCAGCGCGAACGTGGCGCCGATGAAAAACAGCCACAGCCACGGCGAGCGCCACGGCACGGCCACGCCCAGCGCGC
>Ga0105244_10000607_pt1 | contig 31826 bp, 23 predicted proteins | sample KBSM44metaG_FD_80423 | JGI IMG/M metagenome (GOLD analysis project Ga0105244, IMG submission 80423) | Miscanthus rhizosphere microbial communities from Kellogg Biological Station, Michigan, USA - KBS M4-4 metaG | ecosystem: Host-associated > Plants > Roots > Rhizosphere > Soil | place...
AAATCGGTGTCATGCCGGCCTACACCCAGACCCGTCTGCTGCGCGTGCTGGCAGATGGCGAATTCTACCGGGTCGGCGGTCACACGCCGGTCAAGGTCGATGTGCGGATCATTGCCGCGACACACCAGAACCTGGAAACCCTGGTACAGGCCGGCAAGTTCCGCGAGGACTTGTTCCACCGCCTGAACGTGATCCGTATCCACATTCCGCGCATGTCGGACCGTCGTGAAGACATCCCGACCCTGGCCAAGCACTTCCTCAGCCGCGCGGCTCAGGAACTGGCGGTCGAACCCAAGCTGCTCAAGGCCGAGACCGAGGAATACCTCAAGCATCTGCCGTGGCCTGGCAACGTGCGTCAGCTGGAAAACACCTGCCGCTGGATCACGGTCATGGCGTCGGGTCGTGAAGTGCACATCAGCGACCTGCCACCGGAACTGCTGAGCCTGCCGCAGGACGCCGCGCCGGTCACCAACTGGGAACAGGCGCTGCGCCAGTGGGCCGATCAGGCCTTGTCTCGTGGTCAGTCCAGCCTGCTGGACAGCGCCGTGCCGACCTTCGAGCGGATCATGATCGAAACCGCCCTCAAGCACACCGCCGGCCGCCGCCGCGACGCCGCCGTACTGCTGGGCTGGGGCCGCAACACCCTGACCCGCAAGATCAAGGAACTGGGCATGAAGATCGATGGCGGGGATGACGACGAGGCCGATGAGGGCTGAGTGGTTATATGATGGTCATTAGTGCCAATGCTCCGCATTGGCATGCATTTCGAAACACTCTGCGCCGCGCCTACTATTCAAGGCAGGACGCTGAGCGTCCAGAACTGCATTCCCACGCGGAGCGTGGGAACGATAGTCATCTCAGGAATTGCGTGTAACGCGCAGCTCAGCACCGCATCACTCAGCCAGCGACGGCTTTTCCCACAGATTGATTCCACCTTCCACCGCAAAGCTGTCGATCTCGGTCAGTTCTTCGGGACTGAACGCGAGGTTCTTCAGCGCGCCGACGTTTTCGACAATCTGCTCCGGACGGCTCGCACCGATCAACGCGGAGGTCACGCGCGGATCGCGCAGCGTCCAGGCCAGGGCCATTTGTGCCAGGCTCTGACCGCGACGCTGGGCGATTTCGTTGAGCGCACGCACGTGGGCGATGTTCTGCTCGGACAGGTGCGAAGCCTGCAGCGAGCCGCCACCCGGACGATTGACCCGCGCATCCTTGGGCACACCGTTCAGGTATTTGTCCGACAGCAACCCCTGGGCCAACGCGGTAAAGGCGATCACGCCCGCGCCCAGCTCTTCAGTCGCGTCGAGCAAGTCTTTCTCGACCCAGCGATTGAGCAGGTTGTAGGCCGGCTGGTGGATCAGCAACGGCACTTTCCACTCTTTGAGCAACGCCGCGATTTCACGGGTCTTGGCCCCGGAATAGGATGAGATACCGATATACAGCGCCTTGCCCTGCTGAACCGCGGTGGCCAGCGCGCTGGCGGTCTCTTCCAGCGGAGTGTCCGGGTCGAAACGGTGGGAATAGAAGATGTCGACGTAATCGAGACCCATGCGCTGCAGGCTCTGGTCGAGGCTGGCGAGCACGTATTTACGTGAACCACCGCCCTGTCCGTATGGGCCCGGCCACATGTCCCAACCAGCCTTGCTGGAGATGATCAGTTCATCACGGTAGTGCTTGAAGTCTTCGCGCAGCAGACGGCCGAAGTTGATCTCGGCGCTGCCGTACGGCGGGCCATAGTTGTTGGCCAGGTCGAAATGGTTGATGCCCAGATCGAACGCCGTGCGCAGCATGGCGCGCTGGGTGTCGATCGGCGTGCTGTCACCGAAGTTGTGCCACAAGCCCAAAGACAGTGCCGGAAGCACCAGCCCGCTGCGGCCGGTACGGCGATAAGGCATGTCTTCGTAACGATTTTCGGCAGCGATGTAGGTCATTGAATCCTCTCTTGTCTGGGGGATATTCGAGGCGTCTTGATTGCGTTTGCGAACAGGCGACGCCTGTTCGCAACGCCGGAATCATGGCTTTTGCCAGACAACCTGCTGAATGTCGACCCGCTTAGGTATCAAGTGGTTGTCGTAAAACAGATCAGCGGTCGCCTGCTGCGCACTTACGATCTCCGGCGTGATCGGCAGGCTGGGTGATACAGGCCGATGGTCAAGATACTGAGTCATGACCGCTTCGGACAAGCCCATGCTGCGCGCCAGTATCTGAATACTCTCGGCACGCTGCGAGCGCGATAGCCCATCGGCAACTGTCAGTTCATCGAGCACCTGCTGCACGAGCGCTGCATTTTCCTCGGCAAACGCCCGCCGTGCGGTATAGAACGGCCCGGACAATCCAAGCCCCTCGCCGTTGGCCAGCAGGCGAGTGTGGCCTTCGCTCATAGCGATGGAGTAGTAAGGGTCCCAGATCGCCCAGGCATCGACACTGCCGTTTTCAAAGGCAGCGCGGGCATCGGCAGGGGTCAGATAGATTGGCTGAATATCCTTGAAGGTCAGACCTGCTTTGTTGAGCAAACGCAGCACCACGTTATGCGAGCTGGAGCCTTTCTGCAGCGCGACCTTGCGGCCTTTCAATTCTGCGACGCTGTGCACCGGGCTTTCGTTGCGCACCAACAGGGTTTCCACCTGCGGCTTGGGTGGCTCGGCACCAATGTAGACCAGGTCGGCACCTGCGACCTGGGCGAAAATCGGCGGAATGTCGCCGGTGGAGGCGATGTCCAGGCTGCCAATGTTCAGCGCCTCCAGCATCTGCGGCCCGGCCGGAAACTCGATCCATTTGATTTGTTTCTCGGGAAAACGCTTTTCCAGCAAGCCGTGTTCCTTGGCCAGCACCAGCGTAATAGAGCCCTTCTGGTAGCCGATGCGGAGGGTGTCGGGCTCGACGGCAGCAGCTGTCCCGAACAGGCCACTGAAAGCCAGAATGGCGGCGATAAACGTGAATGGTTTCATGGGTGATCCCTTAATTCTGTATAAAAATCTGCCTCTAATTCTGGCCGAAGGCCGCTTGCTGCGCTCATCAGGACTTGCATGCGGCAACGATCAAAATCTGTAAGCAGGCCGTTGCAAGCCAAGGTTTTCACGCAAGGTCGTGCCCTCATACTCGGTACGAAACAGCCCACGCCGCTGCAACTCGGGCACCAGCAACTGCGCGACATCTTCCAGACCACCCGGCAGATGCGGCACCAGCACATTGAAGCCATCCGCCGAACCTTGCTCGAACCAGCGTTGCAGCTCATCGGCAATCTGCTCAGGCGTACCGATCAGGCTGTAGTGCCCTCGCCCGCCGGCAATCCGCCGCCCCAGTTGCGCCAGGGTCAGGTTTTCCTGATCGGCCAGTTCGGTGAGCAGTTTCTGCCGGCTGCGCTGGCCGCTGTCGGTCAGTGGCAGCTCTGGCAACGGGCCATCCAGCGGGTAACCCGACAGGTCGAAATTGCCCAGCATGCGGCCCAGCAGAGCGACCCCGACCTGAGGCTCGACCAGCGCCTGAAACGACTCGAATTTAGCTTTCGCCAAGGCTTCGGTTTCGGCCACGACGATGAACACGCCGGGCATGATTTTCAGCGAATCGACGTCACGCCCGTAAGCACTCAGACGGCCTTTGATGTCCGCATAAAACGCCTGGGCGCTGGCCAGCGAGGTCTGCGCGGTGAACACCACTTCCGCCGTCTGCGCCGCCAGTTCACGCCCGACTTCCGAGGAACCAGCCTGCACCACCACCGGTTGTCCTTGCGGCGAACGTGCCACGTTCAGCGGGCCTTTGACGCTGAAGTGCTCGCCCTGGTGATCGAGCACATGCAGCCTGGCCGGGTTGTAATACTCGCCGCTGGCCTTGTCGCGGGTGAAGGCATTGTCTGCCCAGCTGTCCCAAAGGCCGGTCACCACCTGATGAAACTCTCGTGCGCGGCTATAGCGCTCGGCATGCCCCACATGCTCGGCGCGACCGAAGTTCTGCGCTTCGGCGGCGGCATCCGAGGTCACCAGATTCCAGCCCGCTCGCCCACCGGAGAGATGATCCAGCGAGGCGAACTTGCGGGCTACGTGATACGGCTCGTTGTAGGTGGTGGTTGCCGTCGCGATCAGACCGATATGCTCAGTCACCGCACTGAGTGCCGAGAGCAGGGTCAGCGGTTCGAAATGATCGGAGCGTGCCATGCGGCTGGCGATATCACCGGTCGCGGCAGCCACGCTGTCGGCGACGAACAGTGCATCGAATTTTGCCGCCTCCGCAACCCTGGCCACGTGCCGGTAATGCTTGAAATCCAGCCCTGCACCCGCAGGCACATCCGGGTGCCGCCAGGCAGCGACATGATGCCCGGTGGCCATCAGGAAAGCGCCCAGCTTCATCTGTCGAGCAGTCGTGCTCATACCTCACTCCTTACGTGTTGCCTGGGGTCTCGGCTCAAAAATCCTTGCGTAACTGCACACCGAAATAACGTTCATCATCACGCGGCACGGATCGGTAAACGTAGTTGCCCCCGGTCGCCAGCATTGGCGAATAGGACTTGTCAGCCAGGTTCTTGCCCAGCAATGCCACACGCCAGCCACTGTTGTAATCAGCCAGTGCCACGCTGGCGTTCCAGATGCCGTAAGCGCCCTGTTTGGTGTCCGGGTTCTGGCTGATGTCGTACTGCACTTCGCTCTGCCAGCTGTAATCGGTACCCAGTTCGATATCCAGGCCGTTGTCCAGCGGGAGGGTGTAGTCGGCGCGCACGTAGCTTTTCCAGTCCGGGCTGTACGGCAGGGTTTTGCCGTCGACGTTGCAGGACGCCGCCGCACCGGCCGGGCAGGCAAAGCTGTCGATGCGTGCTCTGGTGTAGGACAGCGCGCCGGAGAGTTTCAGGTTTCGCGTGGCTTGCAGGGCGTAATCCAGCTCGACGCCTTCGGTGCTGACACTGCCGGCGTTGATCAGGCGCGTCACAACCTGTCCGGCAACACTGTCGAAGAAGTTCGCCTGATAGTTGTCGTATTCGCTGTGGAACACCGCCAGGTTGGTGGTCAGGCGATTATTCCAGGTGGTGGCCTTGAGGCCGACCTCCCAGGTGTTCGAGGTTTCCGGCTTGAGGGCCTCGGTGTCACGCGGCTGCATGTTGAAGAACACGTTGTAGGCCGGGCCTTTGTAGCCGCGCGAATAGGTGATGTAGGTCATCACACTGTCGCTCAGGTCGTATTGCAAACCGAGACGCCCGGACTTGCCGTCTTCGTCCACCGACCCGGAACTGCTGGTCGCTGGCTGAATGCCGCTGACGGTCGTAGCCGATGTCGAGACGCGGCGATGATCGTATTCCAGATCGTCGTGGGTCCAGCGTGCCCCGGCAATCGCACGGAAGTCCGGCGTGAAATTGAACGTGGTTTCGCCGAACACCGAATAACTGTCGGTGGTGGTGCTGTAGTCGGCGATGCCGCGATCCTGAGTCGTCGGTGTGATCAGCGTGCGCTGATAGGTCTCGTCGCTCTTGCCGTGCATGTAAAACAGCCCGCCCACGTATTCGACGAACTGGCCTTTCGGCGACGCCAGACGCAGCTCCTGTGAATACTGGTTGAACTCAAGATCGCCTTTGTCTTCAGTGCCGGGGAACGCGGCGGTGATGGTGCCAAGCCGGTCGCCGTCCTGATACTGCGTGTTGTCCCAACCGCGCCAGGCGGTGATGGAGGTCAGGGTGTAGTCACCCAGTTGCCAGTCGAGCTGACCGGACAGGCCTTTGTTGACGTCCTCGACATGGCTGCGGTAATCGCTGACGACATTGCGGTTATCGCTGTCGGCACGTACCGGCGCCAGGGCACTGGCGAAGGACGGGGTCAGCGCCTTGGCTACCACGCCGTTGGGCGCGTCGTCATGGGACTGCATGTAGTCCGCTGCGAGGGTGAAGGTGATGTCGTCATTGGGCGTGAATTCCAGCTTGCCGCGTGCACCCTTGCGGTTGTAACCGTTGACTTCCTGACCATTGAGCTTGTTATCGACATTGCCGTCATAGCTGCCGAACAACGTCGTGATCGAGCCTTTGAGGGTCTGCGGAATCAGGCTGCCGCCAATACCGAAACGGGTGCGGCTTTCGTTGCCGCTGTAATACGACTGATCGATGTAACCGTGAGTCTCTTCGGTCGGTGCCTTCGTGGTGACGTTCAGCACGCCCGCCGAAGCGTTCTTGCCGAACAGCGTACCTTGCGGGCCGCGCAGCACTTCGATGCGTTCCAGGTCGAGCAAGTCCAGCGTGGCCTGACCCGGACGGGCATACACCACGCCGTCGATCACGGTTGCCACGGTCGGTTCGACGCCTGGCGAGGTGGAAATGGTGCCGACACCGCGAACGAACAGCGAAGTGTCCTTGTTGGAAGCCCCGGTGCGGAAATTCAACGACGGCACCTGCTGCACAATACTGGCCACGCCATTACGGTTATCGCGCTCCAGTTGTTCGCCCTCGATCACGGACACGGCAACCGGTACTTTTTGCAGCGATTCTTCACGGCGTGTGGCGGTCACGGTCACCGATTCCAGCGCTACCGTTTCTGTATTCTGCCCTGCCGCTGTCTCTGCCATGGCCGGAACACACGGCAATGCCGTCAGCCCCATCAATAACCACCCACAACGACGCCCCCGCGCCGCATGGACCTGATCGATCGCCTGCGCCAGAAGCGTGTGTCTGACGCCATCCCCAGCTGTTGTGTGCATCTGCGTGCCTACCTGAAATATGCCCTGATCCGACAGTGCGATGCGCACTGGCGCCTATACGTGCTGACTAAACCGGGTCCGGGCATTCGCGGTGGCGAGTAGCAGACAAACCATCTTTGTTAGCGCTAACATCGCCAGTATCGGGAAATGCTAGATAGACCGTCCAATACTGAAAAATTAGTTTTATATTCTTTTTACTTTTATGCGAAGTGATCGAGCATGGCCGACGAGAAACCCCTGACACGTAAACGCCGAGGCGCAGGCCGGGTGACGATCACTGCCGTGGCGCGTCAGGCGGGGGTGTCGGCCATTACCGTATCGCGCTATTTCAATCAGCCGGAACAGGTATCGCCCGAACTGCGCGAGCGGATTGCGAGTACGGTCAATGCACTGGGTTACGTGCCCAATCTGGTTGCTGGCGGCCTGGCGTCAGCACGCAGCCGGGTGGTGGCGATGGTGATTCCCAACATCTCCGGGCCGATCTTTGCCAATACCATTCAGGGCTTCAGTGACACCCTGAGCCGGCACGGTTTTCAGTTGCTGCTGGCCTCCAGCTACTTTTCCGCCGAGCAGGAAGAAAGCGCGGTACGGGCATTTCTGGGCTGGTCACCGGCGGCACTGGTGCTGACCAGTCGCTTTCACAGCCCTGCTACCGAGAAAATGCTCGAGCAGACCGATGTCCCGGTGATCGAAACCTGGGACCATCAACCCGACCGCAGTCCGATCCAGATCGGCTTTTCGCACTACGACGTCGGCGTCATGGCAGCCCGTTATCTGCATGACAAGGGCTACCGGCGAATCGCGTTCGTACAGAACAGCATCGCGGGCGACTTCAGCGCACTGGAGCGCCGCGACGGCTACGCTGCGACTCTGGAAGGGCTCGGTATCACGCCGCGGGTCTTCGTCCCGGACGCGGACCGAGCGCCATTCGAGGCAGGCAAACAGGCGATGGACACCCTGATGAACCAAGAGCCCCGCCCTGACGCGATCTTCTTCGCCAACGACAACCTGGCAGCCGGCGCTCTGCTCGCCAGCCAGCGCGCAGGCCTGAGCATTCCGCAGGATTGCGCCGTGATGGGTTTTGGCGACTACGCCTTCGCAGAAATGATGCTGCCCAGCCTGACCACCATCAAACCGCCCGCACTGCAGATCGGCGTAATGGCCGCCACGCGGGTGCTTGAAAGCCTCGGAGTGTTACCGGTAGAGGGAGAGATACAACGCCTGAATCTGCTGGAATGCAGATTGGTAGAGCGGGAGAGTACGTGAGCCTGCCGCACTCTCGAGCCTAAGCGGGAGCGTGAGAAACGATGACCCTGTAACCATCGTGCGACGCTCCGCGTCCTCTCCTTAATATGAGGCGCGGCGCAGAGCGTGAGGGACGATAGTTATAACCGCCCCCCACGTCCCGATCACCGCACCAGATGCAGAAACTGCATATGCCGTTCGTACTGATCGAGCACGTCGTTGATGACCTGTTCCTTGGTGTAGCCCACCAGGTCGTAGTCCTGACTGCCCTCGCTCAAGTGAACTTCGGCGCGGTAGTAGCGGCGATTGTTCAATTGCTTGGAGCCCATGCCGCCACGAGCGAACGAAGGCGTGAAGAAGCCTTTCATCTGCACTTGGTAAATGAACGGACGTTCTTCGCCGTGACCGATTTCCAGGGTCACCGAGTCGTTGGACGGGTCGGGCACGTTGACCACGCTCAAACCCTTTTCGACGAACACCGCCGTCACTTCTTCAATCGCCGGACGCACGGTCTGATCTAGGAAACGGTACACCTCGTCTCGCGACGGGTAATGCACAGCTTGGCTCAGGCGCTGACGCCACCCGCCGCGCCTTGAACCGGACACTGGCGCCAACGAATACAGTTGCGCAATCTGGCGCTGGGATTCCATGACGAACGCTTTGTGCAGGCCCCACATCATCAGCAGCAGAATCAGCGAAAACGGCAGTGAGGTCAGTACCACAGCCGACTTCAGCGCATCGATACTGCCCGAGAACAACAGGCCACTGGTGATCAGCGCCGTGGCCACACCCCAGAACACCCGCAGCCATTTCGGACCGTCTTCGTCAGGGTTGCCGCCTTTGGCTGACAGCGTCGACAGCACCACAGTGCCCGAATCGGCCGACGTCACGAAGAACACAAAGCTGATGAACACCGTGACCGCAATGACCGTCTTGCTCCACGGATAGGTTTCCAGCAGCAGGTACAGGGTCATCGACGGATCGTCGATAGCCGATTGACTCAGCGCAGTCATGCCATGGTTGAGCACTTGATCGATGGCGCTGTTACCGAAGATCGACATCCACGCCAGGGTGAAGCCCAGCGGGATCAGCAACACACCGAAGACGAACTCACGGATGGTCCGGCCACGCGAGATACGCGCAATGAACAGGCCCACGAACGGCGCCCAGGCAATCCACCAGGCCCAATAGAACACCGTCCAGCCGCCCAGCCAGTCACTCGGCTCGTTGTAGGCATACACGTCGAAACTCTTGCTCGGCAGTGCACCCAGATAGTCACCGATGTTCTGCACCAGCGTGTTGAGCAAGTGCTGAGTCGGGCCGGCGAACAGCACGAACAACAGCAACGCACAGGCCAGCAGCATGTTGATGTCGGACATGACGCGCACGCCTTTGTCGACACCTGCGATCGCCACCAGAATCGCCGCGCCCATCATCAGGGTGATCAGTCCGACCTGAATCCAGTGGGTGTGCGCCACGCCAAACAGGTAATCCAGACCGGAGTTGAGGTGCAGCACCCCGAAGCCCATGTCTGCGCCGAGGCCGAAGATGGTCGCAATGATGCCGAAACCATCGACCGCATAGCCGATAGGGCCGTTGATGCGTTTGCCGATCAGCGGATACAGCGCCGAACGCAGGGCCAGCGGCAGGTTGTGCCGATAGGCGAAATAGGCCAGCGCCATCCCGACGAAGGCAAACACGCCCCAGCCATGCAGCCCCCAGTGCAGAAACAGCAACTGCATGCCCTGGCGTGCTGCTTCTGCGCTACCACCCTCGCCCTGCGGCGGTTGCAGCAGGTGCGTCAGGGGTTCTGAAACGCAGAAAAAGAACAGCGTGATGCTGATGCCGGCGGCAAACAGCATCCCGGCCCATGACAGGTAACTGAACTCGGGTTCGTCGTGGTCGGCACCGAGCTTGATCTTGCCGAAGCCCGACAAGGCGGTGACCACCACGAAGACCAGGTACAGGGTCATGACCATCATGTAGTACCAGCCGACCGTGTTGGCCGCCCAGTTTTGCGCCGCCAGCAGCCATTCGCCGCTGGCTTGCGGGAACGCGATCACGACGATGCCGAAAATCAGAATAAAACTCGCAGCGAAATAGAACACTGGAGCATTCATGCGAACCATGCCGCTTGAAGAGGAACTCGCAGAACTCATCGGTTGAGTGCCTCCGGACTGATAAAACCAACTGCAAAAAGCGGATACGGCAAGGGTAAGCCTCCTGTTGTGAGCGGGCAGCGAACCACCGGTTTAACTTGAACGAGCGTTCAATTTAAACACGAAAACACCCGCGAGACCTAATCGCAGGCCGGTGAATGCTGGCTCAGGCCTGGGTATGACGCATGCTTGATCGGGTTCGTTCCCATGCTGAAGAGGCCATTTGCAGCCCGCCAAATGCGCTGCTTGCAAACACCCAGCGGCAGTTCATTCCCGGCCCGAACGCGGCGCACACATCCCCCGCACCAATCTGTTACCTGCCGCCCCAAAACTGCGCAAAAAGTCATTCAGGTAACAACGTCCAGCCCTTTTCGGAGAAATGCCCCTTTGCTGATCAAAAGCACCAGGCCCTCATAAATAAAGCCCTGCAGATAGATTCGATGGGCAAAAAACAGCGACAGCACAAAGTTGGTCTTTTGATTGCATATGCTTGTATGTACAAGTAGAGACAGGCTGAACACTCTGTCTTCTACCCAACTGAATAGGCCTGCTTCGCCAGGCGCTGCTCGCCCTTCATCGGGCTGGTTCGAATTGATCGCCGAGGATTTTTTTGTGACCGAGAATAATCAAGACCTTAAGCAGGACTGGACCCGCCATCGCGAAGGCGTCGTACGGGCTGCACGCGGTACTCAACTGACCGCCAAGAGCTGGCTGACCGAAGCACCGCTGCGCATGTTGATGAACAACCTCGACCCGGAAGTCGCCGAAAACCCCAATGAACTGGTGGTTTACGGTGGCATCGGTCGTGCCGCACGCAACTGGGAGTGCTACGACAAGATCGTCGAAAGCCTCACTCAGCTCAACGATGATGAAACCCTGCTGGTGCAGTCCGGCAAGCCGGTCGGCGTGTTCAAGACCCACAGCAACGCCCCGCGCGTACTGATCGCCAACTCCAACCTGGTGCCGCACTGGGCCAGCTGGGAGCACTTCAACGAACTGGATGCCAAGGGCCTGGCCATGTATGGCCAGATGACCGCCGGCAGTTGGATCTACATCGGCAGCCAGGGCATCGTGCAAGGCACTTACGAAACCTTCGTCGAAGCCGGTCGCCAGCACTATGACGGCAACCTCAAGGGCCGCTGGGTGTTGACCGCAGGTTTGGGCGGCATGGGTGGCGCGCAGCCGCTGGCCGCGACATTGGCCGGGGCCTGCTCGCTGAACATCGAATGCCAGCAGAGCCGCATCGATTTCCGTATCAAGACCCGCTACGTCGACGAACAGGCCGCTGATCTCGATGACGCACTGGCGCGTATCGCGAAATACACGGCCGAAGGCAAAGCCATCTCCATCGCCCTGTGTGGCAACGCGGCGGACATCCTGCCGGAAATGGTCCGTCGCGGTGTGCGCCCGGACATGGTCACCGACCAGACCAGCGCCCACGACCCGCTCAATGGCTACCTGCCCAAAGGCTGGACCTGGGACGAGTACCGTGCCCGCTCGGTCAGCGAGCCGGCCAGTGTGGTCAAGGCGGCCAAGCAATCGATGGCCGAACACGTCGAAGCCATGCTCGCCTTCCAGCAAGCCGGCATTCCGACCTTCGACTATGGCAACAACATTCGCCAGATGGCCAAGGAAGTCGGCGTCACCAATGCCTTCGATTTCCCGGGTTTCGTGCCCGCCTACATCCGTCCGCTGTTCTGCCGTGGCATCGGGCCGTTCCGCTGGGCCGCGCTGTCGGGCGATCCGCAGGACATCTACAAGACCGACGCCAAGGTCAAAGAGCTGATCCCGGATGACGAGCACCTGCACAACTGGCTGGACATGGCCCGCGAGCGCATCAGCTTTCAGGGCTTGCCAGCGCGTATCTGCTGGGTCGGTCTGGGCCAGCGCGCCAAGCTGGGCCTGGCCTTCAACGAAATGGTCCGCAGTGGCGAGTTGTCGGCACCGGTGGTAATCGGCCGCGACCACCTGGACTCCGGCTCGGTCGCCAGCCCCAACCGCGAAACCGAATCCATGCGCGATGGCTCCGATGCCGTCTCCGACTGGCCGCTGCTCAATGCCCTGCTCAATACCGCCAGCGGTGCGACCTGGGTCTCGCTGCACCACGGTGGCGGCGTCGGCATGGGCTTCTCGCAGCATTCCGGCATGGTGATCGTCTGCGACGGTACGGATGAAGCCGCCGAGCGTATCGCCCGCGTATTGCACAACGACCCGGCCACCGGGGTGATGCGTCATGCCGATGCCGGTTACGACATCGCTATCGATTGTGCCAAAGAGCAGGGCTTGAACCTGCCAATGATCGGACGTTGACAACGTTGCCGGCCATCAGGCCGGCACACGTCGGGGACGGGCATGAGCATGCCCACGGGCCGGATGCCTACTTGAAGCTGCCGTCATCCATTTCAGGCTTAGGAGCATCGACAATGAATATGAAAAAGGCCCTGCTGACCACCCTGGTATCCGCTGGCCTGCTCGCCAGCGCAGGCGCAAGTCAGGCTACCGGCTGGTGCGAATCAGGCAAGCCGGTGAAATTCGCCGGTCTTAACTGGGAAAGCGCGATGCTGCTGACCGACATTCTGCAGGTCGTTCTGGACAAGGGTTACGGCTGCACGGTTGACGCCCTGCCCGGCAATTCCATCGCCATGGAAAACGCCCTGGGCACCAACGATATCCAGATCTTTGCCGAAGAATGGGTCGGTCGCAGCGAGGTCTGGAACAAGGCCGCCGCTGCCGGGAAAGTGGTTGGTGTCGGCGCGCCGATCGTCGGCGCAGTGGAAGGCTGGTACGTGCCGCGCTATGTGATCGAAGGCGATGCCAAACGCAAGCTGGAAGCCAAGGCACCCAACCTGAAATCCATCAGCGATCTGGCCCAGTATTCAGCCGTGTTCAAGGATCAGGAAGAGCCATCCAAAGGGCGTTTCTACAATTGCCCGGCGGGTTGGACTTGTGAATTGGAAAACAGCGAAATGCTCAAGAGCTACGGCCTGGAAAGCAAATACACCAACTTCCGCCCGGGCACCGGCCCGGCGCTGGATGCGGCGATTCTCTCCAGCTACAAACGTGGCGAACCGATCCTGGCCTACTATTGGTCACCCACGCCGCTCATGGGTCAGGTAGACCTGGTGCGTCTGGAAGAGAAAGCCGGGGTCAACAAGACGATCGATATCAAGGTCGGCGTGTCCAAAGTGTTCCACGATGAGGCCCCTGAACTGGTCGCCATCCTGGAAAAGGTCAACCTGCCTATCGACCTGCTCAACCAGAACCTGGGGCGCATGGCCAAGGAACGCATCGAATCGCCGAAGCTGGCGAAGATTTTCCTGAAAGAGCACCCCGAAGTCTGGCACAAATGGGTCAGCGAAGACGCCGCGAAGAAGGTGGACGCTTCGTTGTAAACGACCGGGCTGTCGGACTGAACGGTTCGACAGCCCCGTCGTTGACCCGACACACCTCATTTGAGAGCCGCTTATGTTTCCTGAAAGCTTCACTTTCTCGATCGCTAACTGGGTCAACGATGGCGTCGACTCACTGGTCACGCAGTACGGCGATGTGTTCCGGCACATTTCCGACACCCTGCTATGGGCCATCGTCAACCTCGAAGGCCTGCTGCGCATGGCGCCGTGGTGGCTGATGCTGATGATCGTCGGCGGTATTGCCTGGCACGCGACACGCAAGATCGTCACGACGCTGGTCATCGTCGGCCTGCTGTTTCTGGTCGGTGCGGTCGGGTTGTGGGACAAGCTGATGCAGACGCTGGCGCTGATGCTGGTCGCCACGATCATCGCGGTGCTGATCGGCATTCCGCTGGGCATCCTCTCGGCACGCAGCAATCGGCTGCGCTCGGTGCTGATGCCGCTGCTGGACATCATGCAGACCATGCCCAGCTTCGTGTACCTGATCCCGGTGCTGATGCTGTTCGGTCTGGGCAAGGTGCCGGCGATCTTCGCCACCGTGATTTACGCCGCACCGCCGCTGATTCGTCTGACCGATCTGGGCATTCGTCAGGTGGATGGTGAAGTGATGGAAGCCATCAACGCGTTCGGCGCCAATCGCTGGCAGCAACTGTTCGGCGTGCAACTGCCGCTGGCGATGCCGAGCATCATGGCCGGTATCAACCAGACCACCATGATGGCGCTGTCGATGGTGGTGATCGCCTCGATGATCGGCGCACGCGGGCTTGGCGAAGACGTGCTGGTGGGCATTCAGACCCTCAACGTCGGGCGCGGGCTGGAAGCGGGCCTGGCCATTGTCATTCTGGCGGTCGTCATCGACCGTATCACGCAGGCCTATGGCCGCCCACGGCATGAGGCGCACAAATGAGCAGCGTGGAACCGAACAAAATCGTCGTCAAAAACGTATTCAAGATCTTCGGCAACCGCTCGAAAGAAGCGCTGGAGTTGATCAGGCAAAACCAGAGCAAGGACCAGGTGCTGGCCCAGACCGGCTGTGTGGTCGGGGTCAACGACCTGTCGCTGTCGATCGGCAGCGGCGAAATCTTCGTCATCATGGGCCTCTCCGGCTCGGGAAAATCGACGCTGGTGCGTCACTTCAACCGGCTGATCGACCCCACCAGCGGCGAGATTCTGGTCGATGGCGAAGACATCCTGCGTTACGACATGGAGGCCTTGCGCCAATTCCGCCGGCACAAGATCAGCATGGTGTTCCAGAGCTTCGGCCTGCTGCCGCACAAGACCGTGCTGGCCAACGTGGCCTACGGCCTGACCGTGCGTGGCGAGAGCAAGGCGCTGTGTCAGGAACGCGCGCTGCACTGGATCACCACCGTAGGCCTCAAGGGCTATGAGAACAAATACCCGCACCAGCTTTCTGGCGGCATGCGTCAGCGTGTGGGTCTGGCCCGCGCGCTGGCGGCCGACACCGACATCATTCTGATGGACGAAGCATTCAGCGCCCTCGACCCGTTGATCCGCGCCGAGATGCAGGACCAGTTGCTGGAGCTGCAAGCCAGCCTGCACAAGACCATCGTGTTCATTACCCACGATCTGGACGAGGCCGTGCGCATCGGCAATCGCATCGCGATCCTCAAGGATGGTCGATTGATTCAGGTCGGTACGCCGAAAGAAATTCTCCACTCGCCCGCCGACGATTACGTGGATCGTTTCGTTCAGCGTCGCGTGGCCACCCTTTAAGGACCGTTGCAGATGTCGCGAGCAGAACAGATCGTCATCGGTGAAACACCTACGGGCTGGCAGGACGTGGTCGCCGTGGCCCGGCAGGGCGCAAGACTGGTCCTGTCGGATGCTGCCTGGGCACGGATCGACAACGCTCAGGCCATCGTGCAGCGCATCGTCGTCAGCGGCGAGCGCGCCTATGGCGTGAACACCGGGCTCGGCGCGCTGTGCAATGTGTCACTGCAAGGCGAACAGCTCAGCCGCCTGTCGCGCAATACCCTGCTCAGCCATGCCTGCGGCGTCGGTGCGCCACTGGCCGACGAGCAGACCCGCGCAATCATCTGCGCCGCGATTCTCAACTACAGCCAGGGCAAGTCCGGCATTCACCGGCAAGTGGTCGAAGCGCTACTGGCCCTGCTCAACCGGGGCATCACGCCGCAAGTACCGGCGCAGGGCTCGGTGGGTTACCTGACGCACATGGCGCACGTCGGCGTCGCGTTGCTGGGCATCGGCCAGGTCAGCTATCGCGGGCAGATCGTCCCGGCTGAGCAGGCCTTGAACGAAGAAGGTCTGGCTCCGGTCATTCTCGGCGCCAAGGACGGATTGTGCCTGGTCAACGGCACACCGTGCATGACCGGCCTGAGCTGTCTGGCCATCGCCGACGCCGAGCGTCTGAGCCAGTGGGCCGACGTGATCGGCGCGATGAGCTTCGAAGCCCTGCGCGGCCAGCTGGACGCGTTCGATGCAAGCATCCTCGCCCTCAAGCCGCATCCGGGCATGCAACAGGTGGGCAAGAACCTGCGCACGTTACTGGCAGGCAGCGAAGTGCTCGCCAGCAGCGAAGGCATTCGTACCCAGGATGCGCTGAGTATTCGTTCGATTCCCCAGGTGCATGGCGCCACCCGCGACCAGTTGGCTCACGCCACTCGCCAGGTCGAGATCGAGCTCAATTCAGTCACCGATAACCCGCTGCTGCTCGGCACGCCCGACGCTTTCCGAGTGGTGTCCCAGGCCAATCCACACGGCCAGTCGGTGGCCATGGCGGCAGACCTGCTGTGCATGGCGATGGCCGAGCTGGGCTCGATCGCCGAACGGCGCCTGGACCGCCTGATCAACCCGATGGTCAGCGGCCTGCCGGCGTTTCTGGTCACCCAGCCGGGGGTCAACTCGGGAATGATGATCGTCCAGTACGTCGCCGCTTCGCTGTGCGCGGAAAACCGCCAGATGGCGCAGCCGGCTGTGGTCGACAACTACGTGACCTCCGGCCTGCAGGAGGATCACCTGAGCCTGGGCACCAGCGCCGCGCTCAAGCTGCACAAGGTGCTGGGCAATACCACGCAGATTCTGGCCATCGAGTATTTGCTCGCGGCCCAGGCATTCGAATTTCTCAAGACACAGGGTTTTGGCGTGGGCACCGGTGCCGCGTGGCGACTGCTGCGCGAGCGCATCCCGGCCTACGACGAAGACCGCTGGCTGGCTCCGGACATCGCCAGCAGCGCGGCCCTGATCAAAGACGAAGCGTCGCTGGAAAGGGTTTTCCAGCACTGCCGTAACAACGCGGCAGGCCTATAAAAACAGCGTATGGCCACAAGCCGTCGCTGACATTCATCAAGGAGTAGCAGCATCGTGACCACCTTATCTGCCAAGACGCTGAACCTGATCCCCGGCCAACTGACCCTGGCGCAACTGCGCGGTATTTATCTGCAGCCGGTCAGCCTGACGCTGGACAGCAGCGCAGACCAGCAGATCGACGACAGCGTCGCCTGTGTCGAGCGCATTCTGGCCGAGAACCGCACCGCCTACGGCATCAACACCGGGTTTGGTCTGCTGGCTTCGACGCGAATTGCCAGCGAAGACCTGGAAAACCTGCAGCGTTCGCTGGTGCTGTCGCATGCGGCCGGTGTCGGTCAGCCGATCAGCGATGAGCTGGTGCGTCTGATCATGGTGCTCAAGGTCAACAGCCTGAGCCGCGGCTTCTCGGGCATTCGGCGAGTGGTCATCGACGCCCTGATTGCGCTGATCAATGCCGAGGTCTACCCGCATATTCCGCTCAAGGGCTCGGTCGGTGCTTCCGGCGACCTTGCACCGCTGGCGCACATGTCGCTGGTGCTGCTGGGCGAAGGCAAGGCGCGCTACAAGGGCGAATGGCTGAACGGCGTCGATGCGCTGGCGGCTGCCGGGCTGCAACCGCTGACCCTGGCAGCCAAGGAAGGGCTGGCACTGCTCAACGGTACGCAAGTGTCTACCGCCTACGCATTGCGCGGCCTGTTCGAAGGCGAAGACCTGTTCGCTGCAGCCCTGACCTGCGGCTCGCTGACGGTTGAAGCGGTGCTCGGCTCGCGCTCGCCCTTCGACGCGCGCATTCATGCCGCACGCGGTCAGCGCGGGCAGATCGACGCGGCAGCCTGCTACCGTGACCTGCTGGGCGAAAGCAGCGGCGTGTCCGAGTCGCACCGCAACTGCGACAAGGTTCAGGACCCCTACTCGTTGCGCTGCCAGCCACAGGTCATGGGCGCATGCCTGACCCAACTGCGTCAGGCCGCCGAGGTGCTGGAAATCGAAGCCAACGCGGTGTCCGACAACCCGCTGGTGTTCGCCGCCGAGAACGACGTCATATCCGGTGGCAATTTTCACGCCGAGCCGGTCGCCATGGCGGCGGACAACCTCGCGCTGGCCATTGCCGAGATCGGCTCGCTCAGCGAACGTCGCATTTCGCTGATGATGGACAAGCACATGTCGCAACTGCCGCCCTTCCTGGTGGCCAACGGCGGCGTCAATTCCGGGTTCATGATCGCGCAGGTGACCGCCGCCGCGCTGGCCAGTGAAAACAAGGCATTGGCCCATCCGCACAGTGTCGACAGCCTGCCGACCTCGGCCAATCAGGAAGACCATGTGTCGATGGCCCCGGCCGCCGGCAAGCGCTTATGGGAAATGGCAGAAAACGTTCGCGGGATTCTTGCCGTAGAATGGTTGGCTGCCTGCCAGGGTCTGGACTTGCGTGAGGGTCTGAAAACCTCTCCGAAGCTGGAGCAAGCCCGCAGCCTGTTGCGCAGCAAGGTCCCGTTCTATGAAAAGGACCGCTTTTTTGCACCGGACATCGAAGCTGCCAATCAGCTGTTGTCCTCCACTTGCCTGAACCCGTTGGTTCCTGCACGTCTGCTACCCAGTCTGTGATGCACCGCGAGCCTGGCAGGGCTCGCTTTGGTCATCGCTGCGGGAGGCCGGATGCAGGCGTTCTCGCGGCTTTTGCCATACCTGTAATGAAATGGACCTGAAATGACGTCACAAGATGGTTTGAAACGCGGGTTATCCGCCCGCCACATCCGCTTCATGGCCCTGGGCTCTGCCATCGGCACAGGGTTGTTCTACGGCTCGGCCTCGGCGATTCAACAGGCCGGGCCTGCCGTACTGCTGGCGTACCTGATCGGCGGCGCGGCGGTGTACATGGTGATGCGCGCGCTCGGCGAAATGGCGGTCCACGACCCGGTGTCCGGTTCGTTCAGCCATTACGCCACGCGTTACATGGGCCCGCTGGCCGGTTTCGTACTGGGCTGGACGTACGCATTCGAAATGATCATTGTCTGCCTCGCCGACGTGACCGCATTCGGCATTTACATGGGCTTCTGGTTTCCGGAGGTGCCGCGCTGGATCTGGGTGCTGGGCATCGTGTTCCTGATCGGCGCGCTCAACCTGTGCAATGTGAAAGTCTTCGGCGAAACCGAATTCTGGCTGTCGATCCTCAAGGTCAGCGCCATCGTGGCCATGATCGTCGCAGGCTTCGGCATCATGATCTTTGGCATCGGCAGCTCGACCAGCGGCACCGAAATAGGCATCAGCAACCTGTGGGCACACGGCGGCTTCATGCCCAACGGCGTCACCGGTCTGATCGCCTCGTTCGCGGTGGTGATGTTTGCCTTCGGCGGCATTGAAATCATCGGCATTACCGCAGGCGAAGCGAAGGACCCGCAACGCAGCCTGCCGCAGGCGATCAATGCCGTACCGCTGCGCATTCTGCTGTTCTACGTGCTGACACTGTTTGTGCTGATGTGCATCTACCCGTGGCCGCAGATCGGCACGCAGGGCAGCCCGTTCGTGCAGATTTTCGACAACCTGGGTATCGCTTCGGCGGCGACCATCCTCAACATCGTGGTGATCTCGGCGGCCGTATCGGCCATCAACAGCGACATCTTCGGCGCAGGCCGGATGATGTATGGGCTGGCCCGTGATGGTCAGGCGCCCGCCAGTTTTGCCCGCGTTTCACGCCATGGCGTGCCGTGGATGACCGTGCTGGTCATGGGCATCGCGTTGCTGGGCGGCGTGCTGCTCAACTACCTGATCCCCAAGGATGTGTTCCTGCTGATCGCGTCGCTGGCCACCTTCGCCACCGTGTGGGTCTGGCTGATGATTCTGCTGACGCAGGTCGCCATGCGCCGCTCGATGCACCGCGAGGAAGCGGCACAGCTGAAATTCGCCGTGCCGTTCTGGCCTTACGGGCCTGCGGCCGCCATCGCCTTCATGCTGTTCATCTTCGGCGTGCTGGGCTATTTCCCGGACAACCGTGCAGCCTTGATCGTCGGCGCAATCTGGATCGTGCTGCTGCTCATCGCCTACGCTGTGTGGGTCAAGCCCAAGGCGCTCAACAACACTCATTGATCAACGAGGCCTGGAATGAAAACGCTCTGGAAAAACTGTCACATCGCAAGCATGGCGCACGGCAAATACTCGATCATCGAGCATGCCGCCATCGTGACCTCCGGAGCGCTCATCGAGTGGATCGGGCCTCAGGCCGAGCTGGCCGAGCCGGAACATGACAACTGCATCGATCTGGGCGGTGCATGGGTCACGCCCGGCCTGATCGACTGTCACACCCATACGGTGTTCGGCGGCAACCGCAGTGGCGAGTTCGAACAGCGTCTGCAGGGCGTCAGCTACGCAGAAATAGCGGCAGCGGGCGGCGGTATTGCCAGCACGGTGCGTGCGACTCGCGCCGCCAGTGAAGATGAGCTGTACGCCAGTGCCGAGCGCCGCTTGCGGCACTTGCTCAAGGACGGCGTCACGACCGTCGAGATGAAGTCGGGCTACGGGCTGGACCTGGAAAACGAGCGCAAGATCCTGCGGGTGATTCGTCGTCTGGGCAACACCCAGCCAGTCACCGTGCGTGCCACCTGCCTGGCCGCCCATGCGCTGCCGCCGGAATACGCCGATCGCGCCGACGATTACATCAACCACATCTGCAACGACATGCTCCCGGCGCTGGCAGCCGAAGGGCTGGTCGATGCGGTGGATGCTTTCTGTGAATACCTGGCGTTTTCACCTGCGCAGGTCGAGCAGGTGTTCATCACCGCAGGGCAGTTGGCACTGCCGGTCAAACTGCATGCCGAGCAGCTGTCGTCATTGGGTGGATCGAGCCTGGCCGCGCGCTACAAGGCGCTGTCGGCGGATCATCTGGAGTTCATGACCGAGGACGACGCCATCGCCATGGCGGCTGCCGGAACCGTCGCGGTGCTGCTGCCGGGGGCGTTTTACTTCCTGCGTGAAACGCAACTGCCGCCGATGGACGCGCTGCGCAAGCACGGCGTGCCGATTGCGATTTCCACCGACCTCAACCCTGGCACCTCGCCGGGCCTGTCATTGCGCCTGATGCTGAACATGGCCTGCACGCTGTTTCGCATGACGCCCGAAGAAGCACTGGCGGGGGTGACGTTCAATGCCGCCAGGGCGTTGGGCATGAGCGCGACCCACGGCTCGCTGGAGGTCGGCAAGGTGGCGGATTTCATCGCCTGGAGCATTGAACGGCCGGCTGATCTGGCCTACTGGCTGGGCGGCGATCTGGACAAACGTATCGTGCGCCACGGCGTCGAATCATCGATCTGAAGGAGAGCCCTGTGGATAACGTTCTGACATTCAAGCGTGGCCGTATTCCGCTGCTGATCAGCATGCCGCATGCCGGTCTGAAACTGACCCCGGTGGTCGAAGCCGCGCTGGTGGACGAAGCCTTGAGCCTGCCGGATACCGACTGGCACATTCCGCGTTTGTATGACTTCGCCGCTGAATTGGGCGCCAGCACCCTGGCCGCCGAATACTCGCGCTTTGTCATCGACCTCAACAGGCCGTCTGACGACAAGCCCATGTACGCCGGTGCGACCACCGGCCTGTTTCCGTCGATCCTGTTCGATGGCGTGCCACTGTTCAAGGACGGCCAGACGCCCAGCGCCGAGGAACGAGCGCGGTATCTGCAACAGATCTGGACGCCGTATCACCAGACGCTGGAGCAGGAACTGCAGCGCATGCGTGACGAGTTCGGCTATGCGCTGCTGTTCGACGCCCACTCGATTCGCGGCCACATCCCGCACCTGTTCGACGGCCGCCTGCCGGACTTCAACCTGGGCACCTTCAATGGTCTGAGCTGCGACCCGGAACTGGCCAGCCGACTGGAGCAGGTCTGCGCAGCGGCCAAGGACTACAGCCATGTGTTGAACGGACGCTTCAAGGGCGGCCACATCACCCGCCACTACGGCAACCCGGCCAACAACATCCACGCAGTACAGCTGGAGCTGGCGCAAAGCACCTACATGGACGAATTCGTGCCCTTCCACTACCGCCCGGACCTGGCCGAGCCGACCCGCGCCGTGCTAAAGCCACTGCTGGAAACCTTCATCGCCTGGGGGCAGGAGCGCTTTGGCTGATGAAGGCGGACGCCGAGCGTCCAGAAAGGCGCTACCACGCGGAGCGTGGGAGCGATAGCCAGTGATCGGAGCCGGTGGCCATGATTATCGTTCCCATGCTCCGCGTGGGAATGCCGTTTGGACGCTCCGCGTCCGCCCTTCAACGTTGCCGACTGATCACTTCTTGAGCAAGCGCAAACCGTTGAACACCACCAGCAAGCTCACGCCCATGTCGGCAAACACCGCCATCCACATGGTCGCCAGGCCCGCGAAGGTGATGCCGATGAACAGCACCTTGGTCACGATGGCCAACACGATGTTCTGCTTCAGCACCGCCGATGTCCGGCGTGAAAGCGCAATGAATGTTGGAATCTTGCGCAGATCATCGTCCATCAGGGCGACATCTGCTGTCTCGATAGCCGTATCAGTGCCTGCAGCGGCCATCGCGAAACCGATCTCCGCACGGGCCAGCGCAGGCGCATCATTGATACCGTCGCCCACCATGCCTACCCGGTGATTACGGCCGTAAAGCGCCTCGATCGCACTGAGCTTGTCGGCAGGCAGCAGATTACCCTGCGCTTCATCGATGCCGACCTGATCGGCAATCGCCTTGGCGGTGTGCGGGTTATCACCGGTCAGCATGACCGTCTTGATGCCCAGCTCGTGCAACTGGGCAATGGCTTCGCGGCTGGTCTCCTTCACCGTATCGGCGACGGCAAACAGCGCGATCGGGCCAGAGGCATCAAGCAACAGCACCACGGTCTTGCCCTGCATTTCCAGCGCATCGAGCCTGGCCTCCAGCTCCGGCGAACATAGGCCCAGCTCCTCCACCAGGCGATGGTTGCCCAGGTGATACATCTGGCCGTTGATCTCGCCTTTCACACCCCGCCCGCCCAGCGCCTCGAACGCGCTGACTTCATGCAGCGTCAGGCTGCCATCGGCGGCCTTGGCAATCGCTTGGGAAACCGGGTGATCTGAACGCCCGGCAAGGCTGGCGGCAATCACCGGGGCACTGTCGGCAACAGCAGGGTTCAATGGCACATAATCAGTCTGCACCGGTTTGCCGTGGGTCAACGTGCCGGTTTTATCCAGGGCCAGGTAATCGAGCTTCTCGCCCATTTCCAGATAAACGCCACCCTTGATCAAAATCCCCTTGCGCGCCGCCGCTGCCAGACCGCTGACGATGGTCACCGGCGTGGAAATCACCAGCGCACATGGGCAGGCCACCACCAGCAGCACCAGCGCCCGGTAGATCCAGTCATACCATTCGCCGCCGAAGAACAGCGGCGCGACCAACGCCAATGCCAACGCGACGACGAACACCACTGGCGTATAGATACGGGAAAAGCTGTCGACAAAGCGCTGGGTCGGCGCACGCGAACCCTGAGCCGCTTCTACCGCATGAATGATGCGCGCCAGCGTCGAGTTGTTCGCGGCGGCGGTTACCCGGTATTCCAGCGAACCGGCCTGGTTGATGGTGCCCGCGAAAACCTTGTCGCCGACTGTCTTTTCCACCGGCAGGCTTTCACCGGTAATCGATGCCTGATCGATCGTCGAGCTGCCGGACACCACTTCACCGTCCAGTCCGACACGCTCGCCGGGCTTGATCCGGACGATAGCCTCCAGTTCGACGTTTTTGGCGTCGATTTCCTGCCAGCTGCCATCCGCCTGCTTGACGGTGGCAAGCTCAGGCGTCAGTTGCATCAGGCCACTGATCGCATTGCGCGCGCGGTCCAGTGACTTGGCTTCGATCAACTCGGCGATGGTAAACAGGAACATCACCATTGCCGCTTCCGGCCACTGACCGATCAGAATGGCGCCGGTCACCGCGATGCTCATCAGCGCATTGATGTTCAGGTTGAAGTTCTTGAGTGCGATCCAGCCCTTCTTGTAGGTCGTCAGCCCGCAACTGAAGATCGACACCAGCGCCAGCAAAGCAACCACCCAAGTCGGGCCGAGCGAAGCAAAATGGACCACTTCTGCACCCAGCGCCGCAGCGCCGGACAACGCCAGCGGCCACCAGTGTTTCTTCACCACCGGCGCCGAGTCGGCAGACGCTGCACCTTCCTCGATCGGCTCGGCCTGCATGCCAAGTGAACTGATAGCCTCACGAATCGGGTCGGTGGACGGCAGGTCGTGCCAGACCCCCAGCATGCGGTTGATCAGGTTGAATTCCAGCTTCTGCACACCGGCCAGCTTGCCCAGCTTGTTCTGGATCAGCGTCTGCTCGGTGGGGCAATCCATCGCCTCGATACGGAAACTGCTCAGACGACCACCCGCTGCAGACGCTTCGCCAAAGGTCACTACAGCGGGCTGTGCATCGCTGGAGCAACACGAATGGGCATGCTCCACGGGCTTTTGCTCGTGCGCGTGCTCGCCGTGATCATGGTCATGGTCATGGTCATGGTCATGTGCGGGGGAATTCTTGATCGTCGTGCCCATTCGTTGTGGCTCCAGGATTCTGCTTGTTGCCAAGTGAACACCCTGTAGCCACTATAGGGTCAAGCACTCAAACGAGATGGGTCCACATGAAAATCGGCGAACTGGCAAAACTGACCGACACCCAGGTCGAAACCATCCGTTATTACGAGCGCGAAGGCCTGCTGCCCGCCCCCGCCCGCAGTGACGGCAATTACCGGCTGTATACCCAGGCGCACATGGAGCGCCTGTCGTTCATCCGCAATTGCCGCAGCCTGGACATGACCCTCGAAGAAATCCGCAACCTGCTCAACCTGCGCGACAGCCCGCAGGACCAGTGCGAAAACGTCAACGCCCTGATCGACGAACACATCGAACACGTCAACGCCCGAGTCGCAAGCCTGCAAGCGCTCCAGGAACAACTGCTCGACCTGCGCCGCCGCTGCAGCGATGGCACGACAGAACATTGCGCGATACTGGAGAGGCTGGAAGTGACGGGGGCTGTGGCAGCGCCAGAGGGCGAGCCTTCACATGTGGGGAGGAGTCATGGGCATTGAGAGGGGTTTGACACCTCTCGTTCCTCAGGCGGGAACGAGAAGGTCATAGCGCGAAGCCCTCTTAGACCGCCATCGGCGCCGTCATTGCCGGGTGGTGCTGGTAGCCTTCCAGGGTGAAGTCCGAAGGCTCGATCAGTTCCAGCCATTCAGGCTGGTACACACCGGTCTTGGCAAACTCGGGTACACGATCGGAGATAACCAGTTTCGGCATCGGGTACGGCTCGCGGGTCATCTGTTCGTTGAGCATGTCCAGATGGTTTTCGTACACGTGGGCGTCGCCGATGAAGTAGGTGAACCAGCGTGGGGTGTAGCCGGTCAGGCGGCCGATCAGGCTCAGCAGCGCGGCGCCTTCGGTCAGGTTGAACGGCGTGCCGAGGCCCAGATCGTTGGAGCGGATGTACAGCGTCAGCGAGATTTCGCGGGTCTGCGGGTTCGGGTGCAGCTGGTACAGCAGGTGGCACGGCGGCAGGGCCATTTCATCGAGCTGTGCGCAGTTCCAGCCATGGAACAAAATGCGGCGGCTGCTTGGGTCGTTGATGATGGTGTCGACGCACTGGCGAATCTGGTCGATGGCCTTGTACAGGACCACGAACGACTGACCGTCTTCTTCGGATTCGGCAATCTGACGATACCCCTGGCCCAGCGCCAGTTCGATGGCCGCGACATTGCCGGCATCGATACGCTTGTAGGCTGGCCACTTGCGCCATTGCACGCCATAGATTTCGCCCAGATCGTCCTCGCCCTTGCGGAACGGGTTGTTCAGCCACTGAGCGTTTTCGTTGGCGTTCTGATCCCAGACCTTGCAGCCCAGTTCGCGGAATTCGGCGGCGTTGTTCACGCCACGCAGAAAGCCGACCATCTCGCCGATGGCCGATTTGAAGGCCATGCGCCGTGTGGTGATCGCCGGAAAACCTTCCTGCAAGTCATAACGCAGCATCGCACCCGGAAAGCTGATGGTGTTCACGCCGGTACGGTTGGCTTGCAAGGTCCCGTGCTTGATCACATGAGCGACCAGTTCCAGATATTGCTTCATAAATCACCTGCCTTGTTGAACGCGCCGGGTGCTGACACCCGGCGTTTCGGTATTAAGCCGCTGCCTTGCTGGCAGACGGTTCGCGCTTGTAGGCCAGCCAGATCAGGAACAGGCCGGCGATGATCATCGGCAGGCTGAGGATCTGGCCCATGGTCACCCAGCCCCACGCCAGGTAGCCCAACTGGGCGTCAGGAACGCGGACGAACTCGACTACAAAGCGGAAGATCCCGTAAAACAGCGCGAACATGCCGGAAACGGCCATGGTTGGACGCGGCTTGCGGGCGTACAGATTGAGGATGATGAACAGCGCAACGCCTTCCAACGCGAACTGATACAGCTGCGAAGGATGACGCGCCAGTTGCGCAGGGTCGCTGAACGGCGGGAAAACCATCGCCCACGGCACGTCGGTCGGCTTGCCCCACAGCTCGGCATTGATGAAGTTGCCGATACGCCCGGCACCCAGGCCGATCGGCACCAGCGGAGCAACGAAGTCCATCAGCTGGAAGAAGCTTTTGCCGTTGCGCTTGCCAAACCACCAGGCCGCGATCATCACGCCGACAAAGCCGCCGTGGAACGCCATACCACCCTTCCAGACTTCGAAGATCAGCAGCGGGTTGGCGATGTAGGCCGACAGGTCGTAGAACAGCACGTAGCCCAGCCGCCCGCCGACAATCACGCCCATGGCCAGCCAGAAAATCAGGTCGGAGAGTTTTTCCTTGGTCCAGGTCGGGTCGAACTTGTTCAGGCGACGCGACGCAAGCAGCCAGGCGCCGCCGATACCGACCAGGTACATCAAACCGTACCAGTGAATTTGCAGCGGGCCGATAGCGACGGCTACCGGGTCAATCTGCGGGTAAGGCAGCATTGCGACTCCTCAATTGGAACGCCCTTGCGAGCGACTGAATCAGGCGCGCATGTTACCGGAGCCCGGCAGGATGCTCTAGCGGCGACCGATGGAAGCCGCCTGAACGAAATGAAAAAAGATACGCCTGATGTGTCCAGCCGTACGCTTATCGCTTCCACGCGCAGCGTTATATAAAGGTCTTGGAGAGCACTGAATACGTGCCTTACAGGCTTCTGCCCGCAGGGCGTAGGAGCGAACCGGGCAAGGCTTGGCGTGTTCGCGAAGACGGTGTTTCAAACGACACATTTTCGGCGATCATGCCGACCTCTTCGCGAACAAGTTCGCTCCTACGGGGCAGTGTGTACCCCTGTGGGAGTGAGCTTGCTCACGAAGGCGTTAGCCCAAACGCCCCATTTCCCGGAGTCTGTACCGGCCTCTTCGCGAACAAGTGAACGTCGACCGGCCCGCCCCAAAGGTGCATGTGTACCCCTGTGGGAGTGAGCTTGCTCACGAAGGCAGTAGCCCAAACGCCCCATTTCCCGGAGTCTGTACCGGCCTCTTCGCGAACAAGCGAACGTCGACCGGCCCGCCCCAAAGGTGCATGTGTACCCCGGTGGGAGTGAGCTTGCTCACGAAGGCGGTAGCCCAAACGCCCCATTCCCCGGAGTCTGTACCGGCTTCTTCGCGAACAAGTGAACGTCGACCGGCCCGCCCCACAGGTGCATGTGTACCCCTGTGGGAGTGAGCTTGCTCACGAAAGCATTAGTAGCGCTTAGTGCCCTTTGACCGAGCTGGGGTTGATCATCCGCGACAGGCCGAGGTTTTTCAGCGCCAGTTGCAGAGAACTGCTGATGACTTGCGGGTTATCGTTGGTCATCAGTTGCGCCAGCAGTTCCTTGGCCTTGCTGAGGTTGATCTGGCGCAGCATCCACTTCACTTTCGGCAGGTTGGTGGCGTTCATCGACAGGCTGTCGAAACCCATCGCCATCAACAGCACCGCTGCTGCCGGGTCACCCGCCATTTCGCCGCAGATGCTCACCGGCTTGCCCTCGGCGTGGGCATCACGCACCACGCTTTGCAGCGCCTGAAGCACTGCCGGGTGCAGGTAATCATAGAGATCGGCCACGCGCGGGTTGTTGCGGTCGACCGCGAGCAGGTATTGAGTCAGGTCGTTGGAGCCGACCGAGAGGAAGTCCACCTGACGCGCCAGATCGCGGGTCTGGTAGACCGCGGCAGGCACTTCAATCATCACGCCCACCGGCGGCATGGGCACGTCGGTGCCTTCGTCGCGCACCTCGCCCCAGGCGCGGTGGATCAGGTGCAGCGCTTCTTCCACTTCGTGGGTGCTGGAGATCATCGGCAATAGAATGCGCAGGTTATTCAGGCCCTCGCTGGCCTTGAGCATGGCGCGGGTCTGGACCAGGAAAATTTCCGGGTGGTCGAGGGTGACGCGAATACCGCGCCAGCCGAGGAACGGGTTGTCTTCCTTGATCGGGAAGTAGGACAGCGACTTGTCGCCACCGATGTCCAGGCTGCGCATGGTCACCGGCAGTGGATGGAAGGCGGCCAATTGCTCGCGGTAGATCGCCAGCTGTTCCTTTTCACTCGGGAAGCGCTGGTTGATCATGAACGGTACTTCGGTGCGGTACAGGCCCACCCCTTCGGCGCCACGCTGTTGCGCACGCGCCACGTCGGCCAGCAGACCGGTGTTGACCCACAGCGGCATGCGATGCCCGTCGAGAGTGACGCAAGGGAGTTCGCGCAGGGCATCCAGCCCCTGGGAGAGCTGACGCTCCTCCTCCACCACCTTGCCGAACTGCTTGCGCATGATTTCGCTGGGGTTGGTGAAGACTTCGCCATGATAGCCGTCGACCACCAGATCGATGCCATCGACCTTGGAGTAAGGGAAGTCCACAAGGCCCATGACCGTGGGAATGCCCATGGCCCGCGCCAGAATCGCGACGTGGGAGTTGCCGGAACCCTGAACCGACACCAGGCCGACCAGTTTGCCTTCCGGCACTTCGCCGAGCATGGCCGGGGTCAGCTCCTCGCTGACCAGAATCGTGTTATCGGGATAGACCAGCGCCTGTTGTCGCGCCTCCTGGAGGTAAGCCAGCAGACGGCGGCCCAGGTCCTTGACGTCCGACGCCCGCTCGCGCAGGTAGGCATCGTCCATCAGCTCGAAACGTTTGACGTGCTCACTGACCACCGAGCGCAAGGCACCCTGCGCCCATTGACCGGTCTTGATGACGTCGGTTACTTCGCTGCCCAGCGAGGCGTCGTCGAGCATCATCAGGTAGACATCGAACAGCGCCCGCTCTTCGGGACGCAACTGGGTGGCCAGTTTGGCTGACAGGGTGCGCATGTCATTGCGTACGCCTTCCAGCGCGTTCTGGAACAGCGCCAGTTCAGCGGCGATGTCAGTGACGGTCTTGTCGGGGACCACTTCCAGATCGGCAGGCGGCAGCATGACCACGGCGACACCGACCGCAGCACCCGGCGAACCAGCGACACCCACGAACTTGGCTTCCTGAATACCCTTGCCCTGACGACCCAGACCGCGGATCGAGCCGGTGGCTTCGGCATGCGCGATAACGCCCGCCAGTTGCGCGCTCATGGTGACCAGGAAGGCTTCTTCGCCCTCGTCGAACTGACGGCGCTCCTTTTGCTGGATGACCAACACGCCAACCACGCGCCGGTGGTGAATGATCGGCGCGCCCAGGAACGAGGCGTAGCGTTCCTCACCGGTCTCGGCGAAGTAGCGATAACGAGGGTGATCTGCGGCGTTTTCGAGATTCAGCGGTTCTTCGCGCGTACCGACCAGGCCGACCAGGCCTTCATTCGGCGCCATGCTGACTTTGCCGATGGAGCGCTTGTTGAGGCCTTCGGAAGCCATCAGGACAAAGCGGTTGACCTCGGCATCGAGCAGGTAGACCGAGCAGACCTGGCTGCCCATGGCCTCCTTGACGCGCAACACAATAATGCCCAACGCCGCCTTGAGATCCTTGGCGGAGTTAACTTCCTGGACGATCTTGCGCAGCGTATTGAGCATGGCTCGGGGTCGAACTCCGTGTCAGTCGCGCGATAAGAGGCGCGGGGCAAGCTCTTTGAGTGCGCGTCGATACACCTCGCGCTTGAATGTCACCACCTGGCCTAACGGATACCAATAACTGACCCAGCGCCAGCCATCGAACTCCGGTTTACCGGTCAAATCCATCCGCACCCGCTGCTCGTTGGAGATCAGGCGCAGGAGAAACCATTTTTGCTTCTGGCCGATACACAGCGGCTGGCTGTGGGTACGGACCAGTCTTTGCGGCAGACGATAGCGCAACCAGCCCCGAGTGCAGGCAAGTATTTGCACATCATGTCGTTCCAGACCGACTTCTTCATTCAATTCGCGATAAAGCGCGTCTTCCGGCGTCTCCTGCGGGTTGATACCCCCTTGAGGAAACTGCCAGGCATCCTGGTTAATACGCCGAGCCCATAGGACCTGACCAGCATCGTTTGTCAGAATAATCCCGACATTAGGACGGAAACCATCGGGGTCGATCACGGCAACAACCTCGCAAACGCATGTCGCCGCATTGTTCCACAAAGGCGATCAAACCAGCAACGAGGCTTATCACCTTATGTGAAGACTTGTGAAAACCTCGTATTCTGGGGCTCTTTTTTCAACTATTTCAGCGAGTAACCCTATGCGCCTGGCTTTATTCGACCTCGACAACACCCTTCTGGGCGGCGACAGCGATCACGCCTGGGGCGATTACCTGTGCCGGCGCGGGATCCTTGATGCCGCGACCTACAAGACCCGCAACGACGAGTTCTATCAGGATTACCTGGCCGGCACGCTGAACATGACCGACTACCTGAATTTTACCCTGGAGATTCTGGGCAACACTGACATGGCGCAGCTTGAGCAGTGGCATCGCGAGTTCATGCGCGACTGCATCGAACCGATGATGCTGCCCAAGGCGCTGGAATTGATCGCCAAACACCGAGAGGCTGGCGACAAGCTGGTGGTGATCACCGCCACCAACCGCTTTGTGACAGCACCTATCGTGGCGCAGCTGGGCATCGATACCCTGCTGGCGACCGAGTGCGAAATGGTGGATGGACGCTATACCGGTCGTACCACGGGTGTGCCCTGCTTCCGTGAAGGCAAGGTGACACGCCTCAACCAGTGGCTGGAAGACAACGCGTTCAGCCTCGAGGGCAGCTATTTCTACAGTGACTCGATGAACGACCTGCCTCTGCTGGAGCAGGTGGCCAACCCGGTCGCGGTCGATCCGGACGATAAATTGCGTGCCGAAGCCGAGCGACGCGGCTGGCCGGTGATTACCCTGCGTCACTGAGTGCTGGCAATACTCAGGCCGGTTTGAAGCCCGTCAGACCGGCCATTGCCACGAAGCACACAACGCTGATCACCGTCAGCGCCAAGGTGAAGCCGCGCTTGCCACCTTTGGCACCAAGACGCAAGCGGTTGAGCCTGGCCACCAGCCAGACCCAACTGCACAGCCCCAGGGTGTAAAGCACGCTGCTGCCCAGCACCCAGGTCTGGCCCAGTGACAGGCCTTTCAAATGCACCAGCCACCAGCCACTGAACGGCAGCGTCGCCAGACACACGGCCATCAACACCCAGAAAAACAGCAACGGCCGCTTGAGCAGGCGATTCTGCACGGTCGTGTCGCCTTCAAGACGCACCTTGACCACCCCGCTGGCCAACACCAGCGCGCTGATCAGCAACAACGCGATGGCGACGATGTGCAGGGTATTAAGGGTGGTGATGGGTTCCATGACGCGGTGTTCCTCTGGAATCGGGCTTGGGTGAGTTTAGCAGTGTGGACACAAGAGCCGTGCCTTAAGCGCTATCGCGCCCGTGCTCCACGTGGGCATGCCGGTCTGGACGCTCCGCGTCCTCTTGCGACGCAGAGCGTCGTGAACTGCATTCCCACGCTGGAGCGTGAGGAACGATAGTTGTCAGTCAGATCCCCATCGTGCCCATGCTCCACGTGGGCATGCCGGTCTGGACGCTCCGCGTCCTCTTGCGACGCAGAGCGTCGTGAACTGCATTCCCACGCTGGAGCGTGAGGAACGATAGTTGTCAGTCAGATCC
>Ga0105244_10000609_pt1 | contig 31805 bp, 24 predicted proteins | sample KBSM44metaG_FD_80423 | JGI IMG/M metagenome (GOLD analysis project Ga0105244, IMG submission 80423) | Miscanthus rhizosphere microbial communities from Kellogg Biological Station, Michigan, USA - KBS M4-4 metaG | ecosystem: Host-associated > Plants > Roots > Rhizosphere > Soil | place...
CCGCCACGAGCCGCCAGCGGCTTACCACTTATAGTTGGCCCGCACGTAGTAATACCCGCCATTGATACCAAACGGCGAGAACGACGGCAGCACCGTCACCGCAGCGTTGTCCAGCGCGGCGCGCTGGTCGGCCAGCAGCGCCGGATTGACGCCGTTCGGGTAGGTGTTGAACAGATTGTTGGCCCCCACCGCCACCGACCATGCAGGATTGACCTTGTATCCCACCTCCAGATCGGTGATCGCCTTGGCCTTGATCTCGGTCTTGTGATAGACCGAACCGTCCTCGCTGCCGTAGTCGTTCGACTTGCCGTAGATCGCCTCGCGCAGGTTGATGGTCCAGTCGCCGATCTTCCACAGCGCGCCCAGGTTCACGCGCATCTTCGGCGAGGCCGTTTCCAGGTTCGAGATGGCGGTCTTGTCGAGCAGCGTTTGCGGCAGCAGCTGCGTCGGCGCCTGGTTGATCTTGGTGACTTCGACCTTGTTGTAGTTGGCCGCGATCGACCAGTCGACACGGCCGTAGGCGCCGTAGTTCTCGTTCAACGTGGTGACGAACTCCAGTCCCCGGCTACGGGTGTTGACCGCGTTCGAGAAGATGTTGATGCCGGTCTGGCTGACGGTGCTATCCAGGACATTGCCGTTGGCCAGGATCGCCGCCGTGACGGCCGGCGAGTTGACCGCGCCGCCGGAACCGTACAAGGCGCCCGAACCGACGATGCGGTCGCGGATCTTGATCTGGTAGACGTCGAACGTGATATTCAGATTGCTGGCCGGGTTGAGCACCATACCCAGACTGAGGTTGGTGGACGCTTCCGGTTTGAGGCCGTCGACGCCGACCAGGCGCGCGCCCGGCGAGTTGGGCGCCAGCTGCACGAAGGCGCTGGTCGGGCCGACGTTGGTGGCCGAGTAGTACGATTCGGCCAGGGTCGGCGCGCGGAAGCCGTTACTGAAGGTGCCGCGCACGGCCGCCGCCGGCGTCAGGTCATAGCGCGAGGTCAGCTTGCCGACCCTGGCGCTGCCGAAGTCGGAGAAGTGCTCGTAGCGCCCCGCCAGGTCGACCGTCAGGTCCTTGATCGGATTGCCGGCGATGTCGATATAGGCGGCCTTGTTGGTGCGGCGGTGGCGGCCGGCGTCGGTCAGCGAGAAGCCTGGATACGACTGCGAGCCCTCCTTGTAGCGCGAGGCGGCGTCGCCGGCCTGGATCTCGTACTTGTCGATGCGGTGCTCGACGCCGGCGGCGAAGGTAAGCGGCTTGCTCCAGCCGACGTCGAATTCGCGGCTCGACTCGAGCGTGGTGGTGAGCTGGCTGGCGATGAAGGCGCCGGCCTTGAACGTGGTCGGCGAGTAGCCGGTGTCGTTGAACAGCGAGGCGTTGGCCGAATCCTCGACGCCGATCTCGGACTTGTCGCGTCCGTAGGTGGTGCTGAGGTCCAGGTTCCACTCGGCCAGCTTGCCCTTGACGCCGCCGGTCCAGCCGAAGTCCTTCTGGTTGATCTTCTCCTTCGGCGAGAAGCCCTGCGGGTACATCTTCGGAATGCGGGTTGGCAGGCGGTAGTTCTCGTAGGCGCGCGCGACCTTCTCGCCGTAGGTGGCGATGCTGTAGATCTGGACGTCCTTGGTGACGTCCCAGCCGAAGTTGGCCGCCAACACCTGCAGGTGGTACTGGGCGTCGCCCTGGATCTTGTTCAGGTACGGATAGCCGGGGATCGAGGTCATGCCCGGCGCGGCGGCGATGTTGCCGGCGTCGAGCAGGCGCGGGTCGATGCCGCCACGGTCGCTGTAGTCGTGGTATTTCGATTCGGCCGTCACGCTCAGGAAGGCGTCCTTGAACGGCTCGAAGCCGACGTTGGCCGAGCCGCCGACGGTCTTGCCGCCGCCGTCCCAGTAGCCGCCGCCGGTGGCCGAGGCGGTGCCGCCATGGTCGTTCGATTTGAGGATGATGTTGATCACGCCGGCGATGGCGTCGGAGCCGTATTGGGCGGCCGCGCCGTCCTGCAGCACCTCGATATGGTCGATCGCCGACACCGGGATGAAGTTCAGGTCGGCCGCAGCGCCGCCCTGGTACGGGCCGCCCAGCACGGCCAGGTTGGCGGTGCCGTGGCGGCGTTTGCCGTTGATCAGCACCAGCGTGTTGTTCGGGCTCAGGCCGCGCAGGCGGGCCGACAGGGTCAGGTTGGCGGTGTCGCCGCCGAAGGCCTGCGCGGTGAACGACGGCAGGTTCTGGGCCAGCGCCTGGATCAGGTCCGGCTGGCCGGTGCGCATCAGCGAGGCCGAGTCGAGCACCTGGATCGGCGAGGCGCTGTTCTCGGCCTTCATGCCGCTCGAGCGGGTGCCGGTGACGATCACCGACCCGGCCGAGGCGGCGTCGGCCGGCGCGGCGACCGCTTCGGCGGCGTCGGCGTCGGCCGGGTTGGCGGCGTACGCGGTGCCGAACGCCAGGGTGGACAAAACGGCTGCGACGCCGATCTTGAGTGTGGCCTTATGCATATTTAAATCCCCAGTTGAATAATAAGAAAAGTAAGACCTGAACCCGAACCTGAAACCCGCATCTACATCCGATCGCGCTTATTTTTTGGCGGCGACCACCTCGATCTCGACCAGCCAGCCCGGGTTGCTCAAGCCGGCCACCTGCACCACGGCGCGCGCCGGCAGGTTGGGCTGGGCGCCGCCGAAGTACTGGGTGTAGGCCTCCATGAAGCCCTTGGTGTCGCCCTTGCCGCCCTTGGCCGGATCGCCGACCAGGTAGACGGTCATCTTGACGACGTCCGACATTTCCAGCTTCATGCCCTCGAGGATCTCCTTGATCTTCTTGAGCACCGTCTCGGACTGCGCCTTGGTGTCGCCGAAGGCGGCCAGCGAGTCCGGCGCGGCGGCCTTGTCGATCACCGCCGGCACCTGGCCGCTGATGAAGTGGATGGTGGCGGTGGACGGAATCGTCACGGCCAGCGCGATCGGGAAATCCGAACCCGGAATCTTGTGGCGCACGATATCGGCCTTCTCCTCCACCTTCGGCGCCTTGGCCGCGGCCATCGCCGGCGATGCCGACAACAGGCCGAGGGCGGCGGGGATCAACAACGCGGTCAGTGCTCGGGTCAATGCTTTAGTCATGGTCTCGTCTTCCTTTGGTTGTAATCAGTGTTTGTTCGACATTTCGGCGGCGCCGAAATGGGCCACGCCCAGCGCATCGCGCAGCTTGAGCACCTCGGCCTCGGTCAGCGCGTCGGCCTTGTTGCCCCAGCTGGCGCGCACATAGGTCAGGATGGCGGCCATGTCGGCGTCGCTGATGTTCTCGCTGAAGTCGGGCATGCCGCCGCGCCCCTTGAGCAGCACCGTGGCCACCTCGGTGCGGTCGCCGGTGACGAACTTGTTGCCGGCCAGCGCCGGGAACGCGCCCGGTATGCCCTTGCCGTTGGCCTGGTGGCAGGCCGCGCAGTTTTTCAGGAACAGCGCCTTGCCGTCCGGCGCGGTGGTTTGCGCCCGCGACGGCGCGCTGGCGGCGGCCGCGAAGCCCGCCACGATCACCATCGCGGCCTTCAATAACGTGTCCCTCATGCGCTGGCCCTCGCGTGGATCTTGGCGATCTGCTGCCAGGCCGATTCGATGGCGCCGGCCTGCCAGCCGGTCAGGTAGCTCAGGTGCTCGCCGGCGAGCATGATCCTGCCCTCCCCTTCGAGCAGGGTCGGATAGGCGGCGGCGCGGGTCTTCTCGGTCCACTCGGCCCAGCCGCCCAGGTTGTACTGCACGCGGTGCCACGCCACCGAGAACGCGTTCTCGTATTCGTCGCGGTACTGCGGGAAGATCTTCTGGCCAGCGGCGACGGCGAATTCGGCGCGCTCGGTCGGCGTCAGCGCACTGACCTCGATGGCGGCCGTCTGGTACTGGTAGTAGCCGAGCAGCACGCCCTTCTTCTTCTGCCAGCCGTAGGACGGCATCGAGATGGTGTTGATGCCTTTGAGGTCGGTGAGCACGTGGCCGCCGTAGATGTTGTCGTCCTCCTCCCAGAAGCGGCGCTTCATCTGCAGGCCGATCTTGCCGACCGGCGCGTAGGCCACCGTGGCGACGGCCTTCTTGAAGCCATCGGAGAAATCGGTGTCGATCTGGCGCAGCACCGACAGCGGGATGGTGCACAGGCAGTAGTCGGCCGTCACGCTGGAGGCCTTGCCGGTGGCCGTGTCCTTGAAGGCGATGGTGACGCCCTTGTCGTTCTGGCGGATGGTCTGCACCTCGGCACGGTAGCGTATCGTCTTGCCGACACGCTTTTCGAACGCCTTCGGGATCGCGTCCATGCCGCCGACCGGCTGGAACATGGTCGCCTGCATCGGGAAGTCCTGCACGGCGCTGTAGACGTTGCCCAGCTTGGACGCCAGCAGGTCCTTGAAGCCCAGCGGGTCGGACTGCTTGCCCGGTCCCGGCTCCATGCCGGCGCCCGGATAGACGGCGAAACCGCGCCCGGTGCGGCCCTTGTATTTCAGGTCGGCGCCGGCCAGCTGGCCCTCGTGCGCCAGGTAGTCGAGCAGCAGGCGCTTGTCGTCGGCCGTCAGCTCGGCGTCGAGCTGGTTGTTCTTGATCGACTTGGCCAGCATCTCGTCGACGTGGCCGCGCATGTCGGCCTTGATCTCCTTGATGCGCAGGCGCTTGCCGGCGAAGGGGCCGGCGTTTTCGGAGTACACATAGGAGTGGTCGTTCTCGTTGACCATCACCTCCAGCGGCACCTCGAACAGGCGCGTGTAGTGCAGGGTCGACTGGTGGTGCAGCGGAATGCGCCACGGACCGTGGTTGATATACTGGCCCTCGTCGAAGGCGCAGGTCTGTTTATCACCGCCCAACTCGGTCAGGCTGAAGCCCTTGCGGGCGGTCTGGCAACGGCCGCCGGCGAAGGCGCGCGCCTCGAGGATCTGGCACTGGTAACCAAGCTTGCCCAGTTCGAAGGCGGCGGTCAGTCCGGCCAGGCCGGCGCCGAGGATCACCACCTTCTTGCCCTTGCCGCTGCCGCTCAGCGCGGGCGGCGCGGAGGCCGTCGAACCGATGCCCATGCCCCAGGCGTTCATGGTATTTAACAGCAATCCGGTGCCGCCGACGGCGGCGGCCCGGTACAGAAAGTCCCTGCGGGTAAACGAACTAAACGGTTTAAACGGTTTTACTGTTTTGCTATCCATCGGTTTCCTCACCAGTCTGCCTGAAATAACTTGGGTGGCTTGCTTACCCATAGTTCCAATCTAGCAAGGTGCGTGCCACGCGGAGCAACCAAAACAAACATGCTTCACAACGCAGGGAACCCTTGCGGCACAAGGGCTCGCGCCATCGAACAATGTTTTTACATGGGCGTCGGCGACGCTGCGCGGACACCCCGGCGGGAGCTGTCGGCGACAAACTTTATTTGCGCGGAACGCACTTTATTCGCGGCGCGGCGCGGCGTCCGCGCGGGGACGAGGCGGGCCGCCGGCGGTGCGCGGCGGCGCCGCGCACCAGCAAGTGGCAGGCACCGAAACGGGAAATTGGAGGATGCACGACGCTGGACCGCGCCGCCGGGGACTGCGGGGAAAATCAGCCCGCGAAGCTGACCATGGCGGGCGTGCCGCCGCGTACCGGCGATGCCGGCGCCGCCTCGCGCGGCAGGCGGGCGATTTCCTCGGCCGACAGGTGGCGCTGGACGGCGCAGGCGTCGTCCAGATGGCAGGCGTGGAACTGCATCGGCGCGGCCGGGTCGAGCAGGTAGATCATGTCCAGGTTGGACGGGTCGTAGGCGACCTTGACGCTCCAGTGTCCACGCAGGCGCGCGCGGTCGAACCAGCGTTCGTTGATGGCGCGCGCGCAGGTGTAAGTACTTTCGAACAGGCGGATGCCGTCGGCGCCGACCTGCGCCGACGCCACCGGCATCAGGCTGCAGCGGATCAGGTGTTCGGGATAGGTTTTCAGGCTGCCGCCGCGATGGGCCACGCCCCAGTCCCACAACTGGCGCGGGGTGGCGTTGCCGGCGTGGCGCAGCGGGTGGCGGTTGTTGTAGTAGAGGATGCAGTCGACGACGATGCGGGTGAACTGCTCCAGATCGAGCACGCCGTCGAGCCGGCACGGCGCGCCCTCCTCGTTCGGCGCCAGCAGGCGGAAACGCTTCTCCAGCACCGACTTCCAATCGCCCGGGCCGTCGTCGACGGCGACGCAGCGCAGGTTGAAGTTGTTGAGCAAGGCCGGGTCCATGCCGCCATCGCGGCCGGCCGTCAGCGCGGCGTTGACGAACAGGGTTTCGGGCAGGTGGCGGCACGGCCACTGCGCCGCCTCGATGCGGCGGCCGAACTGCTGGCTGTAGCGCTGCTTGTCGGCGCCGCAATTGGCCAGCGCCAGCATCGCCTGCGGCCAGCTGGCCGGTCCCAGGCCGATGTAGACGCCGGTGACCAGGCGGCTGAACGAATCGACGACCAGATAGATGCGCGGGCGGCCGATCGATTGGCGGCGGTCGGCGCGCGAGACCAGCAACACCTCGGCGCAGACGGCGTCGAGGTAGAAGCCGGCGCCGGGACGGCCCGGCGGCAGCGCCTGCGGCGCCGGCTGGCCGGTCGGCGCCTGCGCCGGTTGCCACGGCGCGGCCGAGCCGTCACTGCGGCGCGCCACCTCGGGCGGACGGTCGTCGTCGTGGTCGAGCCAGTAGTTGAACTGGCCGAAGGTCGGCAGCACGGCGCTGCGGCCGGCCGGCGTGGTCAGCACGCGGCCCGACGCTTCGTCGATGCGGCGCTCGACGAAGAACTCGTCGAGCATCTGCTCGTAGGCGCCCAGGCGCGAGAATTTGGCGTGGCCGGCGGCGTAGCGCGCGATGGCGACGCGGAAGGTGCGGCGGATCTCCTCGTCGGCGTTCAGGCCCGGGCCGGCGTCGGCGCCGTTCTTGCGCGGGCGTCCGCGCTTGACGCCGGCCGAGGCCTGGCGCACCTTGCCCTTGCCGCCCGAGTTGCAGTAGTCCGGCAGCAGCGCGTTGGGGGTCTGGCCGCGCTGCCAGTAGCGGCGCAGGTAGCGGTAGATGGTCGGGTGGGAGACGCCGTGGGCGCCGGTGGCGCGGGCGATCAGCTGGCCGCGCTGGCGGGCCTCGTAGATGCCCGGTTCGAGCGCCACCAGCGGCTCGATGATCTCCCAGGCGCGCGCCCGCAGTTGCAGGTGCTTGGCCGGCAGCAGGTCCTGGCTGACGACCATCAGATAGGGGTCGGCCGGCAGCACGCTGGCGCGGCCGGCCCGGATGTCGGCGTGCAGCACCGACAGTTGGACGAGTTCTACATCGGCCGAGCGGGCCGCCACGTCGAAGACATAGGCGTGGCTCTGCTCGGGAGCGATCCACAAGATGCGGACGGTGCGCGGAGACGGATGCGTATAGTGCAGCAGGTCGTTCCGCAGTAGCATTAGCGCCCCTTGACGGTGAATGGCCGGGTGTCGACGATGATCGCGTACGGACCGGCCTGATTATGCTCGCGCAGCATTTGCGGCTTGAGCGAATCGACAAAGATGTTCCACAGCTTCCTGAATGATGTCATCTCAATGCTCCGATCTAAACGACTTGTCTCCAGGTTGAGGCGCCTCGGCATGCGCGCCTTTTATAGGGATGTGCTATCACATATGCAATAAGCGGGCCAGCCTTGCCGGAAAGCAGCTTCTCCTATGAGAGTGATTCATGCGGGGTTTAGCGGGCGCGGTGTTTGCGGCGGATCAAGCTTTGTTTTGGTGCAACGCAACAGATGGGCGCACCTTGTCTGTGCAACAACAAGAAGCGGCGCCGCGAACGAAAAACGGGGCCTTGCGGCCCCGTTGTCGATGCGATGGCGGCGGGTGTGGCACCCGCGTCGCGGCTAGTACTTCTTGCCGGCTGGCTTTTTCTTAGGCGGCGTCGACTTGCCCGACTCCGGCGGCATGCGGTCGGCATGACTGATTTTCAGCTGCGCGCCGCCGACCCACACCTTGCCCAGGTGCTTGAACAGCTCGTCGGGCATGCCGTCAGGCAACTCGACCATGCTGTAGGTGTCGAAGATCTCGATGCGGCCGATGTGCTTGGCCTCCAGTCCGGCCTCGTTGGCGATGGCGCCGACGATGTTGGACGGGGTGGCGGCGTTGTTGCTGCCCACTTCGATGCGGAAGGCGCTCATCGGCAGCGTGACCTTGCCCGGCTTTTCCTTTTTCTTCTTCGGCGCGGCGTCGTCCAGTTCGGCGGCGTCGACGCGGGCGGCGCGCGCCAGCGGCGAAGCGGCAGGCTTTTCAGCAGGCTTGTCGGCGGCCGGCGCCCTGGCCGGGGCGGCGGCTTTGGCCGGCGCCGGACGGGCCGCAGCCGGGGCCGACGCCGCCGGCGCGCCGTCGCCGTCGCGGCTGATGCGCAGCTGCTGGCCGGCGACCTTGATGCCGGCCAGGTGATCGAGCACGTCGCCGGTCAGGTTGTCGGGCATATCGAGCACGCTGTAGTCGTCGTAGATCTCGATGCGGCCGATGTGTTTGGAGTCGATTCCGCCCTCGTTGGCGATGGCGCCGACGATGTTGCCCGGCTTGACGCCGTGCTGGTAGCCGACTTCGATGCGGAAGGTCTGCATGCCCGGATCGGCGGCGCGCACGACGCGCTCCTTTTTCGGGAAGCGGTCGGCGCGGTCCGGACGCTCGGCGCGGTCGCCGCGCTCGAATCGGTCGCCACGGTCGGCGCGGTCGCCACGGTCATGGCGCTCGAAGCCGACCTGGCGGCCCGGCCGTTCGTCCCAGGTCGCGGCGGCGGTCTGCTGCTTCTTATCGAGCAGCAGCGGCACGTCGCCGCGCGCCATCTTGGCCAGCGCGGCGGCGATCTCGATCGCCGGGATGTTCTGTTCGCGCTCGAAGTCCTCGATCAGCGACTGGAACTGTTCCAGCTCGCCCTGGGCCAGCGTCTCGCTGATCTGCGACTTGAATTTGGCGATGCGCACATCGTTGACCGCCTGGATGGTCGGCAGCTCGAGCATGCCGATCGGCTGGCGGGTGGCGCGCTCGATCGATTTGAGCAGATTCTTCTCGCGCGGCGTGATGAACAGGATCGCCTCGCCGCTGCGGCCGGCGCGGCCGGTGCGGCCGATGCGGTGGGTATAGCTTTCCGGATCGTGCGGCACGTCGTAGTTGACCACGTGGCTGATGCGCTCGACGTCCAGGCCGCGCGCGGCGACGTCGGTGGCCACCAGGATGTCGATCTTGCCGTCCTTGAGCTGCTGGATGGTGCGCTCGCGCTGCGCCTGCTGGATGTCGCCGTTGATGGCGGCGGCCGAGAAGCCGCGCGCCTGCAGCTTGCTGGCCAGTTCCTCGGTACCGAGCTTGGTGCGCGAGAAGATGATCATGCCGTCGAAGTTCTCGGCTTCCAGGATGCGGGTCAGCGCGTCGAGCTTGTGCATGCCCGACACCAGCCAGTAACGCTGGCGGATGTTTTCGGCGGTGCCGGTCTTGGCGGCGACGGTGATTTCCTTGGGGCTGCGCAGATAGGTGTTGGCGATGCGGCGGATCGCCGACGGCATCGTCGCCGAGAACAGCGCGGTCTGGCGGCTGTCGGGCGTCTCCTGCAGGATGCGCTCGACGTCGTCGATAAAGCCCATGCGCAGCATCTCGTCGGCCTCGTCGAGCACCAGCGTTTTCAGCTTGGACAGGTCGAGCGAACCCTTGTCCAGGTGGTCGATGACGCGGCCCGGCGTGCCGACGACGACGTGCACGCCGCGGCGCAGCGCCGACAGCTGCGGGCCGTAGCTTTGGCCGCCGTAGATCGGCAGCACGTGGAAGCCGGGGATGTGCGCGGCGTAGGTCTGGAAGGCCTCGGCCACCTGGATCGCCAGCTCGCGGGTCGGCGCCAGCACCAGCGCCTGCGGCGTGGTTTGCTTGATGTCGATGCGCGACAGGATCGGCAGCGCGAAGGCGGCGGTTTTGCCGGTGCCGGTCTGCGCCTGGCCCAGCACGTCGAGGTTATCGAGCAGCAGCGGGATGGTGGCGGCCTGGATCGGCGATGGCGACTCGTAGCCGACGTCCTTGAGGGCCTTGATCAGCGGCGCGCTCAGATTCAGATCGGTGAAAAGGGTGATGGAGGAGGTGGGGGTGTCAGACATGGCGTCACTCACAAAGTATGTTCGAATCGCCTAATTGCGAAAGAAATTTGGGCGTAGTTTACTCTGTCTCGCCGGTTTCAGCCTTTTTTTGCGTGAAATCGGCGTATTTAAGGTTGATTTAAGCCCAACCCCGCAGCGTTTGCCGACACGCCCGCCGCTCCGCCATGGGGTGCGGGTTAAACTCAGCGATGCCCCATGCCCTGGAGACTTTCACAATGCCCATCCGCTCCGCAGTCCTCGCCGCCGCCGTCGCGGCCGGCGCCCCCGCCCTCGCCGCCACCTACGGTCCCCAGCTCGAAGGCTTCGCCTATCCGCACAAGCTGCGGTATTTCGCTTTCACTTCGCAAGGCCAGAACCTGCAAATGGCTTACATGGACGTCGCGCCCACCGCCAACGCCAACGGCAAGACGGCGGTCCTCATGCACGGCAAGAACTTCTGCGGCGCCACCTGGGAACAGACCATCACCGCCCTGAGCGCGGCCGGCTACCGCGTGGTGGCGCCCGACCAGATCGGATTCTGCGCCTCGACCAAGCCGGAACACTACCAATACACCTTCCAGCAGCTGGCCGCCAACACCGGGGCGCTATTAAAGAGCATCGGCGTCAAACAAGCCGCCATCATCGGCCACTCGACCGGCGGCATGCTGGCCACGCGCTATGCGCTGATGTATCCGGAGGCGGTGTCGCGGCTGGTGATGGTCAACCCGATCGGGCTGGAAGACTGGAAGGCGCTGGGCGTGCCCGCGCGCAGCGTGGACCAATGGTACGAGCGCGAGTTGAAGATGACCGCCGACAGCGTGCGCGCCTACGAGAAATCGACCTACTACGTCGGCCGCTGGAAGCCGGAGTACGAGCGCTGGGTCGATATGCTGGCCGGGATGAACGCGGGACCGGGCAAGAAGATCGTGGCGTGGAACTCGGCGCTGATCTACGACATGATCTACACGCAGCCGGTGGTCTACGAGTTCCCGCTGCTGAAGGTGCCGACATCGCTGATCATCGGCGACGCCGACACCACCGCCATCGGCAGCGACATCGCGCCGCCGGCCGTCAAGGCCAAAATCGGCAAGTACGAGGTGTTGGGCAAGCAGGTGGTCAAGCAGATCCCGGATGGCCATCTGGTGGAATTCAAGGGCATGGGCCACGCGCCGCAAATGGAAGACCCGGCCGCGTTCCACCGCGCCCTGTTGGAGGAATTGAGCCGCGAATGATAACGTAACCCCACAAAAAAAAGAGAGACGGGGCGTATCCCGTCTCTCTTTTTTCTTGCGCCGCCCAGGCCTAAGGTCCGGGGCGGCACGTCATGCGCTAGCTGATGATGCCTACGGCTTGATTACTTGGCTGGCGTTGCCGGAGTCGCTGGCGTCGCCGGGGTTGCTGGTTCCGCAGGCGCCGGCTTGGCCGCTTTTTCAGCCTTGGCCTTCTTGTGATGCGTTTTCTTCGCAGCGGTGTGCTCGTGCGGTGCCGCTGGCGCGGCCGGCGTGGCGGCGGTTGCCGTTGCAGGCGTTGCCGGGGTCGCCGGGGTTGCCGGCGTTGCAGGAGCCTGGGCGAACGCGGCGCCGGCGAACAGGGTGGCGATCAGGGTAGCGGTAATTTTCTTCATGATATAAATCCTCTTAAACGGTATAAATTATTTAAATTATTTTAGTAAAACTGACCCTTCTTTTTACTTCTTCACTGCCACTTCTTTCGTTTCAACCTTCGTAGCCGTCCCGGTGGCGGGGGCTGCGACTTTGGATTCTTTGGTTTCCTTGACCGTTTTGACCTTGTGGGCGCCGTGCTTGTCGGTTTTGACTTCGGTCTTCACTTCGGTCTTGGTCGTGGTCTTCGCTTCGGCGGCGACGGCTGGTTTGGTCTCAGGCGTGGCGGGAGCGGCGGCTGGCGCCTGTGCGAATGCTGCGGTGGCGAACAGGCCGGCGATCAGGGAAGCGATAATTTTGGTCATGATGTGTTTCCTTTTTCTGGTTTGGGCAGCGGGACCATCCCGTGTCGCATGAGCAGAAAACGGGCCGCGACACGGATGAGTTGACCGCCCTTACAACCTCTTACCGACTCTTACACTCGCTTACAAACGGTCGAAAATCCAGTAAGATGTCCCGCGTCAGCATCAGAACCACAACCTAGGAATCCATATGCGTCTTACAGTGTTAGCCCTCGCCGCCGGTATCGCCTTCCAGGCGCCTGCCCTGGCTCAAGTCCAGCAACCCGTCATCGCCGAGGCGCCGCTGCGCGCCCACCTGTCCTTCCTGGCCGACGACCTGTTCGAAGGCCGCGGCACCGGCCAGCGCGGCGGCGACCTGACGGTGCGCTACCTGGAGACGCAGGCCGCCATCATCGGCCTCAAACCGCTGGCCGGCGGCGGCTACCGCCAGTCCGTCAAGATCGAGGGCACCAAGCTGCTGCCCGGCAGCCTGGTGCGCTTCGACGCCGGCGGCAAGGCCATCACGCCCAAGACCGGCACCGAGATCGTCTTCGGCACCATGAGCGGCAAACAGGACGTCACCGTCGACGCCCCGCTGGTGTTCGTCGGCTACGGCGCCAGCGCGCCGGAGGAAAACTGGGACGACTACAAGGGCGTCGACATGAAGGGCAAGATCCTCGTCATGATGGTCAACGACCCGCAGCCGACCGCCGAGGAGCCGAACCGCTTCGCCGGCAAGGCCTATACCTACTACGGCCGCTGGCTCTACAAGTTCGAGGAGGCGGTGCGGCGCGGCGCGGCCGGGGCGCTGCTGATCCACACCACGCCGTCGGCCTCCTACCCTTGGAGCGTGCCGGCCAACGGCTTCGGCCACGAGCGCTTCCACCTGGCCGGCAAGGGCAACCCGGTCGAGGGCTGGCTGCAGGAGGACACCGCGCGCGCGCTGTTCGCCGCCGCCGGCTTCGATCTGGACGCGCTGCGCGCCAAGGCCGAACGGCGCGACTTCACGCCGGTCGACCTCAAGATCAAGGTCCACGCCGAGGTGCGCAGCGCCGTGCGCCAGATCGAGCAGTTCAACGTCGCCGGCATCGTCCCCGGCACCGACGCCAAACTGAAGGAACAGGCGGTGATCTATTCGGCCCACTGGGACCACCTGGGCATCGACGAGGGCGTGCGCCGCGACGACAAGACCGACCACACCTACAACGGCGCCATCGACAACGCGTCGGGCACCGCCGCGCTGCTGGTGATGGCCGCCGAGGCGGTCAAGCATCCGGCCAAGCGCACGCAAATCTTCCTGTGGCCGGCGGCCGAGGAACAGGGCCTGCTGGGCAGCGCCGCCTACGTGCAAAACCCGGCCTGGCCGCTCGACAAGACCACGGCCGACCTCAACCTCGACAGCATGAACTTCGTCGGCAAGACCAGCGACATCGGCGTCGCCGGCGCCGAGCGCAGCAGCCTGTACGAGGCCGCCGGCGCGGTCGCCAAAAAAATGGGCGTGACGCTGGCGCCGGCCATCCCCGACCTGTCGGGCGCCTTCTTCCGCGCCGACCATTTCAATTTCGCCAAGGCCGGCGTGCCGGCCTTCAACGTCGGCTCGGCCGTGTTCTCCGGCGACGGCCACTTCACCTTCGTCAAGGACCTCGAGCCGTCGCGCGCCAAACTGGTCGCTTTCAAGAAGGATTACCACCAGGTCAGCGACGAGTACCGCCCCGAGTGGGATTTGTCGGGCATGGTGCAACAAGCCCAGTTCACGCTCAACCTGGGCTACGCGGTGGCCAACGCCCCGGCCATGCAGACCTGGAAGGCCGGCGACGCCTTCGGCAAGGTCAAGCGCTAGCCAACACGCTGGCGGCGGCGCGCCGGCCAATGTGGCCGGCGTCTGATATATGCCACAGAGCAACACCCGAAACGCCCTATAATGCTGACAGGCATGTTCGGGTGGCGTATGACTTTCAATTTCTTCAGGCTTGTCGTTTTACTCACGACGCCCGCGCTCCGGCGCGCCGGCGCCGGCGCCGCCATGGCGCCGCTGCTGGCCTCGCTGTTGGCCCTCGTGCTGTTGCTGGCGGCCGGCGCCGCGCGCGCCGCCACGGACAACTTCAACGGCGCCGACGTCGCCGGCTGCACCCGCGCGGGCAGCACCTACACCTGCCCCACGCTGTCGCAAGCGAACGACATCACCATCGCCAGCGGCTACACGGTGGCGGTTTCCAGCCCCGTCTCCTTCACGTGGTTCCAGGTGCTCAAGATGAGCGGCAGCGCCGTGCTGCGCGCCAGCGGCGACCTCGATCTGCGCGGCCTGCAGACCAATAACACGCAGGTCGGCGGCGGCACGCTGGCGGCCGGCGGCACCTTCCGCCTCGGCTCGAACGACCAGACCGTCACCGCCAACGTCGCCGCCGCGGCCATCGCCACCGGCGGGCCGTCGACCCGCATCAACGGCAACGTGACCGTCAGCGGCCAGGCCGACCTCGGCTCGAGCACCACCATCACCGGCACCTTGACGGCGGCGACGGTGACGGCCGGCTCCAGCCTGCGGATCGACGGCGGCATCGCCGCCAGCGGCACCGTCAGCCTGAGCTCGAACACCACCATCAAGGGCGGCATCGCCGGCATCGCCAACGTCAACAACGGCCGCAGCGGCGCCGTCACCACCGGCTCCGGCTCCACCTTCACCGGCAACATCGTCGCCTCGGCCTTCACGCTGGCCTCGGGCGGCACGCTGGCCGGCGACATCAACGCCGCCACGGTCGAGCTCAGCGCCGCCAACGCCGCCGTCACCGGCAACATCACCGCCACCACCTCGCTGGTGGTCGGCAGCGGCGGCAGCGTCACCGGCAAGATCGACTCGCCCAAGGTCGAGCTCAACGCCTCCAACGTCACCATCAAGGGCGACATCAACGCCAGCACCTCGCTCACCATCAGCAGCGGCAACACCGTCAACGGCAACATCACCGGCACCACCTTGACGATCGCCTCGTCCAACGTCGTCGTCAACGGCAACGTCACGATGAAGGGCGACGTCGAGATCGGCTCGGGCGCCACCATCAACGGCGACCTGGCGGCGCGCAACGTCACCACCCACGCCTCGGGCGACAGCCTCAACGGCAACGTCGCCGTCAACGCCATCTTCCTCGACTGGGGCGCGACGGTGAGCAAGACCATCACCTGCACCGGCCCCGGCGCCGTCGGCTGCAGCTGCGTCACCAAGGCCGATCCCAACTACAAGCCGAGCTGCGGCGCGGCGCCCGCGTCGCAGGCCCACCACATCCAGATCAGCCACGGCGGCAGCGCCCTGACCTGCCAGGCCGAGCCGGTCACCTTGACCGCCTGCGCCAACGCCGCCTGCGCCGCGCCCCATTACAACGGCGCCACCCAGGTCACCTTGCAGCCCGGCGGCGGCGTGTTCACCATCAGCGGCGGCACCAACAACGCCGCCTCGGTGCGCCAGACCACGGCCGGCACGGCCATGCTGTCGGCCAGCGGCGGCGCCAACGCCAGCACCTGCGTCAACACCGCCAACGGCACGGCCTCCTGCGAGATGCTGTTCAGCGACAACGGCCTGAGCATATCGGCGCCCGACCATGTCGCCATGACCAACGCCAGCGTGTCCGTGCAGGCGCTCAAATCGACCAACGGCGGCAAGAGCTGCGTGCCGCTGGTGGCCAGCCAGACGGTGAGCGTCAACTTCAGTTGCACGTACACCAATCCGGCCGCCGCCAGCGCCGCCAAGGTGCCGCTGTGGCTGCGCGACAAGAACGCCGCCAACGCGGTCGAAGTGGCCTGCGGCGGCGCCGGCGCCGGCGTGCCGCTGGCCTTCAACGCCAACGGCGCCGCCGTCGCCAACCTGCAGTACGCCGAGGTGGGCACCGTCACCCTGAAGGCCGCGTACAGCGCCGCCGGCCTGGGCGCGAGCAGCCCCGACAGCGTCACCTTCACCGCCGCCCCGGCCCGCTTCAAGCTCTCCGCCGAGCGCGTCGCCACGGCGCCGGCACTGGCCGCCGGCGTGTTCGCCAAGGCCGGCGAACAGTTCACGTTGACGGTCAAAGCGGTCAACGACAAGGGCGATGTCACCACCAACTTCGGCAAGGAGATCAAGGCCGAGAACATCAAGATCGTGCCGACCGTGATCGAGCCGGCAAACGGCATCGGCAAGCTGTCCGATCCCGTGAAGCCCATCGTCAACGGCGTGGCCACCGACACCTACACCTTCGACGAGACCGGCACCGTCAAGCTGGCCGCGCGGCTCGAACGCGAGACCGGCAACTACATGAACAACCCCACCGTGGGCTTCCAGACCACCGGCGAGCTGGAAAACAAACGCTTCATTCCAGACCACTTCGACACGGTGCTGATGACCAAGGCGGAGATCGACGCGCTGCCGGCCAGCCGGGCCGACGCCCGCGTCATGAGCTGCGCCAACCTGGCGCCCGGCAATCGCCCCTGCCCCGACGCCACGGGCAGTTTCATCAACTCCCGGCAACCGTTCTTCGTCAAAGTGCTGGCCTACAAAGGTCCCGGCCCTTCGGCCGCGCTCTCCATGAACTACACCGGCGCCTCGGCCAGGCCGATCACGCTGTCGGCGGCGACGGCCCCCGGCGGCGCGGCGGCGGCGCCCACCGTGGTCTGGAGCGGCGCCACCGCCCCGCTCTATCTCTTCACCGGGGGCGTGGGCATCCCGGCCACCCCGGCCGCCCAGGGCAATGTGCCGGCCAATCTGCCGGCACTCGTCCTGGGCGCGGCCTACCCGGCCAAAGTCGTGCCCGTCACCGTCTACCTGCGTGCGGCCGACAGCGAGGGCGCCACCTCCGACCGGGGCACGACATCGCTGGAAACGCAGCTCACCGTCGTCAGCGGCCGCCTGGCGCTGGGCAACAGCTACGGGCCGCCGAACGCCTCCCAGCCGGTCGGCGCGACCGCCGAGTATTACATGAACGACAGCGTCGGCTATGTGTTCAATCCGCAGATGAAGGTGAGCGCCCCGCTCGGCGCCACCTCCGCCACGTTCAACAAGTGCGAAAAAGGCCTCAATGCCGCCCAGTGCGCCTCGATGCGGGTGGCCATCCCGCCCACCCAGCTGGACCTCGCCAACGGCAAGGGCACGTTCCGGGTGACGCCGCCGAACCCCGCGCCGACCGCGATCGGCACGGCCGAGGTGTCCTTGGGCACGCTGATCCCCTACCTGCCGAGCGGCCAGGGCCGCCTCACCTTCGGCATCTACCGCTCCGGCCCGGTCATCTACCGGCGCGAGGTGTACTGAGCGCGACCCGGCGCGCGCGCTGCAAAGGCGCGCGAAACAAGGTACGATGGCCGCTTTCTGCCCCTACAAGGAACGCCATGGAAACCAATTCGAAGTGGATCGACGTCGACACCGCCGACGGCAAGTTTGAAGCCTATCTATCGCTGCCGCGTTCGGGCAAGGGCCCGGGCATCGTATTGCTCCAGGAAATCTTCGGCGTCAACCAGCACATCCGCAACGTCGCCGACCAGTACGCCGCCGACGGCTACGTGGTGCTGGCGCCGGACCTGTTCTGGCGCGAGGGCGCCCACATCGAACTGGCCTACGACGGCGACGGCTGGAAGCGCGCCGTCGAGCTGATGAACGCCACCGACGTCGACAAGGCCCAGGCCGACATCGCCGCCACCGTCAAAGTGATGCGCGGGCTCGATGCCGCCGCCGGCCAGAAAATCGCCTCGCTCGGCTTCTGTTTCGGCGGCAAGCTGTCCTACCACACCCTCGCCAACGGCCTGGTCGACGCCGGCGTGTGCTACTACGGTGGCGGCATCCAGAATTCGCTCGAGCGCGCCGACCAGATCACCGCGCCGATGCTGATGCACTTCGGCGGCGCCGACAGCCACATCCCGGCCGACGCCGTCAAAAGCATCGCCGAGCGCTTCGACAGCAACGACCAGGTCGAGATCCACGTCTACGAGGGCGCCGAGCACGGCTTCAACTGCAACCACCGCGACAGCTACCAGCAGCGCGCCGCCGCCCAGGCGCACGGCCACACGCTGGTGTTCCTCGGCGAGCAACTGTAAAAGGGGCGCCATGGCACGCCTGACCCTGGACTTTCCCGAGGACCAGTATTACTTCGAGACCCGGATGACGGTGCGCAGCACCGACATCAACGCCGCCAACCATCTGGGCAACGATTCGATGGTCTCGATGCTGTCCGAGGCGCGCGCGCTGTTCCTGGCGCACTACGGCGCGCCGGAGATCGACGCCGACGGCCTGGGCACCATCGTCACCGACCTGGCGACGATCTTCCGGGCCGAGGCGCACGCGCGCGACCTGCTGCTGTTCGAGGTGGGAGTGATGGATTTCAACCGCTACGGCGGCGACCTGATCTTCCGCGTCACGCGCCCGGCCGACGGCAAGCTGATCGCCATGGCCAAGTACGGCTTCGTGTTCTTCAACTTCCAGAGCGGCCAGGTCGCGACGATGCCGAAGGCCTTCCTGGCGCACTTCCCCAAGGCCGCGCAGCCCGGCTGACGTGCCGCCGCCCGGCCGCTCAGCGGCTGGCCACCTTCGGCACGATGGTCTTGCCGAACCACTCGTCGATCATCTGCTTCTCGTAGCGCAGCGGGTCGCTGTCCGAATGGCGGCCCATGCGCTGCTGGTACATCATGTTCGACAGGTGCTCGTCGCCGCTGCGCAGGACCTGGCCGTTCTCCTCCAGCGTGTAGCGCAGGTGCATCTGCGGCCAGTCGGCGCCGCCCTTCATGATGCGGATGTCCTCGCCGCCGCTGCGGCGCGGCCACAGCTGCCCCGCCAGGTCGATGTCGAGCACCTCGATCTTGAGGTTCTGGCCGGCCGGCAATTGCTTGTTGAGCGAGGCGAAATACTGCGCGAAATCCTTCTGCAGGCGCTCGCGCTCGATCGGGCTGCGCGGCATGTCGGTGAACTCCTCCGGCTTGACGAACGTCACGCTCACGTCCGCCCACGCGGCGCCGCTGGCCAGCAGCGCCAGGGCGGCGGCCAGCAGGGGTTTGGTCATCAGGCGCATGGTGCTACTCCTTCACATGTTTCATACGGCGGGTTTCATACGGCGGGTTTCATACCCGCTTCCTGCTAAATAATATAGCCCTTTTCCGGCGCCCCCGCCCGGGCTGAATCGATTTGTTACCAATGCCCGCTGCCGGGGTTACATGCGGCCCGGGAGCTGGTCGCTTGCATGTCACGCCCCGGTCACAAGCGGCCGCTAAGATTCCGCCCGTCGAGGCAACGCCACCGCCTCGCATGCCGCCGCGCCGCCGCCGGCGCATGGAACGGCCACCGATAAGAAACAGGATTGATCATGACCGAGTCCCTCGACCCGTCCCGCCGCCGCCTGGTGCAACTGCTGGCCGGCGCGCCGCTGCTGCCGCTGGCCACCGGCAGCCTGGCCGCCACCGTGCTGACCGCCTGCGCCGGCAATCGGACGGCCGCCCCCGCGCCCAAGCTGATGTCCATCACCTTCACCGGCATGGCCGCGCCCACCCTGGCCGACCCGGCCCAAATGGCCACCACCACGGTCGCCTCCTCGCTCAGCGCCACCTACGCGGACGGCAAGACGCTAACCTACCAACTGGCCTACCAACCCTTCTTCATCACCGGCGCCCTGGTCGCCGACGGCAGCGGCGGCACCGTGCTGGCCGGCGGCTACTACGACATCGACAACCGGCCCATCCTCGACAAGAGCGACGCCGCCCGGCGCCACTTCTTCTCCGATTGCCCGGACGGCACCTCGCTGCTCAAGCTCGACGCGCCGACCGTCGCCGGCGTCAAGGGCCACACCGTGTTCGCCGTCGTCCAGTTCGAATACACCACCCGCGACGTCAAGGGCGCCGCGATGCACGGCATGCTGCCGTCGCCGATCGCCGTGCTGACCCTCGACCAGGACAAGAGCACCGGCGCGCTGACCCTGGTGAAATACCACAACGTCGACACCAGCGGCGTCCACGGCCTGTGGATCACCTGCGGCGCCAGCCGCTCGCCGTGGAACACCCACCTGTCGAGCGAGGAATACGAACCGGACGCGGCCGCCATCGCCGGCAACGCCAAGTTCGCCAACTTCAGCGCCAACCTGTACGGCGACGCCACCAGGGCCAACCCCTACCACTACGGCCACATGCCGGAGATCACCGTCAACTCGGACGGCACCGGCAGCGTCAAGAAGCACTACTGCATGGGCCGCATCTCGCACGAGCTGGTGCAGGTCATGCCGGACGAGCGCACCGCCCTGATGGGCGACGACGCCACCAACGGCGGCCTGTTCATGTTTGTCGCCGACCGCGCGCGCGATCTGTCGAGCGGCACCCTGTACGTCGCCAAGTGGCTGCAGAAGACCGCCGACAACGGCGGCTCGGCCGACCTCAAGTGGATCAAGCTGGGCCAGGCCAGCAGCGCCGAGATCAAGGCGCTGGCCGACAGGCTCAAGGCGGCCGACATCCTCACCGTCAAGACCAGCGACCCGGCCGACGCCGGCTACACCAAAATCCCATACGGCGGCGAGACCAACTGGATCAAGATCGCGCCGGACATGGACAAGGCGGCCGCCTTCCTCGAGACCCACCGCTACGCCGCCTTCAAAGGCGGCAGCCTGGGCTTCACCAAGCTGGAGGGCACCACCGTCAACGTCAAGGACAAGGTCGCCTACAGCGCGATGAGCTACATCCAGGCCGCGATGACCAACGGCTCGGGCGGCATCGCGGTCAAGGGGCCGAACGCCGGCGCCGTCTACGCGCTCAACCTCAAGGCCGGCCAGGTCGACGACACCGGCGCCGCCATCGACAGCGCCTGGGTGCCGGTCGACATGGCCGCCATGCTGGTGGGCGAGGATTTGCCGGCCGCCGACGCGCTGGGCAACCTGGCCCATCCGGACAAGATCGCCAACCCGGACAACATCAAGTTCTCGGAAAAGCTGCGCACCCTGTTCATCGGCGAGGACAGCGGCATGCACGTCAACAACTTCCTGTGGGCGTACAACGTCGACACCAAGGCCTTGACGCGCCTGTTGTCGGCGCCGTCGGGGGCGGAGTCGACCGGGTTGCACGCGGTGGACGACATCAACGGTTTCGCCTACATCATGAGCAACTTCCAGCATCCCGGGGACTGGGAAGCGGCGCTGCACGGCAAGGTGCGGGCCACCTTGGACCCGCTGATCCGCGCCAATTACCGCGACCGCTATGGCGCGGCGGTAGGATACCTGACGGGCCTGCCGACCCTCGGCTAACCACGGAGACACTTAGAGCGGATTAGGCGGAACGCCGTAATCGGCCAATGCATGCGCCGCCGGCGGCGCATACATGGCCGATTACGCTGCGCTAATCCGCCCTACGTGCCTCCCCGGCATATCCTCTTCCCATCCCCATCAAAATATTTCACATCGGGATAGCAATCTTGTCCAATTCAAAGTATTGTTCAGCTCATACGTAGTGTTACGTAAAACTAACACCACGCCCCTCCAGCCCCAGAGTGTTGTGCAAAGCAGCAGGAAATTTTATTGCCTGTTGTTAATAGCGTTGGAGACGACTACAATCAAAAATTAATCCATACGTCATTTAGCGGAACGTTCCCCTATGTCCTTTTTGTCATCTGCTTCGCCCAAGTTAGCACCGTGGAAAGTTCTGTTGGTCGATGACGAACCGGACATCCACGACATCACCAAGCTCACCTTGAGCCGCTTCCGCCTCGACGGCCGCGCCCTGACCTTCGTGCACGCCTACAGCGGCGCCGAAGCCAAGGAAGTGCTGGCGCGCGAAACAGACATCGCGCTGGTGTTCCTCGACGTGGTGATGGAAAAGGAAGACAGCGGCCTCGAAGTGGCGCGCTGGATGCGCCAGGACCTCGACAACCAGTTCACCCGCATCGTGCTGCGCACCGGCCAGCCCGGCCAGGCGCCGGAGGAAAGGGTGATCGTCAACTACGACATCAACGACTACAAAGAAAAGACCGAGCTCGACCGCACCAAGCTGTTCACCACCACCTTCGCCGCGCTGCGCGCCTACCGCGACATCATGAAGGTCGAGGACGCCCGCCGCGCCCAGGCCAACTACCGCGAAGGCCTGGAACGGGTGATCGCCGCCTCGGCCCACATCTTCCAGCAACGCAACCTCAAGGACTTCGCCAACGGCCTGCTGCAGCAAGTGGTCGCGCTGTTGCGCCTCGAACACAGCATGCTGCTGCGCCTGCGCGGCGCCACCGCCTTCGGCGGCGAACAGGAATACGAGGTGCTGGCCCATATCGGCGACGACGAGGGCACGCTGCTCAATGACGCGGTGCTGGCCCAGCTCGACGCCGCCAAGAGCAACAAGATTTCGCGCGTCGAGGGCGACACATACATCGGCTACTTCCCCAACAACAGCGGCAAGGCCTCGCTGCTGATCCTCAAGGGCGTCGAGGAAATCTCCGAGATCGACACCAAGCTGCTGGAGGTGTTCTGCTCCGGCGTCGCCATCGCCTTCGACAACATCCTGCTGACCCAGGAGATCACCGACACCCAGGCCGAGCTGATCCTGCGCCTGGGCGACGTCGTCGAATCGCGCTCGAACGAGGCGGGCAACCACGTGCGCCGCATGGCCGAGGTGTGCCACCTGCTGGCCACCGCCGCCGGCATGCCGGAGGAAGAGACGGCCGTGCTGCGCCACGCCGCCCCGATGCACGACATCGGCAAGATCGCCACGCCGGACGCGGTGCTGCTCAAGCCGGGCAAGCTCGACGCCGCCGAATGGGAAATCATGAAGCAGCACCCGACGGTGGGCCTGTCGATCCTGGACGGCTCGCAGCGACCCATCCTCAAGGCTGCGGCCGTCATCGCCCACCAGCACCACGAGAAATTCGACGGCAGCGGCTATCCGCAGGGGTTGAAGGGCCACGACATCCACCTGTACGCGCGCATCGTCGCCGTCGCCGACGTCTTCGACGCGCTGATGCACAAGCGCTGCTACAAGGACGCCTGGCCGATCGACAAGGTGGTCGAGCACCTGCGCGAGGTGGCCGGCCAGCACCTCGACCCGGTGTATGTCGACCTGCTGGTGCAAAACATCGACAAAGCGGTCGCCATCAACGAGCGCTTCCCGGACTAAGCGCGCATAAGCATATTTGCAATCGGTTGTTGTTAAACGGAATTCCTTGCTCGTAAGATATTGGTCCAGACCAAGCAAGGAATCCTCATGCCGCGCCACACCCTCCCCCAATTCCCCCTGCGCCGCAGCGTCATCGCCTGCGCGCTGTTGCTGTCCTCGCTGCCCGCCGCCCAGGCGCAGGAAACGGCCGCCGGCGAAACCGCCGCCATCGACCAGGTCACCGTGGTCGGCTCGCGCGCCCGCAACCGCACCGTGTTCGACAGCGCCGTCCCGATCGACCGCTTCGGCCAGCGCGAGGTGGAAAACGCCCTCGCCAGCGGCGACCTCGGCGCCGCCCTGCAAAACCTGTCGCCGTCGATCAACTTCCCGCGCATCGAATCGAGCGGCGCCTCCGACTCCGTGCGCGGCATCCAGCTGCGCGGCCTCGCGCCCGACCAGGTGCTGGTGCTGATCAACGGCAAACGCCGCCACGCCAGCGCCGTGCTCGACACCGAAAGCAGCTTCGCCGGCACCGTCCCGGTCGACGTCAACGCCATCCCGCCGGGCGCCATCGACCACATCGAAATCCTGCGCGACGGCGCCGGCGCCCAGTACGGCAGCGACGCCGTCGCCGGCGTCATCAACATCGTGCTCAAAAAAGCCCGCAGCGGCGGCTCGGCCTCGGTCAGCTACGGCGCCAACCACACCGACTTCAAGCCGACCAACGACACCAAGACCGACGGCCAGACCAAAATCGTCAGCGCCGATTACGGCGTGCCGGTCGGCGACGCCGGCTTCGTGCGCTTCGGCGCCGAAACGCGCGACCGCAACCCGACCAACCGCGCCGGCCGCAGCGACGCCGGCTGGACCTCGTGGAACGCCACGCCGCAAGACCTCGCGCTCGATGGCCAGGTGGTGTTCAAATCCGGCGATTCGCAGCAAAAGAACCACTACCTGTTCTACAACGCGCTGGTGCCTATAAGCGCCAGCGCGGGTGTCGACGCCTACTCCTTCGCCACCGTCAACAAACGCAAGTCCGACGGCAGCGCCTACTTCCGCTACCCGGGCGACCCGTCCAACGTGCCGGCCATCTACCCCAACGGCTATCGCCCCGGCACCAACGGCGACATGACCGACACCAGCGTCGTCGCCGGCCTGCGCCTGGCCAGCGGCGCCTGGAACTGGGACCTGAGCGCCCGCCACGGCGGCAACAAGTTCGAGTACGACCTGTCCAACTCGGTCAACGCCTCGCTGGGCGACGCCAGCCCGACCAGCTTCCACCTGGCCACCTTCGACTTCAAGCAAAACGCCGTCAACGCCGACGTCACGCGCGAGCTGGACCTCGGCATCGGCGCCCCGGTCAACCTGGCGCTGGGCGCCGAGTACATGCGCGAAACCTATCGAAGCTCGCCGGGCGACCCGGCCTCGTACGCCGCCGGCACCGTCCCCGGCGCGCCTCCGGGGGCCCAGGCCGGCCCCGGCCTGCGCCCGCAGGACGCCTTCGACGGCAGCCGCTCGATCCGCTCGGTCTATGCCGACATCGAAAGCGACGTCACCAGCCGCCTGCTGCTGGGCGCGGCCGCCCGCTATTCGGACTACAGCGACTTCGGCACCGCCAGCACCGGCAAGCTGTCGGCGCGCTACAAACTGAGCGACGGCTTCCTGCTGCGCGGCTCGCTGTCGAACAGCTTCCGCGCGCCGGCGCTGGTGCAAACCGGCTTCCGCTTCTCGACCTTGAACTTCAACGAGGACGGCAGCGCGCTGCAAACGGCCTCGCTGCTGCCTGCCGGCGATCCGCTGGCGCGCGCCTTCGGCGCCGAGGCGCTCAAGCCCGAGAAGTCGACCAACCTGTCGGTCGGCGCCGCCTGGCGTCCGCAGCGCAACACCAGCGTCACCCTGGACGCCTACCGCATCAAGATCCGCGACCGCATCACCCGCACCAGCGACCTGCAAAGCGGCGCCGCCACCGCCTACCTGGCCGGCATCGGCCGCAGCGACATCCAGTCGGTGGCCTACCTGGCCAACCTGCTCGACACCACCACCACCGGCTTCGACGCGGTCGTCAACCACGACCTGCCGTTCGCCGGAGGCAAGCTCGACCTGAACGCGGCGCTCAACATCAACAAGACCCGCATCGACAAGGCGCGCCAAAGCTCTGCCGCGCTGTCGCAAATCGACCCGGACCTGACCTTGTTGACCGACATGAGCCTGTTCCGCATCCGCAACGCCTCGCCGAAGAACAAGCTGGTGCTGAGCGCCGACTGGCAAGCGGCGCAGTGGAGCCTGCAGGCCAAGGCCACGCGTTTCGGTCCGCTCAAGGACTTCTCGTACGACCAGGACGCCGAGGTCATCGACGGCGTCAACGCCCAGCGCTTCGGCGCCGTCTGGACGCTGGACCTGGAGGCGCAATACAAGCTGACCAGGCAGCTGACGGTGGCCGTCGGCGGCGACAACATCCTCGACCGCTACCCGCAGCGCGTCCGCCAGACCAACAACGCCACCTATGGCGGCGCGCTGCCGTACAATTTTATTAATCCGATCGGCCTCAACGGCGCCTATTTCTATGGCCGCCTGCGCTACACTTTCTAAGCTCAATTAATCCGGGAAAAACATGAAGCTCTCAAAACTGCTCGCCACCGCCTGCCTCGGCGCCTTACTCACGGCGCAAGCCTATGCAGTAAGTCCACAACCTGCCGACGCCAAGAACGCCCTGGTCCTGATGACCGACTTCGGCACCTCCGACGGCGCCGTCTCGGCGATGCACGGCGTCGCCTACGGCGTCGATCCGACCCTGCAGGTGTCCGACCTGACCCACAACATCCCCGACTACGACATCTGGCTCGGCGCCTACCGCCTGTACCAGACCGCCAACTACTGGCCCAAGGGCAGCGTATTCGTCTCGGTGATCGACCCCGGCGTCGGCACCGCGCGCAAGTCGGTGGTGCTGAAAACCAAGGAAGGCCGCTACTTCGTCGGCCCCGACAACGGCCTGTTCACCTTGATCGCCGAACGCGACGGTGTGGCCGAACTGCGCGAGATCGACGAAAAGGTCAACCGCCTGGCCGGCTCGGCCGAGTCTTACACCTTCCACGGCCGCGACGTCTACGCCTTCGTCGGCGCGCGCCTGGCCTCGGGCGCCATCACCTACGAGCAGGTCGGCCCCGTGCTGCCGAGCGAATCGGTGGTCAAGATCCCGTACCAGAAGGCCGTCCGCAACGGCAACACCATTCGCGGCATCATCCCGGTGCTCGACGTCAAATACGGCAACGTCTGGACCAACATCCCGAAATCGCTGTTCGACGAACTGAAGGTCGGCGTGCATGAGCAAGTGCAGGTGCGCATCCTGCACAAGGGCAAACAGATCGACAAGGTGATCGCGCCGTTCGAGCACACCTTCGGCGGCGTCGCCAAGGGCAAGCCGCTGGTCTACCTCAACAGCCTGCTGGACGTGGCCATCGCGATCAGCCAGGGCAACTACGCCGCCAAGCACAAGATCGAATCGGGCGTGGACTGGGAAGTGGAAATCACCAAAGTGCCGTCGAAATGAAAGCCGGCCTGATGGCGGTGGGCTGGGCGCTGTCGCTGGGCGCGGCGGCGGCGCCCTGCCTGCCGACGGCCGACCTGATCGAGCGCGACCGCCAGTACGAGGAAGCGCTGCGCGTCGGCGACGTCGCCTTCCTCGACCGCTGGCTGGCGGACGACTACGTCTGGGTGCACAACCTGGCGTCGCAAACGGAAAGCAAGGCGGCGGTGCTGGAGCGCTCGAAGAAACCGGCCGTCGTGCACAAGTCGCGTACCACCAGCGAGGTCCAGGCCCATGTCGGCGGCGACACGGTCGTGCTGCGCGGCCTCAGCACGGTCGAGCAGTGGAACGCCGACGGCAAGACCTGGCGCAGCAACCGCTACCAGTTCATGCGCACCTACGTCAACGTCGGCGGGCAGTGCAAACTGCTGGCGGTGCAAACGATGAAGGTGTGGTCGAGCGAGACAAAGTGACTTAGCGGCGATAAGAAAATAGTTTTCTTGGCAGCATCAAGACAGCGAACTGAGTTACCATCTTATCAACTCAACTTTGCCGATACCATCGTTCATGACCGTCCACAAAAAGCATCGTCTCAATCTCCTTCCTTTGGCGTTCGCAGTGTTTGCAACGCCATGCTTTGGCGCCACCGACTGGAGCGCCATCGCCCAGGCCGACATGAAGTTCGCCATCGACAAGGTGCGCAGCAGCCATGCGGGCAGCGTCAGCGGTCAGATCGATGTCACCGCGCCGCTCGAGTCCGGCGCCCGCGCCGGCATGCTGGAGGCGGCCGACGCCAAAACCGAGCAGGACTACAAGCGCGCGCTGGTGCGCTTCATCAACGGCTTCGGCGATCCACACACCGGCATCCAGCTCGGCCTGAAAACCACGGCCTGGACCGGCGTCGTGCTCGATCACGTCGACGGCAAATTCCGCGTCGTCTGGTCGGAACCGGACTGGCCGCACGCGCTGCCGCCGCTCGGCGCCATCGTGCAAAGCTGCGATGGCGTCTGGATCGGCACCTACCTGAAAAGCAATGTGGCCCCGCTCAGCAACCACAGCCTCGAATACGCGACCACGCTGAGCGAACTCGCCCGCGTGTCGATGTTCGACACCGGCCTCGGCTGGACACCCAAGCAATGCACGTTCGAGCAGGCCGACGGCGCCCGAACATACGATCTGCCGCTGCGCGCGGTGGCCGACGGCATCGGCGAATCACGCCTCGGCACTGTGCGCAAAAGCTACAAAGCCAAGGCGCGGCCGGTCGGCCTGTACCGGCTGGCGGCGGACAAGCAATGGGTCGGCATGCCCGACTTCAACGGCGGCATCTCCGGCGACGCCTACACGGCGCTGTATCCGAAGTTGGCCGCGCTCAAGCACACCGGCTGGATCGTCTTCGACCTGCGCGGTAACGGCGGTGGCGATTCCAGCTGGGGCAACCGCGCGCTGCAGGCGTTGTATGGCGAGGCGTATGGCGAGGAACTGGGCAACACGGCGGCCTACATCAAGTCGCTGATCGCCGACCAGGCCACGATAGACCTGTACCGGCGGTATGCCGGCCTCAAGCAGTTCGCCGCCTCCAAGCCGGAATTTGAAAGAGTCATCCCGATACTGGAAGCGTCGCTGGCCCAACGCGAGGGGCTGGCGCGGGTCGACTACACCAGCAAGGAGGACGCCACCGCCCTCGCCGCCAAGGTCCGCCGGCGGCCGGGCGGCCCCCGCGTGGCCGCCGTCATCGATCGCGGCTGCTTCAGCTCCTGCATGAACTTCGTCCAGCAGATCTCGTCCATGGCCGACACGGTGCTGCTGGGCGAACCGACGATCGGCTACTCGCCGTACGGCGAAATCGGCCAATACAAGCTGCCCAGCGGCCAAGGCGCGATCTTCGTACCGTCGGCGATCTACACCGCCTTCCAGGCCACGCGCGAACCGTTCGTACCGACGATACGCTACGACGGCAACATGGCCGACGACAAAAAGCTGATGGTCTGGGTGAACGCCACGCTGACAGGCATGAAATCCCGGAAGGCGAATTAATATCATCGGCGCCTAAAATAACGTGCCCTGGAATACACCCCGAAATCACGTAGGGCGGATTAGCGCAGCGTAATCCGCCAAGCTCAGTTCGCGGCTCCGGCAGGTCCGTGCGCAGCACGGCTATCCTCCGGCGCCTGCGCACGTTCGACCAACCCATAATCCCGCATCACCCCCGCGATGCGCAACCGGTAATCGGCAAACACCCCCGCCCTGCCCTGCGACTGCGCGGCGCGATGCTCCTCGGTATTGCGCCACAGCCGCACCGCCTCCTCATCGCGCCAAAACGACAACGACAAAATCTTCTCCGGCTGGCTCAAGCTTTGAAAGCGCTCGATGGACACAAAGCCATCGATCCCGGCCAGCAGCGGCGCCAGCTCCGCCGCCAGCGCCAGATACCGCTGCCGCGCGTGGCTATGCGGAACAACCTCAAAAATCACGGCAATCATGACCGTCCCTCCAAGCCAGCGTTAAAAAACTCCGGCAACCGCGCGTTGGCCGACGGCCGATAGCCCCACCCGAGTTCCGCCTGACCCAACGAGACCGGCCGCTGCAGCAAGTAACGTATCGCCGCCGTAGCGATAACAAAGGCCAGGCTCCGTCCCGGACAAGCATGCCGCCCGTGTCCAAAGCCAGGCAGCGGACAATCCGACCGCTCCAACACAAACGCATCCGGTTGCGCATGAACCCGCGCATCGCGCCCCGCCGCCGCCAGCAATAACAAAACGGCGTCGCCCGGTTGCAGCGCAACGCCCGCGACACTAGTCGCCTGCGCCACAAACCGCCGCGTGTTCTGCACCGGAGGATCGAAGCGCGCCACCTCCCGCACCAACGCCTCCGCCAATCCCGGCTCGGCGCGCAGACGCTGTTCCAATCCAGGCTGGCCGAGCAAAGCCACGATGCAATTCCCGATCAGTCCGGCCGTCGCTTCGTGGGTTTGCGACAGCAGGCCGATAACATTGGCAACGATCCCCTCCTGTCCGTCCCAGCCGGTCTTTGCGGCCTGCCGGCACACCTCCCCCAGCAGCGTGCCCGGCACCGCGGCACCCACTCGCACCAGCTCGCTGAAGCGTCGATTCAGGGAACGCGCGGCGGCATCCGCTTCGGCCAATTGTTGCGGCGTCAAAAACGGCGACAGGCATCGCACGAACGCCGCCACCCATTGCGCCACCAGCGGCAGTTCCGCACGGCCCACGCCGAGCAGATCGGCCATGACGCAAGTGGGCAGGTCGAACAGCCAGCGCGTGAGGGCGGCGCCATCGGCCAAGGCATGCCGCTCCTCCAGCATGGCCGCCAGCCGGCGGGTTTTGTCGGCAACGGCCGCCAGGTCCATCCCGGCCAGCGCCTGCCCGATGGCGCGCTTGGGGCCGGCATGCGCGGCGCCGTCGTTCATGCGTATCAATCTTGCGAAGACGCTCCCGGCGTCGCCACCTGCGATAGCAAGGGGAACCGGCTCGGCGAGGGGTCGCACCAGACAGTGGGGATTGTCGAATACCTCTTGGATGACGTCCGCCCGGCTGGCGATCCACAGTCGCAGGTCGGCGTCGAAATCCAGCGCGGGACCCGCCAGCAATTGGCGGTAGTAAGGATAGGGGTCGGGATGACTGGCGGCGGCAACGGAGTTTGAAGGGTGCATGGGCGTTTTCTGATGAAGGGCGGCGCGAGTGCCGCCCTGAACGCCCATCTTAGGGATTACTGGCGGAGGACACTTCGCTCCGCACCGAATCGTCGCCGCCGTGCCGGATTATTTCGCGTCGGCGTGCTCGTAGCTGAAGATGCGCGAGACTTTCCACTCCTTGCCCTGCAAGACCCACAGTTGCGTGAACAGCGCGCGCCCGGCCAGGAACTCGGGTTTGTCCTTCGGCAGGACGATGAACTGGTGTTCGCCGGTCGACAGATAGCCGTAGATAACGTCGTCCTTGCGCATCGGGAAAAACTTCACGGTGCCGGGGAGCGCTTCGCGGCGCAGCGTGTGGTCCCCAGTGCCCATCTCGCTGTTGACGGCGGCCAGCGCCTTCTTGCCGATCAGGCTGCCGCCACGGTCGTGGTAGAACTCCACATCGTCGGCGAGGAACGCGTTCATCGCAGCCGGGTCGGCGCGGTTGTAGGCGGCCCAGTAGGCCTCATCGGCCTGGCGGACGGCGGCCTCGCCGACGGCCGGTGCCGGTTCGGCCGCGAACGCCTGCGCCTGCGCCGCCAGCACCACCGCGGCCACCCAAATAAAACGCAAACCCCTCATCGCTATCCTCGCTGTTGAATCACCGATCGCTGGACGCGGCCGCCGGGGCGGGGCCGTCCGACCAACGCCGTATCATCTCGCGAAATTGCTCGGCGGTAAAGGGCTTGCTCAGATAGTCGTCCATGCCGGCGTCCAGGCAGCGTTGGCGGTCGCCGTCGACCGCGCTGGCCGTGAGCGCCACCACCGGCACCCGGGGCCAGCCGTTTTCCGCTTCCGCCCGCCGCAGCAGGCCGCAGGCTTCGTAGCCGTTCATCACCGGCATCATGCAGTCCATCAGGACCAGGTCGTGGCGACCCCGCGCGAACGCGTCGACCGCCTGCCGGCCATCCTCGACCAGCTCGGCGTTCCACCCCATCTTGGCCAACAGCACGCGCGCCAGTTGCCGGTTCATTTCGTTGTCGTCGGCCACCAGCGCGGTGCGCACGACGCCCGGCGCCGCCGCCGGCTCGGCCCGCTCAACGGTCGGCGGCTCGGCCGGCTCAACGGCCGGCGGCCCGGACTGCTCAACGGCCAGCGGCGCCGGCAGCTCGACGGTGAAGCGGGTGCCGGCGCCGGGCGCGCTCACGCAGCTGATGCCGCCGCCCATCAGCTCGAGCAGATGCTTGCAGATGGCCAGCCCGAGACCGGTGCCGCCGTACCGGCCGCTGATCGTCTCGTCGGCCTGCGAAAACGGTTCGAACAGCCGCCGCTGCGCGGCCTCGTCCATGCCGATGCCCTCGTCGCCGACCACGTAGCGCAGGCGCCACACGCCGACCGCGCGGGGATCGACGTCGACCGAATAGTCGAGCGTGATCACGCCGGCGTCGGCGAACTTGATCGCGTTGCTGAACAGGTTGCCCAGGATCTGGCGCAGGCGCGCGGCGTCGCCGTACACCAGGCGCGGCCCCTCGCCGGTGCGCAGCGCGATCCGCAGGCCCTTGCGCGCGGCGGCGGCCTGGTGCAGCGCCGCCACCTGCGCCAGCTGCGCCGCCGGATCGA
>Ga0105244_10000613_pt1 | contig 31659 bp, 34 predicted proteins | sample KBSM44metaG_FD_80423 | JGI IMG/M metagenome (GOLD analysis project Ga0105244, IMG submission 80423) | Miscanthus rhizosphere microbial communities from Kellogg Biological Station, Michigan, USA - KBS M4-4 metaG | ecosystem: Host-associated > Plants > Roots > Rhizosphere > Soil | place...
ATACCCGGCGCGGATGGCAAGCCATTGGCGCGTGCGATGATTGCCTATTCTGCGGAGCGCGAACTGGAGCGTACCGTCACCTGGGATGCCCCCGAGCCGTGAAAGCGCTCGACGTTGCGTTGCATCAACAACAGGTGTCGGTAAGCGCATGCGGTTACGCTTTTTGCAGGCTGCTTGCTTAGAATGCACCTGTTACCGACGTGGGTCGGTCAGTCAATCCGTAAGGGCTACATGATGAAAATCCACAAATACCAGCCAGGCACCTTTATCGAGGTCGATGACATGGCCGGTGGCCGCCGGGTGGGGATGGTCTGCAAGGATGGCGTGACGTTCTGGGATTTACTCGATTCCGACCTCTGCACACCGCTGACGATTCACCCTTCCATGGCGCCGCAGGCGCTGGGCACTTTGACCCAGTTTGGCCAGGGCAACGGGTTGGTCAAGGCGACTCAGGCGCTGGTCGGCCATTTGCGTGCAGTGGGTGATCAGCGCCTCGACAGCGACCCGCTGTTTGTCATGCGCGCGTTGTGGTTCGTGTCGAAGCGGGCGAGCGGGGCGCAGGCCGTGCCTGACGCCGCGACACTGCTTTGGGCGTGCGAACAGGCTCAAGGCCAGGCGCAAGCAGCAGCACGCATCCACCAGATGGCCAAGCAGTATTGTTCAGCGTAGCGACTGCACCCAGCTGCTTGTTCGAGCCGAAACGTCCGAGCCCCGCCTTCAGTCGGGGCTCGGTGCATCTGGGGTTGCCTGGCTGTCCAGTTGCCGCTCATGAAGGGCTGCATAGCCGTCCACGGTAGCGCGCAGGGTATTCTGGGAGTGGCGGGAGACAGCGCCTGGGCTGTGCTGGCAAAGGCCCTCGAACACGCTCTGGGCGTCGAGCCGATGCACGCCAAAGGCTTCCTCCAGCGTCGCTCGCTCCACGGTTGGCCAGTCCACCTGTGTCGCCAGTTCGTGGCGCAGGCTCGCCGCCGCATGCTTGCCGAACACGTGCGCCACGCCAGCCTTTGCTTCCAGGCCAGGCAAGGCTTCAATGCGCTTGCGCATCTCGTCCTGGCGGTCGCGACGTTGCACGGCTGCGTTCTCCGAGGCCAGCTCCACCAGTATCTCGCCGACGTTGGTAAAGCCTTCGCTGGCAAAGACCTCGGCAACCTTGCGTGAGCGCGGTTCCTCTTTGGGTAGGAAGATGGCCAGGCCATTGTCATAAGGGTGTGGCAGATCGCCCCAGAAGTGCGTGGCCTTGAAGTCGCGCAGGGCATCGAGCGCGTCAGAGAAGTAGGCGTCCTTGGCAACGGCGTAGATGGCGTATTCGTCGTTCAGCTGAGCCACCGCATCGGCATCCAGGCCGTAGCGCTCAAGGCGGCCTTGCAAGGCAACGGGTTGCTGCAGGTGCCTGGCGATATGCTGGGCCGCGACGAAGTGGTGCGAACCGCCGCTGTTGACCAGGTACAAGCCATCATCCCAGTCGTGCCTGACCATGAAGTCGGAGCCGCCATGAACAATGCGCACCTCGGGCCAGCGCAGGTTTTGCGCAAGGCCCTCTTGGCTCAGGTCTTGGGTGAATGCCTGGCAGGCCTGCTCTGCCATCTGCTGCATGGAGTTGAAGCGATACAGTTCGGACTTCGACGCCGACAGGCCGGACACGTCGGTGATGTCGCAGGCGAAGTCTGCTGTCGTCTCGCGCCTGCTGAGCCGGGCCAGTGCGGGGATGTGCCGGTGCTCACCCTGATAGCGGCCGTTGGCCGAGCGCCAACCTCTGACTTCGCCGCTGCTTTCGCTACCGTGGCCGAAGCCGATGCGGTGCGACCATTCATGCCAGCGAACCACGCTCGATAACGCGATGACACTTGCAGTGTCATCGACCCGCCTGCGCAGGGCGGGTTGCTCGGCAATGACTCGGCGCAGCCGGGCCGGGATGCCCAGGTCGTCCTTGACCGTTTCCAGAAACTTTGCAGCCAGTGTTCTGAAGCTCATGGCATGACTCCATTCAGCGCATGTCGGTTAGCGTGGCGTTACTGGGTGGCCCGTTTGACGGCGTCCGCGGCGTCGCGCGCTGTGCGTTTGATGGTTTTCGCCACTGTGCGCACATCGTACGCGCAACTGATGTAGGTGCTGCCTGAATCTACATACAGCCACTGGTCATGGTTGCCGACCTCTTTCTTGTAGTCGCCGATTGGGTCCCTGGGGACGCCGGCCAGCTTGGCCACCGTCTGGATGCTTTCGCCGCTGAATGCGCCGGAGTAGGAGTTGAAATCACCTTCGCCATTGGAGCCTGGGTGCAGTGCAAGCCGGGTGACGGGGCGACCGAAAACGTCCAGCGGGTTCGGCACCGTGTATTCGCCATCGGACAAGTCCGAGGCCTGCACGATGGCTTTGCCCTTGGCTGTTTTAACCAGTGCTTCGAACTCTTCTGGCGAGACGTTGCGTTGGCAGGTCAAGACCTGAGCCAGGCGTGCGTTGGCCTCAGGCTGGTCGACTTGCTCGGCGTACGCCCCAGAGCAGGCGAGCGAAACCAACAGCGGTACGGCGAGTTGCAGTGCTTTCATGCGGCAGATCCTTCTGGATGACAAAGTGCTATCAATTTAGCCTGTTAGAAAAACGTTTTTTGCATGGCCGCAGTGTGCGCTACGCCTTGCGGCCGGTCAAGCGAACGCCTGTGCATCCTCAGGATTTCACCTTGACGGCAAATGGCCTCAAATTCATACTCGCCATCACGAGCAACATTTTTCTAACAGGCCATTTTGATAATTGACAGGACGTTGAACGCTGGCTGATCGGCATCGCCTCCGCATGCTGCGACGCTTGTCTTGAACATCACCGTTCAGCTGGCCCTTACAAGGAGTTTTCAGGCATGTCCTACCCATTACCGCCACTTGCTGTGGAGCCGGGCCTGAGGGTGGTGGGCGATCGCCGCGCGGCCTTGTGGCTTTTGCTGGTGCCATTGCTGGGGGCACTGCTGGCCTTCGTCATTGCGGTCGCTGCGACCATGATGGGTGAAATGGCTGAAGGCTCGCCACGCTTCTACGCCGCGGCACTGTCGTTCTCGGTGCTTTTGTTTAGCGTGATTCTGCTGCCGGCCTACCTGCTCAGCGTGGGCTGGTACGCCTGGTGGACGCACGGCGCTGACCACCGTCGGCTGCGCCTGGGCCTGTGGCTTGTCCCGCTGGTGGCGCTGCTGTTTGCGTGGTTCCCCGTCACCTTGGTACCAGGCCTGAAGCCACTTGGCCAGGACACTATCGACCCGCTGCGCATGTACTTGCTGGCAGGCGCACTGACGCTGCTATTGGGCTATGCCTGGTCGCTTATCGTTTTCGTGATCCTGCGGTTCTGGAGAGATGTATGAGCACCCTGATTGTCACCCCGCGCAAATTGCTACCGTTGGTATTGGCGGTCGTGTCTGCGGCGCTTGCCCCACACGCTTTTGCGGGGTTTGAATTGATTGAAAGCCCAGCCGCGCCGGTGTCTTATGTAACTACGGCGCCCCACGTGGACGACACTGCGCAGATGCAGCAGACGATCAACGCGCTGCGTGTGGAAATCCAGAGCCTGCGGGTTCGTCTGGCAGCTGCAGAGGCCGATGCCAACGGCAGCCGCCAGGAATTGCTGGCCATCAGGGCGGGGCAGGAGCAGGTCCAGGCCTCGATCAACCACATGACGCTCAACTTCGCCTTTGGCCACTCAAGGTTCCGCCCCAACGCCGCCGATGAAGACGTGTTGGTGCGCTCTGCTCGTGCCGCGCGGCAGGTGAAGATCTTTGGCTACACCGACAGTGTGGGCACCCTGGAAGCGAATCGCCGCGTTGCCCAGCTTAGAGCGGAAGCGGCGAAGATGTACCTGGTTCGGCGTGGCGTGGAGGCCTCGAAGATCAGTGCCCAAGGCCGGGTGGGGGACTATATTGCGTCCAACGACACAGCCAATGGCCGCGCCGCCAATCGCCGGGTCGAATTCGAGTTCTCGACCACGGCCAATGAAGCCAGGCCCTCCTATGAAGTCAGTGAGGGCCGCGCACCGGTATCAGGCCTGCAGGCGCATGTTATCCAGGAATAACCGTGCCTCGGCAGCTGCCGCGATCGTAGCGTCGGCGGGCGATTCCCAGGCCACCCCGTTGTAACGCAGGCTGTAGCTTTCGCGGCAGGGGTGAAAGCCGATATGGGCCCAGTCGATCCCTTCGCGAGCAGCCCACTCGCCGAGGATTTCAGACCGGGTTTCGCCGGCCGTACGACGTTTTTCGATTTGCCCGACCACGTCTGCAAACAGGCGCAGGTTCTCAAGGTCGATACTGACCGAGGCCGGGCCGATATTCAGTACTCCACCCGGGTTACCGGGGGCAGCTTGAAATGCGCAATGAAACTGATGGCTCATTGATACTTCCTTGAAGTTTGGGCTGCAAACATACACACACTGTTGACAGTAACTTTGACCTTGAAGCCGCTTCAAGTTCAGTCTAGTCGACCCGGTGCAGGGAAGTTGAACATGTATTCACTTGGTGAACTTGAAGCATTCGTGGCGCAGGCCATCAGTGGCAATGTGTTTGCGCAGTCAGGCGGCGGCTTTGTCAGCGTGATGGCCAAGAGCACCCCGGCCATTCAAAAAGACATCCCTGCGGCATTCGAGATGTACACGCTGCTGGAGCATTTTCTGAAGACGTTGCCCATTCGCCATGAGGCGCTGGGCTTCGGTGCACCCACCATCAACCTCGAGCCGGGTATCGTGGTGAGTCACGACGGCGGCAAAGTGATTGCCTTGTTGCCGATCCAGGCCAACCAGTTGGGCGACGTGGCATTCTGGCTGGCCGATGCGCTGCCCAGCCGAGAGGTCAAGGCCATGCCCGGAACGCTGGCACTGATGTTCACTGTCGAAACCCACGATGCGATAAATCACCTGCTGCCCGAATGGCTGGCCGCTTTCTATGTCCAAGGGGATGCACGGCATTGTGTGCCGATCCTGGCGCTGAAGTCGGTGCTGGAAGACGAACGTTTCGGGGGCGACTGGGTAGCGGTCGCCGTGCACCGGCTGACGGAGTTCGCCTTGCCCCAGGCAGCGGCGGAGCAGGCAGCCGGCGCCGAGATCAAGACCACACGTTAGGCGCTGTCAGCCCTGATCGCGGCACCCATCATCTAGAGTGTGAGGCGTGTGACGCGACGATGCGCCAATGGAAGGAGGTAACGAAATGGACCAAAACTGGGCAGCACGCAAGGGCAACATGAGCCTGGACGGCGGCTACAACGGCTCTGCGCAACAGGCCGAGGCCAACCTCCACGTTGGCCGCGACCAAGGGCGCCGGGAGGGCTTCGAGCAGGGGCGCTCCCACGGTTATTCACAAGGCTGGGATGCGGGCGCGGCCCACGCCAACCAGAAGCTGGAGCCGCTGCGTGGGCACGTGCGCCAGTACTTCGCAGAAGCGGTACAGCTCAGGGACCATGTGAAGCGTCAGAAGGCGGTAATCGACCTGATGTACGAGCAGTTGTCGCAAGTCGCCAAGGCCAACGAAGCCAACCGCAGCGCAGTGGCCGAGGAGGCCCGCCTGACCAGTGTGGTCGCCGCCCTCAACAGCGCCAATGAGTTGCAGGAACTCACCATCAAGGCGATGGAGAAGCAATTCGAGTCCACGTTAGCGCAATCTGAGCTGAAGACCGAACAGTACCAGCGCACCCTGGTCTTCACGCAGGCGGCACAAGGGCTGCTGGAGGAGCTTGCCGGCGAAGATACGCCTGAGGCCCGGCGTATCCGTGAGCGGTTCGTCGAGCGTTATCAGCAGCAGGTCGCGCTGGGCCTGCGTGAGGGGCACATCCAGCGCCCGCCGGAGCAGGATGAAACGTTCCAGAAACAGCTGCCTGAAACACACCAGTTCATCCTGAGCATGCAGGCGGCGGTTGCACCGCGCTCGCAACCGGACGACTCGGACCCAGCGCCCTAGGCGCTGAGCCGGGCAGCCTCGGCTGGCTATTGCGCCGGGGCTTCAGCGGGCGGCAGTGGGGCAGGTGGGGGCGCGTAAGGGGTCTCATGGCCAGGGTTGCCAGGCTCAGCGCCTTGGCCGCCGGAAGGTGGGGCGTCCGGCGGCACGCACACCAACCCCGTTCGCACCTGTGCAGGGTACTGCTGCACCTGATACCCATACGCCGGCGGTTGGCGCATTTCGGGGGCCTGGCAGGTGCCTTCGACGACCCCCTGCTGAGGCGTGGCGAAGTCACAACGTTCACCTTCATAGCGACCGGAACACGACCGGTAGGCGGATACGGGGGTGATCCGCGTCGGTACTGGCACGTAGATGGTGGTGTTGCGCGGTAACTCCTGCCACTGCTCTTCAGCCGGCTCAGGGGCGTTCTGAGCCTGGGCAGCACTCACCAGGGCCAATGCGCTCAACGCCAGGGCGATCGATAGGGTGTTTTTCACAGGCGCCTCCAGGCATTACATGCCAGGTTCGTAGTCCGAACCGCTGGTGCGTGCGGGTGCCGGGTCGCTGTGATCCAGACCGGCATCCACGTCTACGCCACGTTCTTTCATCTCACTGATCATGTATTCGTAACCGACTGTGAAATGGGCCATGTCGTAGCCAGGGTCAGCCTGTTTGATCTTCGACGTCAGCGAGACGATTTCCAGTTTCACCGGGTCAGGTGTTTCGTCGGTATCCCAGTTACCCGAGTTGTTCTCCAGGTTGTTCAAGTGGAAGGCCTGGCTGAACGCCTTGCCATCCACGGTGATTTCCTGGGCCAGTTTCTGATAGAGGTTCTTGCCACCCAGGCCCTCGTCCAGGCTGGCATCGACCACCCGCAGGAAATCCAGATGGGCCTCTGGCGTGGCGGTGAGTTCTTTCCAGTTGCTGTATTCTTTCATTCCGTTCTCCTTGCTTGGATGTTTATGCCTGCGCCTTCATGGCTCCATTCGGCATTGGCCTGGTGCTGAGCCTGCCGCCGGGGTGGCGGCCCCCATCACGGGGTGTAATCGTTGCCTGACGATGGGCCCGAAGGCTTGCCACGGACCATGTCGACGATCCCTTGGAGCATTTCCTTGAGCCGCTCGGCGATGCGCTGCATGACGTCTTTGAGGCGCTCCAGGTGCGATTGCGCTTCGCCGTCGAAGGCCGGTGTATTGCCGGCGTTGGCATGCATGCTCTGGCTGGACGTTTCGAGCCGGTTCTTGAGCTTGTCGTAATGCGGGCTGCCGTCGGTTTCCGGGTTCAGCAGCTCTTCCTGGGCGCGCCCGTATTGCCGCGCCCAGCCGGTGAGGGCCTTGTCCATGGCTTTTTTGTTGCTCTGGGCCTCGGGCGACTGGCCTACAGCCTCGACGAATGTTTCGTGCAGGTCGGTGAATTCGCCATCGGGCTTCATCTTCTCGATCACTTCGGGCACGGTCAGGCCGGTTTGCTCGGCGCGCGCTTCGATCTGCTGGCGAACCTGGGGCATGTTGTCCGCATTCCAGAAGGCAACATGTGCCTTCTCGTAGTTGCTGGCGGCTTTCTCGACCTGATCGACCCGGTATTCGGAAAGGCGAGGCAAAACCGGCACCCGGCCAGCCGTTTCTTCCGAGAACGCAGGCTCTGCGGCTTCCTGCGCCTTTGAGCCGCCGCGCCAGGCATTGGCCAGCGCGTCCGCACCCTTGCCAAGGCCCTGCATGGCAGCACCCGTCAACGACGCGACGCCACCCACCAGCTCGGCAGTGCCACGCAACAAGGTTTCGGCACCATTGGCCTCGCGCTCCGAGCGTTTGCCAGAGGCAGCGTCATTCTCATGCAAGGAGGCGTTGATCCGCCGCACTTCCTCGGGGTCGAGCGAGTCCATTTTCTTCTTCACATCGCCCGCCACCTGCATCAGCGCATCGAGTGCCACGGGGTCGATCTCGGTGCGGGCAGTTGGCGCCTGGCTGGCGGGGGTATCCCTGCCGGCAGCCGCCCCCTGCGGCGTTGCGTTGGCGTCAGCGGCCTGCAACGATGCCGCATCGATCGAGCGTGCGCTCCAGGTGGCTTGCGCCGAATGCTCGGCGTTGCCTTGGTAATCCAGCTGCACAGCCTGGCCGCGCTGCACTGCAGCGCCGCGTATGGCTTGCTCAAGCTCGGCGCCCCACAGGGTTTGCTCGCCAGCGGGGGATTTCAAGGTGACGTAGTAGCTTTTCGGTTGTGCAGGGTCGTTGTGAGCGGGCGCCGCGCCATGATGGACCAAGATGCCTGCGTAACTGCGCCCTGGCTCGGCGTGCGGCCCGGCAGCAGAGTGAGCGACGGCCGGTTCAGGCTTCTCGAGTTCTTTGGGTTCCATCTTTGATTACCTTTTCGTGGGCGCCGCGTTATTCAATGGATCTGGACACAGCTCCTTTCTGGGCGCGCTGATGCGCCCAATCGGTCTGTGCCCGTTGACCTGCCAATTTCTGCGACGCGTAAACGGCAAGCAATGCTTCAACTTTTTCTTTCTTGCGATAAATCGCTTCCGACAGGTAATTGCTGACACCTGTCGCCCGGTTGTAGTCGACCCACAGGGCGCGGCTGGAAACGTGCGTGATGCTGTTGTTCCACTCAGCGTCGCTGAACCGCCGGGTCGCTTCAGTCATCATCATTTCCGAAACCGACATGGTGTCGTAGCCACCGATGGGGGCTGTCGGCAAGGCACCATAGCCATCGGCGTCAGACAAGTACATCTCAGGTGTTTTGCCATCTGCTTCGGCGAGTGCGGCATCGGCGTTGGCAGCGGCCACCTGCACGGGTTCGGCCGTGGAGTCGGGGGCGACGCCGCCTGAGGGCACATTGCCGAACAGGATCTGGTGTTGCGCCTTGGTATCCTTGCCCAGGATCGGGTAGTGCTCCGGGTGGCCATCCTGAATGGAATAAGTTTGGCAGAAATAGGGTGCCGGGTCAGTCTTGTAGCCAATGTCGTCCTGGCGATTGAACACGGGCGGTAACTGGGCCGGGTTAAAGGGCCCACGGTGAGCATTTTCGGCAAACGCCTTGGCCCTGGCCGCATCCTTTTGCGCGGTGCCATAGGTGAAGTGCAAATGCTTGGTCATGCTGCTGCTGGGCGTATTGCCCGACAGGCCAAGTTGCTGCCCGGGTTTTACCGTAGCGTAGCGCTTCACGCCATTAGCAAAACCGCTAAGGTGGTAATACGCGACGATATCGCCGTTGCCCCGTTTGATCAGCACTGTGTTGCCCGCCGACCCTCGGCTTCCGGCAAATGCGATGACACCTTCAGTGGTCGCGTACACCGGTTGCGACGCGCCACTGGTCGAGAAGTCGAGGCCATCGTGCATGTGCGCTTTCTTGTTGGCCGAGCCGAAGTTGCCCGAACCGCCGCCGCGGAACTTGCCGAAACGCCCGGAAACAACTTCCTTGTCGGTCGGCGATACCATGCAAGTGTCGGCAATGGCGCTGTGGGCGTAAACCGCCAGCCCCAAGGCAGCCACGCCTCGCAAGATCGTTCTGTTCATACCTTGCGCTCCGTCACTTCACACTCTGCTTCACGTTTTGCTTGGCGGCATCCGAGGCGGCTTGGCTGGTGCGGGCTTGTGCGCCCCCTGCAGTAACTTCCAGCGACACCAGCGAAGCCAGTTGGGCTTCCATGCTTTCGTATTGGCGGTACTGCTTCTCTTGGATGGCCAGGTCCAGCGCCTTGATCTTCAGCAGCTCGACCAGCGCGCCGCGCTCGTTCTGCGCCGCCATCACCCGGGCCCAGCTGTCGTATTCGGCGGTGTTGCCCGAATAGCGTTTGACCTCGTTACGGAAGTGCACCGCCAGCGGCAGGTCGGAGCCTGTCTCCTTGCCCTCTACACCCGAGTAGTCGAGCTGGATGGCCTTGAGGCTGGAGAGTGCAGGCGAGACCAGCGCGTCTTTACGGGCCTTGGACAGGGCATAGTCTTCGGCGGCAGACGATTTGCCGGCCGATGCCGGTACCGGGCCGTCAGGCAGGCCAGCGATGTTGTTGACGAACCCGACCTTGGCCTCGTACAGCGTTTCGCCTTCCATGGCGGGTTCGAACAAGGTAGCCACGGTCAGGTCGGCGCCCGGCATCGACCCGGTCGATTGGCACATGCCCGAATCGGCCTGGTCTTGCGTGCAGAACTTCTGCCGTGCCTTCACCAGTGCTGACTGGGCGCTGATCGGCTCGGCATAGGTGCCCGGTGCGGCGACGATCTCGGCTTTGACCCGTTGGCGAACCTCGGTGGTCATGTCGGCATCGCGGTTGCTCATCAGCGTTCGGGTCGAGTAGACCTTGCACGGCGAGAAGCCTTGGCCGAACTCACCGCCATAGTCGAAGCGGGCCTGCTTGACCCGCTGGGTCTGCGCCAGCACGTTCAGCGCGGTCGCCGTTTGTTGCGCCGCATTGCGCCCTGCCTCGGCAACGGTGTTGGCCGACAGGGCTTTCTGCTTGGTCATTACCGCGATGGCGGAGGTCAGGCGCTGGCTTTGGGTCTCGAGCAACGCCGAAAGGGAGGCGTCGACTGTGGACACCGCCCCGTTGAGCGTCTGGGTAGCCGCCGTGAACGCCGGCGCCACGACGGTTTCCTGATACTGCGGTGGGCAGTAGGCCCAGGCCAGCGTAGAGGTGAGGGCCAGCGATACGCCGAACGACACCTTCCATTTACGCGACTCGCGCGCTTCGTCGAAGTCCTTTTTCATACGCATCTCATTGCACCGCCTGCTTGGCGGTTTCAGACAGCACCTTCTGATAACGCGACTCCAGCGGCGCGTCGAGGCGGTCGGACGAGGCGACCACCAGTGTCGCCAGGTTGGCGATCAGCCGTTGGTTCTGCTCGTACTGCTGCTGATGGATCCATACCTCGAGGCCGCCCATCTTGGCGGCCTCCACCAATAGCCCGCGCTGGGTCTGGCGCGCCAGGTTGCCCGACCACTGCTCGGCTTCCTTGCCGCCGAAGTACTGGTTCACACGCAGCTTGAGCACTTCGTTGGGCGACTTGCCGCCGAACTGGGTGCTGCGGGTGTTGGCTGCGTTGATGGTCGACAAGCTGTAGGCCGGCACCGACAACATCGAGTCCTTGCGGTTTTTCTGGACCATGTAGGTTTCACCGGCAGGCGTCGCACCGGCCTCTTTGGCAAGCTTCTCGTCCGGCGGGCCAATCACATGCTGAATGTAGGCAGTACGCGCTTCGGTCGTCAGCGAGTTCTCTTCCGCAGGCTCGAACAGCAGGGCGGCATTGGTATCGCCGCCGGGCAAGGCGCTGAGCGTGCACAGCCCGGCATCCGCCTCTGCGGCGGTACAGAACTTGTCGCGGTGCTCTTTCAGGCGCGCTTGCATCGCCTGGGAGGTTGACGTCACCAGGCGACCCGGGGAGGCGTCGAGTACACCGACTGCCGCCTTGGCCTTGGCGGCCAGGGTGGTGAAGGCCAGGTCCATCGATTTGTTCTTGGCCACCGTACCGCAAGGGTCGAAGCCTTGGCCGGTCGCCGCGTTGAAGTCGAGGTAGGCTTTGGCGACCGCAGTGTTCTGCTGCTGCGCACGAATGGCGTTCACCAGCTGTTCAGACGTTTGCCGGTTGTTGTCCGCCACCACGTTTGCAGACAGCGCTTCCTGCTTGGTGGCAATGGCCACCGCCGAAATGATCTGCTCGAACTTGGTCGTCATCTGCGCACCGAAGCTGGTGCCAAAGGCGGCAATATTGGCGCCCACTGTCGCTGTGTGCGTCGATATCTGTGCTGCGGTCCATGCCTCTGCGGGGCCGAAACCGTACAGCGCACCGTAGGAAACACTGGAGAGCATTGTCGACCCCGCGACAATGCCCGCTAACTTGAGCCGAAAATTCATATCACTGCCCTGTGAGCATTGGCACGCGACGGTCCGTCACTTGCCCTACGAGAGAGTTGGCAGCCATCGCGCTCATCGCCGAGGTGGCGAGCTGCTGCGACTGGGCGGCGTTGCAGGCGGCTGAGGTGCAGTCGATGTGCGCCTCGGCGCGCTGATCGGTGATCATCGCGGTGTAGGCATACGCTGCCGCCTCGCCTTCGGGGGCGAGGGTGTTCTCGCTGAACGGCCCGGCGTAATCCACATCCCAGCCCTGCATGCCGTTGGCGTTGAGCGTGCACATGCCCTGCCTGGCCTCGGACACGGTGCAGTAGGTATCGCGGTGCATGGCCAGGGCCGACTGATCGGCCGTAACCCTGGAGCCCACACGCTGGGAGGCGTAAGTGGCCATCAGCCTTGCCGTGTCCTTGTCACGCTGGGACACGGCCTCCACGAACAGCTTGCCCTGCTCCTGGGCCGTGCATTTGATGGTCACCGGCTGCCCAACGGCAGAATCGAACGATGTCACGGCCTTCATCACCCGGTCGGACATGTCGATGGTGCCTACCGCGTTGGCCAGCTGCTTTTTCGAGTCGCTGTCCACCTGCGAGACGACGTTGGCCGACAGCGCGGTCTGCTTGACCGTCACCGACCAGGCACTCATTTCGCTCTGCATCGTGTTGAAGAACGTCAGCACCGATGCCCAGGTCAGCGCCTGGGCCGGCAGCGCCGTGGCCCCGACCGCAAGACCCACCGCCAGAACTGCTGCGATCTTTTTCATCGACAGCCCCTTTTAGTTGAACAGGCCCGCAGCGGAGCTGGACGACCCGCTGTTCGAGTTTGGCGAGGCACTTGGCGTGCTGGCGGGTGCCGGTGCTGCGCTGGCAGGCGCCGCTACGCTATTGGTGCTTGCTGGGGCCGTGGTACCCGTGCCGGCACCGGTGCCACCGCCGAAGTCGGTCTGCACGTAGTTGAACGGGTTCACATCCACGGTGTAGGTGGCTTCGTAGCCTGCCGCAGCGTTGTGGTAGCCGCTGCCCAGCTCTGGGTCGAGCGTGCTCATGCCCTGGCTGACCAGGCCGTTGGTGAGGCCGTTGAGGTCGCCCAGCGAGGTGCCGCTGCTGACCTTGCCAATCGCCTGGTTGATCGGCGTGGTAACCATCGAGGCGACCTGCTGTACCGCCGAACACACCTTTTTCTGCGCGTATTGCAGAACCGCCGCCTGGGCGGAGGCGAGGATGCTGCCCAGGCTCGGGATGGAGCCCGAGAGGTCGAATAGGCTGCTCAGGCCACCGAAGCAATCCGCCGTGGCGCTGAACAGCGACTCGACATTGGGTGTGGCCGACGCCAGCTCGGTATGGATCTTCAGCGCATCGCCGATGGAGGCGCCAATGGTGCCTTCCTTGGTGCCCTCGGCGCAGTCCTCGGCATCGGCCTTGATGGCATCGGCGACGACCGAATCCTGCTGCGAGATCAGGCTGCTCGACGTCGCGCCCAGGCTGCTGGTTGCCCCGAAAGCCGGCCCGGCCAGCACCAGCCAGGCGCCCAGCACCCCGCCCAGTACCGCGCGCTTGCCCACAGATTTGCCTATCGCCTGTGCGACAGGGTTCAAGCGTCCCTTATACATCTGCGTAACTCCCCATGATCTGTGATATCTCGCGCAGCCGCTCCCCGCAGAAAATCTCGCTGAGCAGGTGCGTCTTGCTGAAGGCATCCAGCCGACGCCGAAACGCCGCCAGGTCCATCGACTGCGCTGAGTCGCTGCCTAACAGCGCGGCCAGCGCCCCGGTGAAAGCTTCATTGCGTTGCGCGACATACCGCACCAGGTACATGCAGCGCGACGAAGTGAGGTGTGCCAGCAGCTCGGCGAATGGCTGCGGAAGCCGATGCAGCACGCGCGCATAGGCCTCCACGAAGGTTTGGATTTCTTGCATCAGCAGCTGGATTTCGAACTGTTGCCCGGGAGCGTCTTCGTCAAAGTCCACGGCCCAGCGGTCCACGCGGTCCATGGCCATCAGAAAATTCAGCAGCTGGACATTGCGCGACGACGCGGCGAAGTGGCCCAAAACGCCGTGTGCCGTGAGATCAAGCTGGTCGATGGGCGGCACGGCCGCATCTGAGGTTCTGTCTTCGTCCATTCCCTGCACTCGCTTAAAGCATACTGAAATACGCTAAAATGCATCCTGTTTCTAATTCTCTATCAAAAAGACTGGCGTATCAACTTTTTGACATGGTGGTAATGTGTTTGATCGTAAGGCAAATGGCCATATCTGACCCGTCTGCGGGAGTGGCGCTATGAAAAAATCGGCTATCAAACAAGTGGTTGCATTTTCGCTGGGAGGGTTTGGGGGGCTTCCCTGTGGCTAGCCAATCCCCTATAGTGGCCCGCGCCGCCAGGCCTACTTGTACGCGAGTAAAAAATGGCATCTGTACTCCACATACTTTGATCAAGCCTCTCGCTCGTCGATACGGCTTAAACGCGTACCCCACTGCATCGACGGGCCTTGAGGATTGACTCATGACGCTCAAAGATCTTGTTTTCGCCGTTCGCCAGGGAATCAACTCCCGCCTCGGTTCCAAACTCTCCGTTGGCCATACCTACGAAATGCTCGCAGCCCTGATGGGCTATGGCTCGTTCGCCAGCTTGAGCAGCCAGGCATTCATCATCAGCTGCGGCAACGGAGCCATTGATGTAGGCGATGCACAGGTTGCCTTCGGCTGCCAATACTCCCTCGAGCGAGCCGCTCAGAGGCACCGGGCAATCAGGGCTCAGGGTGACGCTCACGCCACAGCTGCAAAGCTCAAGGAAATTGCTGAAAGCTTGGAGCTGGTTGCCATTCCCCATGCTGCCCTCATCAGCCTTTTCGAAGGTGGCCTCGACGACTGCCAGGCTGACGTGCTCATTACGTTTATGGAGTGCATACAGCCAGACGACGCACCAACGATGGCAATAGCCCTCGGCATGCTTGAGCAGGAGTGTGCTCGCAAGCCTGCACTGCACTACCCGATCTCGCAGATCTACCAGGCGATGGTGGATGAAGAAGCAGATAAGTCGGATTACTGGTTGAAACAGCGGCGTGCCGGACGGGTGCTTTCCGAGGTAGAGGAAATCTTTGCGAACGAAGCGGCGGGTTACAAGCATGTTCGTGACCGCTATCAGTACCACTACGATTGTGCGGTCGCCGGCCATAACCCATACGCACTGATCGACGCGGCCGCCGACGCATTAGGCAAACGTGATTTGAATGCGGCCCGTGCCCATCTCCAGTTATTGAAAGACTCGGACTCGCCGTATGTTGTTTGTGAGACTGCCTCGGTCGTGGTCAGGTCAAAACTGAAAGATGACTGCGCCTACTGGGCGGCAAAGGCCGCTCCGTTGGGGCACATCAAGTCCATGCGTTGGTTGGTCGAGCAAGCTGAAGGCACACCAACGGTGGATACCTGGACCTGGATCTATCTCAGCAAAATGCTCGGCGAAGATGTGACCGCCTCAAACGTCCGCGCTTACCATGACGGCGGGCTCTATGACGGCCAGGAGTATGACGACGATTGCGGTGGCCCCATGTGCTTTGACGGTGACCTCGGGCTGAACGTGCGAGCACTTGATGCTGCCGGTGACAAAGCAGCCCGACACGAAGCCCGCCGGTTGAAAGCTGAACTGAAGGGCCCTGGTCGTATCGGCTGAATCGACACGCCCGCAAGCCCCTCTCACGCTTAAAGACTCTGCATCGTTCGGCATTTGGGGAATGCCGAACAACCCCAAAACTGCTGCCCTGCCTTCGCCCCTGATTTGGCGGTCCGAACCAGCAGCGCATTGCCACATTTAGGGCATTGCCGCTCGGCTGTCGGGTCGCTGCGGCGTTTCAGGTTTTGCACATGCTCGCGGTGGGTAGCGCGGGTAGGGGCACGGCGGCCGGTTTGCAGGGTTTGCAGCATGGCGTTCACATCGGCCTCGGTGAAAACCGGCTGATTAAACGATTTGATGTAGCGAATGAACTTGCTGCCTTGGGTAACGTTTGCAGGCATCTGCGTTTTGAACGTGCTGTCACCGACGAAGGTGATCACCGAGTGCAGGTGCTCGGCATTCACGCCCAAGGTCGTTTCCAGTGCTTTGAGGTGCTTGTAGTTCTGCCGCAGCGGGTTCTGGAATTTGAACGTGCGCTTGTAGAGCTTCTGCGTCCACTGGGGCTGCTTTTCGCTGCCGAAGATCCAGCCGTTCATATTCTTCGTTTCCAGCACGAAAATACCGTACACCGAGACGAAAACGTGGTCGATCTGGGTGGTGCCGTCCGGGGTGTCCAGGGTGATGTTGTGCAGGCGGCGATAGGTTTGCTCGTTCAGGTACAGGTAGGCGAAGTAGCGTACAAGCAGCTCGCCGAGGTAGCCCTTTACACCTGGAGACTTGAGTGCGAAAAGCAAGATGACGAGGGGGATGAACCAGCTCAGGGGGATCCAGTGCTGGGCGATGATGGGTGTGAAGTCCATTTCTTGACCTTTCAAAAATATGGGTAACAGCGGCTATTCCAAGCCGCTGTACGAACAGCCGTTGACCTAAAGGCTGGCTTTTACTTGAGCGATTGCTTCCCCGAGACGTTCGGTGAACCCCGACTCACCTTGATGGCTCATTACCAGGCGATCGACTGCGCGTGTCATCGCCACGTATAGCAAGCGCATCTCGTCAGCTTCATCTTCGCCCTTGGCTGGCATTTCGTGCAGGCGCGGGATCATCACAAAACCAAACTCCAGCCCTTTGCTGGAGTGCATGCTGACGATTTTTACCGAATGGTGGGCGTAAAGCTTTGTGCGCTGAGAGCTCACGCGTGCGGTGGTGTAGGGGATACCTGCCGCCTTTAGCGCCTCTTCAACCCAGAAGGCCTGCTCGGTATGCCGGTAAATGACCGCCATGTCGTCCCAGGCTCTGCCGTTTTCATGTTCTGCCCTCAGCCTAGTTACCAGGCATTGCGCCTCTTGTGCAGGCCCAGCAAGGCATAGAAGCTGTGGCATCTCACCCCGGCGACCTGCACTTTGGGGTGCAAGCACAGGTACATGGTCGTCTTCGGCGTCGCGTGCGCTTAGCAACTCCTTGGAGAATGCATGGGCAACCGACAGCACTTCCAGCGTGTTGCGATAATTGATACGCAGCACCGTGGTACGGCCAGAAGCCTTGATGCCCACGCTGGCAAAACTGAACGCCAATTTTGTGCTCGGCGCCTTGCCGCGATAGATCGCTTGGGCGTCGTCATACAGCACCAATAGGTCCTCGCGCTCACGATCCACCTGATGGACGACTAAGCGGAACCACTCGGGTTTGAAGTCATGCCCTTCATCAATCAGGATGGCACCGTACTGTTCGGGCGCGAGGGCGCCGCTTTCCATTTGCCGAAGCACCTCTTCTTCCAGTGCTTGAATAAACTTCGCCCCTTTCATTTCGGGGATGGCGAGTTTTGCTTGGGTCAGCAAACTGTGGCACCAGGCGTGAAAGCCTACGACGGTTACCTTGTGCTCCTGGCGGTGCTGTTGCAGCACCTGGTTCAAACGCGCGGCAAGTGTTTTGTTGAAGCACAAGACCAGCACCGGTTTAGTGGCTGCGCGAGCCAGGTACAAGCAGCGATAGACCAGGATCATGGTTTTACCGCTACCTGCCACACCGTGAATCACCCGATGGCCATCGCCCATTGAGCGCGCCAACTGCTCTTGCTGAAGGTCCATCACTTTCAGCAGGCAGGGAAGGGGCGCGTCTTGTTCACTGAACAACCCGAACTGGGCGGGGGCAGGGCTCAAGCGGATTTCGGGGAAAAGGTGATAGCGCACTCGGTCGATCTGTTCTGGTACAAGATGCACGGGAAACTGATGGACCAGCATCTTGCAAACTTGCTGTTCGAATACGCTGGTGTCGGCGGTTTCGTACATCTCGTCCTTGCAGATGACCCGCGTGCCCTCCATCGCGGCACCAAGCTGTCTTGCCTCGAACTCTTTGCGAGTGATTTCGGTGAGCACCACCCCCCAGCTGTACGGCATGATCAGCTTGCCGGGCCGGTAAGCCTCAGCACCTTGGGTCAGCGCGCTGTCTTTCTCCAATGCCTGAACCGTTTCAAAGGCATTCTTGCGGGCCTGCGCCAGGGGATTGATAACGGTTTTTTCCTGACCATTATCATATTTCTTCACATCGCTGGCCGTTATCGAGATCAGCGAAGTCATTTTCCAGTCTTTGACTTCGAGCACCAATAGCCCGATTTTCGGGTGCAACAGGACAAAGTCAGGTTGCAGACCTTTTGGGCCTACTGGCACGTTGAACCAGCATAGCCAGTCGTTTGAGAGCTTTTTCTCGAGTCGCTCCGCCAGGCGTTTTTCGCCGGGAGCGTCGAAGCGACAGGCACTGAGTGCCGGGAAGAGTTGGGCCATATCCTTATCGTCCATATCCAAAAACGCCGTGCACAGTAGGATTTAATGCTGCGAGGTGCAAATCCAAAAGGAGGAGGGGGCAGCGGCGCTGCAGGATTCACTGACCGCGATGGTGGGCCATGAGGGGAGGGCTGGGGGGTAAGCGTTAAGCCAAGCCGGCTTGATTGAGTTCACTAAATAACAGCTGATAGGTGGGCCGGGGGAAGTTGGATTGGTTCTGTATATCATTGATTTTTTTAACTAAAATAAATTCAAATTTGGTCTTGGAGTGCCAGCTGGAATACCGTCCGGCATTAGAAATGCCGAGTTGAGGATTTTTTGAATCCAAGAAAAGCTATATCGTACCGACGGGTTGGCGCTATCACATGATGATAACAGTGCTTCGATCCTCAGATGGCGATGACAGAAAAGGCCTCTCAAAAGGGCAAGAACGTATTAATATCGTATACAAGAACGCCGGTTTGTAGATGTGTTTGCTCGCACGAACATCATCCATCAAACCGGCGTTCTTGTTTCTGTTTTTCCCTGAACTCCATAAAGAACCAAATAAAAGCCTGCATCCCTGACGTAAAGAGGTGATGGATTTGGCCTTGGGGGTCCTGGCTTTACGTGCTAGTTCCATGATTTGTTCCATAGATTGAAGTTGGTACTCAATCTAGACGCCATTTTTAAAAATGATCTATTTTTGGTGTATTACATTATCATGCTTTGGATTTTTATGTGGCAATAAAAATCCCGCCATTTGGCGGGATGCGGTTCACTTAGAATCGCCAGAGCCACTTTGCGGTCCGAAGTGAACAGTGTTACGCAATTTGGCGGGGATTTTATGCGGAGAAAATATTAGCGCATGAATACTTGGCGCGCTTCAAGTTGTTGTCTCCATTCTCTAACAAGAACAGGAAGTCTATAAAGAACTTCTCGGCCAAAAATTACCTCATCAATATACCCCATGTGCAGCATGTCAATGATTCTACACAGGTAAGATCGGCCGCATTCCCACCACGTGAAGTAGTCATCGACTACTAACATGTGATGCACTCGCTGATGCCCTGCTTGTTCTAATTCGGTGAGTTCCATGCCATCTAATAGAGATTCATACACACCGTCAGCAACACGGCTGCCGAAAGTGGTTGTGTAATAATATTCTTTGATTTCCCATATGGCGATGGGATTAATTACAGCTGGAAATGCACCGTCTACCCTACGTGAAAGTGTTCTCAAAGGCATGCGGTTATGGGTAACCGTGGTCAAACTTCTTGGGTCGTAGTCGCAGCTGTGCGCCCCGATATTTGCTTCAACCAACATATTAACCATGCCAGTAAGGAAGGCATAATTTTTCTTTTCGGCCTTCTGTTTGTTAAGAGGCAATGGGCAATTGGGTTGAAGTTGATCGTAAAGTTGATTGAAGGCTTCTTCCGCTTGCTCTTTGTTCATCAAATTCCCACGAACAAAGTTGTTCAATATCTCAGAGCGGTAAGTGAAATAGTCGATCAATACATTGCCAAATTGTGTAAGGTTCCCGTAAGGGTCTTCAATATGGGCTAATGATAAATCCAGCTTATTGAAAGCATGGTGTAGTTGCTGTCGGTTTGGTATGAGAATGGTTTTGCTGGCTCTGTCTGTGTAACCGACCTCCTGACTAATAGTGCGAACATTGGCCCAAAACTCTCTAGTCTGGCTCAAAAAACGGATATCAGCTTTCAAGATATTTCCTTATAAAATCCATTAATGGTACTCCAATGGCATCGCAAATTTTTTCTAGCTCATATAAATCTAATCGCTGTTCACCGCTCTCGTATTTACTAACGAACGATTGTGTTTCATTGATTCGCTCAGCAAGTTGCGCTTGAGTAATTCCATTCTCAAGACGATATTGGCGAAGAAGTAAGTGATATCTATGAATTTTGGCCATTTACGGAATATAAAATATCTGGTAGGATATTCAAAATCAGAATATTGATCATCGCAGAGGGTGCCAAAGTGGGGCAAGTACAGCGAGATTTTTTTGAGGCAGAGGAACTGAAACCCCTGCCTCTAAAGTCCAAAGCGTTCAAAAGCCAACTACTGAAGTGGGTAGGTAATAAGCAAAAACAAGCTGAAGATATTATTAGTTATTTTCCTGAGCGTTATGGCACATATTTCGAACCGTTTTTGGGGAGTGGGGGTGTCCTCGGAACCTTAAATCCAACCAAGGCTATAGCAAGTGACGTGTTTCCCCCGCTTGTAGAAATTTGGACGGCGTTACATAGTGACAAAGAGTCGCTTAAAAAATGGTATCAGGACCGACATGAGTTAATAGCTGTATTAGGGAAAAAAGAAGCATATAAGAAGGTTCTGGACTCTTATAATTCCACTCCTAACGGTGCTGATCTCGTCTTTATACTTCGCTCCTGCTACGGTGGGGTAGTGAGATTCCGAAAAAAAGATGGTTTTATGTCCACCCCTTGCGGGGCACACAACCCTATGCCGCCTGAAAAATTTTCTCAAAGGGTTGATTTGTGGAGCGAGAGAACAAAAGGTGTTGAGTTCTTCTTATGCGATTTTGAAGAGTCGATGGATAAAGCCAAGCGAGGTGATTTGGTTTATTGCGACCCACCCTACGTTGATAGTCAAGCAATTTTATATGGTGCTCAGTCCTTCTCTCTCAGTCGCTTGCTCAAAAAAATAGATGAATGTAAGCGTCGTGGCGTTTATGTTGCGTTGAGTATTGATGGAACGAAGTTTTCCGGAAAGAAGCTATGTGATGTGGATGTGCCTGAAGGATTGTTTGAGCAAGAAGTGTTTATAAATGTTGGTCGTTCAATGCTGAAACGATTTCAAATGGATGGAAAGAGTTTAGAAGGGCATTTGGTTACAGATCGGTTGCTACTGACGTACTAAGAAAGTGACTTGGGCTGATTGTTTATGAGGCTTTTGTAAATAGGTTGTCATGCGGGCATATTAGCCCGCATAAAGTGAGGTTTTTATTGGGGCGGATATGATGATGCCAAAATGTTTTCTAATGAATGATAATCCGTAAAATATTTATTACTGTTGGTGTGTAATTTTTAAGTATGAGTTAATTATGCATAATGTGAATCTTAGAAATTCAGTTACTATGGCTGTTAATAGTTATTTAGAGATTCTTGATGGTGAGATTCCAAGCGGTGGAATCTACAAGGTTGTTACTGGTGAGGTTGAGCGTGAATTGTTTAGCTTTGTATTTCGGCATTGCGGAGAGAATCAGAGCCTAGCAACGAAAGTACTAGGTATTAGCAGGGCTACATTTCGAAAGAAAATTACGGAATTTGGTCTGATCTGAATGAATTCACCACCACGTCCCGGGCGCACATGGGTAATGTTATTAGATCGCCAACATATCCATGCGCGGTTGCGGAAAAATGACGAAATTACCATCGGCGGCACCTGTCTACAGAAATAGCGGGAATATGGATGCGCCGTTGTTTGGCTAGGGACAAGCCAAGTACGTGATATTGGAGCTTTGAAGAATGCTAATAACTAGCAAATTAGCGACAATTAATGCATCATTGACACAACTCGATACTAAATCGGTCTAGCGAGGGTGGGGTTGGTTTGGATGAAAGCGCGATGATGTTTTAATACGCGCCCCATGTGTCTGAATACCCACTGTTTTTTTAGTCGACGGGCGAGGAGGCGTACTGTCAGCAAGTAGTAATAGCACGTCGACTCACTGCGCGAGTCAAGGTAATGCTCGAGAAACCAAACCAAATGCTTTCTCTGCCAAGTCCAAGGTGCTTCTCGCTGCCAACGCTGTGCGATTTCTGCCTGGATGATCTTCGCCTGGCGTACATGGCGTTGCCGGGTTACGTGCGAGCCGGTCAGAACGCCAGCTAAGAACAGCTCTATGTCGAATGGCTGAATCGCCCCTGGTTTGCTAGACACTCTCCAAGCTCAGAAAATAGCGTTTCTCATACTCTACTGGCTACATCTGCATAGCACTGCTGTGTCGGCGTTTAGGGTTATAGAACATCTCAATGTAATCGAAAATATCACTTCGAGCTTCGTCACGCGTTGCGTAGATCTTTCGCCGGATTCGCTCCCGCTTCAAAAGCTGGAAAAAGCTCTCGGCCTCGGCGTTGTCATGGCAGTTTCCTCGGCGACTCATGCTGCTAATCACGTTGTTGGCCTTCAAGAAACTTTGCCAATCCGAGCTACTGAACTGGCTACCTTGGTCTGAGTGGATCATCACTTGCTGCTGTGGCTTGCGTCGCCACACGGCCATCAGCATGGCGTCGATGGCTAGGTCGCTGCACATCCTGGGCTTCATTGACCAACCGATGACTTGGCGAGAGAACAGATCCAGTACAACCGCCAGGTACAGCCAACCTTCATAGGTACGGATGTAGGTGATATCGGTCACCCAGACCTTATTCGGCTCACTGACCTTGAACTGCCGCGCGAGGTGGTTGGGCGAGGCCACTGTTGGCTTTCCACCGTAAAACCCTGGCCGCCGCCGATAGCCAGTTTGCGAACGCAGTCCCTCTGCTTGCATCAAACGACCGACTCGATTCCGCCCACATGTCTCTCCTAGCTCTCGCAGGTCATCGTGAATTTTGCGATAGCCATACACGCCTCCGCTTTCTAACCAGGCATGCTTGATCAAGCCAAGCAGGCGTTGATCTTCTTTGCCTCGGGCAGATTGAGGCTCGGCCAGCCAAGCGTAGTAGCCGCTGGGATGCACCTTGAGGGTTTGGCAAAGGCGACGCACTGGATAATCCGTCGAGTGCTTCTTGATGAAGGCGTACTTCAGCCGCACTCCTTGGCAAAGTACGCGGCGGCCTTCTTTAAGATGTCTCGCTCTTCCGTCACGCGCTTGAGTTCAGCGCGCAGCTTACGCAGCTCAGCCTGCTGATCATCGTCTTGCTGACGCTGTTCTTGGGGTTTGCTGTAGAGCTTGATCCAAGCGTAAAGGCTGTGAACGGACATGCCCAGGCGCTGGGCAACATCGGCGACAGGCTTGCCTTTCTCGGTCACTTGCTTGACCGCTTCGATCTTGAATTCTTCAGGGTAACGCTGACGACTCATGGCACCTCCTATTTGGGCCTCATTATGAGGCTTGGAGGTGTCTACGAAACCAGGGGCGATTCAAATCGTAAAGCCAGCCTCGCGCAGGATGACAGCCTGAGCAGTTTGATCCGGTGTCTTCTTTTTACCTGGCATCGAGCACCTCCTGCTCAGATCTTGTTCCAGTGGCGTTTGACGGTAGCAATACCGATTTTGAGTTCGGCTGCCACTTCTGCCTGTGTCATGTTCTTAGCCTTAGCCTTCTGCACGGCCTTGGTGGTATCAACTGCTTCAGGCCGCCCCAGCTTCTTCCCTTCGGCTTTCGCACGCTTTAAGCCTGACTGAGTGCGTTCGATCAACAGATCCCGTTCAAACTCTGCCACGGCCCCCAGAACCTGCATGGTCATTTTCCCTGCCGGACTGGTCAGGTCTACGCCGCCAAGGGCAAGACAGTGAACACGGATCCCAGTGGCTGCCAGTTGCTCGACTGTCTGCCTAACATCCATGGCGTTGCGGCCAAGGCGGTCCAGCTTGGTGACGATCAGAACGTCCCCTGATTCCATCCGCTCTAGCAGCTTCTGGAAGCCAGGACGCTCACTGGCAGGTACGCTCCCCGAGATAGTCTCTTCAATTACCCGGCCTGCTTGTACTTCGAAGCCGGCGTTCTTAACGTCTTGTACTTGGTTCTCAGTGAACTGGTTTGACGTACTCACGCGGCAGTACAGGAAGGTACAAGACATCGGCATCACCAAGGGATCATTTAACGTGGGATCATAGTGTCGGTATCACTAGTTTCTGTCAACCCTATTTTGTTGATACCTAGATTAGCGAGAATCAGTGGTATCGTTTATCGGTCGTTTGATGATTCCACTAAGCATATTTTGTGATCGGACGGTAGTGCCTGATAAGGTGGAGTTAAGGGAACCGTCCAGCGGAGGCTTTATGCCTGTTTCTAAGGAAATTAGATTGTGTGCTGTTAGGTGCATGCCCCTCCTGAATTTGAGGTGGGTATGACTAGCAAAGGTAAGAAGCTTAGTAATCCGTTCTCAACTGGAGGTGGCGGAGGCCATTTTGAGTCGCATGTACAGGCATCCTTTCTGGCTTTAATGCTGACTGGAGGGTACGCGCCATGTTTACCTTGCAGACCTATCAGCAAAATTAAGCTCCAGGGGAAATTTTCTGGGTACAGTACCGACGATTTGATCGTTTTTACGCAAGGGGTCGATGGTGCAGACGGACATAAATTACTTGGTCAGGTAAAACACTTCATCACGATAACAGATGGTGATGCGGTATTTGGTGAGGTGATTCAGTCAGCATGGAGTGACTTCAATAATGAAGAGCTTTTCAATAAGCGCGGCGATGTTATAGCCCTTATTACAGGTCCGCTGAGTGCTACGGATACTGGGGATGTTCGGACAATCCTAGACTGGGCGAGGCATGCAGAAAATTCTAAAGAATTTTTTGAAAAGGTCGAGTTGGCGCATTTTAGTAGCGCTACGAAGAGAGCAAAGCTGCAAGTATTTAAGTTGCATTTGAAGGCGGCTAATAATGATGTGGATTTAACGCAGGAAGAGATTTTCGAGTTTCTTCGCCGTTTTCATTTGCTGGGTTATGATCTTGATATCAAGGCAGGGGTTACTCTTGCGCTGCTTCACTCTTTAATAGGGCTCTACTCAGCTGATAATGTTGAATCTACTTGGGCGAGGCTTGTGGGCGAAGTCCAATCGGCCAACCAAAATGCTGGAACTATCTTTGTTGATAATTTGCCAGAAGATCTTTTGTTGATATTCAGGCAGAGGAAAATTGAGGAAATACCACCGTCATTGGCGGTCCCGCGTTCTCCAAAAACTGTTGCACTCGTCCAGGATCAAGAGCAACTGGTCTCATTGACTGTGGCGGCTCTGCTTGGCAGGTGGAATGAGAGTAATGAGTGTGATCTTAAGATGGTGCGGGGGTTAGTCGATGGATTTTAATGTCTGGATTGCCAATCTAAGATCCTTGGTTCAAGAGCAGGGAAATCCTTTACAAATACGCAACGGTCACTGGGAGGTTATGGATCGGAAGGCGCTTTGGAAAAGCGTAGGTGGGAGGGTTTTTGATGCTCATTTAGAAAAGTTAAGAATTAGCTTTATAGAAGTTCTTTCAGAAATTGATCCTCAGTTTGAGTTGGATATTGAAGATCGCCCGTCTGCAATCATGTTTGGAAAAACTCTGCGGTACTCGACAGATTTAAGGCGGGGGATGTCTGAAACATTAGCGCTTTTGGGCGCCGAAGGTAAAGCTCTTACCAACTGCTCTCAGCACAAGCCAGAAAATACTGCGGTTAATGTTGTGCATGAACTATTAGCGCAGGCGGATTGGCGACTGTGGGCTAGTTTGAATGATTTGCTGCCGAATATTGCTGAGGCTGCCCCTAATGAGTTTCTGAATTGCGTAGAAAGTTCCTTGCAGTGTGCGCATGCTCCATTTGTGAAATTATTCTCTGAAGGAAGAGAAGGGTTTAGTGGTAGGAATTACATGGTAGGTCTTCTTTGGGCTTTGGAGGCTCTGGGATGGTCCGAAGAGAATTTTATGCGCGTGGTTGTAATCTTGGCTGAGTTAGCCTCAATTGACCCAGGTGGTAATCACGGTAACAGACCTGTAAATACCCTGAAGACAATGATTTTACCTTGGTTTCCCCAAACTATGGCTGGTGCTGAAAAACGAATCGTTTCAGTTAAGGCGGTAAAATCAGAGTTTCCAGAGATCGCATGGGATGTGTTGAAAAGCTTGTTGCCAAATCAACACCAGACGTCAATCGGCACATACAAGCCTAGATGGCTCGAAGTGGTTCCGGAGAGTTGGGAGCCAAAGGTTTCTAATCAAGAGTATCGAGATCAAGTTGCGGCGTATGCAGAGATAGCGGTCGAGATGTCACTCGGTGATTTGGAACGGCTCAAGGAACTAGTGAAAAACCTAGATAATCTGCCGCAACCGTCTTTTGATCGTTTTTTAGCTCATCTCTCCTCAGATGCTGTGCGGGAACTTCCAGAACCTGAACGTCTGACAATCTGGAGTACATTGACTGAATTTGTGGCAAAGCATCGCCGTTTCCCTGATGCGGAATGGTCTTTGGACGAAGAGGTTGTATCCAAAATTGATGAGGTTGCTGGCTACCTTGCTCCAGTTAGTAAGGATTTTTTGTATCGTCGACTTTTTAGTGCAAGAGACTTCGATCTTTATGAAGAAAAAGGTGATTGGGAGGGGCAGCGGAAAAAGCTTGAGGAGCGAAGAAAGCAAGCAGTGAAAGAAATACTTGATGAGCATGGCGTTGAAGGAGTTGTGAGGTTTTTAGACTCTATTGAGGCTCCTGCCTTGGTTGGGTGGGCCTTAGGCTTTGCCGCTGAAGCTGAAATTGATGCGGAATTGCTCCCGGATTTTCTAATTACCGAAAATGATAACTATAAAAAATTTATTGGCTCCTACATTTGGAGTAGAAATTTTTTAGGTAAGGAAACTTGGGTCGAGGGTCTCGATCGCCAAGACTGGACTGCTGAGCAATCTTGCCAGTTTCTAATGTATTTACCCTTTGAGTCGACGACTTGGATTCTAGTAGATCAATGGCTAGAGGCGGAAAAAGATAAATATTGGAAGGCTGTGCCAGTGAATCCTTATCCAACCGAAAGCGATTTGTTAGTTGCAGTTGATAATTTGTTAAGAGTTTCTCGCCCTCAACAAGCTATAGAATGCCTTAGTGCCAGGTTTCACAAGCAGCTTCCATTTGATAGTAAACGAACGGCCGCAGCTCTCATTGGTGCAGTCAAAGAAGACTCACTAAGTGGCATGGATTCGTACAATGTGGCAGAGCTTATTAAAGCATTGCAGAGTGATCCTGCAACAGACCCTGATGATCTGTTTCGTGTTGAGTGGGCTTACCTGCCAATGCTTGGTGCTTATAGTGATGCAAAACCAAAGCTGCTTCAGGAGAAATTAGCTACCCAACCGAATTTTTTCTGTGAGTTGATTCGCCTTATATTTAGGTCTAAAAAAGATCAGGGCGATGATGTCGAGGAACTGACGGAACAGGCGAAAGCCATTGCCACTAATGCGTGGCGCCTTCTAAACGAGTGGGAATGGCCTCCAGGTTTGCAAGTCGATAATAGCTTCTCCGCTGCGGAGTTTGATAGCTGGTTTAGTAGTGTTAAAGAACAATGTGTTGAATCGGGTCACCTTGATGTGGCAATGGTGAAACTTGGTGAGGTTTTGTTTTACTGTCCTGCCGACCCCAATGGGCTTTGGATAGTAGAGAGTGTTGCTAAGGTTTTGAACTCTCGGGATGGAGAGTCGATCAGAAGTGGGTTTTGTACGGAGGTTTATAATTCTAGAGGGGCTCATTGGGTTGATCCAACTGGTAGTCCGGAGAGAGAGTTGGCTAATAATTGGCGCGAGAAAGCAAATGCTGTGGAAGATGCAGGATATCCTCGGTTTGCCGCATCACTTCGGGAGCTTGCAGGCTCATATGATCGACACGCAGAGCGAATTATAAAGCAGCAGGAGGAAAGGTCGTGATTTTGAATTGGGGGCATTTTATAGCCCCTGATCTATTGGCTGATAAAAGTTGTCATCATTTGAGTGAGCGGTTGTGTCGTTTTCTGTGCGTGATTATGCTTTTAACTAGAGTGCTGCCAAAGCGTTCTTCAAAATTTATTTTGTAGCTTGTAATGTTTTTTATTGATGAGGGGATTGGGAGGAGCATTAGCGCTGCAAGCCTTTGCTCTACCGTGGCACCGCCGTCATAGTGCTTTTCAGCGATAGTTTCAGGGGCATGACCTATGATGGCATCAATTATCGACTGATCGAGTCCTTTTCCGTCCCGCTTGGCATTACACAGGGAGGTTTCCAGCGTATGTCTAAATGAGTAGAGGCTTTTTCCATCGTGAGGAACATGGACGCCAATGGCGACTAGATACCCTTTGGGTTGCTCGTTGAAAAACTTGCCAGCAGCTTTGGCCTAGCCTTCCTTATTGTGCTCAGTAGCACCACTCCGCGAGGGAAGGTATGTGAGGCCATCGCCAAACAGTTTATTCTGTTTCTCTCGTCGCTGACTGTCCACATACTCAAGGAAGCCAAGCTCAATCAGGCGAGGATGAATTGGCACTTGCCGGGCCTCTTCGGTCTTGATTCGCTTTGCTTCGGGGGTCTTCGGGTCGTCAGCACAGAAGTCGAAGCATGGATAGCCACATACCTCCTTGATATCGCTCGTATCAAGTTGTGCTATCTCGTTAGTGCGGGCGCCTGTGAAATAGCCTACCAGGGGCATCCAGAACCAATACGGATACGCTTTGGTCCGGTCATTTGGGACTACGCCTTGGTAGATAAATCCAGAAAAAATTGCATCCACGTCGTCTGGCGAGAAGGACACGCCATCACGGCTACGCTTATTATTTCTCTTCTGCACGGGCTTAATAATCAAGTCATCGACTCTGACTGAAGTCAGGTCGATGTATCGTAAGCGTCCGGCGAACTCACCTTCCGAACTCCAGCATTAAGGGCGATGGTGTCCGCGTATTTTGATCTGACCCCCAGACCTTGGACATCATCACAGGGGGAAGGCATGGAAAAATACACAGAGCTGGTGAAGCTCTCAGCGGTGAAAGACTACTGCTCGGGTAGCGCAGGCCACAGAGAGGTCGCGCACCGACATGGAGTTGATGTCTCGTCCCTTCGAAAGTGGATCGCGGCGTACCAGGCGCTTGGTGAGGTGGGGCTGAAACGCAAGAAAAAGAAACACTACAGCCCCGAGTTCAAGCTAAGCGTATTGCAGCGCATGCGTGATGAAGAGCTGTCTTATCGTCAAACGGCCGCACTATTTGACATTCGAAAATTCGACATCATTGGCCAGTGGGAACGTCGCTATGATGAGGGCGGTTTAGATGCATTATCCCGGCATCCAGGAAGTGGACTTCATAGCAAAATGGCGAAAATCCCCCAGCCTTCTCAGCTCGCCTCTACGGACGACGAAGATCGCACCCGCGATGATTTGCTGGTCGAAGTGCAGCAGCTGCGGATGGAAATAGATTATTTAAAAAAGCTAGAAGCCTTGGTTCAAGTAAAGGAACGATCTGCGCAGCCGAAAAAGCGCAAATCGTGATGGAGCTGAGGCAGAAATATCATCTAGACGGCCTTCTGAAACTGGCATGCCTCGCCCGCAGCACATTTTATTATCAACAAAAGGTGCGACAAGCGGGTGATAAGTACGCGATGCTAAAAAGCTGTATTCGCTCGATTTTCGAAGAGCACAAGGGGCGGTACGGGTATCGCCGTATCACTGCTGCCGTTAGGCGGGGCGGCCACCTGGTGAACCACAAGACTGTCCAGCGCCTCATGGGCGAGCTTGAATTGAAAAGCTGTGTGCGCATCAAAAAATACCGCGCTTACAGAGGAGAGGAAGGTCAGATAGCGCCCAACCTACTGAAGAGGAAATTCGTGGCAAAACGGCCAAATCAGAAATGGGTAACTGATGTGACAGAGTTTCGAGTTGGCCAGCACAAGCTTTACCTCTCGCCGATACTCGACCTCTACAACGGCGAAATAATCGCCTTCAAGACTGCCAGGCGACCACTTTTCGACATGGTCGGCACAATGCTGCGGCAGGCTTTTGAGCGACTAAAGCCTCGTGATAAGCCGATCCTACATTCAGACCAGGGATGGCAATACCGCATGCCAATCTACCGACGTGTACTGAACGAGCATGCGGTGAAGCAAAGCATGTCTCGCAAAGGCAATTGCTATGACAATGCGGCGATGGAAAGTTTTTTTGGCACCTTGAAATCTGAGTTCTTCTATCTGAACAAATTCAATAACCTAGAAGAGCTTGAAGCCGGGATAGCAAGCTACATACACTACTACAATAATTCGAGAATCAGGCTAAAGCTGAGTGGCCTGAGCCCTGTGGAATACAGGACTCAAGCCCGGCGGGCATAGAAGGCGTCCAACATTTCGGGGTCAGATCAAATTAGGTGGACACCATGGCCTTCGGCGGTTATGTCAGGAAGATGTGTTGGCCGGACGGATACGGTTGAGCCCGCAGCTCGGGGGTCTGGCATCGCAAAAGAACTGGTGGATATCGTAAAGGCTCGATCCACTGAGAGAGGTTATGACGGCGTTTTCCTGGATGTCTCTCCTGAAAACGCTAGAGCCTCAAGCTTCTATTTGAAACAGGGGTTTGTCTTCTTGGATGAATGGGAGCCATTGGAAAGTCATCCGCATATAACTGTTCAGACTATGGTGTGGACGAGGCAGTGACCTCGCCCATAAAAGGATCGCAGTTAGGCCATCGCAAGGTGACTTCCCAGAACGCTTACGATGTATCTTGCATGGTTTTGTATCTGCTTCATCGATGCGATGAGGGCGCTCACTCGCTCGTGCCCGGTCATCTGCTCAGGGTCGTCTGTCAGAAGCTCGTTGAGAGGGGTGGGTGCTGGCGATATAGAGGCCGTGGCGCCGCTCTTAATTTTTCGTGCAGCATCGTAGGCGGTCTGCCAATCGCGCTTGCTCAGTTGAATTACAGGCTTGTGTTGCGTAAGAACAGTCATTACGCGGGCGCGGCGCTCTCGCTCCTCCAGCGTGCCTCCATGATTGGCTTGACCACCTTTCGAGGAGGTGTCAGCCCTGTCGCGCTCCAATTGGTGCTGCCACACTTGATACAGAGTCCAGTCAGCCATTGCAGGGTCATGACTCGTCAATGGCTCCGATGCCGGTACGGTGCCGGTATTGCCGTTAGCAGAATTGATGCTGCGTAGGACCAACTCCTCCCGGAGCTTTGGCAAGACAGCTCGGAGTTCGGTTGGCTGGTAGGATCGGGATAGTTCCAGCAGTTGTTGCGCCAGCGGCTCTTGATCGTCAGGGATTCTTCGACCATAAGCACCTGTTAGCAGGCGCTCCACCTCCCTGCGGCGTAGTCGAGCCTCAATCTCTCCGTTCGATAGGATTGGCTCAGTCGGCTTGTCTTCGTCTTTTGGGCTAGAGAAGTCCGGAAGCAGCTCCATCAATTCCTTGTAATCGGCTTCCGTAAGGCCGAGTTCGTCGCGCTTCATCAAACTCATCACTCTGTCGAAGGTTGCTTCATAGCGGGCAGCATACTGCCGGGCACGCTTACGGGCCAAGCTATGGCTGTCTGTTCTCAAGGTTCGTCTGACTTCACGTTGTCCGTTGAGGAAGGCGCGAAGCGAGCGTGGGATCACAATACGGAAATAGAAGGTTCCGTGGCGATTGATCGTCAGATAGGAAGGATTGCATTTCATGTCAGGCACCGCGTGATGCCCCACAAGAATGTCACACCTCAGTGGCACACATGCCAATTTGGCCGGGCCAGAAAGCACAAAGCCCTGAAAAATCAGGGCTTTATGTGTGAAGTGGTGGAGCCGGGGGGATTTGAACCCCCGTCCGCCAGTACTCCGCTGTCGGTACTACATGCTTAGCCGTGTCTACTGATTTAATCCGCAGCCGCCCGACGGGCAGGGTGCTTTGGATG
>Ga0105244_10000618_pt1 | contig 31514 bp, 27 predicted proteins | sample KBSM44metaG_FD_80423 | JGI IMG/M metagenome (GOLD analysis project Ga0105244, IMG submission 80423) | Miscanthus rhizosphere microbial communities from Kellogg Biological Station, Michigan, USA - KBS M4-4 metaG | ecosystem: Host-associated > Plants > Roots > Rhizosphere > Soil | place...
ACCACTTGCGTACGCATAAGAAAGACCACCACTCACGTCGTGGACTTTTGAAAATGGTAGGTCAACGTCGTAAGCTTTTGGCTTACGTGAAAAACAAAGATGTTAAACGTTACAGCGCACTGATCGAAAAACTCGGATTGCGTCGTTAATTATCGTACATGTTTTCAAAATCAACCTGGCTGTTATCCGCTTTTCTTTTGTCTAAAAGGACAAGCGGAGCTTACAGCCGGGTTGTTTTGTAGATGAACATGTTGCCATATATTTGTAGCTGAGGGCTCCGCAAGGAGCTTTTGTTTTGCAAGTCAGTCTCCGGCCTGTCCAACTATAGTTAATGAATGCTGGACAAGCAGGAAATACTGTGAATATGCAGAATCCATTGTGATAGGAACGAATTAAAGGAGGGATTTCATGGAACAGCGTGTTGAAATGCAGCTTGGTGGAAGAAAGCTTACGCTTGAAACCGGGCGTTTGGCCAAGCAGGCAAATGCTGCCGTAAAGGTAACATACGGGGATACCGTCGTATTGTGTACCGTGACAGCATCCAGTGAGCCGAAAGATTTGGACTTTTTCCCACTAACGGTGAACTATGAGGAAAGATTGTACGCTGTTGGTAAAATCCCAGGTGGATTTATCAAGCGTGAAGGTAGACCATCCGAGAAAGCAATTCTGGCAAGTCGTCTGACAGACCGTCCGATTCGTCCATTGTTCCCGGAAGGTTTCCGTAACGATGTACAAGTTCTGAATATTGTTATGAGCGTGGATCAGGATTGTGAACCACAAATCGCAGCAATGATTGGTACTTCAGCAGCACTGAGCATTTCCGATGTACCTTTCAGTGGGCCAATTGGCGGTGTGAAGGTGGGCCGTATTGATGGAGAGTTCATCATTAACCCAACAATTGCACAGCTTGAAGTCAGCGAACTTGAACTCGTGGTTGCAGGAACTAGAGATGCGATCATGATGGTTGAAGCCGAAGCGAACGAGTTACCAGAAGAAGTGATGCTTGAAGCAATCATGTTCGGACATGACGAGATCAAAAACATCGTAACGGTGATTGAGCAGCTTGTACAAGTAGCTGGTAAAGAAAAAATGGAAGTGAAACTGCATGCCGTTAATGCAGAAGTGAACAGCAGCGTGCGTGAGTTTGCAAGTGCACGTTTGGTGGAAGCTGTTAAAATTGCTGAGAAACATGCCCGTCAAGATGCGATTGATGTCGTGAATGACGAAACTGTTGCTCATTTTGAAGAGAAATACATTGAATCACCTGAATTGTTAAAAGATGTGAAAGAAGTGCTGCACGATATCGTCAAAGAAGAAGTGCGCCGTCTGATCACTCACGATAAAGTACGTCCGGATGGACGCGGCCTTGCTGAAATTCGTGCAATTGAATGTGATACTTCACTGCTTCCGCGTACACATGGTTCAGGTCTGTTCACACGTGGACAAACGCAAGCACTGAGCATCTGTACACTAGGTGCACTGGGTGACGTTCAAATTCTGGATGGCATCAGTTTGGAAGAAACGAAACGTTTCATGCATCACTATAACTTCCCGCCGTTCAGCGTAGGTGAAGCTCGTCCGCTTCGTGCGCCAGGACGTCGTGAAATCGGACATGGTGCCCTTGGTGAGCGTGCATTGTCTAAGGTTATTCCTTCTGAAACGGACTTCCCATACACGATTCGTTTGGTATCTGAAGTATTGGAATCCAACGGTTCTACGTCCCAAGCAAGTATCTGTGCAAGTACACTTGCCATGATGGACGCAGGTGTACCAATCAAAGCACCGGTAGCTGGTGTGGCGATGGGTCTGATCAAAGACGGAGACCATGTATCTATCCTGAGTGATATTCAAGGTATGGAAGATCATCTGGGCGATATGGACTTCAAAGTAGCAGGAACACCTGAAGGCGTAACAGCGATTCAAATGGATATTAAAATTGATGGTATCGATCGTCAAATCTTGTCCGAAGCGCTAGCTCAAGCCAAAGAGGGACGTATGCACATTTTGGGTAAAATGACCGAAGTGATGAAAACACCTCGTGAGCAATTGTCCCAATATGCGCCTAAAATTACGACTATGCATATCAATCCGGACAAAATCCGTGATGTCATCGGCGCTGGTGGTAAAATCATCAATAAAATCATCGAAGAAACCGGTGTTAAAATTGATATCGAGCAGGATGGACGTGTCTTTATCGCTTCTTCCAATCAGGAGATGAATGATAAAGCCAAAGCGATCATCGAAGGCATTGTACGCGAAGTACTTGTTGGCGAAATCTATGTCGGCAAAGTAAAACGCGTTGAGAAATTCGGTGCATTCGTTGAAGTGTTGCCAAACAAAGAAGGTCTGGTTCACATCTCCCAATTGTCTACTGAGCGTGTAGCGAAAGTAGAAGATGTTGTGGCGATTGGTGATTCTATTACTGTAAAAGTAACCGAGATTGACCCGCAAGGTCGAATCAACTTGTCTCGTAAAGCAGTACTAACAGCAGAAGCTCCTGCGCAATCCTAGGTTGCTGACGTTGGTTTGAATAACATAAGCATGATTGAATGAAGAGACAGAATGTGAATTTCTGGCTCTTTTTTTAACGTTTAAACAAAAATACGTTCCATTCATAAGATTGCAGTTTTTATTCATATTCCTGTCCTTGTCCTCATATGATGGGGACAAAGACGGCAGGAGGATGGAGCTGTGAGAAACCAATCCAAAAAACTGGCGGTTGTTCTTGCGGGTGTGGCGGCGGTCATGCTAATCGGACAAGTGGACAGTGTACGTACATACATTACGGAGATCCGTGATGGTCCGGGAACTCAGAATGCTTTTGACATGTTTAAGGAAGCGACCGGAGAAGAGTCATTGTTATCTGCGATCAAGGATAAGGCAGCTGAAACTCGAATTGCACCGGTGAATGCGAGAGTTGATCGAGTATGGAAAGCGATCCCGGGTTATAACGGCCTGGAGATCGACGTAGAAGCTACGTATCGCAAGGCGCTGGGTGGCACGCTGAATACCAAAATTCCATATGTCTATCGCCAGACCCAGCCGGAAATTCAGTTAAAAGACCTGGGGGCACATCCGATTTATCGAGGCAATGAGAGTAAACCCATGGTTTCTTTTATGATTAATGTCGCTTGGGGCAATGAATTCCTTGTTCCAATGTTGGACACGCTTGACGCGGAGAAGGTGAAGGCTACATTTTTTCTGGATGGAAGTTGGCTGAGCAAAAATGCAGAACTCGCCAAGGAAATTCAGAAGCGTGGACATGAGCTTTCCAACCATGCATATTCACATCCCGACATGAGTCGTTTGAGTGCAGAGCGAGCCCGATTAGAAATTAGCAAAACCCAGGATCTGTTGCAACAAACCCTTGGAGTGGAAAATCGTTGGTTCGCTCCGCCTTCGGGTGATTTTAATCAAAAAACGGTGGATATCGCGGCATCTATGGGGCTAAAAACCGTCTTGTGGACGGTAGATACGGTGGATTGGCGCAAACCCAGCCCAGACTCTGTCATAGCCAAAATTGCCAATAAAACCGAAGCGGGATCATTAATTCTTATGCATCCTACAGCTTCCTCGGCAGGAGCACTGAAAGGTATGATCGATTCCATCCATGCTAAAGGACTGTCGTTAGGAACTGTAAGTGAAACGTTGTCTTCTGAACGGGTGCAAGGCCATACGGTTGAGTGAACGCCGTTTTTTTGTTAATATCAAAAAGTTGGAACCAAATGTCGATTTCAATTTCATCATTATTGAAATCAGGGCAATTATAGAGATGTAGGAGGGCCAACCGTGAAAAAAATTCAGCTGGGCAATGGCCTCAGAGTTGTGATGGAACAAATCCCGACCTGTCGTTCCGTGTCATTTGGAATCTGGGTCAAAACAGGTTCGCGTAATGAGCGAACAGAAAATAACGGGGTATCCCATTTTATTGAACATATGCTTTTTAAGGGGACGGATCGGTTTGATGCGAAGGCGATTGCGGAGCAGTTTGATGCGATCGGCGGTAACGTAAATGCATTTACCTCCAAGGAATATACCTGCTATTACGCAAAAGTGTTGGATGAGCATCTTCCCATTGCGGTGGATGTGTTGTCCGATATGTTCTTCCGCTCCAAAATGGACGACGGTGAACTGGTCAAAGAGAAAAACGTAATTTTGGAAGAAATCTCAATGTACGAGGATACGCCTGACGACATGGTTCACGATTTGATGGCGCTCGCTGCATATGGAGAGCATCCGCTGGCATATCCAATCCTGGGAACCGAAGAACGTCTTAAAGCGATGGATTCCAGTCATTTACGTGCATATATGAAGGAGCATTACACCATCGAGAATACCGTGATCAGTATTGCGGGTAACATTGACGATAGCGTGATTGATCTGATGGAGAAACACTTTGGTGCGTTTGATGTTAACGGTGTAACCGAGGAAGTAAACATTCCGGCTTTTCAAAGCGGTCAGCTCTTCCACAAAAAGAAAACGGAGCAGAATCATATCTGTATTTCGTTTCCAGGTTGCAAAATCGGAGACCCGCTACAATTTGCGATGGTTGTTCTTAACAATGCGATTGGTGGCGGTATGAGCTCCAGATTGTTCCAGGAAATCCGTGAAAAGCGCGGGCTCGCTTACTCCGTTTATTCTTATCATAGCTCTCATGCGGACAGCGGACTATTCACGATCTATGCGGGTACAGCGCCGAAACAGACCAAAGAAGTACTGGATCTAACCAAAGAAGTGCTACGTGATCTGGCTGTAAATGGATTATCCGAAGATGAACTGCGTAAAGGCAAGGAGCAGCTGAAAGGTAGTCTGATCCTGAGTCTGGAGAGCACGGGCAGCCGTATGAACCGACTGGGAAAAAATGAATTGATGCTTGGCAGACATCATACGCTTGACGAGATGATTGCCAAGATTGAGCAAGTCACGATGAAAGACATTGACGCTGTGCTTGATCTGATGTTTGCAGAGCCGTTTGCGCTCGCGATGGTAGGAGCATCGGACAAGACGATTGCTGGACTTAGAAGGGATGATTTGGTTGCATTACGTTCAAATAAAGAAATTACCGGGTAACGAAGATATTAAACTGCCGCAAAAGATGTCCGAGCTGGCTGCTGGCTTTGATGTGGTGGCGGCATTGGAAGAAGAAGTTGTGCTAGAGCCGGGGCAGCGTACATTGATTCCGACTGGTCTTGCGATGGCGATGCCTGCTGGGCTGGAAGCTCAAATTCGTCCACGTAGCGGACTTGCTTTCAAACACGGGATTACTTGCCTGAATACACCGGGAACCATTGATGCGGATTATCGTGGTGAGTTGAAGGTGTTGCTCATTAATTTGGGTCAAGAGCCCTTTACGATTGTGCGTGGGGAACGGATTGCTCAAATCGTGTTTCAGACGGTACCTACCATCGAATTGACGGAAGTGGCTGAACTTTCGGAGACCGTGCGGGGCGAAGGCGGATTCGGGCACACAGGTAAATAACAATACCGATTTCTTTTTTACAAATATGTAGTTGGGTAACTATAATAATATCGTGTATCCCAGCCGTCCTTTACAGGGCGGCTTTTTATGTTGAACAAGGATTTCATTCCTTTATTGTTTCACCCCCCTGTAGGCCACTGCATACGATAAGGCATACATGTGGTGAAAGGAGTGACGTCCCGATGCTGACCGGAGTCCGGATAGTCGTTCTTGGCGGAGATGCAAGGCAACTTGAAGTCATTCAAAAATGCGCCGAGCTCGATGCGACGGTAAGTGTAGTAGGCTTCGATCAACTGGAGCAAGTGATTCCGGGCATTGAGCACCGCGAACTCAAGGATGAAGTATTTGCTTCTGCAGATGTACTGGTACTGCCTGTTGTGAGCTGTGATGATCAAGGAAAAGTGAGCTCTTCGTTTAGTGGTGAACCGATTGTTCTGAAAAAGGAACATATGGCCGCCCTGCCGGAGCATTGCACCGTATTTACTGGTATGGCAAAGCCGTTTTTGCGTGAACTTTGCGAGGAGAATGGCCTTCGGCTTGTGGAAGTGCTTGATCGTGATGATATCGCACTATACAACTCTATTCCGACAGCGGAGGGAGCCATCGCCATTGCAATTAAAGAAACGGATTTTACGATTCACGGGTCTGAATGCATCGTGCTTGGCATCGGTCGAACAGGGTTTACGCTAGCCAAAACATTGCAGGGACTTGGAGCTAATGTACGAGTAGGAATTCGGCGGAATGAGGATGTTGCCAGAGCAACAATCATGGGCTGGAAGCCTTTCATGACAACGGATTTGGCCGCTCAAACCGGGGAAGTTGACTTGCTTTTTAATACGATACCGACTATGATAATCACAGCACAAATCCTGTCCAGAATGCCTCAAAAAGCGGTTATTATTGACCTTGCATCCGCCCCTGGCGGCTGCGATTTCAGATATGCCGACAAACGTGGCATCAAGGCACTGCTCGCACCAGGCCTCCCCGGCATTGTTGCTCCCAAAACGGCTGGCGGCATTATTGCCGACGCGTTAATCCGTTTGCTTTTGGAAGAACAGAACGCACGGGAGGTTAAATCATGAACTGGCAGGGTAAAACGGTAGGTTACGCAATTACGGGGTCTCATTGTACGTTTGAAGAGGTTATGCCAGTCATTAGCCGCTTTGTATCCGAAGGCGCGAATGTCGTTCCGATTATTTCGAACTCGGTACTGACGACGGATACACGTTTCGGTACAGCGCAGAATTGGCAAAAACAATTGAAAGATATAACGGGTAATGATATCATCTCTACAATTGTTGAGGCGGAGCCTTTAGGGCCCTCTAAGCTGCTTGATGTGCTGGTCATTGCTCCATGTACGGGGAATACCACAAGCAAGCTGGCGAACGCGATGACGGATAGTCCGGTGCTTATGGCTGCAAAAGCGCAGATGCGTAATCAGCGTCCGCTTGTGCTGGCGATATCGACGAATGATGGACTTGGTTTGAATGCAGCAAATATAGCTAAATTATTAGTGGCCAAATATGTATATTTTGTACCGTTTGGTCAAGATGATCCAATGAAAAAACCAAACTCGTTAGTTGCCAAAATGGAACTTATCCCGGAGGCTTGCTGGAGTGCACTAGAAGGAAAGCAATTGCAACCGATGATTGTGGAGCGTGCTCCACAGGCTTAAGGATGGCATTAGGGCAATAACGGCAATGCGCTTGGAGAAATGAAGAAGGGTACGAGAGACAAAGAAAATCATGGGGGACGATAGCTGGTCTATACAGCTACCTCTAAACACGTTCCTGTTCATAAGGGCATTCCTGCTTGCATATGATCTTCATGCAGCAAGCAGGAGAGATGTATTTGATATACATGTCATACATGCCGTATACATTGCTGAGATTATCGCATCGGAACGCTCCCAAGGGTTATGCATTTGTTGATTTGACCCGTGTCCAGTCTTCTTGCGTACACAAATGGAGGAATAAAGATGCGTATTATGGTACAAAAATTTGGAGGTACATCGCTCTCTACAGTGCAAGCGAGAGAGCATGTGCTCCGGCATGTTAAACGTGAGCTCGAAGCGGGTTTTAACCTCGTTATTGTGGTTTCAGCTATGGGCCGCCGCGGTGAGCCGTATGCTACGGATACACTTTTGGACTGGGCTGCACAGAACGGAAATGCTCTATCTGCTCGGGAAAAAGATTTACTGCTGTGCTGTGGTGAAATTATTTCTGCAACAACGCTCAGCAGCTTGCTTGAACATGAAGGCATTCCAACTTCAGTGCTGACCGGCGCACAAGCGGGTTTTGTGACGGACGACAATTTCGGGAATGCCCGGATATTGGATGTCCGTCCTGTTCGTGTGCTGGAACAGCTTCAACTTGGTCGTGTTGTCATTGTAACTGGATTCCAGGGACAAACGGAAAAAGGCGATTTTACCACACTCGGACGCGGAGGCAGTGATACATCCGCTACAGCTCTGGGTGCAGCACTACGAGCTGAGATGGTGGACATCTACACGGACGTTAACGGGATATTAACGGCTGACCCTCGGATTGTTGAAGATGCTCGTCCACTAACCGTAGTAAGCTATGCAGAAATCTGTAACATGGCTCATCATGGGGCAAAGGTTATTCATCCGCGTGCCGTCGAGATTGCGATGCAATCGCAAATTCCCGTGCGGGTAAGATCTACTTTTGCCGATACAGAAGGTACGCTTGTTACCCATCCGGAAGGGTTTCAGGATGTACAGACAGGCATTATTGACCGCTATGTAACCGGTATTGCTTATGTGAGCAATGTTACGCAGATTACGGTGGATGTGCCTGGTGGGACGGATCGACTGCAATTAAAAGTTTTCAAAACGATGGCTGAAAATTCAATTAGCGTTGATTTTATTAATGTTACCCCCTCGGGAGTCGTCTATACTGTGTTTGATAGTGATTCAGAGAAGGCTATACGCGTATTGCAGGAGATCGGTCTAAAGCCTCAAAGTCTGTCCGGCTGTGCCAAAGTATCTGTTATTGGCGGAGGAATTAACGGTGTGCCTGGAATTATGGCCCGCATTGTGGAGTCACTGACGCTCGCAGACATTCAGATTTTGCAATCAGCGGATTCCAACACGACGATCTGGGTGCTTGTCAAAAAAGAAGATATGGTTCAGGCCCTGAGGGCACTTCATACCTCATTCGAACTTCACTTGTAACTCACCCATGTTAGCGGAGCCAGACTTGTTTTGAGGGAGGAATCGATTTGGACTTTGGAAGATTGATTACAGCAATGGTCACTCCGTTCAATGCACAAGGAGAGATACATTGGGAGGAAACGGCACGTCTCATCGATTATCTGATCGTTGATCAAAAGTCGGAGACTCTCGTGATTTCTGGTACAACAGGGGAGTCGCCAACACTTAGTGATACAGAGAAAGTTCAATTATTCGAATTTGCAGTGAAACATGCGGCTGGAAGGTGCAAGATTATAGCCGGGACGGGCAGCTACAATACAGCGCATTCTATCCATCTGACAGAGGAAGCTGAACGTGTCGGGGTAGACGGGGTATTATTAGTTGTACCGTACTACAACAAACCTAGCCAAGAAGGTATGTTTAGACATTTTGAAGCGATTGCTGCTGCAACGACATTGCCAGTGATGCTGTACAATGTACCTGGACGTACTGTCGCAAACCTGTCTGCCGCAACCACATTGCGACTGGCACAAATCCCGAATATTGTGGCGACGAAGGAATGTGCATCCATGGAGCAGGTGACTTTAATAGCAGCGGGTGCGCCTGACCATTTCAGAGTCTATACAGGGGATGACGCAGCAGGTCTGCCTGCTATTGCAGTCGGTGCTCACGGTATTGTTAGCGTGGCGAGTCATGTCGTAGGTGCGGAGATGAAAAATATGATCGATGCCTTTTATGGCGGCGACCCTCTACAGGCGAGACGCATTCATCAGAAGCTCTTCCCGCTCTTCAAAGGGCTGTTTGAGTGCCCACAGCCTTTGCCTAATCCGGTAGCGGTAAAATATGCATTAACTTTACGCGGATTGGACGTAGGTTCAGTACGTCTGCCTTTGATTCCGCCTACTACGGAGGAGCAGGATTACATTAAAAATCTGCTTCAATTGTAAATAAAAGTTGGATTCTTTAGACGTTTATTAATGATAAGCATGAACGCTTTGTTTAACGAAAGAACCGCACCTCTCAAGTTGAGGCAGCGGTTCTTTTTTTGACGAGCGATGTAAGGTTTCTTTTTTTGCAGGAAGGGAAACCTACAGGTTAACGAGAGAGTGACTTGTTTTTTCTGTTTTTAATCATGTATAATGATGTCAAGTGACTGGGTGCGGTATTTTTTTGAAATTGAAAGCGACATCGTTTCGTTGGTGTGGCTTTGCGGTGAAAAAGGAAGGAACGGCTAAGAGGGGAAATTCGGATCCAACCTGTTGGTGATGGGGTATAACTTCGAAGAACTTCTTCCAGATATCGTGAATAAAGGTGTTCTTTTGCATTCATCCCTAATTCTTAGGGGTGTGATGTTTGAACTACTTTTCTTAACTTACAATAAATAATAAGGTACGACGTCCAACTACCATAGGAGGTTCAGATTCATTTGTCTAAGAAAAATAATAACGATAAACTGATGATTTTTGCACTGGGCGGCGTAGGCGAGATTGGTAAAAATATGTATGTTATCCAATACGCAAACGACATTGTAGTCGTAGACGCTGGTCTTAAATTCCCTGAAGAAGATATGCTTGGTATTGATATTGTCATCCCTGACATTTCGTACTTGACTGAGAACCGTGATAAAGTACGCGGCATTATTTTAACTCACGGACATGAGGATCACATCGGCGGTTTGCCATATGTCCTCAAACACTTGAATGTTCCTGTTTACGGAACAAGACTTACACTTGGTCTTGTCGAGAACAAACTGAAAGAAGCAAATTTGCTGGGTGAGACGAAACGTATCCTCATCAACGCAGATTCAGAGCTCGAACTGGGAACAACGCTGAAAGCATCATTCTTTGCTACTAACCATAGTATTCCGGATTCCGTCGGGGTATGTGTAGAAACGCCGGAAGGCGCAGTTGTTCACACGGGAGACTTTAAATTTGATCATACGCCAGTGAATGGTCAGTATGCAGATCTTCAACGTATGGCACAGATCGGAACCAACGGCGTACTTGCGTTGCTGTCTGACAGTACCAATGCGGAGAAACCTGGATTTACTCCATCTGAGAAAAACGTAGGCATTGTGCTGGAAGATATTTTCCGCAAAGCTAGCCAACGTGTCGTTGTCGCAACGTTTGCTTCCAACGTGCACCGTATTCAACAGGTTATCAATGCAGCAGAGGTTACTGGACGTAAAGTTGCAGTGATCGGACGTAGCATGGTAAATGTGGTAGGGATCGCTTCGGATTTAGGTTATCTGGAAATTCCAGACGGAATGATCATTGAGCCTGAAGAAGTTGGCAAAATGGCTGCAGATCGTGTAGTTATTCTTTGCACAGGTAGCCAAGGTGAGCCAATGTCCGCATTGACACGTATGGCGCGTTCTACGCATCGTAAAGTGGACATCCTTCCTGGAGATACTGTTATCATTGCGGCAACACCAGTACCAGGAAACGAAAAGTATGTAGGCCGTACAATTGACGAACTGTTCCGTTTGGGAGCTAACGTACATTACAGCGGTGCTAACAGTGGCGTTCACGTATCTGGTCACGGCAGTCAGGAAGAATTGAAGCTTATGCTCAACCTGATGAAACCGAAATACTTCCTGCCGATTCACGGTGAATTCCGGATGCAACGTCGTCACGCGGTTCTCGCTGAATCTGTAGGCATCGACCCGGATAATATTTTCATTACGGATATCGGTGAAGTTGTCGAGATTCAAGGTGGAGCTGCACGTAAAGCAGGTAAAGTAACTGCAGGTAACGTGTTGATTGATGGTCTGGGTGTAGGTGATGTTGGTAACATCGTATTGCGTGATCGTAAGTTGCTGTCGCAGGATGGTATTCTGGTTGTCGTGGTAACACTCAGCAAGCAGGATGGTAAAATCGTCTCTGGTCCGGATATTATCTCCCGCGGATTCGTGTATGTACGTGAATCAGAAGGACTGCTCGATGAGGCTAATCGCATTGTAAGCAGTACTTTGCAGAAGCTGATGAGTGAAAATGTAAACGAGTGGGCATCACTTAAAACAAATGTTAAAGATGCTTTGGGACGTTTCCTGTATGAGCAAACGCGTCGTAGACCGATGATTTTGCCAATCATTATGGAAGTTTAAAATAAGTTTAATGAAAAACATATAATCAGGCACACAGTCGCCCCTTCTCTACGAGTAATATTGGACGGTTCCTCGTAGAGAAGGGGCTTTTTTGTGTTTTTAAAAGGGAGTATAAGAGGGAAGCAAAAATTTCAAAGACTGATTGATGGAAATGTTTGTTCAGGGAAAGTATAAGGTCGTTGACAGATTCCCCATACTAAGGAAAAGACAACAATTATATTTTTCAGGAGAAGGAGACAGCATTTTATGAATGAGCAGATGAATAACAACAAACGAATGCCAAAATCCAATCAGTCGGAGGCCGAAGCTCCAGATATTCCGGTGCAGGAGGAGAAGCAACTTTCTCCAGTCACAGAATCCATTCAGCAGTTCGGACAAACACAGTCACCAGCCAGTGAATCTAATATTTTCTGTATGACCATTATCGGTCAGGTAGAGGGACATTTGATTTTACCCCCACAGAACAAAACAACCAAGTATGAGCATATTATCCCGCAGCTGGTAGCGGCAGAACAAAATCCGAAGATTGAAGGCATTTTGATTATTCTCAACACGGTAGGTGGCGATGTGGAGGCTGGACTTGCTATTGCTGAGATGATTGCCTCTTTGAGCAAACCAACGGTGACCGTTGTCATTGGAGGAGGGCATAGTATTGGTGTACCTATTGCAGTTGCTTCCACGTACTCGCTTATTGCGGGAAGTGCCACAATGACGATTCACCCGATACGTATGAACGGACTTGTCATAGGTGTACCCCAGACGTTTGAATACATGGAGAAGATGCAGGAACGTGTTGTACGGTTTGTAACTTCGCACTCTAACATTTCCGAAGACATGTTCAAAGAATTGATGTTCAAGACAGGAGAGTTGAATCGGGATATTGGAACAGCAGTAGGAAGTGCGGACGCGGTGAAGTACGGTTTGATGGATGCTGTTGGTGGTATTGGTCAAGCCATTGCACAATTGAACAAGCTTATGGGAGATAAGAGACAGTCGATGCAGGCGGGAGGATACACGCAATGACAATGTATACTGTGATGCCTCCAGAGCAACTATGGTCAGGCATGTGGACAGAGGCGGGGGATACGAAAGAGATTCGAATGAATGGTTTGTTAATGCAGGTCAGACCGGTAAACGACACCGAGGCTGTTATTGTGCGTTTACTTGACTGCCCACTTGAAGCGTATCTGGACCCGTCCAATCTGCCGGGCGCAACCGTTCCGCTTTCGGGTAACACAAGTCCAACATAACGCGACGAATTCAGACAAATGGTGCAGAAAAAGAACATATGTACGGAATATATTTGTATGGTATAATATTCTTCTGGGGGTGACCTGATTTTGGCCAGAAGAAAAAAGAGGAAAAAAAAGGGTGCCGGATTTAGCGGCGTCTTAAAATATGAAATTTATGGCATTGTGCTAATCACACTGGCAGTTATAGCACTATCGGGTGAAGCCACAGTGGGACGCTCGCTTTCCAAGATGTTTGGACTGATGCTTGGCAAGTTTTATTTTGCGATTCCGCTTGTGGGCATATATTACGGTTTGATGGTGATGATTCATCGGAAGTGGCCGAGTGGCTGGACTACACGCAAGACTGGTTTGGTACTGCTCGTCTTTGCGTTAACCTTGATGAGCACCATATCCGCCATGCATCAGAAGCTGCTTCCGGTTGACGCACTTGAACCAGGTGCGGTGCTGACCCAGGTACATAATGATATGCAAATTGAACTATTGACACCTGCTGCCTCTGGAGAACGGGATTCCATGCTGGGTAAGGATATTAGCGGCGGGTATCTTGGTGCAGGACAGTTTGCTTTATTTTTGTGGTTATTTGGCAGTCTAGGCGCAAGATTGATCATGATCGTCATGTTTGTGATTAGCTTTATGCTTGTTACGGGATTGTCCTATGTTGATTTGATACGCATATTCCGAACAAAGATTTGGGATGCTGGCAGCTCGATGTACAAAAAGCTGGAATCCAGACCAGCAAAACGTTCCGCTTCCAGTGTTGCGGGGATTAAGAAAAACAACGCACGTAAACTCGCACCTGTACCCGTTGATGATGAGGAAGAGGATGACGAATATGATTCTCCCGATTCCCAAGAAGGACAGCTGCCCAAACGTAAGGCACCGATATTCTTCCAGTTGTTTGGAAAATGGGGGGCGGATCGTCAGCCCGCGAAGCAGGCTGATGAATCATCGGAAACAGATGTGCTTGAATCGGAACAGGTCGTTTATCGTGCTGGGCAGGATTTGCCAACCGAGGCATGGTCTGGGGAGCCTGAGTCACCTGTGATCAAAGGTTCTGGTGTAGCAGCTGTTGGTGCAACAGCATCAGTAACGCAGACCAAGGCTGATTCGGCACCGATCATTCGTGACTTCTTTGAACATGTCAGATCAGATGGCTCTGACAAAGATGATGATCTGGATGATGCATATCCGTTCCCGGACGATTTGAATCATAACGACAGTACTTTGGATCAGGTAGACAAAGCGGATATTAAATTTACAGATGAACTGGTAGAAGCTGAGTGGACTGGTGCGCATGACGCAACAGACAAGCTTCAAGCCGATCTTGAGCAAGAGATAACGGATGGAGCAGACGGACCGAGTGAAACGTTGAACTCAGGAACGGAGCAGGATGGTGTGACAGGAGAGAATGCGCAACCGGTCGTACCGCCACCACCACCGCCGAAACCATACAAGCTTCCTTCATTCCGTCTTTTGTCCAAGCCTAATAATAATGGAAAAGGCGCAGACCAGAAGGATTATATGCAGACAGCACGCAAGCTGGAAGCGACGCTAGAAAGTTTCGGTGTACGTGCCAAAGTTCTGGAGGTTGTCCGAGGTCCAGCGGTCACAAGGTATGAAATTCAGCCAGATATCGGGGTCAAGGTTAGCCGGATCGTCAGTCTTACCGATGATATCGCTCTAGCTCTGGCTGCGAAGGATATTCGGATGGAGGCACCAATTCCAGGAAAATCGGCAATTGGCATTGAAGTTCCGAATGGCGAGGTATCCGTTGTGACCATGCGTGAAGTGATGGAAACAGCCACGTTCCAGGATGCTGAATCCAAAGTAACGATCGCATTTGGACGTGATATATCAGGTCAGACGATCATTGGCAACTTGGCCCGTATGCCCCACTTGTTAGTGGCTGGTGCTACCGGATCAGGAAAGTCGGTATGTATCAACGGCATTATTACCAGCATTTTGTATAAAGCAAAGCCGGATGAGGTCAAGTTTCTAATGGTTGACCCCAAAATGGTTGAGTTGAATGTTTATAACGGAATTCCGCATCTGATGGCACCCGTTGTGACCGATCCGAAAAGAGCGTCGCTTGCGCTCAAAAAGATCGTAGTCGAGATGGAGAAAAGGTATGAGTTGTTCTCCAAATCAGGTACACGTAACGTTGAGGGATATAACAATCTGATGAAAGATAATCCGGCGGCGGTACTGCCTTACATTGTGGTTATTGTGGACGAGCTTGCTGATTTGATGATGGTAGCTGCTGGAGATGTAGAGGATGCGATTGCGCGTCTTGCGCAGATGGCTCGTGCAGCCGGCATTCACCTGATCATTGCGACGCAGCGTCCTTCCGTTGATGTTATTACAGGGGTAATCAAAGCCAATATTCCTTCACGGATTGCATTTGGCGTATCCTCACAAGTCGATTCACGGACGATCCTGGATATGGGCGGAGCGGAGAAACTGTTAGGTCGGGGCGATATGCTGTTCATGCCAATGGGTGCTTCCAAGCCAATTCGTGTTCAGGGTGCATTTATGAGCGATGAGGAAGTTGAAAATATTGTGAATTATGTCCGAGGTCAAGGTGAAGCGCAGTATGATGAATCCCTTGTACCTGAGGTAGATGATTCCAATCAAGCAACGGAAGAAGTACAGGATGAGCTATACGAACAGGCTGTACAGATCATTCTGGAAGCGAAGCAGGCTTCGGTGTCACTCTTGCAACGTCGAATGCGGGTAGGTTATACGCGTGCAGCGCGTTTGATTGACTCGATGGAAGCCAGAGGTGTGATTGGGCCATATGAAGGCAGCAAACCGCGCGAAGTCCTTGTTTCGCTGGAACAGTATCAACAGAACAAAATAAGCTCATAGCGAAGCATTAGAAAACCTTCAACCGTTATGGTTGAAGGTTTTTTGCTGTTTCACAGCTTTTGAGGTTTTGCCATTTGCTCCAGAGTTCGGATCGTTTGGTGCATAGGAAACAACACTGCTTGTCATAATAACGGTAGCGATTCTGTTAAATCCCACAAGAGAAAGGTAGAGCATAGTCGATGCGAAAAATGAACCTATGGCTTTTCACTGCTATTTTGCTGATAACCGCGCTTGGAATCCGTTATTTGCTTCCTGAGCATACAGCACCTCAAAGTGCTGCTCAGAACAACCTTCCAGTAGAGGAAAAAGCAGTGCCGACCTTCAGTAACAATACCGTGAAATATGGCAGTTACGGTCAGGATGTCTACGAGCTTCAGGGACGATTGAAGTATCTCGGTTTTTACAATGGCAAAATCGATAGTAATTTCGGCAGTAGCACGCTAAAATCAGTGAAATGGTTTCAAGCTGAATTTGGCATGAAGGCAGATGGCGTGGTTGGAGCCAAAACGAAGCTAAAGCTGTATAACGCCAGCACCAAATGGTCCCCTACCGAGCCTCCTTTGCACAAAGAAGGAGCATCTGGCGGAGACACAGGCGGAGGTGGAGAAACTTCAAGTAATGAGAAGGACAATATGGGTTCTGCCAATGCGCTCGGACTCTCCGAGAACGAGCTTAAAATTATGGCGAATGCCGTATATGGCGAAGCGCGAGGAGAACCGTTTGAAGGTCAGGTAGCCGTAGCTGCTGTTATTCTGAATCGCGTAAACTCAACAAGTTTTCCATCTACGCCTTCCGGGGTCATCTTTCAACCGGGAGCCTTTACAGCCGTAGCAGATGGACAGATTTATCTGGAGCCCAATGCACAGGCGAAAAAAGCTGTAGAACAGGCATTGAACGGGTGGGACCCTTCCGGTGGATGTTTGTATTATTTTAACCCGAAGACAGCCACATCCAAATGGATATGGACTCGTCCGCAGGTGAAAACGATTGGGCAGCATATATTCTGCATGTAATCGGGCGGGAAGCAACCAGAAGGCATGACTTCGGTTGCTTCTTGGCTTTTGGATAGTTTAAAATGGTGGTTACGTTTAAGCTTGAGGAAATGGTTATCTAAATGACGCCGTAAAGGGGTTTTGACATTTGAATACCGTAGCATTTGAACGAGGTAGCCGTAAACAGCTACGTATCCATGTGCTTCCAACCAAACGTTTCAAGACGTTCGCTATCTCACTGTATGCTGGAGTTCCGCTACGCGAGGACACCGTTACTCCCGTGGCACTGACACCGTTTGTTTTAAGAAGAGGGACGGAGTCGTATCCGGAAACAACGCAGTTTCGAGAGCAATTGGAGCACTTGTATGGAGCAGGATTTGGTTTTGACGTCTATAAACGCGGTGATTATCAGATTGTGCAGTTTCGTATGGACACCATTAATGATTCGTTTGTCGGAGGTGGGGAGCAGCAACTTCTGGATCGTTCGTTCGCGTTTCTCGGAGAAGTGTTGACCAAGCCCGCGAGGGAAAATGGACACTTCAAAACGCCGTATGTACAGGCAGAACGCGAGACGGTTCGTAAAAAGCTGGAGTCGATTGTGAACGATAAAATGCGTTATGCAGCTGAACGGTGTATCGAAGAAATGTGCAAGCATGAACCTTACCGGCTTCATCCCTTGGGTGAACGAAAAGCACTGCCAGCCATTGAACCTCCTGAATTAACAGCTACTTATGAAAACTGGCTAAAAGAAGCCAGTATGGACTTGTATGTGGTCGGGGATACAACTCTGGAAGAAGTGGAGGAACTGGTAGAGCGTCATTTTAACCTTGAACGCAAGACTTCCTCTGACTATCAGGCTCAGAAGTCGGTGCGTGGGGATGAGGAGCCAAATACGGTCATTGAACGGCTGAACATTGGGCAGGGCAAGCTGAACCTGGGGCTTCGCACTTCCATTACCTATGCAGACGATAAATACGCATCAGCGCTAATGTATAACGGTATTCTGGGTGGATACCCGCATTCGAAGCTGTTTGTCAATGTTCGTGAAAAAGAAAGCCTCGCCTATTATGCTTCTTCCAGATACGACGGGCACAAAGGCATTGCTACTGTTCAATCCGGGATTGAAATTCCCAATTATGAAAAAGCAGTGACCATCATCAAGCAGCAACTTGAGGAAATGAAACTTGGCCATATCACCGATCTGGAGATGTCCCAGACGAAAGCGATGATCCGTAATCTGTTAAAAGAAATGCAGGATGCTGCTTTTGAGATGATTGCTTACGATTTTAACCGTCAGTTGTCTGGTAAGGAAAGAACGTCTGAAGAGCTACTTGCACAAATCGAGCAGATTACCAAGCAGGATGTTCGTGAGGCCGCAGAGCAGTTCCGTCTGGATACGATTTATTTCTTGCGGGACGAGAAGGAGGAATAGTCGTGGAGAGCATTCGGTATGAACATTTGCAGGAGACATTATATTACGAAGTAATGGCGAATGGACTTCATGTCTATGTTTTGCCTAAACCGGGTTTTCAGAAAACTTATGCCACCTTTGCGACCAAATACGGGTCAGTGGACAATCACTTTCAGGTGGAAGGGCAAGCCGAGGTAAAGGTGCCCGACGGTATTGCTCATTTTCTGGAACACAAAATGTTTGAGGAGCCAACGGGTGATATTTTTGCAACATTTGCTTCTCACGGTGCTTCTGCGAACGCTTTCACAAGTTTTGATCAGACCGTTTATTTGTTTTCGGCAACCGAAAATATGAACGAAAATATACAAACATTAGTTGATTTTGTGCAAAATCCGTACTTTACTGATCAGAACGTCAATAAGGAAAAAGGCATCATCGAACAAGAAATTAATATGTATGCCGATAATCCGGACTGGCGTGTTTATTTCGGGTTGATTGAAGCAATGTATCAAAAACATCCGGTGCATATTGACATTGCGGGCACGGTCCAATCCATTAACACGATCACCAAAGAAACGTTGTATACGTGTTATAACACATTTTATCACCCAAGTAACATGCTCTTGTTTGTTGTCGGCGGTGTTGATCCTGAGCAGGTCATTAGCATGGTTCGTTCCAATCAGGAGCAAAAAAATTTCGAGCCGCAGGGCCCGATTCACCGCTTCTTTGAACCAGAGCCTGAGCAGGTGGGGGAGGCCAGACGAGAGGTCAAATTATCCGTTTCCCTGCCGAAATGTTTGTTTGGATTCAAAGAAACGGATGTTGGACTTACAGGAGAGCCACTTTTGCGCCGGGACACGACCACGCAGCTGATGATGGATCTGTTGTTTGGTTCCAGCACACGTCTGTTTCAGAAGCTTTATGATGAAGATCTGATCTCGGATAGTTTTGGACATGACTATATCAGTTCACCACAATATGCCTTCTCTGCAGTTGGTGGGGATACGAAAGACCCGGATCAATTGTTGGAACGGATACGCCAAGAAGTCGAAGCGATTATGCAAAAAGGATTCGATGCTTCCGATTTTGAACGTGCGCGCAAAAAGAAAATTGGCGGTTATTTGCGCATGCTCAATTCACCAGAAAACATTGCGAATGAATTCACACGGCAGCATTTCCGTGGCGGTGATTTTTTCAATATGATTTCATTGTATGAAACGATTACACTTCAAGATGTGAATCAAAGATTGAAAGAGCATATTCGTTGGGATCAGCTCGCTGTATCACTCGTTGTTAGTCCTTAACCATGGAGAGGGAATAGGGCAGCGATCGAAGGCTTCACTAGATTGAGAGTGGAAGTTATGGGGGGAACACATTGTGAAAGCTATAGGGGAAATGACTGTACTGGTTACCGGGGCTAGCGGAGGCATAGGAGCTGCAATTGCAGAGCGGTTTGCCAGTGTAGGTATGAATGTTGTATTGCACTACATGAAATCGCATGAAGCAGCCAATGAAGCGGCAAGACGTTGTATGGAGCGAGGAAATGGACGTATCATGACGGTTTCAGCTGATCTTCGCAGCAGGGAACAGATTCAGCGTATGCGGGAAAAATTGGCTGCTCACGAGTTGTTGCCGGATATTCTTGTGAATAACGCTGGTATATCTCACTATGGTTTGCTAGCGGATGTGACAGAGGAAATATGGGATGAAGTGATGGCAATTAATCTGAAAGGTACTTTTCTATGTACACAAGAGATGATGCCACATATGATCTCCCAAAGATACGGTAGAATTATTAATGTGTCGTCCATCTGGGGGCTATCTGGTGCATCTTGTGAGGTGTTGTATTCCACAACCAAGGGCGGGGTAAATGCCTTCACGAAGGCACTTGCGAAAGAGCTTGCTCCCTCCGGCGTTACGGTGAATGCTGTTGCTCCAGGGGCTGTTCAGACGACGATGTTAGACCACCTGGATCAGAGTGAGTTGAAGATGTTGGAAGAGGAGATTCCTGCGGGGCGACTGGCGCAGCCGGACGAAATTTCGTCACTGGTTTATTTTCTCGCGCTACCTGAGTCGGGATATATCAATGGACAGATTATCAGTCCGAATGGGGGCTGGCTGACTTAATGCCGTGTTCAAGTTGCAAGTCAGTGGATTGTGAACTTACAGCTTGATTTAAATTTTAAAAGCTCGTATATAAAATGTCCCGAAAGCACATATTACAACTGTTGATTTTAAATCTCATGCGTCAGCCAAGGAGGATTTATCATGTCAACAGACAAAACAGTGGTTTCTAACTTCGACACATGGAAGAAGTTCCTGGGTGATCGCGTACTGCAAGCTGAGAGGATGGGGATGAGTGAAGAAACCATCAACAAACTGGCATACGAGATCGGCGACTTTCTGGATGAGAAAGTCGACCCGGCGAACCATTCCAACCGAGCATTGAAGGAACTATGGGATGTCGGCGATGCAGATGAGCGTCGTACGATTGCGTGCCTGATGGTCAAATTGGCCAAACAAAACGCATAAGGCAAGAGGTGAAGAGCTCCCGCAAGGGGGCTTTTCTCTAATGATTACAAACGGATTACAGAGCTGTTCTTGTAATTCATTTTCATTTTATATATCATTAACGTGACCCATTTTTAGAAGATGACCCGAAATAGCGTCCAATGGACACGTTCGGATGTTGTCGAATAATGTGGAATAATGCATTACGGGGTGTATACATGGAAACTAAACAATGGTATATGGAATATAAAATACATAAGAACAGACCTGGTCTTTTGGGGGATATCGCCTCCATGCTAGGGATGCTTGAAGTCAATATATTGACCATCAACGGTGTTGAAGGCAAAACACGGGGCATGTTGCTCGAGTCAGATGATGACGAAAAGATTCGTCTGCTGGGAGAGATGCTTGGTAAAGTCAACAGCATAACGGTATCTGCATTGCGTCAACCTAAATTGGTGGATATTCTGGCTGTACGTCACGGTAGGTACATTGACCGGGATTCAGATGATCGCAAAACATTTCGTTTTACTCGGGACGAACTTGGGTTATTAGTTGATTTTTTGGGTGAAGTATTTAAAAGAGAAGGCAATCAAGTTATCGGCTTGCGGGGTATGCCGCGAGTTGGTAAAACAGAGTCAATCATCGCAGGCAGTGTATGTGCCATGAAGCGTTGGACTTTTGTATCTTCTACCCTTCTTCGCCAAACGATACGTAGCCAGATGTCAGAAGATGAGTTAAACCCGAATAATGTATTTATTATCGATGGGATTGTCAGTACGATTCGCTCCAGTGAGCGGCACTATAATCTTTTGCAGGATATCATGTCGATGCCTAGTACGAAAGTGATTGAGCATCCGGATATTTTTGTGCAGGAATCCGAATATGATTATAATGATTTTGATATTATTATTGAATTGCGTAATAATCCTAACGAAGAAATTATTTATGATACGTTTACGGCAAGCTATACCGACGAACTGTAAAGCTCCGTACGGAATCATGGAATAGATCAGCAACAACTGAAGAGTTAAACATAAGGAGGAGATGGCATGTCTGAACTGGGTCAGCAGTTAAGAGAGGCCCGGCTGCAAAAAGGGATGAGTCTCGACGATGTACAGGAAATGACGAAAATTCGCAAGAGGTATTTGGAGGCTATAGAAGCAGGGGACTATAAAGTGTTACCCGGCAGCTTCTATGTGCGTGCATTTATAAAAACCTATGCGGAAACGGTGGGACTTAATGCCGATGAGCTGCTGGAAGGACACAAAAAGGACGTACCTGCGGAAACGGCGGAAGCAACGATGGAGCCGGTAATCCAGAAGCGCTCCAGCCGGCCGGCGGAGCGGAGCAACCGCTGGATGTCTGTTGCTCTGATGTGGACTTTCCCTATTCTGATTATCGTGCTCTTGTATCTGTATATGGCAAACAACAAGGGCGATGACACCAATCCACAAGGGCTGGATGATACAAAGATTACGGACAGTCAAAAACCTGCTAATGACAAACCTGATCAACCATCCGATAACGGGCAAACTGCAACTCCGCCTGCAACCGATTCGGGATCGAATGATATCGGTAAAGGTGATGCTGGCGGAAACGGCGGCGGTAATGAAACGAATGGTCAGACCGACGGAGAAAATAAAGGTCAAACCGATGGACAAACCGATGGACAAACGGATGGCCAAACAGGTGAGACCCCAGAGGGAACACCACCAACCACACCTGGTTCTGTTACTGTTTCTGAAGATGGAAAATCAGGCAATATTACAAACTTCAAAGTTAGCGGAAGCACAGGTCAGCCTGTAACCGTGACGATCAAGGCGACAGGTCATAGTTGGCTTGAAGTGTATAAAGGTGAGAATTCAAGCGGTGAGAAACTCGAGTATGGCAATACTGCTGACGGTGACACGTTCACATTTACATTGGACAGCGCTGGCATGTACATTAAATCCGGTTATGCGGCGGCAACAACAATTGATGTTGGCGGTCAAGTCGTAACGGACGGCAAAGCAACCAACCGTATTCGTCTTAAATTGGATACAGATAGCACGGCTTCTTCCACGGGAACAGAAGGCATGACAGGCACAACGACCAGTGGTTCTTCGGAAGGCGGAAGCTCCAGCAACGAATAACCTGGCTAACTGCAGGGGACAATAATCTTGTCTTCAATTGCAGTTAACTTATGGTGAAGTGAGGTGGAAGGCCGTGACAGTCAGCTGGATCGTAACCGGTTTAGGGATCATTGTCAGCCTCCTGGGTTATTACCTGACTCCAAATGCCTGGGGTTACGGAATATTGGGCTTTGGACTTGCGCATATCGTGCTCGGTGTGCTCGATATGTTCAGACAGCCTAACCGTAGCCGGTATTAAGGTAGCTCGACCAGCAAGCATTTTTGGTGACCGAATGGTACTCCAAAAATGCTTTTTTCTATGAGTAAACATGACTAAAATTAGACTTTTGCTTGAAGTTTACTCTATAATGTTACAGAACATATGATTAATTGAAAGGGTGACTTGGTTTGAGTTCAGAAAATTCATTTGATATTGTGTCCAAAATGGACTTGCAAGAATTGACCAATGCCGTTACGCAAACGGAAAAAGAAATTGGTGCTCGTTATGATTTCAAGGGCAGTAAAAGTAGCTTGAAACTGGATAAGGATGCTCTTACGATTGTGTCTGATGATGAGACCAAATTAAAAGCGGTTATTGAAGTTTTACAATCCAAAATGGCAAAGCGTGGGCTTCCGCTGAAAAATATGGATTACGGGAAAGTGGAGCCAGCTTCTTCCGGTACTGTTCGCCAGCGTTTGAATTTCAAGCAGGGCATTGATCAAGATGTGGCTAAAAAAATCAATATCCTCATCCGTGATTCCAAACTGAAGGTGAAGAGTCAGATTCAGGGAGACCAGCTTCGGGTGACAGGTAAGAGCAAAAATGATCTGCAAGCCGTTATGCAACTTCTTAATGGAGCTAACTTGCCACTGGATCTGCAATATACTAATTTTAAATAAAATTCTTGTACAGAAATGTCTTTTTGACACTGTATTGGTACGTATATTATACTGAATGTGCATTGCTGGCAGTCATGCATCAAGTCCAGTCTTCATCGTTAGCTGACTTTGTGAAAAGCAGTACACTTCTGGAAGTCACCGGAGCGTTTAAAAGCAGTTTTGCGTTTGAGCGGTAGACTTTATTTTTTGCGTTTCTACATAGGCTTTTATGTAAATATAAGTCGACGTTTCAATCGTTCATTTCTTGCTTCAGATGATGAATACGGAATGTAAGATGATTGTTTGAAGTAATGGAGGATACAAAGGGAGGGCGTCTTGTGAATTTACCCAACCGGATTACGCTTGCACGAATTTGCTTAATCCCTTTTTTGATGGTGTTTCTGCTCGTGGATTTTCCGTTTTATCCAGAGCCGTTACATCTCGGGAGCTTTACGCTTCCGTATAATCAGTTAATTGCTGCTTTTATTTTTATCGTTGCTGCAAGCACGGATGGAATAGACGGCTATCTTGCAAGGAAAAACAATATGGTCACCAATCTGGGCAAACTGCTTGATCCTCTGGCAGACAAGCTTCTGGTTACCGCTGTTTTGATTTCATTGGTTCAAATGGGTAAGCTGGATTCATGGATTGCAGTCGTTATTATCAGCCGTGAATTTGCCGTGACCGGCCTACGTCAGATCGCCTTGTTGGACGGTTCGGTTGTAGCTGCGAGTGCTTGGGGTAAACTGAAAACAGTAGTACAGATTGTAGCCATTGTTTTGCTACTGCTGAACAATTTCCCCTTCTCATACACGGGTATTCATGTCGATGAAATTGCGGTATATGTAGCGGCTCTGATCACCATCTGGTCTGGAATTGACTACTTTATCAAAAACAAAAACTTGCTTCATTTATCAAAAGCGTAATGATTTAAGCTGAATCGGGTAATGATGAAAGACTCATTGGGTCAAAGGGCAATAGGAACTCATCCTATTGCCCTTTGACTACTCCACATATGTACAGGAGGAAGCCAAAATGAAGGCAGAGATTATTGCAGTTGGGACAGAGTTACTACTGGGACAGATCGTAAATACCAATGCCAGATACCTTTCCCGTGAACTTGCTGCAATGGGGATTGACGTATATTTTCAAACGGTAGTTGGAGATAATCAGAATCGGCTTAGTGAAGCGATACGCATCGCGCAGGGCCGTGCAGACATTATTTTATTTTCTGGAGGCATCGGTCCAACGCAGGATGATTTGACTAAAGACGCACTGGCTGCAGTGTTGAATCGGAAGTTGCATATTGACCGTATGGCTATGGATAAAATTGAAGGTTTCTTCCGCGATCGTAATGTGGAAATGACGGAAAATAATCGGCGCCAAGCCATTGTGCTTGAGGGTGGAACCCCTCTGGCGAATGAAACCGGACTTGCTGCAGGAAACGCGATTGCGGATAACGATAAATATTATGTTGTTATGCCTGGGCCACCTAAAGAATTGATTCCAATGTTCGAGCAGGAAGTCAAACCTTGGTTGCTTCAGCATGCTCTTACAGAAGAAATGCCGATTTATTCACGAATGTTGAAATTCGCAGGCATTGGAGAATCTGCTCTGGAGGACCGTTTGCTTGACTTGATTGACGGACAGACAGACCCTACGATTGCTCCTTACGCGAGTGAGGGAGAAGTAACCGTACGTGTGTCTACCAAGGCTCCGAGCGAAGGAGAAGCCAAGCTAAAGCTGGATGCGATGGAAGTGCAGATTCGTGAGCGTTTATCTGAACATCTCTACGCTAACGAGGATGTGCCTATAGAGTACACGATTGTTACAATGATGTCTGATATGGGGCTGACTCTGAGCGCGGCTGAAAGCTGCACAGGAGGGCTTGTGATGCAGAGCTTAACTTCGGTGCCTGGAAGTGCCTCGATGTTAAAAGGTGGCATTGTATGCTACTCTAATGAGATCAAAGAAAAGCTGTTAAATGTGCCTCACAGTTACCTGGAGGGTGAAGATGCACCAGGTGCCGTTAGCCCAGAGGTGGCAAAAGTGCTTGCAGAGCAGATCCGTATGATCGGGGATGCTGATTTTGGATTGGCGATTACCGGAGTAGCCGGTCCGGGATATTCGGAACGTAAACCACCAGGCCTCGTGTTTATCGCTTTGGCTGAGCGTGGGAAGGATACGGAGATTCATGAACTCCGGATTAACGGTAACCGGGAAACGGTTCGCATTCGCTCGGCAAAGGCCATTCTGTATCGGTTATGGCAAAAGTTAGTCGCTATTGATTGATGATTACGCAGGCAGATTGCATTTGCATAATTGAGGAAGTATAATGATTGTAGACGGAAGAACCGTAAAATGTGGCTTTACAGCCTTGTTTACGGTTCTTTTTCTGTTTTTTCATCGATTTCTATGAGGAAGAGGCGCCTCGGCCTGAACAAAAAAACGAATGTATGTTCGAAAAAAAGCTTGGCAAACGAGTTAAAACAAGGTATCATTATATTATAAACAGTAAAGGGTGTGAGTTTATTGTCAGACCGTCGTGCCGCGCTTGATATGGCGCTCCGTCAAATAGAGAAGCAATTTGGTAAAGGTTCCATCATGAAATTGGGTGAGTCAACTCACATGAATGTGGAAATTATTCCCAGCGGATCTTTGGCTTTGGATATTGCATTAGGAACAGGCGGCTTGCCGAAAGGCCGTATTGTTGAAATATATGGACCTGAATCTTCAGGTAAAACAACTGTGGCATTGCATGCCATTGCTGAAGTCCAACGTGTAGGTGGACAAGCTGCGTTTATCGATGCTGAGCATGCGCTTGATCCGAATTATGCAAGCAAACTGGGCGTTAACATTGATGAATTGCTCTTGTCACAACCGGATACAGGTGAGCAAGGATTGGAAATCGCCGAGGCTCTTGTACGAAGTGGTGCAGTAGACATCATTGTTATTGACTCGGTAGCAGCGCTTGTACCAAAAGCGGAGATTGAAGGAGAGATGGGAGATTCTCACGTTGGTCTGCAGGCTCGTTTGATGTCTCAGGCACTCCGTAAATTGTCCGGTGCAATCAGTAAATCTAAAACGATTGCCATCTTCATCAACCAGCTTCGTGAAAAAGTTGGTGTTATGTTTGGTAACCCGGAAACGACACCAGGTGGCCGCGCATTAAAGTTCTATTCCACGGTTCGTCTAGATGTACGCCGTATTGAGAGTATCAAATCGGGAAATGACATTACAGGTAACCGTACCCGTATTAAAGTTGTTAAAAACAAAGTGGCACCTCCGTTCAAACAAGCGGAAGTTGACATTATGTATGGTGAAGGTATTTCCAAAGAGGGAAGTATCATCGATATCGGTACAGAGCTGGATATCGTCAACAAAAGCGGTGCTTGGTATTCGTATGAAGGTGAACGTTTAGGACAAGGCCGTGAGAACGCGAAGCAGTTTATGAAAGAACATAAAGAAATTGCTGATGTGATTGAGCAGAAAATTCGTGAAGCCAGCAATTTGACAACGGCTGTTCCTGCTCCAACGAGTGAAGAGCAAGAAAAAGAAGCGGCTGAAGAACAGGAATTATTCGAAATTAATGAGTAATTTCTTCTGTGCGGGAAGGCTTTGATCTTCTGTCACAGTATGAACTTTGTATTGAGCGACTGCTAATGCTTATGAAGCTAAATAGGATTGGTTCTCGCCAGCTAACAGCCTCTGTCCATTCCGGACAGGGGCTGTTAGCATCTATGCCATATGTGACCTGAATGAAAATCAAATAAGAGGATTAGCTGAGGAAGTCTTTTTTTACCCTAAAACACAAACAAGGGAGCGTGAGGATCACAGTGAAACGTCGCCAATATCAGCAGGAATATGATGCACATGATGATGACGAAGAGTTGCAAGAAGAAGCAGAACTAAACGCCGTCTCCCAATTTCCAGACGATGAAGAACTTATCATCACCAGAGTAGAGCGGACGAAGAGTCGTGAAGCACGCTACCGGATTTCATTTGGTCACTATTCGCTTACGGTTCTGGAAGATGTGATGATTAAGTACAGGATGACACGTGGCAACATTTTTAAGAAGAAAGATCTGGAGGAAATTATCGTTGCGGATGAACGCCAGAGGACATACGTGCAGTCACTGCGTTTTTTGGAGTTTAAGCAGCGGACACGTCATGAATTACGGCAAAAGCTAAAGCAAAAGGAGTTCGCGGCACCGATTATTGAAGAGGTCCTCGATCGGCTTGAGCAAGAAAAGCTTGTCGATGATGACCTGTTTGCCAAGGAATGGACAAGACAGCGTATGGAGGGGCAGCGGAAGGGAAAACTGTGGATAAGGCAAGAATTGCGTCAAAAAGGAATTACAAATGAACTTATTGCGGAGGTACTGGATGATGTTAGTGCAGATGCAGAATTCGACACGGCATTAACAGCTGGCCGTAAGAAGTGGAAACAAGTTCGAGGAGACGTGCAGGAGAAGAAACGTAAAACGTTCCCGTACTTGATGCGACGCGGTTTTAGCATGGATCTGGTGCGCCGAGTCATGAATCGTTTAATGGAAGAGGATGGGGCAGAAGATGCCAAAGAGGATGAAGCATTGTTATGGGACTAGACGAGGAGACTAACAATACTGCATTCTCTTGACAATTTCTTTCGTCAAATACTAAAATGGACATGAGTCTGTAAGAAATGGACAACCCTTTTTCCTTCCAAAAAAGCGGTTTCGGTTTCTTCAGATTTAGTCCATTCCTGATTATGGGTTCACTGGAAACAGTGGATAGTACATGTAATCATGTACATGTGAAATGAAAATCGGCGGGGGATCGCCGTGAGTATTCGTTATTCCCAAACATATGTAAGGCATGAAAACAGAAAAGTTGACCCAAGGAGTGCCTTGGAGGAACCAACGAGGAGGTGAACAGTATGGATATTGCTATCACGATCATTCTCGTTGTGGCCGCGCTCGTTATTGGGTTCGGAGTCGGATATTTTATTCGCAAATCTCTTGCAGAGGCTAAAATCTCTAGTGCGGAACAAGCTGCCGTACAAATCGTGGAGAACGCGAAAAAAGAGGCAGAGGCACTGAAGAAAGAAACGGTGCTGGAAGCGAAGGATGAGATTCATCGCATTCGCGCCGAAGCTGAAAAGGACACTCGTGAACGTCGGAACGAAATTCAACGACAAGAGAGACGATTGTTGCAAAAAGAAGAGTCGCTGGATAAAAAATTGGAATCACTCGAACGTAAAGAAGAGCAAGTGGCTAACAAAGAGAAACGTATCGATGAAACACAGCAACAGATCGAAATGATCTACAAAAACCAGGTGACGGAGCTTGAACGAATCTCCAATCTCACGATGGAAGACGCACGCAGTATCATACTGTCCAACGTAGAACAGGAAGTTCGTCATGAGACGGCTCAAATGATCAAGGACATTGAACAGCAAGCGAAGGAAGAAGCGGACAAAAAGTCCCGCGAGATCATTACACTCGCCATCCAACGTTGTGCGGCTGACCATGTAGCGGAGACAACGGTATCCGTTGTAACGCTGCCTAATGAAGAAATGAAAGGCCGGATTATCGGTCGTGAAGGACGTAACATCCGTGCGCTTGAAACCCTTACCGGGATTGACCTCATTATCGATGATACGCCAGAAGCTGTTATTCTGTCGGGCTTTGACCCGATTCGCCGTGAGATTGCCCGGACGGCACTGGAAAAACTGGTGGCGGATGGACGGATTCACCCGGCACGTATTGAAGAAATGGTGGAGAAATCACGTAAAGAAGTGGATGAGCGTATCCGTGAATACGGTGAACAAGCTACCTTTGAAGTGGGCGTGCATGGTCTGCACCCAGATCTCATCAAAATTCTGGGCCGCCTGAAGTTCCGCACAAGTTACGGTCAGAACGTCCTGAAACATTCGATGGAAGTTGCTTATTTGGCAGGACTAATGGCTGGAGAACTTGGAGAAGACGTAACTTTGGCAAGACGTGCAGGTTTGTTGCATGACATCGGTAAAGCGCTGGATCACGAAGTGGAAGGATCACACGTTGAAATTGGCGTGGAGCTGGCGAAGAAATACAAGGAACACCCAGTGGTTATCAACAGTATCGCTTCCCATCACGGGGACTGCGAAGCAACTTCAGTTATTGCGATGCTGGTGGGTGCAGCTGATGCGCTGTCCGCAGCTCGTCCAGGTGCACGCCGCGAAACATTGGAGACATACATCAAACGACTAGAGAAGCTGGAAGAAATCTCGGAATCTTTCGAAGGTGTCGAGAAATCGTACGCCATCCAGGCTGGACGCGAAGTTCGTGTCATGGTGCAGCCTGAGAAGATCGATGATGCTGAAGCTTTCCGCCTCGCTCGTGACATCACGAAGATGATCGAGAATGAACTTGATTATCCAGGTCATATCAAAGTCACCGTGATCCGGGAAACCCGGGCGGTTGAATACGCAAAATAGAGTATTTTGGAAAAGTGGCCGCTTCAGTGGGCCACTTTTCCTGTTGATAAGCCATGTAGGAATTGAGGAGGCAACAAATCATGAAAGTTTTGTTTATTGGGGACATTGTAGGAAACGTAGGGCGTAAAGCGCTTAAGGAGAACTTACCATACCTGAAATCGAAATATAAACCCCATGTAATCATTGTCAATGGTGAGAATGCTGCAGCAGGACGCGGCATTACAGGTGCAATTGCCAATGAATTTTTTAACTGGGGCGTGCATGGCATTACGCTTGGCAACCATACTTGGGACAATAAGGATATTTTTGATTTTATAGATGATGAACCACGTATGATCAGACCAGCGAACTTTCCACCAGGTACACCTGGACGTGGGTATACCGTAGTTAAGGGGGAAGGGAAAGAACTTGCGATCGTGAACCTGCAAGGCAGAACCTTCTTGCCTGCGATTGATTGCCCGTTTCGCGCAGCGGATGAGATTGTGGACGAGCTACGGAGAGACTATAAATGTATTCTTGTGGATATGCACGCGGAAGCAACGTCTGAGAAGATTGCGATGGGCTGGCATCTCGATGGACGCGCATCCTTCGTTGTAGGTACGCATACGCATGTACAAAGCAACGACGAACGTATTTTGCCTGGAGGTACGGCATATTTGACAGATGCGGGTATGGTAGGACCGCGTGACGGCATTCTGGGCATGGAGCGTGATGCGGTACTACGTAAATTTTACACCCAGCTTCCAGTGAGATTTGTCGTAGATGACGGCAAATGGCATTTTCATGGCGTGATCGTGGATATTGACGAAGAAACCGGTGCGGCTACGCGGATTGAGAAAATACGTTTAATGGAAGATGAGTGGCGCATGGAATAGGGGCATTGTCCCATTTTGCCGGGAAACCCTGCTAAAAAGAAGGAATTTTTTTTCCTCCCGCGAATAACATCTAGTAAGTGGAAACAAACTTTCAACATTCCCAGGGAGGTACTTACCATGGATGTATTAAAAGTTTCAGCAAAGTCCAATCCTAACTCTGTAGCCGGCGCTCTTGCAGGAGTTCTTCGTGAACGTGGAAATGCTGAACTGCAGGCAATTGGAGCAGGAGCACTGAACCAAGCCATTAAAGCGGTAGCGATTGCCCGGGGATTTGTAGCACCAAGCGGAGTTGACCTGATTTGTATTCCAGCTTTTACAGACATTGTGATTGACGGTGAGGACCGAACGGCCATTAAGCTGATTGTGGAGCCCAGATAATACATGAGTTGAA
>Ga0105244_10000619_pt1 | contig 31512 bp, 26 predicted proteins | sample KBSM44metaG_FD_80423 | JGI IMG/M metagenome (GOLD analysis project Ga0105244, IMG submission 80423) | Miscanthus rhizosphere microbial communities from Kellogg Biological Station, Michigan, USA - KBS M4-4 metaG | ecosystem: Host-associated > Plants > Roots > Rhizosphere > Soil | place...
CCGCCGCCCAGCGTCCAGTCCGGGTTGAGGTCATGCTCGAAGCGCAGTTGTGCCATGTTGTTGTCATTATGCAGCTTGCCCACACTCTTCTCGCCGAAGAACGTGTCGCGAGAAGCCGTGCCCGTCTGGTTGGCATAGCGAGTCAGACCACGATCCAGTGGCGCGTTATTGCGCATGAAGTCGCCTTCGAAGGTGATCCGCGTAACGTCGTTGACCTGCCAGCTCAATACCGGCGCCACGCCATAGCGCTCGGTCTCGACGTGGTCACGGAACGTATCGCCGCCCTCGCCCACGACATTCAGGCGGTAGGCAAAACGCCCTTCGTCATCCACGGGTCCCGAGGCATCCAGCGTTCCGCGCTTCATGCCCTGATCATTGAGCTGACCGCCCAGCGTGACGGAGGGCTCGGCCAACGGCTGCTTGGAAACCACATTGAAGGTGCCGCCCGGATCGCCACGGCCATAGAGCGTGGTGGCCGGACCGCGCAGCACCTCAAGGCGCTCGATGGTGTTGGCGTCCGGCATGTTCGGATAACCACGATTGATCGGGAAGCCGTTGCGATAGAACTCGCCGGTGGTGAAGCCGCGCACCGTAAAGGTGGTCAGCCCCTGGCCGCCGAAGTTGTTGGCTCGCCCGACGCCACCCGCGTAGTCGAGAGCATCCTGCAAACGTGTGGAACCGATGTCCTCGACGGCTTCACGGGTCACGACGCTGACCGATTGCGGGGTTTCGTGCAGCGAGGTATCGGTACGCGTTGCACTGGCAGACCGTGTGGCCCGATAACCATCGACCGGTCCTTGTGCCGTTTCGGCATTGGCGGCGCCCTGGATATCGATGTTCTGCAACTCCATGGCAGGCTGGACGCCAGCCACCTGATCGGCCCAGGCCGCTTGAGAGATCGCCTGGATAACGCAAAGTGAAACGAGAGTACGACGCATCGACGTGCAGCCCTTGGCAAGAAACCAGGCCTCTTGGGACCCGGCAGGATTTTTTGCGAATAGTACAGATTCGTATTAACGCCTGATACAAATTCCCAAAAAATACTCTTGCACAGGCCAGACATGACGCTTAGCCAATGTGGCGATAAACAGGCAAACTGCGCTCATTGCTCCTTACCAGAGAACCCACGATGCCCCTTTCCCACAAGCCTGCCGATCCTCGTTGCGCCTTGCTGGTGATCGACATGCAATACGACTTCATGCCCGGCGGGCAACTGGCTGTGGCTGACGGCGATGCGCTGCTGCCGCTGATCAATCGCCTGGGTGCGCGCTTTTCCCAAGTGGTCATCACGCAGGACTGGCACCCTGCCGGGCACATTTCCTTTGCTTCCAGCCATGCGCAGCGCCTGCCGTTCGAGAGCATTACCCTGCCCTACGGTCCTCAGACGCTGTGGCCGGATCATTGCGTACAAGGCAGCCACGGTGCTCAGTTGCATGCCGACCTCGATCTGCCTCACGCGCAACTGGTCCTGCGTAAGGGCTGCAATGAGCACATCGACAGTTACTCGGCATTTCTGGAGGCAGACCGCACGACCCGTACAGGGCTGGCCGGGTACCTGACAGAGCGCGGTATCGATACGCTGTTCGTGGTCGGTCTGGCGCTGGACTTCTGTGTCGCCTGGTCGGCGCAGGACGCACGGAGTGCCGGTTTCAATACTTTTGTGGTCGAAGATGCCTGTCGCGCCATCGACATGAACGGCTCGCTGGAGCAGGCCTGGAAGACCATGCTCGGCATGGGTATAGAACGCGTGCAGAGCGCCGATCTGCTGGGCTAGACCGACACATTCTGCCGACTGGCTCAAACATTTCTCGATACGCCCCGCCGCTGGCGAACGACAGCGCGCGGCGCCTGTCTGAACCATCGGCCCGACATTGCCCCGGTCGGGCCATTTCATCACTGGCGCTGAGGACGTTGTATGGATCACGAAGTACATGGCAAGACCCCCGGCCTTTCCGCCGAGGAAGAGCGCGAGATCGATGAGAATCAGCCGCCCCGCGCGGCAGTGTTGCACGAAACCATTCGCATGCAGGGCGACCACGAACTGGAGCGCAGCGTAGCCGCGCTGTGGTGGTCGGCACTGGCTGCGGGGCTGACCATGGGCCTGTCGCTGATGGCGATGGGTTTGTTGAACTCGCGCCTCGAAGGCATCCCCGGTAGTCATGTGATCAGCAGCCTCGGCTATTCGGCAGGGTTTCTGGCGGTAATCCTGGCGCGCCAGCAACTGTTCACGGAAAACACCATCACGGCTGTACTGCCGGTCATGAGCAAGCTGAACCTGGCCAACATCTGGCGGCTGCTGCGCCTGTGGGGTGTGGTTCTGGCCGGCAATCTGGTCGGCACGCTGACGGTGGCCTACGTCATGCTCAACCTGCCGAATTTCGATACCAGCACCGACAAGGCGTTTCTGGAAATTGGCCACAAGGTCATGGAAAACGACCTGGGCCAGATGTTTTCCAAGGGCATTGTGTCGGGCTGGATGATTGCGACCATGGTCTGGATGATCGCGTCGATGGAAAACGCCAAGATAGCGATCATCGTGCTTATCACTTACCTGATGGCGCTCGGCGACTTTACGCACATCGTGGTGGGTTCGGCTGAAGTATCCTATCTTGTATTCGCGGGTGAGCTGGGCTGGAAGGATTTCTGGTTTGCGTTCGCAGGCCCCACGCTGGCGGGCAACATTATCGGTGGCAGTTTTATTTTCGCGTTGATCAGCCATGCGCAGATCCGCAGTGAAAAAGACACCACCGAGAAAATGGAGCGCGATCGCAAAAACAAGGAAGAAAAACGTCGCCTGGAGAAAGCGCAGAAGCTCAAGGAAGAGGATTCCACGGCAAAGCGAGAAATATGATCCCTATCATTAAACTTTCTTTCAGGAAACGCGGCGGATTTTAAAGGCAGAATGACTCTTTGAACGCACCTATTCAGGCAGGGACCATGACCCGAATTCTGGCAATCGAAGACGATGCCATCACTGCAAAGGAAATCGTGACCGAACTCAGCAGCCACGGGCTGGAAGTGGACTGGGTCGACAATGGCCGTGATGGTCTGGCGCGTGCAGTGAGTGGCGATTATGACCTTATTACCCTGGACCGCATGTTGCCGGAGATGGATGGTCTGACCATCGTCACCCACTTGCGTGCCCAGGGCATTTCCACGCCGATCCTGATGATCAGCGCACTCTCCGACGTGGACGAACGCGTCCGCGGCCTGCGTGCCGGAGGGGACGACTATCTGCCAAAACCCTTTGCGTCGGATGAGATGGCCGCACGCGTCGAGGTGTTGTTGCGACGCAGCAACCCGGTCAGTGCCGCCAAGACGGTCTTGCAGGTTGCCGACCTGGAACTGAACCTGATCACCCGGGAAGCATGTCGCGGCGGCGAACCGCTGACGCTGCTGCCCACCGAATTCAAGCTACTTGAGTTCCTGATGCGCAACAGCGGACAGATCATCACGCGAATGATGATTTTTCAGGAAGTCTGGGGCTACCACTTCGATCCGGGCACCAACCTGATCGACGTACACATCGGCCGTCTGCGCAAGAAGATCGACCAACCCGGTACCGCACAGCTCATTCAGACCGTGCGAGGATCCGGCTATGTCATTGCCGAACCCGTCTGACGGCTGGCGATCATCCACAAGTCGATTACTGGCGCTGTACAGCTCGCTGTTCGTAGCCTGGAGTGTGATTCTGCTTGGCGTCCTGTATTGGGAGGTGACGTCCTATCTGGACACCCTCGCCCGCCAGTCGCTTACCCATCGCCAGCAACTGTTTTCACGCTTCGAAGGCCAGGGCCTGGTGGACGCTCTGGCCACCAGCATGACCTTCGATACCCGCTCGGTGGATGCCTACGGTCTGTTCGACGAGAACTTCCGCCCGGTTGCCGGGCCTATCACCAGCGTCCCGAAAAACCTGCCTATCGACGGCCAGATTCATGTACTGAACGATTGCATCGAATCGGATGATCCAGGCATGCCGCAAGGCAGTTGCGATGCGATCGTCAATCGCACGTCGGACGGCCGCTGGCTGGTGCTGGTTCGCGAGAACGGTTCGCTGTTTGCGGTGAGCACGCTGATCCTGCATGCCTTGCTGTGGGGCATCTCGTTGACCATCATTCCCGGTGTTGCCGGCTGGCATCTGTTGCGCCGTCGACCGTTGCGACGCATCCGTGCGATCCAGGCCAGCGCCGAATCGATCATCGCCGGCGACATGGCCGGCCGTCTGCCGGTCTCCAACAGGCGCGATGAACTGGACATGCTGGCGGTAATCGTCAACGCCATGCTCGACCGGATCGAAAAGCTCATGAACGAGGTCAAGGGCGTCTGCGACAACATCGCCCATGACCTGCGCACACCGCTGACCCGCTTGCGTGCGCAGCTTTACCGTATTCAACAGCAGTCGGCCCACGATTCGACCCACGCCACGCAGATTGCCCAGGTCATCAGCGAAGCTGACACACTGATGGCACGTTTCCGCGGGCTGCTGCGCATTTCCGAGCTGGAAGACCGTCAGCGGCGCTCGGCATTCGTTGAACTGGAACTGCGCCCGCTGCTGCAGGAGCTGCATGATTTTTACCTGCCGCTGGCTGAGGAAGACCAGATCACCCTGATACTCGACCTGCATGAAACGTTACCCACGCTGGTAGGCGACCGCGCCCTGCTGTTCGAAGCACTGACCAACCTGCTGGGCAACGCAATCAAGTTCACCCCTGGCGGCGGAATCGTCAAAGTCAGCGCCTACCCTGCCCCAGGCGGCACCACGCCGTGCATCGAAGTACAGGATTCCGGGCCTGGCATCCCCGTCGCCGAGCGCGCCGCTGTCTTCCAGCGCTTCTATCGCAGCGAAGCCGGCACCGAGCAAAGCGGTTTTGGCCTTGGTCTCTCGGTAGTGGCCGCCATCGTCAATCTGCATGGTTTTACCCTGCAAATAGGCACCAGCGAATATGGCGGCGCAAGCTTGCTGTTGGAATGCCGCACAGTGAATACGCTGGCCTGAGATTCACGCACTTCCCAAACCCTTGATTGCACGATCGTGCCTGCTTTTTGACGAGATTAAAGCGTCTGGCTCGAGGGTTTCAGCGATTTCGATATTAATCTGGCGCGTTATGCCAAGCGCAAAAATGTAACTGAATGTTACAAATCCGTATCCAGCTTGACCGTTTCAGCACCAGCAAGTTCACCCCAATAAATACGCTTTTCAGGTTCGATATGGCGTTTTTCCCCGATTAAATCCGTCTATTGGTCAAAAGATGATGGCCAAACGCCAAGGTGCAATTTGAACAGCTAGACATTTTTATGACGTCAGTGACTTGTCGCAATGCTGGCACTGCGTTATCTATGTCAGGGCAAGCACAGTTCCTGCGGTAACGTTTTCGCTGCACCCCTAATAATAACTCACCGGATTTCGCCACTTACCAGGCGAGGCTTTGGCATGGCTGCCGAAGCAGAGAACACTGTACTAATTGCTGGATCAAATTTTAGCTGGGAGGCTGTTATGGGCGCACAATCGAAGATTCTAACCATCGGTAAGTACAAGGTGTACGCCGAGACTTACTGGAAAGGCAGCGACGCCAAGACCATTCTGCTTGTCAACGGCGCACTGTCGACTACTGGCTCTTTCGGGCAGACGGTCAAATACTTGCAACCGCACTACAATCTGGTGCTGTTCGACCTGCCATTTTCGGGGCAATCCCGAGCGCACAACCCGGACGACATGATTGTCAGCAAGGAAGATGAAGTAAACATTCTCCTGCAACTGATTGATCTCTATCAGGTAAACCACCTGCTGTCAGTCTCCTGGGGCGGTGTATCGGCCCTGCTGGCCCTCTCCGAATGCCCTCCTTCCGTGGAAAAGGCCATCATCAGTTCGTTCTCGCCGGTGCTCAACGAGGCCATGCTCGACTATATCGACAACGCCCAGATCTACCTCGCCGCACGCGAAAAGCGCAAGATCGGCTCACTGCTCAACGACACCGTGGGCAAGTACCTGCCGCGCCTGTTCAAACTTTATAACTACAAGCACCTGATCAGCCTTGCCGAGCACGAATATCGCCAGATCGACTTTCACATCAGCCAGATTCGCCAACTAAGCGCCAGTAACTACGTCGAGCGTTTTTCCTCGATCAACATTCCGGTGCTGTTCATCAATGGTGAAAAAGATGAATACACCACCGTTGACGATGCGCGGATGTTTTCCAACTACATCGCCAAAAGCAGTTTCAATGTCGTTCCGGACACCGGGCACTTTCTGGACCTGGAAAGCAAGGCGGCGTGGCACCACTCGCAAAGAACCGCACTGACATTTCTGGGCACTGAAGCTACCCAGGAGGTTTGGCCCAGCGTCACCGCGATGGCCTGAAGCTCGCTCGCCTGAGCCTGGGAAGCCCTTGCGCTTTTCCGGCCTGACGCTGTGACTCAGGGATGATGTTGGCTTCTTTGATCGGGCAGTGCTATTCGTTGATGACTTTTCCCTTCGCAACGCTCCTGCGTTCGTGCTGCCGTGTTTCCGGAAATATCCGGCCGTTGCACTCTCTGTACACTCAGCCCGGCGTGGTGCTGGGGTTCATCTCGCTACTCTCGCTCAGCGCTTGCTCTGCAGGAAAACCCGCAGAAAAGGCGCTGGTGCGAGTCGTCGCGCAACCGGTTGCCCTACTGAACGTCGCCAGCAGTGTGACGCTGACGGGCGATATCCAGGCCCGCAAGGTGACTGAGCAATCGTTTCGCGTCTCCGGCAAGCTGATCAAGCGATATGCGGATGTCGGGGATCGAGTGCGGGTCGGACAGGTTCTTGCCAGGCTCGACGCGCGCGAGCAAAAGACCGAGCTGGCGTCAGCCAGTGCCGAAGTGGCCGTGCGACAGTCGCGACTGTACCTCGCCGAACAAAACTACCAGCGTCAACAAGTGCTGCTGCCCAAGGGCTATACCAACCTCAGTGAATACCAGAAGGCCCGCTCTGGCCTCGACAGTGCGCGGGCGGATCTCGTCGCACTGCAGGCGCAGCAGGCGAACGCGCGTGAACAGGTCGGGTACACCGAGCTGTTCGCCGCAGCCGATGGCGTCGTGACGGCGCGCTATGCCGAAGAAGGTCAGGTGGTTCAGGCCGCCACTACGATTTTCAGCGTCGCTCACGATGGCGAGCGCGAAGCGGTATTTTCCGCGTACGAGTCCCTGCTGCGCGCCGATCAGACCGGTGCTGCAGTGATTGTCAGCCCCCTCGGCCAGCCAAAGATTCAGCTGACCGGCATCATCAGGGAAATCACCCCCATCGTCTCCGCCGCGAACGGCACGTTGCGGGTGCGCGTTGCACTGCAGGGAGCTGCTGCACCGCTTGCGCTGGGCTCCGTGGTCAGCGCTCGCTTGCAGACGCAGTCGCAAATAGCGTTCGCCCTGCCTTGGTCCGTCTTGAGCCGCACACAAGGACAACCGGCAGTCTGGCGGGTGGACGCTGAGGCCAGGGTCAGGCTGACGCCTGTGAAAGTGCTGCGTTACGAGCAGGGTCAGGTCATCGTTTCAGAGGGGTTGTCCGAAGGTGATCGAATAGTTTCCCGAGGGCTGCAGTTTCTCTACCCGGGGCAACGGGTCGAGGTCGCAGAGCGAGCACCGGTCGAAAACCTCGTCTCGTTGGCCTCGTCGGGAGCTGCGCAATGAGCACCTCGTGCGCAGAACCACGAACGAGATCCCGCTGCTGGCTGATCTGCATTCTGATTGTGGCACTGCCGGGCTGCCGCGAAAAACCGCTTCGCGAGGTTGTCGAACGCCCGGTACTGTTCACCGAAATAGTCGACCAGCGCAGCGCCTCTTATGGCCGCTTTGCTGGCGTCATCCAGCCGCAGTATGAAGTGGCGTTGGGGTTTCGCGTCGCTGGCCGACTGGCAACCCGGCACGCGGAGATCGGCGATCAAGTGCGCAAGGGCGATCTGCTCGCCACACTGGAACCCGGGGACCAGCAACACCGTTTACACGCCCGCCAGGCGGAACTCGGCAAGGCCCAGTCCGCCTGGCAACAGGCGCGCGACGAGTTGACACGCTACCAGCAGCTCTATGAGCGCGGTATCGGCTCGCGGGCGCGAATGGATCAGTTGGACAACGACCTGAGCACTCAGGAAGCGTTGTGCAATCAGGCCCGCGTGGCGGTGCAGCAAGCCCGTGATGATGTGTCCTACACCCGCTTGTCAGCCGAGTTCGATGGCCTGATTACTGGATGGCAAGCGGAGGTCGGCCAGGTCATGGCGACCGGTCAGGCAGTCGTCAGCCTTGCGCGCCCCGACAGCCGTGAAGCGGTCGTCGACTTGCCACTCGGTTCGCTGGATGAACGCCACCGCATCAGAGTGGTTTCGCAACTGAACGATCAGCTTTCAGTGGCTGCGAACGTCCGCCAGCTTGCACCGCAAATCAATGCCGAGACCCGCACTCAGCGCGTCCGCCTGGCCTTGCAGAACCCTCCGGACAGCTTTCGCCTGGGCTCGACCGTCACGATAGAGATCAGTGGCGACGCGCCGGCGTTTCATGAGCTGCCCGGCAGCGCAGTGCTGCAGCGTAACGGCTCCTCTCAGGTGTGGGTGATCGACCCAACGACATCGACACTGATCCCGCGAGCGGTGCAGGTATTGGCGCGATCGGGCTCGACGGTAAGGGTCAGCGGCGAGCTGCACGAGGGCGAAAAGGTAGTGACTGCCGGCGTCAACGGCATGCAGTCCGGACAAAAGATCCGCCTGCAGCGAGAGGTCAGTTTGTGAAGGAGCGCTTCAATCTGTCGGCCTGGGGGCTCAGGCATCGCACGCTGGTCTGGTACATGATGTTCGTTTCATTGCTGATGGGCAGCTGGTCATTCCTGAATCTGGGGCGCGAGGAAGACCCTTCATTCGCCATCAAGACTATGGTCATACAGGCCCGCTGGCCGGGCGCGACGCTGCCCGATACCCTGCAGCAGGTGACTGATCGGCTGGAAAAGAAGCTCGAAGAAATCGACGCGCTGGATTACGTGAAAAGCTACACGCTGGCTGGCGAATCGACGCTTTTCGTCTTCCTCAAGAGTGAAACCCGAAGCGCCGACATCCCTGCGGCGTGGTATCAGGTGCGCAAGAAGATCAGCGACGTGCGCAGTGAGCTGCCCAGCGGCATTCAGGGCCCTGCGTTCAACGACGAATTTGGCGACGTGTTCGGCAGCATCTACGCGTTCACCGCCGATGGCCTGTCTTTCCGCCAACTGCGTGATTACGTCGAGCAAGTGCGCGCCGACATCCGCAGCGTACCCAACCTGGGCAAGATCGAGTTGCTCGGCGCCCAGCGCGAAGTCATTTATCTGAATTTTTCGATCCGCAAGCTCGCGGCGCTGGGCATCGATCAACGCCAGGTGCTGCAAAGCCTGCAAGCGCAAAACTCGGTTACGCCTGCTGGCGTGATGGAGGCCGGCCCTGAACGCATTGCCGTGCGGGCCAGCGGGCAGTTCAGCAATGAACAGGACCTCGAGGCCGTCAATCTGCGCTTCGGCGACCGGTTCTTTCGCCTCAGCGATCTGGCGACTATCGAGCGCCGTTATGCCGATCCGCCCTCCTCACTGTTCCGCTTCAATGGCCAGCCAGCCATTGGCCTTGCGGTGGCCATGAAGCAAGGTGGCAACATCCAGGCATTCGGCACCCAGTTGCAGCAGCGCGTCGACGATCTGACCACTGAATTGCCGCTGGGCATCGACGTACACCTGGTCTCCAGCCAGGCCGATGTGGTCGAAAAAGCCATCGGCGGCTTCACCCATGCACTCTTTGAAGCGATCCTGATTGTGCTGGTCGTCAGCTTCATCAGCCTCGGCATTCGTGCCGGTCTGGTAGTGGCCTGTTCGATCCCGCTGGTGCTGGCGCTGGTCTTCGTGTTCATGGAGTACAGCGGCATCACCATGCAACGTATCTCGCTGGGCGCATTGATCATCGCTCTGGGGCTGTTGGTGGATGACGCGATGATCACAGTCGAGATGATGGTCACCCGCCTTGAAAGCGGCGATTCATTACCGCAGGCCGCTACCTTCGCTTACACCTCGACCGCGTTCCCGATGCTGACCGGCACATTGGTCACGGTCGCCGGTTTCGTGCCCATCGGCCTTAACTCCAGTTCGGCAGGCGAATACGTGTTCACCATGTTTGCCGTCATTGCCGTGGCGTTGCTGCTGTCCTGGCTGGTGGCGGTACTGTTCGCGCCCCTGATTGGCGTGCACATCCTCAAAGCCTCGGCGCAACATGCCGCGCCGGGGCGCTGGATGCGTGGTTTCAGCCGCCTGCTGGTCAAGGCACTCGAGCACCGCGGGTGGGTGATCGGCATCACGTTGCTGATGTTCATCGGATCGCTGTTTGCAGGCAGGTTGCTGCAGAACCAGTTCTTCCCGGACTCCGACCGACCGGAAATCCTCGTGGATATCTACATGCCGCAAAACGGCTCCATCGAAGGTACCCGCCAGACCATGGACCGCTTTGAAGCAGCGCTCAAAGGGGATGCCGATGTGCTGCGCTGGAGCTCTTACGTGGGCAAGGGCGCGGTGCGTTTTTACCTGCCACTGGATCAACAATTGAGCAATCCGTTCTACGGGCAACTGGTGATCGTCAGCCAGGGTGGCGAAGCGCGTGACCGGCTGATCGAACGCTTGCGTCAGCGCTTTCGTGACGATTACGTCGGCGTGGGTGGCTACGTTCAGCCACTGAACATGGGGCCGCCGGTGGGCTGGCCGGTGCAATACCGGGTCAGCGGACCGGACATCGAACAGGTTCGCAGCCAGGCCATGGCGCTGGCGGCGACTCTCGATGCCAACCCGCATATCGGTCAGGTCATCTATGACTGGAACGAGCCGGGCAAGGTGCTGAAGATCGACATCGCGCAGGACAAGGTACGCCAGTTCGGCCTGTCTTCTGAAGACGTGGCGCAAATCCTCAACAGTCTGGTCAGTGGCACCACCATCACTCAGGTGCGTGACAGCACCTATCTGATCGACCTGGTCGGACGTGCAGACAGCGACGAACGCAGCTCGGTGCAGACCCTCGCCAACCTGCAGATCCCGATACCTGGCGGTGCGAGCGTGCCGCTGCTGGCGTTCGCCACGCTCAGTTACGAGCAGGAACAGCCGCTGGTCTGGCGCCGTGACAGGCTGCCGACCATCACCCTGAAGGCCAACGTGCTCGGCAAGCTGCAGCCGGCAGCGCTGGTCAGGCAATTGAAGCCCGACGTCGATGCCTTCAGCGCCGGCCTGCCGTTGCGTTACTCGGTCGCCACCGGCGGCGCAGTCGAGGCCAGCGCGCGCTCACAGGGTCCGATCCTGAAGGTCGTACCGTTGATGCTGCTGTTGGTGGTCAGCTTTTTGATGATCCAGTTGCACAGCGTGAAAAAACTGCTGCTGGTGGTTAGCGTAGTGCCGCTGGGCCTGATCGGCGTGGTCGCAGCCTTGTTGATGTCCGGCTATCCGCTGGGGTTCGTGGCGATTCTGGGCGTGCTGGCGCTGATCGGCATCATCATCCGCAACTCGGTGATTCTGGTCACGCAGATCGATGAATTCATCGCCGCAGGGGAAAGCGCCTGGACATCGGTTGTCAAGGCCACAGAACATCGCTGCCGACCGATTATGCTGACCGCAGCGGCCGCGAGCCTGGGCATGATCCCGATTGCCCGCGAAGTGTTCTGGGGGCCGATGGCCATTGCCATGATCGGCGGCATCGCCATCGCCACCCTGCTGACCCTGTTTTTCCTCCCGGCGCTGTATATGGTCAGTTACCGGATCAAGCCACCTACTGTTTAGCAGGTCAGATTTCGACAGGCAGGAAATCGAACAGCGCCTGCGGGGCCTCGACCAACATAATGCGCTTGAGCGGGTCAGGGCATTCGAGCGCGCGGAACTGCTCGACCGCACCGGTGTAGCTGACCGCGTGCTCATGCTGGGTGTGCGGCCAGTCGCTGCCCCATACCAGCCGGCGCGGTCCGAAGCTTTGCAGCAGCAAAGGCCATGCAGCGCGAGCAAACGTCGCATTCTGCTCGACACTGCCGCCCAAACGATAGATTGCCGAAATCTTCATCCACAGCTGCCCGCTCAGGCCCAATTCCAGCAAGGCCTGGAACGCCGGATCGTCAACGCCAAGGCGCGCATCGGGCCGCCCGAAATGATCAATCACCAGCTTGCAGCCAAACGGCAGCAACTGCCGGATCAGCGCCGGCAGGTCAGCGACCTCGCGGTGCAGTTCGACATGCCAGCCGAGCGTCCAGATGTGCTTGAACAGCGTCTTCCATTCCGGCGCGGCGAAGTCTGGCAGCGGCTTGCCGATCAGGTTCAGGCGGATGCCGACAATGCCCAGCCCGGCCATACGCTGTAACGCACCGCGACTGATGTCCGTGTCGACCACCGCCACGCCGCGCAACCGGTCAGGAGCCTGCGCCAGGGCGTCGAGCAGAAACCGGTTGTCAGTGCCCAGAAAACTGGGCTGGACCAATACGCCGTGGCTCAGGCCGTGTTCGCTCAGGTTGGCCAGATAGGCGTGCACCGTTGCGTCATAATCCGGGCTGTAACGTCGTCCTGACGCCAGGCTCAAATCCTTGCTGAAGACATGCGCGTGGGCATCGATGCCCAGTATGGGCGTGGTACAGGAATCAGTCATGGGATCGTCTACAAAAAGTCAATGCGGCGCCGCAACACCGCGAATGAAAGGATTTTCAAGCCTGCTGCGCTGCGTCCTTGTCCAGTGGCTCGGCAATCGGCGGCATGGCCTCAAGGTTGCGCCCACGAGTTTCCGGCAGACAGAAAGCGGCGATCATTGCCACGCCGTAAGCAATGCCAGCGTCGATTCCGATGGCGCTGCCGAGCGACATTGACTGGCTCATATGCCCCACAAGAAACGGAAACACCGCCGACAGCACGCGCCCGAAGTTGTAGCAGAAGCCCACCCCGGCACCCCGCACCTCTGCCGGGTACAGCTCGTTGAAAAACGAACCGAGGCTGGCCGGAATGCCTGCGGCGAAGAAACCCAGCGGAAAGCCGAGAAACAGCATCTGCGTGTTGCTCAACGGCAGCATCAGGTAGCACTGCACGGTGACTACGCAGCACAAGGCGAACAGTATGATGTTCTTGCGTCGACCAATCCGGTCGATCAACAGACCGCTGCACACGCAACCGCACCAGAACGCAACGATAATGACCGCCAGATAGCCGCCGGAACTGAGCACAGAGAGGTTGCGCTCGGTTTTGAGAAAGGTCGGCAACCAGGTCATGACCGCGTGATAACCGCCATGCGCACCAAGCCCCAACAAACCGCCGAGCAAGGTAACGCGCAGCAGCTCGGGGCGAAAAATCCCGGCCATCGACTTGAAGAAATTGCCCTTCGGCGCTGCGCTTTTCTGCATGCGCTGGAAGCTGTCCGGTTCTTCGACGTTGCATCGCACCCAGATGATCATCAGGGCCGGCAGCAGGCCGACGAAGAACATCACCCGCCAGGCAATATCCTCCGGTACAAACGAATAAATCAGGGTGAACAGCACCACCGCCAGGCCCCAGCCTACGGCCCACGCACTTTGCACGGTGGCCATGACCTTGCCGCGGTAGCGGGACTGGATGGTCTCGGCCATCAGCACCGCGCCTGCCGCCCACTCACCACCGATGCCAAAGCCCTGCAGTGCCTTGACGATCAGCAACTGGTTGAAACCGGTCACGAACGCAGACAAAAAGGTAAAGAAGGAAAACCACAGGATCATCCACTGCAGCGTGCGCACCCGGCCATAGCGGTCGGACAGCGTCCCGCCCACCCAACCTCCCAACGCTGACGTCACCAGTGTTACCGCGCTGATCAGCCCTGCATCGCCCTTGGTCAGGGCAAACGCAGCAATCAGGGCCGGAATGGCCAGACCGAACATCTGCACTTCCAGCGCGTCCAGCGACCAGCCGCCAAAACAGGCCCAGAAAGTCTTGCGTTCTTTGGGGGTAACGTCGCGATACCAGTTGAACATGGCTTTTATCCTTAAAGACGTTGAACGGCTCGGGCAGACTGCAGCGCTGTCAGCGAATTTCCACGCTGTAGCGGAAATGACTGGCGTGCCCTCGCGAGCGGCGCCACTCCAGAGGCTCACCGGCGTAGTTGCGCGCCAGGCGTTCGATGACCACCACCGCACTGCCGACCGGAATCTGCAGCAACCGGCCGTATACGTCGTTGACCGTCTCGGCCGTCAGGCTTTCTTGCGCACAGGCGACCACCTGACCGCAGACGTCTTCGTAGATCGGATAAAGCAATGGCCCCTGCGTATCGAGGTCAAGCTCCAGCAATGCCTGAAACCGCGCACGTGGCAGCCAGATCTCTTCGGCCAGCACCGGCTGGCCATCCAGCAACCGCAAGCGGACCATACGAATCACCGGCGCACCTGCGCCCATCCCCAGCGCCTGAGCGACCGACGAAGGCGCGTCCACAGGCTCGACGGACAAAATCCGGCTTTCCGGCACCCGGCGTTCACCCGCTTCGGTTTGAAAACGGAAAAAACGAAACAGCGAAGACTGAAACTGCGCACGACGAATGAACGTGCCACGCCCCTGCTGGCGCTCCAGAATGTTGTCGCTGACCAGCAGATCAATGGCCTTGCGTACCGTACCGGTGGACAGGCCATACTCTGCAGACAACGCCGCTTCGGTAGGAATCGCCTCACCCGGACGCCAGCGATTATTGGCAATCTGCTCCGCCAGGCTGTCGCGCAGGCGTTGGTAAAGTGGTAGACGTTCGTCGCTGGAAAGCTTGTTCATTATTTTATTCATCCAGTCATCTATATGAATTTTTGAAAAGAGTATTCATCCGTGGCAAGCGAAGGTCAATAGTCCGCGAGCGTGCGTGACTATACCGACACATCGCAGTGCTTCGCCGATCATCATTCCCGGAAATATCCTGTATCAACTCGCCGCACCTACTTAATCGCCGACAAAACCGTTAGCCTGCGCTGCATCGATCAAAAACCGTCTGACAGACACGTTTCCAGTGTCTGACAGTCCCTGCTCAAGCGAGATTTTCATGCCCCACTCGTCCCAATCCGCGCATAACGCTGTGACCATGACACCGGCCATGGTCATGCTGTTTGCCTTCTGCTGCGGCGCAATTGTCGCCAACATCTACTACGCCCAGCCGATCATCGAGCTGATTGCCCCGGACATCGGGCTGTCGAGCACGGCGGCCAGTCTGATCGTTTCGTTGACGCAGATCGGTTACGCACTGGGGCTGTTTTTTCTGGTGCCGCTGGGTGATTTGCTGGAGAACCGCAGGCTGATGCTGGTAACGACTGTCGTCGCGATTCTCAGCCTGCTGGGTGCCGCTTTCGCCGAGCAGCCGAATGTGTTTTTGCTGGTTTCGCTGCTGGTGGGCTTCAGTTCGGTGTCGGTGCAGATGCTCATTCCGCTGGCGGCGCATCTGGCTCCGGAGGAGTCGCGTGGGCGGGTCGTTGGCGGGATCATGGGCGGACTGCTGTTGGGGATTCTGTTGGCGCGGCCGATTGCCAGTCTGGTGGCCGACCATTTCGGCTGGCGAGCGGTGTTCGGCTCGGCGGCCGTGGTGATGATCGGCATCAGCGTGGTACTGGCGACCACCATGCCAAAACGTGTTCCGGATCATCGTGCGTCCTACGGACAGTTGCTGTTCTCGCTCTGGACGCTCTTGCGGACCCAGCCGGTGCTGCGCCAGCGTGCCTTTTATCAAGCGTGCATGTTCGCGACCTTCAGCCTGTTCTGGACCGCCGTGCCGCTGGAGCTGTCGCGCAATCACGGGCTGTCACAAAGCCAGATCGCGATCTTTGCCCTGATCGGCGCGATCGGTGCCATTGCGGCGCCCATCAGCGGCCGCCTGGCAGACGCCGGCTACACCCGCATCGCCTCACTGGGCGCGCTGCTGTTTGGCGCGCTGAGCTTTCTTCCAGGCCTGGTTCATCCCGCGTACAGCGTGATTGGCCTGGCCATCACGGGCGTAGTGCTGGATTTCTGCGTGCAGACCAGCATGGTCCTGGGTCAGCGCACGGTCTACGCGCTGGATGCCGCCAGCCGCAGCCGGCTCAACGCGCTGTACATGACCAGTATTTTCATCGGTGGTGCCATTGGCTCGGCAGTCGCCAGCCCGCTGTTTGATCACGGTGGCTGGACCTGGGTGCTGATCGCCGGCACGGCACTGCCACTGATTGCATTGCTGGCGTTTCTAAGGGACCGCTCGAAGCAAGCTAACGGCTAATGATCCTTAACGGTTTGACTGTTTCAACCAAGCTGCCAGGTCCATCACTTCAGCCTCGTTGATGCTATGACCCATGCCGTCATAGGCATGGAACTGCGGCGTCAGGCCGAGCGATTTCAACGTCGCTTCGGCTTGCGGTGCGCTGGCATAGGCCACCTGGCGATCCCGCTTGCCGTGGCCGATGAATACGCTCAGAACCTTGAGGTCGTCGGAGGCTTTGACCTCGGACTTCACGACCGGCAGCAGCCGCCCGCTCAATGCTGCAAAACCGCCGACCAGTTTTGGCTGTCGCAGGGCGACTTCATAACTCATCATTGCGCCCTGGCTGAAACCGATCAGGAAGACCTTGCCTGGCTGGGTATGAAACTTCTCAGTGGCTTTGCCGATGAACGCAGCCAACCGGGTACCGCTGCTTTTCAGGTCTTCAGTCAAACCGTCGTAATCCGCGACGCCGGGCTTCTGGGTGAACCATTTGTAGCTGTCAGCGCGCAACTCCATCGGCGCCTGTACCGACACGTAGTTGTAGTCGGCCGGAAGCTCTTCCTTGAGCCCGAACAGATCGGCCGCATTGCTGCCGTAACCATGGATGAAAATCACCAGCGGCTGGTCAGGCTTGTCGACATTGGTCTGCGCCAGGTAATCCAGTGGCAGATCGGTGTGCAAGGTGTCCTGCGCCTGTGCCATTGCGGTAAAGGCGAACAGCAAGGCAGCGAAGAATTTCAGCATGTTCATGACCTCTGTTTGACGCTGCCAACGGGCAGCGTCGTGAGTGGGCGTGGTGGCGGAAGCCAGCACAGCGTCAGTTCTGCATGCTGGTCCGCGAAACTTCCGGCTTGATCAACTGCATCTGCTGACGGTAATCATCCGTCACCTGACGTGCCTGGCTGCTGCTGGTGATGACTCGCGGCGTGATCAGCACGATCAGTTCGGTACGGTCCTTGGACTTGCTGGTGTTGCCGAACAGCCATCTCAAACCCGGGATGCGTCCCAGATAAGGTACGGCGCTGACCGACTCGGCGTTATCCTGTTTGATCAAACCGCCCAGCAGCACGGTCTGACCACTCTGCGCGGCCACTTGCGTGGCCACCGAACGGGTGGAAATACGCGGATTGCCGTTGGCATCGTTGTTGTTGGCATTGGTGTCGGCACTGCTGACCTGCTGCTGAATGTCCATGTACACCAGGCCGCCCGGATTGATGCGTGGCACGACATCGAGAATCACACCGGTCTGCACATATTCGACGCTGCTCAATGTGGTGTCGGTGGAGGTGTTGGTGTTGATCGAGGTCTGGCTGATCGGGATGTTGTCGCCGACCTGAATCTGCGCCTGCTGGTTGTTCATCACCACCAGCGAAGGTGCCGACAGAACCTGGGTGCGGCCATTGGTTTCCAGCGCCCGCAAGGCGACTTGCAGGTTGTTGCTGACGAAGGAATAGAAGAACGCGTCAGTGGAGGCCAGCGCAGCCCCGCCAGTACCAATCGCCCCCTGACTGCCTGAAGTGTTGGTCACGTTGCCGGTCGTACCCGAGTTGCCCGCCAGACGCCCCAGGTACCACTGCACACCCATGTCCAGCTCGCCCGTGAGCTGAACTTCCAGAATGCGCGTTTCGATCTGCACTTGCAGCGGCGGATTATCGAGGCGTTTGATGGCCGACTCGATCTCCTTCCACTGCGCCGGACGGGTGCGCACCAGCAACTGGTTGCTGCTCTTCTGCGCAGTGATGCGCGTGCTGGCGTCCAGAGACTTGTTGTTGCCGCCAGACCCGCTGCCGTCCTGACTGGCCGAATCCGAATCGCCGCCGCTCTGATCGTCGCCTTCCGATTCGCTGTCGCTATTGGTCTGGCTGTTGTTCATGCCCTGACTGTTGCCAAAACCTCCGCCATTGCTCAGGCCGCTGCCAGTGCTGCCCAGGCCGTTGGAGCTGCTCATGCCGCCGACACCGCTGCCGCCACTGGAGTTGAGCGATGACAAGGTGGTGGTGCGCAGGCCCGGTGCAACCTTGGCCGCAGCGTCTTCCTTGATGGCACCCGTACCGTAGATCTGCCGCAGGTATCTGGCCAGATCAGTGGCCTTCATGTTGCGCACGTCATACACGTACATCTGCGGCTCGTTGCCACCCCCTTCATCGATGGTGTGAATCCACTCGCCGACCTCGTGCAGGTATTCAGGCTGCGAGGAAATCGCCACCACCGAGTTGGTCCGCTCGATCGGCAGGAAACGCACCATGCCCGCCAGCGGCATACCGCTTTCCGGGCCGAACATTTTCTGCAGCTCGGGCATCAGCTCGCCGACCGAGGCGCGTTGCAGGCCGAAAACACCGACCGACATGCCTTTGAGCCAGTCCACATCGAAGGTGTCGATGGTGTCCTGATAGTTGGCCAGCTCTTCCGGCGTACCCGCCAGGCTGAGTACGTTGCGCGCCGGATCGACCAGCAGGAAGGCGTTTTCCCGGGCGAACGGCTTGAGCAGCTTCTGCATTTCCGTCGCCGAGATGTAGCGCAGCGGAAACAGCCGCGCCGACATGCCTGCCGAAGGTTGCGCGACGCGCATTTCCGGGACCAGCTTGCCCGCCACCGCCTGATTGGACGGCAGAATCACATAGCGGTTGCCCTGCTTGATCATCGCGTTGTCGGTCCAGGACAGCAGTGTCTCGAGAATCGACAGCGCCTGCTGTTTGTTGACCGGCTTGGACGTCGAGAAGCTCACATCGCCTTTAACACCTTGGGCAATGCTGTAGTTCTCGTGCAGCAGATCGCCCATGATGCTGTTGATCACCGCCTGAATCGGCTGGTTGGTGAAGTTGAAGACGATGTCACCGGTCTCGGCCTGACGCGCTGCCGGAGCTGCGCCGGGCTGCCGGATGAAACGCTGGTTGCCTTTGATGATCTGCCGCTGCGGCGAGCTGGTCGCCTGCTGGGAAGGTGGCTCGACGGGCGGTCTTTCGCTGCGCGGGTCTACCGGCGGGCGTTGTGAACCGGTTCCCTGGAGCGCTTCCTGCAGCATGCCATTGTCGGGATCGAGTGTGTCTGACTGTGACGCGCAGCCGCCAAGGGCGACGGCGGTGGCCAGGCAAAGCAAGGGTGTGCGCAAGGTAGCGATGGCAGGAACTCCAGAAAAGGTACCCATCACAGGGTGGAATCGTTGGTTAAGGTAATCGGCGGTGTATTCGACGGCGGCGGCAGACGCAGCGCGGGCAGGCGCAGGACTTGCGAGCGGTCATCGAGTTTGAACGTGGCCTGGGTGGGCTCCAGACGGTCCAGCGTCCAGCCGTTGGGCAAGCGATCGCCCTGACGGACTTTCAATGCCGGGCCGCTGGCCTGCTTGAGCAATGCCACGCGCAACGAGCCGTCCATGATTACCCCGGTCAGGGTCAGGCCAGCCAGATTGGTGGCCTGCGCATCGGCTTTGCGAACGGCCACGTCAGGGCTGCGATCAGGACTGAACAGCGGGGTTTTCCAGGTATTGGCGAGGCTGTCGAGTGTCGCCGAAGGCGCGCTGTGGACCTGCGCCCTCTGATCGACCGGGTCGCGCGGTGCCTGCTCGGGCAGCCAGTCCGGTGAGTGCGCGGCGCCGCTGACAACCAATGCGATCAAGGCTGCCAGGACTGCGGCGAAAGCCAGCAGTGCCCACTCCAGCGGACGCAGTGAACCGATCATTGCTCGCCCTCACCGGCACTGGCCGGTTGCAGGTAGCCACGCACCAGCAGGTGCACCACCAGTTTGCCGGCAGCACCGCTGGCCGGAGCGTTGGCGTCGCGACGCATACTCATCTCATCAATAAACAAAAACGGGCGCTGATACTCCAGCGCATGCAGGATCGCAGTCAATGGTTCGATGGCGCAGTTCAGGGTCAGGCTGACCTTGACCTGCCGATACGGCTCGGCGCTGTCCTGCTCCGGGGTGATCGGCATGCGCTGGGTCAACTCGCAGCCACCGCCGGTGCTGGCCTGGCTGCTGATCAGGTCGGCAATGCGTTGCATCAGATCAGCGGCCACGGCACTGGGATCTTCGCCCGGCAGGAGGCTGGTGCTGCTGGCCGGATCACGACGCGCCTGCTCCAGTTGCTCGCGCAACGAGCCGCCCTGCTGCAGAAGGCCAGCGTAGCGCTGCTGCTGTTCGCGCAGCTGGTCGGTCTGTTCGTTGATGTCACGCAGTGGACCGGCGAACCAGCTGTCTATCAGCAACCAGTAAGCCAGGCACAACACCAGAGCCAGAATCATCAGGGCAGCGCCCCGCCGCTCACGGCTTGTCAGTGGACGGCGCATCGGCGTTCTCCTGCTGCTGGTTCTGGTGCAAATGCGCGCGCAGGGAATACTGATCCTTGCCGGTTTTGGTGTCGGGCTGGATCACCCCCTGAAACTGCGCATTATCCAGACTTCGGCAGTCCTTGACGCGGCCGATCAGCGCACTGGCCTTGGCGCTCTGCCCTGAAAAGGCCACCTCGGCACTGTCGCTGATTTCCAGGTGCTCGATCCAGGTGTCCGAAGGCAGGCAGGCGGTCAGCTCGCTGAGCAGCGCCGAAAGCGGCGGTTGAGCAGCCTTGCGGCGCAACAGGTAGTTGGCAGCGCCCAGAGTGTTGGTCAATTGCTGGCGCAGTTGTTGGACCTCGCCAACCTGAGCCTTCTGCGCCTTGACGCTGGCCTGCATGTCATCGAGCAGGCTCTGGCGGTCGTTCAGCCACAGCAACATGGCGCTCAGCAGCAGGCCGGCACATAGCCAGATCAGCCCGCGCTGCAAGCGATGGCCGGAGCGCGACTGTTGCGGGCGCAACGGCATCGGCAGCAGATCGACACCCATGCGCTGCCCTGTAGTCAGGTTGTCAGCGCACACATCAGTGCCCACATCGACAGCATCGGGACGCAACCCACGCTCGGCGCACTCACGGAGTATCGCGTCCAGCCGCTCGCGCAGTATTGCCACCAGCGTGACCTGCACAAAGCTGGCGCTGCGACTGTCCTGACGGGCCACGAAGTACAACTGCCCAGCGTCAAATGGCGTGAAACGGTCAAGCTCGTAGCCGACCACAGTCGACAGATTGCGTGCCGCAGCCGCAGGAAGCTGCAAGGTCTGCAACAGCACAGCCGACGGCGGCAACAGCAACACCCGCCGCACCTGAGGCGATGCATCGGGCAGCGGCTCGACCAACGGCCAGACAAGCGTCTGCTCCACGGTCTCGCGGCCCAGCCATCGACGCACACGCGGCGGCAGGCAGGCGCGAAGCTCCGTCACCCACCACTGCCAGGCGTGTTGCGCCGGGCTGCCACGCCACTGCCGGGCGACCTGTTCGCGTAACGCGTAAACAGGCGCCAGACGTGCAGAAACTGATGAATTCATTCTTGCCAACGCAACACCCTGTAGGGCTGTGCGCCTCCCTCCGATGGGCTCAATAAAACAGTGGTCTGTAACAGGGCGGTCACACCGCCCGGTCGTTCTGCGCGCGTGTCGATGGCCAGTACCTCACCGGGATCGGCCCCGACCGCGCTCTGGTTCGGCAGGTTCAAGGCCCGGCGCAGCAACGCCGAAGCGAATGCCGGGTCGGGCCGATCCAGACCGCTCCATAATGTTATTTCCGGTAGCAACCGGGCATACAGCGCCTGGCTCATGCCCGGCAGTTGGCGAACTTCCTCTACCACCCGCAACGGTGACTGACCGCCATTGCGCTGCGACTCCAGCACCTGGGCGATACCGCTGGCCTGATTCTTAGCCGCGCCACAGGCCTGCAGCAGACGCGATATATCAGCAACCGGTGCGCTGTTGAGGTCCAGCTTGCCCCGCTCGCTTCTGATGCTCACCAACAGTTGCGTGTCATCCATCCGTAACGAGACCACACGCCCGTCGGCAATCCAGCGTTTGCGCTGTTCAGGATCGAGCAAGCCCTGTACAGCCATATTCATGCCAGCTTCGGCAGCCATCAGCGCCTGGGTATTTTGCCGTAACCAGAGCGACTGCCGGCTCTCCAATTGCACCCACCCGGCCAGCCCGCCGAGCAACAGGCTCAGCAGTGCCAGCACCCAGAGCACCACCAGCAGCGCAACACCGCGCTGCGATTGGCCGGTCACATTCATTCGCCGCCCGCCCCGCCGGACAGGTCCAGACGCAAGGCCACCACTTCAGAGACCCATTTCACCGCGCCATGGGTCTGCATATCGATGCGCACCGCGCCCGGCAAGCGATTCGGCCAGGGCCATTCGGCCATCCAGCCGGTCGGCTTGCCCTTGGGCGTCAGCCCGCGATAACTGAACGTCAACGACTCGACGTTTTGCAGCAATACCTGAGGCTCACCCCAGGGTTTGAGGGCAATGCCATTCGCACTGGACAGAACCTGAGCGAACGACACTTGCAAAGACCGATGGTCTTGCGGCCCCTTGAGCTCCAGACTGTGAACCTGGATACCGCCGCCTAGCTCGCCCGGCAGCGTTGCGACAAACCGCAACTGCTGCGCCGAGCCTTCAAAAAAACCGCTGTTGACGTCATCTTCACCAGACGTGTCCAACGGCAGCGCCTGAGCGATCGAGCTACGCAGAAACGCTTGCGCGGCGCGGATCTCGTCCAGGTTAACGGTGTAGCGCTCAGCCTTGAGCACGGCACGATTGGCGCCCAGCAACGCCCCGGCAACCAGTACCAGCAACACGCCGAGCAGGCTTATCACCAGCAGCACTTCCAGCAGCGTGAAGCCACGCTGGGTACGCATCATGACCCCGCACCGCTGACAGCGCCGCGTAATTTAAACGTGCTGAACTGCGCCTTGCGCTGATGTTCACTGAGCATCAGGTCGAGGCGAAACATCCTCGCCTGACCATTGGCGCCCGGCAACTGACGGATATCCAGTGTCCAGTCGATGCCTGCGAGTTCGCCCTTTCGCGTACCGTTTTCCAGCGGACCGGCGCTTTCCTGATCCATTATCGTGCGTGCCGCATGGCTCAGCCGGTCACTGCGCGACACCTGCTGCAAGGAGCGCGCGCTTTGCCCGAACGCCACCAGCAGAACACCGCTGCACACCGCCATGACGGTCAGTGCAGCAAGCATTTCCAGCAGGGTGAACCCCGACTGCGATGTTTTCATTAAAGCGTCCGGACCTGGACGCTGCCGGTCAGCCAGCCAATATCAATACGCCAGCGCCGGTCGCCGTCAGCGACCACCACGTTGCCACCGCTGGAGCCGCCGTCCGGATAGAACTCCACGGCGGAGCCAAGATCGGACGCAGTCTGCATGGTCACGCGCAGGTTTTCCGGCCAGTGCATCTCGCGCTTGCCCGGCGCCTTGAAGGTCGCCTTGCGCAGGTTGAACTCGGTGCGCGCCGGCTGACCGGTCACAATTGCACGCACTCTGGTTGCCCGCAGCGCTTCGACCATGTCACCGACCGCGCGCCGTTCACTGGCGGTACTCAAACCCTGTTGCAGACCGAAACCCACCAGACCGACAGCGATGCTCATCAACACCAGCACCACCAGCATTTCCATGAGGGTAAAACCCCGGCTTGCGACAGGCGTTCTCATGCCGAGCTTTACTCCCAGTTGCCCAGGTCGGCGCTGTAGCCTTCGCCGCCCGGCTGACCGTCCTGGCCGTAGAAGATCAGGTCGAAGCTGCCGTGCTGGCCCGGGAAGCGGTAGCCGAATGCATGACCGAACGGGTCCTTGAGGTCCGAAGGCTTGGCATAAGGGCCGTTCCAGTTCGACGCATTGCCCGGTTTCTCAGTCAATTGCTGCAAGGTTTTGGGCGGCGAACCAACGTCCAGCGCGTAGCTTTCGATCTTCATGCCCAGGCTGGCCAACTGAGCCTTGCCTGCGCCGTATTTGCCCTTGTCGACGTTGCCGCCCACCTGACGTACGACGATGGTCGCAACGATGCCCAGCAATACGATAACGGCGAGCATTTCCAGCAACGTGAAACCGCCCTGTCGACGTGCGGGTTTGAAACGTGTACGGCTAAAAGTCATCGGAATGGTTTCCTCTTTCATGAATTCAGATATTGCTGGTCAGACTCATCAGCGGCAGCATGATGGCCAGCATGATCACCGCGACCATGCCCGCCATCACCACCGTCAGCGCCGGGACGAGCGCGGCCAGCATGCGGTCGATACCGCGCTTGGCCTCGACGTCGAACACATCGGCGACCTTCATCAGCATGGTGTCCAGTTCGCCCGCCTGTTCGCCGACCTCGATCATTTGCAGCGCCAGATCCGGCAACAACGGCTGCGCGCCAAACGCGCTGGCCAGCGTGCCGCCACCCTTGACCGATTCGGCCGCCTGCTCGACCTGCGCTTGCAGAGCACGATTGGTGCAGACCTGGCGAGCGATCACCAGCGCCTGCAACAACGCCACGCCATTGGTCAAAAGCGTACCGAGGGTTCTAGTCAGGCGTGCTGCCTCGATGCGTTGCAATAAAGGACCGATCACCCGAATGCCCAGCAATCGGCGGTCACGGCGCTCGCGACGCTGCGGGTCGCGCATGCGAATGGCCATGCCCCAGATCAATGCGATCAGGCCCGCCAGCACAGCCAGCCCGTAGTCGCTCAAAAACTGTCCGAGGTTGAGAATGACCTCGGTGATCAATGGAATCGGCACGCCCAGATCCTTGAAGATCGGTACGAATTGCGGCACGACATAGGCCAGCAACAGGGCCAGAGAACCCAATACGCCTACCACCAGAAAGGCCGGATAGATCAGCGCGTTAATCACTTCGCCACGCAGCAACTGGCTACGCTCCAGGTAATCGCTCAACTGGCGCAGCGTGCTTTCCAGTGCGCCACCGGCTTCACCGGCGCGAACCATGCTTATATAGAGGGGCGAAAACTGGCTACCCTCTTCCTCAAGCGCCACGGACAGCGGCTTGCCAGCCTTGACCTGTTCGCGAATGCGCTCGATCAACGCCTTGGTCTGCGGTTGTCCAGGCTGTTTGAGCAGAATTCCAAGCGATCGTTCCAACGGCTGCCCCGCGCCGAGCAGCGTTGCGAGCTGCTGGGTGAAGCTGACCAGCGCCGCGCCATTGAGCAAGCCGCTGCCCAGCGCACGGCGCAAACCGCCCATACCGGCGGCATCGACCTGCAAGACCATCAGGCCACGCTTCTGCAACGCGGCAATGGCGGCATCCTGATCGCGGGCTTCCAGAGTGCCATTCTGCGGCGCGCCCTGAGCATCCAGCGCTCGGTACTTGAACAGACTCATGTGCCTTCACCACGGGTGACGCGCAGCACTTCTTCCAGCGAAGTCACCCCGGCCACGGCCTGACGCAGACCTTCTTCATGCAATGTGCGCAAGCCGCCACGTCGGGCAGCCTCTTCCAGCGTCGAAGCGTCGGCATGACGCATCAAAAGACTGCGCAGTTCTTCGTTCATCACCAGCAGTTCAGTGATTGCACTGCGCCCGCGATAGCCACCGCCGGGCGCATCGGCACGCGGGCGATACAGACGGATGGGGCGCTCGTCAGTGAAGCGCTCCAGCCCGTGTTCGGCGATCAACTCCGGTGGCGCATCAAAGGCTTCCCGGGTTGCAGGATCGAGGCGACGGACCAGGCGCTGAGCCAGAATCCCGTTGACCGTGGACGCGATCAGGTAGCTTTCAACGCCCATGTCCAGCAAGCGGGTAATACTCGCCGCCGCGCTGTTGGTGTGCAGGGTCGAGAGCACCAGGTGACCGGTCAATGAGGACTGGATGGCAATACGGCAGGTTTCCAGGTCGCGCATCTCACCGATCATGATGACATCCGGGTCCTGACGCACGATAGAGCGCAGCGCTCCGGCGAAATCCAGCCCGATGGATGGCTTGACCTGAATCTGGTTGATACCTTCGAGCTGATACTCGACCGGATCCTCAACGGTGATGATCTTGCGCTCGGCCGTATTGAGCCGTGACAGCGCGGTGTACAGCGTGGTGGTCTTGCCAGAACCGGTCGGCCCGGTGACCAGCAGAATGCCGTGCGGACGCTCCAGCACGTCGAGAAATTCGTCCAGCCGTTCGCCATCGAAACCCAGGCTCGGGAAATCGAAGTTGATGGTCTGCCGGTCCAGCAGACGCATGACCACCGATTCGCCAAAGCTGGTGGGCACTGTCGATACCCGCAGGTCCAGCTCCTTGCCCTGGATGCGCAGCATTATCCGGCCATCCTGCGGCAGACGACGCTCGGCGATGTCCAGCCGCGCCATGATCTTCACCCGGGAAATCACCGCGGCCGAAGAACTGGACGGCGGTGCTTCGGCTTCGTGCAAGACACCGTCGATGCGATAGCGCACCTTCAACTGGCTCTCGAAGGGCTCGATATGGATGTCGGACGCACGCTGTTCGACCGCGCGTTGCAGGATCAGATTGACCAGACGAATGACCGGCGCTTCGGAAGCCAGGTCCTTGAGGTGCTCAATGTCTTCCAGCGAGCCGCCCTCTTCATCCAGGTTTTCGATCAAGGTGCCCATCGCCGAGCGGCCCTGGCCGTAGTAGCGTTCGATAAGGGTCTCGACCTCGTTGCGCGGGCCGATGGAAAGTCGCACGGGCACCTCGCAGGCATAGGCGATGGCCTGAAACGGGTACAGCGTGCCGGGGTTGGCACTGAGCACTTGCAGGCCTTGATCGCTCCAGCCGACTGGCACGACTTGATAGTGGCGCATGAAGCGTTCGGTCAGCGGCGGCAGAGGATCCAACAGTGGCGGCACGGCATCGGCGAGCAACAACGGTGCCTGCAGCAATGCCGCCCATGCGCGGGCCAGTTCGAATTCGGAAACCAGGCCCAGACGCGTCAGCAGCCCGAGCAACTCAGTGCCCTCCGACTCCTGCTGCAAACGTTGCGCGCGCTCCAGATCGGCCGTTTTCAGACCAGCATTTTCTATCAGCCAGGCACAAACCTGCTGGGCATCCGGAATGAGCAGACTGGAAACATCGACGGGAACTGACGGCATGAATGAGGGCATTTTGCTACTTCGGAGGGACATATTACAGCACTCTCCGACTGGAGAGTGCTGCGCTCAAAGGCTTCAAACGATCAGTTTGACTGCTTTTGAGTGGTTGCGTTCTGCGGGCGACCACCTTTTGTCGTTTCGGTCTTCTGGTTTTGCGCCTTCTGCGCTGCCTTGGCGTCCTGGGTCTGGGTCATCACGGTCTCGTCGCTGGCACCGGAAGTCGCGTCTGCGTCTGTCGCATCGTCAGCAAAGACCGCACCACTCAGGGCAAGACCCAACACCACACCGGCACTCATCATGGAAAACTTCATCGTATTAACTCCTCGAAAAACAAAAAGAGCCCCGCAAAAAAAAGCGGGGCAGTTGTAGAAACCGGGCAAGAACTAGCGCACAGCAAACGTCGCAACTTGCGAGCTGTCTTTCTTCGTCCTGAAAAATCTTAAACCCATCGACCAGTAGGTTTAACAAGAGTTCCTCATTTGTAAAGAAAAAATACGAAATCGAAGAAAAATACGCTTTTATTTGACATTTATGCCTTGTTTTAGACTTAATTGTACCGTTTTGTAGATTCAAAACGCCACTACGTGATATCACTTTAGTGGCGCACCACAAGTAAAAAAAGAAACGCCAAACAAAACTAATACGGCAACTAAGGAGTCCTAACTCGCGCCCTGACAACAGGGAATAAACGCGACGACGGGAAACTGTTGCCGAAAGAAAAAGTTGGCGGAAAGCGGTAAATAAGAACGCAATGATCCTGCGCACGTGCGCAGGCAGACAGTTATTTGAAACGCAGTTGGAGAGCAATATGAACAAGCGAAAGATGATAGGCGCGCACTCGGCGCTGGCCTTGCTGGCATTGGCAGTATCCCAGGTGCACGCCGCTGACCCTACCGTGCAACAAGGGCGTGAAGATCGCGCCGAAAAAGCCGCACAGAAAACCCTGGCCAAAATGACCATGGAAGAAAAGCTGGCCTACATCGGCGGCACCGGCGGCTGGGACGTCAAGCCGCTGACCAACTACGGCATTCCGCAGATCCACGGCGCTGACGGCGGTGTCGGCGTGCGCTACACCAGCGAAGGTAACGATCAGGGTGTTGTTTACCCGTCCGGTCCTAACCTGGCCGCCACCTTCAACCCGCGTCGTGCCATCGACCTCGGCCGCGCGCTGGGTTATGACACTGCCGTCGGCGGCTACCAGTTCATCACTGGTCCCGGCGTCAATTTGTATCGCATGCCGTACGGCGGCCGTGCGTTCGAATACCTCTCCGGTGAAGACCCGTTCCTCGGCGCCAGCCTGGCACCAGGCGTCATCAACGGTATCCAGTCTCGTGGTGTATGGGCCAACGCCAAGCACTACGCGGCCAACGATCAGGAAAGCAACCGCTTCAATCTGAACCAGACAATGCCAGAGCGCGTTCTGCGCGAAATGTCGCTGCCTGCGTTCGAATCGTCGTCGAAAAACGGCAATGTGGCGATGATGATGTGTGCCTTCCAGAAGGTGAACGGTGATTTCGCCTGCGAAAGCGACCACCTGATCGCCCAGATCCTGAAGAAGGAATGGGGCTTCAAAGGCTTCGTACAGAGCGACTACAACGCTGTCGTTCACGGTTTCAACGCTGCCCGCGCCGGTACCGATCTGGACATGATGGGCTACCAGATGAACAGCTCCGTGCTGAAGCCGCATCTGGACGCCGGCGACCTGAGCGCTGCGACCATCGACGACAAGGTCCGCCGCATCCTCAAGCAGATCTACCTGTACAAGTTCGACAGCAAGACGCCGCTGACCACGCACAACATGAACAGCTCGACCAGCAACAAGGTTGCTCTGAACGCTGCGCGTGAAGGTATCGTCCTGCTGAAAAACCAGGACAATCTGCTGCCGCTGGACAAGCAGAAAGTCAAGAAAATCGCCGTTGTCGGCACCTTGGCCAAGTACTCGCCACCAACCGGTTTCGGCAGCGCCAACGTTATGGCCAGCCATTACGTCAGCGAATTGAGCGGCCTGCAACAAATCGCGCCTAACGCCAAGGTCGACTTCATCGAAGGCCTGTCGCTGGACCCAAGCACCAGTGCCTGGACCACCACCGACGCAACGGGCAATGAAGTTCAGGGCATGAAGGTCGAGTACTTCAGCAACACCAACTGGTCTGGTGATGCAGCGGTCACCCGCACCGAGAAGCATGTTGACCTGGACTGGGCCAACGACAAAAACCTGCCGTTCGAAAGCAACACGTCGACGTCCGATCCGTACACCAGCAAAGGTTCGACTGCTGGCGAACTGAACGGCGATACATCGTCGACATCGATTCGCTACACCGGCAAGGTCACCCCGACCCAGAGCGGCGAGCAGGTGTTCAAGGTGCGTGCCGACGGCGCCGTGCGTCTGTGGGTCAACGGCAAGAAAATCATCGACAACGGTGACGGCAAGCCGCTTCCGGGCAACAGCATTCCGCCAACCATTCCAGAGTTCGCCAAGATCAATCTGGAAGCAGGCAAGTCTTACGACGTGAAGCTCGAGTACTCGCGTCGTGCCGGCTACCTGTCGACCATGGGCGGCCTGGTAGGTGTGCAGTTGAGCTCCGCTTCGCTGAACGCTCCTCAGGACCTGTCCGGTTATGACGCCGTCGTGGTTGCCGTGGGTAACAGCAACGAATACGAAGGTGAAGGTTTCGACCACAGCTTCGATCTGCCTGAGTTCCAGAACGAGCTGATCCAGAACATCGCCAAGGTCAACCCCAATACCGTGGTGACCATGTATGGCGGTACGGGTCTGAAGATGAGCGACTGGATCGAACAGGTTCCAGCAGCGCTGCACGCTTTCTACCCAGGTCAGAACGGTGGTCAGGCCCTGGCCGAGATCCTGTTCGGCAAGGTCAACCCGTCGGGCAAGCTGCCGATCAGTATCGAACGCAACATCGAAGACAACCCGGCTTACGCTTCCTTCCCGAAATTCGACAATCAGAACACTCTGACCGAAATGGATTACAAGGATGACCTGCTGCTGGGTTATCGCGGATACGAGAAGAAAGGCATCAAGCCGCTCTACCCGTTCGGCTACGGTCTGTCGTACACCACGTTCGGCTACAGCAACATCAAGGTCACGCCAGGTGTCGCGGTCGGCAATACGCCGATCAAGGTGTCCTTCGACCTGAGCAACACCGGCAAGGTCGGTGGTTCGGAAGTCGCTCAGCTGTACGTTGGCCAGCAGAACCCGAAAGTCGAGCGTCCGATCAAGGAACTCAAAGGCTACAAGAAGGTGTTCCTCAAGCCGGGTGAAAGCAAGCGTGTGACCATCGAGTTGAATGACCGCTCGCTGGCCTACTTTGACGAGAAGAGCAAGCAGTGGGTGGTCGATGCCGACACCTTCAACATCTCGCTCGGTTCGTCGTCGCAGGACATCCGCCTGAACGCCAAGCTGGTCAACTCGTTCCGTCAGGAACTGTCGACCACCACCAGCAACCCGCTGCCACGCTCCGCTCTGAACTCGGTTCTGGTCGAGAAACCACCGGTCAAGACCGGCGGTGTATTCAAGCAGACCGTCGAGTAAGCGTTAGCTGACTGAAGGGTAAACGGACAAATAAAGGCTCAGGGACGAGCCCTTACCGCTGCATCGACCTGCGCAATGTAGGTATCGAAACACTCGACCAGGTCCACCTGATCGGGAAAGCGTAACCACTGAATCTGCAAACCATCCATCATCGCCAGAATCTGCCGGATGATCTTGTCCAGATCCACATCCGCACGTACCTCCCCGCGTTCCACCAAGGCCGAAAACTGTCCCAGCAAGTGCGCGTGAATGCGCTTGTAGCGCGTCTGGAACCATTCAAAGGCAGGCTGGTTTTCCAGCAGACTTTCCGCATTGAGGATCGAAAACGCACGTACCACGCCGGGCGCCGTAGCGTTGGAGCGGTTGATCGCGCGCAAGCCGCCGAGCAGACCGGTCAGGGTGTTATCGGTGCGGACTTCAGCAGCAATTCGGCCGTTGACCTCATCGCGTCGCTCCAGCACGCCCATCAGCAGCGAGATCTTGCTCGGAAAATGGTGCAGCAGTCCGGCGACGGAAATACCGACGATGGCTGCCACCTTGGCCACTGAAGCGCCGGTGTAGCCTTCAAGGGAAAACACTTGCAGGGCCGCATCGAGCAGTTCTTCCCGGCGCTTCTCGCCCTTTGGCGCGCGTCGCTGTCGAGTGACTGCCGTGCCCTTTTCCGTGGGGTCATGCCGAGTCATATCAGGCTCCTTCTTGAACAGCCGCGTACCCTAACGATTCAGGCAAGCGCTGGCAACGCTATTGAGCCAGATTGTTCGACAATTTAATTTTGTACAGCAGAGCCATGGCAGGGTCAGGTGCGCTCCACTGGAACACTGGCCCAGCCCTCGCCCAGCATGCGCTGCATCAGTACCGTGTCTACCCAGCGG
>Ga0105244_10000624_pt1 | contig 31367 bp, 17 predicted proteins | sample KBSM44metaG_FD_80423 | JGI IMG/M metagenome (GOLD analysis project Ga0105244, IMG submission 80423) | Miscanthus rhizosphere microbial communities from Kellogg Biological Station, Michigan, USA - KBS M4-4 metaG | ecosystem: Host-associated > Plants > Roots > Rhizosphere > Soil | place...
ACTGGCCACCCTGGGCATGGGTGTCGCAATGGGCAACGCCGTGGCGCAAGAGTCGCCATGGCTGGTGCGCGTGCGCGCCGTGAATCTGAACACGGCCGACAAGTCGGACCCGGTCGGCGGCGTGGGCGCGTCGGACCGCCTCACCGTCAGCGACAAGACCATCCCCGAATTCGACATCTCCTATTTCTTCACGCCCAACCTGGCGGCGGAGCTGGTGCTGACCTATCCGCAAAAGCACGACGTCTATCTGGACGGCGCCAACATCGGCACCTTCAAGCACCTGCCGCCGTCGCTGCTGGTGCAGTACCACTTCACGCCGGACGCGCCGCTCAAACCTTACGTCGGCGCCGGCATCAACTACACCACGCTGTCCAAGGTGCGCCTGCTTAACGGGCAGGCCAGCCTGGAACACGACAGCGTCGGCCTGGTGGTGCAGGCGGGCGTCGACTACGCCATCGACAAGCAATGGTCGCTCAACTTCGACGTCAAGAAAGCGCAGATCCGCAGCGACGTCATGATCGGCGGCGCCAAGGCCAGCCGCGTCAAGGTCGATCCGCTGATGATCGGCGTGGGTGTCGGTTACCGATTCTAAACCGCGGAATACCGTTCCGCCATCTTCTGTTCGCGGAACGCTTCCGTCATAAAATCCACGAATGCCCGCGTCTTCGCGGGCATTAGCTTTTGGCTGGTGAAGTACAGCGAGATCGCGCCGATATCGACATACCAGTCGGGCAGCACGCGTTGCAGCTCGCCGCTGTCCAAATGCGTTCCCAGATCGGTCATCACCAGCAGCGCCACGCCCATGCCCATCAAGGCCGCGCTGCGGATCGCATCGGGATCGTTCAGAAACACGCGCGGCCGCAGCACCGCCGACATGCCATCGCCGGCGCGATTGCGCATCTCCCACGACTTGGCCCGGCCGCTCTGCGGCGAGCGCATAACGATCGCGTCGAGGTCCGCCAGGTCCGCCGGCGTCACCGGCGGCTTGCGTCCCTTCAGATACGCCGGCGAGGCCACCAAGACACCGTGCGCCGGCATCAACTCCCGCGCCACCACGCCCGGCGCCAAATCGAAACCGCCGCCGATCGCCGCATCGAAGCCGCCGGCCACCAGATCGACCCGCCGGTTTTCCACATTGACGTCCAGGGTCAACGCCGGATAGCGCGCCATAAACGCCGGCATCAGCGGCAGCACGTGCCGGCGGCCGAAACCCGGCGCCATGCTCAGTTTGAGCACGCCGGCCGGCTCGCCCGCCTTGGCCGTCACCTCCGCGATCGCGCCCTGGATGCCGTCCAGCCCCGCGCCGACGGAATTCAGGAACCGCTCGCCGGCCTCGGTCAGGGTCAGGCCGCGCGTGGTGCGCTGGAACAGCCGCACGCCGAGGTTGCGCTCCAGCTGCGCCACGTTGCGGCTGACGGCGGCCGGCGTCAACGCCAGGCGCCGGGCCGCCGCCGAAAAGCTGGACGATTCCGCGCTGCGGACGAAGGATTCAAGGTTGGAGAGGGTTTCCAAAGCGATGCTTTCAACGTTTGCTTGAAGCTGATACTACCAAGCTATGACTACCCATAGCAAGTGACGGCGGCCATACTGAACTCATCGCAACCCAATCAACGAAAGGAACACATCATGAACATCTCCATCATCGGCGCGGGCGCCATCGGTTCCGCCATCGCACGCAACCTGTCCAAAGCCGGCATCGCCGCCACCATCGCCAACAGCCGCGGCCCCGAATCGCTGGCGGCGCTGCACCAGGAACTGCCGAACATCCGTCCCGTCACCATCGAGGAAGCGGCCAAGGCCGACGTGGTCTTCCTAGCCGTGCAGTGGAGCCGCATCCCCGAGGCGGTGCGCAATCTGCCGGCATGGAACGGCCGCATCGTCGTCGACGCCAACAACGCACTCGAAGCGCCGTCGTTCAAGGCCGTGGACCTGGGCGGCCGCGCATCGAGCCTGGTACTGGCCGACCTGCTGCCCGGCGCCCGCGTGGTCAAGGCCTTCAACCATCTGGCTGCGGCGCTGCTGCAAAGCGATCCGCAAGCGGAGGGCGGACGCCGCGTGCTGTTCTACTCGGGCGACGACGCCGACGCCAAAAAAACCGTCGGCCAGCTGATCGATCGACTGGGATTCGCCGGCGTCGACCTGGGCACGCTCGATGGCGGTGGACGTCTGGCGCAGTTCCCCGGCGGCCCGCTGCCGGTGCTGAACCTGGTCAAATTCGGCTAACGTTGCTGCACCACGACAGCACATTCCTTTAAGGGACACGGACGGGTATATTGGGTTACTTGCCCCCGTGTACTAAAGGAATGCCGCCATGACCCTCGACCACGTAAAAATCGGAACGCGCCTCGGCGCCGGTTTCGCCATCGTTCTGGCGCTGCTGGTGGCAGTCCTGGTTCTGGGACTCAGCTCCATGGGCCGCATCGGCAGCAGAACCCAGGACATCATCGAGGACAAGAACGTCAAGATGGAGGCGGCCAACCACATGGTCGACGCCGTCCGCGACATCACACTACACCTGACCAATATCGTCGTCGTCCCGAGCACGCCGGAAGTGAACGCCGAGCTGCAGAAAATCGCCGAGGCGCGCAAGAAGTACGGCGAGGCGAAAAAAATCCTGTCCGGCCTCGCCACGGATGAAAAGGAAAAGGCCATGCTGGCCAACCTGGACGCGCTGATCGCCGACGGCGCGGCCAAGAACAACAAGGTCATCGAGCTACGCAAGGATGGCGAGATCCAGGACGCCACCGCCTATTTGACGCAGACGGCCGCTCCCAGCCTGCAAGGCGTGCTAAAGGTACTGGGCGACATCGTCGCCCACGAAAGCGCGCAGGCCAAGCATGCCGGCGACGAAGTGGCGGCCGTGCTGCGATCGTCCAAGCTGCTGCTGGTCGGCCTGGGCGTGCTGGCCGTGGCGCTGGGCGCCGCGGTGGCCTGGTTCATCACGCGCTCGATCACGGTGCCGCTCAACGCCGCCGTCGACCTGGCCGAGACGGTGGCCGGCGGCGACCTGTCGACCCGCATCGACGTCAGCGCCACCGACGAAACCGGCCGCCTGCTCAACGCGCTCAAGGCCATGAACGACAGCCTGCTCAACGTCGTCGGCCAGGTACGGCAAGGCACGGACACCATCACCGTCGCGTCCAACGAAATCGCCGCCGGCAACATGGACCTGTCCTCGCGCACCGAGCAGCAAGCCAGCTCGCTGGAGGAAACCGCGTCGTCGATGGAGGAGCTGACCTCCACCGTCAAGCAGAACGCCGACAACGCGCGCCAGGCCAACACGCTGGCGCGCAGCGCGTCGGAGGTGGCCAGCAAGGGCGGCGCCATCGTCGCCCAGGTGGTCGACACGATGGGATCGATCAACGCCTCGTCGCGCAAGATCGTCGACATCATCTCGGTCATCGACGGCATCGCCTTCCAGACCAACATCCTCGCGCTCAACGCGGCGGTCGAGGCGGCGCGCGCCGGCGAGCAAGGGCGCGGCTTCGCGGTCGTGGCGTCCGAGGTGCGCAACCTGGCGCAGCGCTCGGCGGCGGCGGCCAAGGAGATCAAGGAGCTGATCTCGGCCTCGGTGGCCAACGTCGACGACGGCTCCAAGCTGGTCAACGAGGCCGGGCAGACCATGGGCGACATCGTCGACAGCATCCAGCGCGTGACCGACATCATGGGCGAGATCACCTCGGCCAGCCAGGAACAGACGATGGGCATCGAGCAGATCAACGTCGCCATCACGCAGATGGACGAAGTCACGCAGCAGAACGCCGCGCTGGTCGAGCAGGCGGCGGCCGCGTCGCAGAGCATGCAGGAACAGGCGGAGGCGCTGGCCAGGGTGGTCGGTTTCTTCAAAACCGGCGCGGCGGCGCCCGCATTGCGCGTGGCGGCGCCGGGGACGGCTATAATGTTGCAAACTCGATAGCACCCCCACCGGAAACCCCATGCGCAAGATACTGATAGTCCTGATGTCCCTGATGCTGACGGCGTGTGTCGACGATAGCGCCTCGTACTACCCGGAAAGCGGCAACAGCGAGCACGTGATGACGGTGCACCGGACGCAGAAATATTTCTGGAGCAGCGAGAGCAGCGTGGAATTGATCATGCAGCATCTGCCGCAGTGTTTGCGCCGGATCGAGCTGTCGGACATGCCGGCCGACGATGTCGAGATCGAATTGCTGTCGGGCGGGGATAATGTGTGGACCTTGCGCGCGGGTAGCGAGATGTGGCAGGTCGAGACGCAAAGCTGCACGCAGTATCCGGATGTCAAAGGCGACGGCGGGGAATTGATCGGCGTGTTCCGCGTGGATGGAGGCAAGCTGGTGTTCGAGGCCGCCGTGCTGGAACCGGCGCAATAGGCCCGCGCGATAAAAATATCAACGGAGACACGTAGGGCGGATTAGGCGGAACGCCGTAATCCGCCATTTATGAGCCGCCGACAACGCATGCAATGGCCGATTACGCTTCGCTAATCCGCCCTACGTGCCTCCCCGAGGGATCGAAGCATGCCTCCCCCGAGGGATCAAAATCCCCCCGACGGAGCTTAACGCGACAACGCCACCCGCCGTGGCGCCGGCTTAACCGCCGCACGCGGCTGATGCATCGCCACGCTCTGCTGCTGATCCCCGTTCAACTTGAACCGGCTCACCAGCTCCGCCAGATTGCCGGCCTGCTCCTGCATGCTGCCCGCCGCGGCGGCCGCCTGCTCCACCAGCGCCGCGTTCTGCTGCGTGACCGAATCCATCTCCGTGATCGCCGTGTTCACATGGCCGATCCCCGTGCTCTGCTCGCTCGACGCGGCCGTGATCGCCGACATGATCTGCGTCACGCGCGAAACGCTGGCCACCACCTGATCCATCGTCGTGCCGGCTTCGGCCACCAGCGCGCTGCCGGCGCTGATGCTGTCGACCGATGCGTTGATCAGCTCCTTGATCTCCTTGGCCGCGCCGGCCGAGCGCTGCGCCAGGTTGCGCACCTCGGACGCCACCACCGCGAAGCCACGGCCCTGCTCGCCCGCGCGCGCCGCTTCGACCGCCGCGTTCAACGCCAGGATGTTGGTCTGGAACGCGATGCCGTCGATGACGCTGATGATGTCGACAATCCGCGTCGCCGACGCATTGATCGTGTCCATCGTCTGCACCACCTGCGACACCACCTTGCCGCCTTTTTCCGCGACCGCCGAAGCCGACATGACCAGCTGGTTGGCCTGCACCGCGTTGTCGGCGTTCTGGTTGACGGTCGAGGTCAACTCCTCCATCGACGCCGCCGTCTCCTCCAGCGAGCTGGCCTGCGATTCGGTGCGTGCCGACAAGTCCATATTGCCCGAGGCGATCTCGCTCGAGGCGGTGGCGATGGTGTCGGCGCTGCGGCGGATCTCGCCGATGGTCTCGGCCAGCCGCGCCTGCATGGACTTCATCGCGAACAGGATGCTGGCGTTGTCGCTGGCGTGGGTCTTGATCGGCGCGCTCAGGTCGCCGCCGGCGATCTGCAGCGCCACTTTGCTGACGTATTCGGGGTCGCCGCCGATGGTGTGGCGCAGGCTTTTGTTGACCAGGCTGACGATGGTCCACAGCAACAGGCAGACACCGGCCAGCAGTCCGGCCGATTTGACCAGCGAGGCGCGGAAGGCGGCGTCGACGTCATCGATGTAGACGCCGGTGGTCAGGTCCCAGTTCCACGGCGCGTAGTGCACCACGCGGCTCAGCTTGGGCACCGGCACGGTGGTGTTCGGCCGTATCCACCAGTAGCGCACGAAGCCGGCGCCGTCCGGCGAGGCACCGGCGGCCTGGATGTCGCGGTACAGATAGGTGCCGTTCGGGTCCTTGAAATCGACCATGTCCTTGCCGTCGTTTTCAGCCTTGAAGGGATTCATCAGCGACACCGTGCCGCTGGTGATGGTGATGTAGCCGTCCTTGCCGTAGCGCAGACCCTTGATCAGCGCCATGGCTTGCTTCTGCGCCTCTTCCTTGGTCATGGTGCCGTTGGCGGCCTTGTCGCCGAACTGCTTGACGATGCTCAGGCCGGCGTCGTCGATGTGGCGCAATTCGTTGCTGCGTTCCTCGATGCGCAGATTGCGCGTCTGGATCGTCTCGTACAGGAAAATCGCAGTGATGCAGAGCAGGCTGCAAATCAACGGCACCCAAAGCTTCTGCTGGAAAGACAATTTGTTCATGGAGGTCTCCTGTTTTCTACAGGAAACTATACCGAAAAATGTAAAATGCCGGGCGTGATAACGCTACCCTGTTGTTTATTTGGGAATGGGTGTATCGGTAGCTCAACAATAAAAAACGGGCGCGGCGATCTTTATCGCCGCGCCCGTTTGCTAAGCTATAACAGTGACCGGGACTTAGTGCGTGGTGCCGGTTTTGACGGTTTTGGCGGCCAGTTGCGCCTTCACGTCGGCTTTCCGGGCGCTCGGCGTCATGTAGGCGACGTCGTCGTAGGCTTCGTTGCGGTCCAGCTCGCCGGCGTTGCGGGCGGCGATGGTCTGGGCCTTGACCTCGTCGCGGCTCAGGGTGCCCGCCGACGCGTTCACGAACGACTGGTTGATCGTGGCCTCGTTCTGGTCCAGCTGGCCGGCGGCGCGGGCGGCGACGGTCTCGGCGATGACTTGTTCACGGGTCAACTGGCCCGACGGCGCCTGGGCGAAAGCGGCGCCGGCGGCAACCAGCAGGGAAACCGATGCGATGATGGATTTGACGTTCATTTTATTGCTCCTTATCTGATTAGCACGATGCTCCGGAGAGCGCTTATCGGCAGTGCTGCGTTGTGTTCGTCGATGAGTTCATCTTAGTATCAAAAATTCAGATAAAAAAGTGCAATTTTCCGGTCAAATCCATCCGATTATCCGATCTTATGGACTCAGCGCTTTTCGCTGTCGAGCACGGCGGTCGCATGGGCGTTGTAGCGGTCGCCGGCCGCCGCGCCGGCGGGCACCGCCCGCTCCAGCCGCGCCAGGTCGGCCGCCGACAACCGCACCGCGTTCGCGCCCAGCGCCTCCGTCAGGCGGGCGCGGGTGCGGGCACCGACCAGCGGCACGATGTCCTCGCCCTGGGCCGCCACCCAGGCGATCGCCACCTGCGCCACCGACACGCCGAGCTCGTCGGCGATGGCGCGCACTTTCTCCACCAGCCCCAGGTTGTGGTCCAGGTTCTCGCCCTGGAAGCGCGGACTGGCCAGGCTGCGGAAATCGGCCTCGCCGGCGCGCTGCTTGCTCCAGTGCCCGCTGATCAGGCCGCGCGACAGCACGCCATAGGCGGTGATGCCGATGCCCAGTTCGCGGCAGGTTTGCAGGATGCCGTCCTCGAGGCCGCGTGAAATCATCGAATATTCGATCTGCAGATCCGAGATCGGATGCACGGCGTGGGCGCGGCGCAGCGTCTCGCTGCCCACCTCCGACAGGCCGATGTGGCGCACCCGGCCGGCCTTGACCAGCTCGGCGATGGCGCCGACGGTGTCCTCGATCGGCACCGCCGGGTCCAGCCGCGCCGGGCGGTAGATATCGATATGCTCCACGCCCAACCGCTTGAGGCTGTAGGCGGCGAAGTTCTTCACGGCCGCCGGACGGGCATCGTAGCCGACCCAGTTGCCGGCCGGATCGCGCATCGCGCCGAACTTGACGCTGATGTTGACGCTGTCGCGGCCGCCGGCTTGCAATGCCTCGCCCAGCAGCAGCTCGTTGTGGCCCATGCCGTAGAAATCGCCGGTGTCGAGCAGGGTGACGCCGGCGTCCAGCGCGGCATGGATGGTGGCAAGGCTTTCGGCGCGGTCGGCCGGGCCGTACAGGTCGGACATGCCCATCAGCCCCAGGCCCAGTTGCGAGACTTGCGGGCCGGTGCGGCCAAGTTTGCGTGTTTGCATGATGAAGCTCCAGAGAGAGTAAGCGGAGAAATCATTATGCTATTATCGATCCAGGTAATAAATACGCACAAATCCATTACTTCATTCGAAAAACAATAACAATCATGGACCAGTTCAAGGTGATGCAGATCTTCCAGGCGGTGGCCGACTGCAAGAGTTTCACGCAGGCGGCCGAGCGGCTCAACCTGCCCAAGCCGACCGTCACCAACGCCGTGCAGGCCATCGAACAGCAGCTCGGCGTGCGATTGCTCCAGCGCACCACGCGCAAGGTCAGCCTCACGGCCGAGGGCGCGCAATACCTGGAACGCTGCACCGCCCTGCTCAACGACCTGGAGGACATGAACGGCCTGTTCGCCGGCGATGGCCGCCTGCTCAGCGGCGCGGTGCGGGTCGAACTGCCGGAGCGGCTGGCGCACCTGGTCGTCATTCCGGCACTGCCGGATTTCCTGCGGCGCCATCCGGGCATCCAGGTGCGGCTCGGCTCCGGCGACCGTTTCGCCGACCTGGTCGGCGAAGGCATCGATTGCGCCGTGCGCGGCGGCACCCTGCGCGACTCCACCCTGGTGGCGCGCCGCATCGGCAACCTGCAACAGGTCAACCTGGCCTCGCCGGCGTATCTGGAACGCCACGGCCGGCCGCGCACACTGGACGATTTACAACACCACTACGCCGTCAATTTCTTCTCCAGCCAAAGCGGGCGGGACATGGACTGGGAATACGTCGACGCGGACGGCGCCGGGCGGACGCTGGCGATGCGCAGCCAGGTCTCCGTCAGCGGCACCGAGGCGTATATCGCCGCCTGCGTGGCCGGACTGGGCCTGATCCAGGTGCCAAGCCAGAGCATCATGCCGCTGCTGGCGTCGGGTGCGCTGGAGGAGGTGCTGCCGGCGTGGCGGCCCGCGCCGATGCCGCTCAACATCGTTTATTCGCACAATCGCCACCTGTCCCCGAGGGTGCGGGTGTTTGTGGACTGGTTAATTAGTGTCATTGGGCAACAAAATGTGTCAGAATGAGGCTATCGTCCCTTAACAAAAGTTATTTTCATGAAACTGCTCCTGTCGACGGCGCTGCTGGCTTGTTATCCGTGCGCCGCCCTTGCGGCCTCGCCCCAAGCGTCAAGCGTGGCCAAAGCCGCGCCGTCGCCGGCCCGGATGCTGCACAGCGCGCAACAGCAGATCGACGCCGGCAGCTGGCTCGAGCACGTCACCGCGCTCTCGTCGGACGAGTTCGAAGGGCGCGCGCCCGGCACGCGCGGCGAGCAGCTCACCATCGACTATCTGCAACAGCAATTCAGGAAACTGGGACTGGAGCCGGGTAATCCGGACGGCACCTATCTGCAACGGGTGCCCACGGTCGGCATCTCCAGCCACCCGACGATGAGCTACACGCCCAAGGACGGAGCGGCCACGCAGCTCATCTTCGGCGACGACTACGTCGCCTGGTCGGCGCGCGCCGAACGGCAAATCGACGTCACCGACTCCGAGCTGGTCTTCGTCGGCTACGGCGTGCAAGCGCCGGAATATCGTTGGGACGACTACAAGGGCGCCGATCTGAAAGGCAAGACGCTGCTCATGCTGATCAACGACCCGCCGCTGCCGGACCCCAAGCATCCCAAGCGGCTGGACCCGGCCGTGTTCGGCGGCGCCGCGATGACCTACTACGGCCGCTGGGCCTACAAATATGAAATGGCCGCCCGGATGGGCGCGGCCGGCGCGCTGATCATCCACGAAGCCAAGCCGGCCGCCTACCCGTACGAGGTGGTGCGCAACAGCTGGAGCAGGGAAAACTTCGCCATCTTCGACAAGGCCCCGGACCCGGACTTTCCGGCCGTGCCCGGATGGTTGCAGATCGACCGCGCGCGCGACATCATCAAGGCCGGCGGCTTCGACTTCGAAACGCTGAAACAGCAGGCGCTGTCGCGCGACTTCAAGCCGATGCCACTGGGCGTCAAGCTCAGCGTGAGCGAACTCAACGCCTGGCGCGAAGTCGCCTCGCACAATGTCGTGGCAAAGATCGCCGGCTCCGACCCGCAGCTGAAGGACGAAGTCGTCGTCTACAGCGCGCACTGGGACCACTTCGGCATCGACGAAACCTTGCCCGGCCCGCGCACGCAGCAGATCTTCCACGGCGCGCTCGACAACGCCGCCGGCGTCGCCACCCTGCTGGAGATCGCCAAGGCCTACAAGGCGCTGCCGGTCGCGCCCAAGCGCACCATCGTGTTTCTGGCGACCACGGGCAAGGAGCGCGGCCAGCTGGGCGCCAAATACTACACGCGCAACCCGCTGTATCCGATCGACAAAACGCTGGTCAACATCAATCTGCAAGGCATGAACGTCTGGGGCCGCACGCGCACGGTGGAATTGCGCGGCATGGGCCAATCGACGGCGGACGACGTGGTCGTCAAAGTGGCGCGCGGCCAGGGCCGGGCGGTGCGTCCGGACAGCAACGGCGAGTACGGCAATTTCTACCGTGGCGACCAGATCGAATTCGCCAAGGCCGGCGTACCGGTGGTATATCTCAGCGACAGTCTCGACTTCATCGGCAAGCCGGCCGCTTACGGCCGCGAAAAGCTCATGCGCTACAGCACGCAGCAATACCACACGGTCAACGACGTGGTCGATCCCAAGTGGGACACGCGCGGCGCGGTCGAAGACATCGCGTTGCTGTTCCAGACCGGCTACCACATCGCGCAAAACAAGGACGTGCCGCAATGGAAGCCCAACGCCGAGTTCCGGCGCAAGCCGGGCCGATAACCGCGATAGACCTCGGAACCACGTAGGGCGGATTAGGCGGAACGCCGTAATCCGCCAGTCCGTGAGCCGTCGAAACGCATGCATTGGCGGATTACGCTGCGCTAATCCGCCCTACGTGTTTCCGTGGTTTGCGTGGTTTCCGTGGTCTCAGCGACCTGCAAGCCATTTTTCATCGCGCAGTTTTTGCAGTTGCGCCAGATTGCGCTGCTCGAAGGCGTCGGCGCCGGCGACGGCGATATCGGCCCGCAGGCCTTGTTCGGCTTGATCGATGCGCGCGGCGTCCTGCGGCGCCAACTCCATCAAACCATTCAGATACGTCACACCCCACTGCAAGCGCGTCGCCGGACCGGCCGCCGCGTTCCACGCCTTCTGGTACCAGTCGACCGCGCCCGCCATGTCGCCACGCCGCTTCGCACCTGTCGCCAGGCTCAGCATGAAATAGTAGGGCGAGTGTGAGCGCGGCAACTCCGCCAGCAACACCTGCTCCGCCCGCGCCGACAAGCCCGCGTCGTTCAACGCGCTGACGGCCGTGTTGACCAGCGTGTGCCGTTCATACGGATCGGTCGATTCCGCCAGCGCCGCTTCCACCCGGTCGCGCACCTGTTCCTGCAGACCCTGCGTCGACGTGAGCAAACGCGTCAGCCGCATTTGCAGCCGCACCGCCGCCAGGCGGTCCGGCGCGCCGAGCCAGAAATCGTCGGCCCATTGCGCCGCCGCGCCGCCAAGCACGGCGGCCAGCTCCTCGCGCCGGCTGGCGAACTTGATCAGGTTGACGCCGCTGTTGCAGAGGATATCCATGTTGGCGCGCGCCAGGCGCGCATCCGAGAAAATCGCCATCAAGACATCGGCGTTGGCCGCCGCGTCGACGCCCTTGCCGGCGGCGGCCAGTTGCGCATGCAGACCCAGGCGCGCGGCCGCGTCGGTATCGTCGCAAACGCGCACCAGCGCCAGCAAGGTCGCGGCCAGCTCGCGCCCGCCCAGCAAACGACCCTCGTCGGTGTCCCAGGAATAGTGACTCAGCAACGACCATTCGTTGGCGCCGAGCTTGCGCCCGCCGGACAACGCGGCCTCCAGCGCGACGGCGGCGCTGGAACCGGACGCATGCACGGCCAGCGCCGTGTCGAACGCGCCGACGAACAGTTCGCCGTCAAGCTCGCACGGCAGGCGCGTGATCTCGCCGCCGCCGGGCGCGAACAGCACCAAGGTCGGATAGCTGCGCAGCCCGTAACGCGCGGCCAGCGCCTGCGCGCCGGGACTGTCGCCGTCGAGGTGGCAGCACAGCACCGACGCCGAGCGCCGAACGAATTCGTCGCGCGCGAAGATCTCGGATTTGACGCGGTTGCACGGCGGACACCACACCGCGCCCCAGTACAGGAACAGCGGACGTTGTTGCGATCGCGCCAGCGCAAAGGCGGCCTCCAGGTCGCCGGCTTGCCGGACTTCATTCCATTCGATGCTCATGCTTTAGGACGGTGGGCATTCAATAATTTGGCCGCGATCGACACGGTCACCGGCGAATCGGGCCAGACGTCGTCCGGCCCGAACCAGCGCGCGTCGGCGATCTCCGTTTGATCGACGCGGATCTCGCCGTCCAGATAGTCGGCCGTGTAAGCGATCATCAACGAGTGCGGGAACGGCCACGACTGGCTGCCGAAGTAGCGCAGGTTGTGCACGCGCAGCCCGACCTCCTCATACACCTCGCGGTGGATGGCCTCCTCGATCGATTCGCCCGCCTCCAGGAATCCGGCCAGCGCCGTGTACCGCTTGGCCGGCGAATTGGTGTGCATCGCCAGCAGCACCGAGTCGCCCTTGCGGATCAGCACCATCATCGCCGGCGAGATGCGCGGATACGCGGTCATGCCGCAGTTCAGGCATTTGTAGCAGCGCTCCCCAACAAGCCGCTGCGTCGGGGTGCCGCAGGCGCCGCAAAAGCGATGCGTGCGCGCCCATTCGGCCAGCTGGAACGCCCTGCCCGCCAGCCCAAGAAATCCGTCATCAACCGCGCCGAAGAGCGAGCGCAACCCATGGTAGCCGTGCTCCGCGTCCACCGCCAGCGGCTGGTCGAGCCATGCCAATTGATAGTAACGCCCCTCCCATTTCCCCAGCGAATGCACGCGTTCGGGCGGCAAATCGAGCGCCGCGACCGTGTCGGAGTCCGGCAAGCCCAAAGTGGCGTTGCGTAATAGCAACTCGCCGCGATGGAACACGAAAGTGAGCGCACGGTCGTGCTGTTCGGGATTAATCAGTGGAATAAATGTGGCGGGGGTGAGCAGCATAGAGGGAACGGGAAAGGTTAAGCGCGAACCCTTATCTTACAGTGTTTCTTATTTGCTTCTTTTGCCTGGCACAGGGTCTTGACAAGGTGATGACGAAGACAATCCCAAGCGCTTGTTTTTAGACCAAGATTTACAGTGCTTTTAACGGTCTGTTTCCTCAATCAAAGCAATTGCCGGTAAGATATATTTCTGTCAGGAGATTAAATCATGCCATCAATAGTACCTGGATTCACCACCGACCAAATCGTCAGCCTGCAGCCGAGCCAGATGGCGCTGCTGACGACCGCCGAAATTGCCTTGCTCACAACCATGCACATGGCTGTGCTGTCGACCTCGCAACTGGCGGCGATCGGAACCACCCAGTTACGGGCACTATCGACCCAGAATCTGCGCGTGCTCAACACCGACCAGATCGGCCAGGGCTTCACCACCAGACAAATCCAGGCGCTGACGACCGGACAAATGATCAGCCTGACGACCGATCAACTGGTCCACGGCTTGACCACCGACCAGTTCGCCGCGCTGGCCACGGTCCAGGTCGCCGCATTGACCACCGCGCAGATCGCGCTGGTCGAAACCGACGACATCGCCGCGCTGCAAACCCGCCAGATGGCCGCGCTGAACACGGCGCAACTGCGCGCGCTCGGCACCGCCCAGATCGCCGCATTGACCTCCAGCCAGACCGCCGCCCTGCAGACCCGCCAGTTGGCCGCGCTGAGCAGCAGCCAGCTGGCCAGCATCGACACCGACGACATCGCCGCCATGTCCACGCAACAACTGGTCTCGCTCGGCACCGCCGCGCTCGGCGCGCTGACCACCGACCAGATGGCCGCGCTGCGCACCGCGCAAAGCAGCAGCCTGTCGAGCTTGCAAATCGCCGCCCTCGGCAGCGAGCAACTGGCCGCCCTCGGCACCGCAGGCTTCGCCGCGCTCAAGACCGCGCAAATCGCCGCCATGACCACCAGGCAGTTTGCCGCGCTCGACACCGACCAGATCGTCGCGCTGACGACCGCGCAAACCGCCGCGCTGACCACGCTGCAACTGGGACAGATGAGCAGCGCCCAGCTGGCCGCGCTGGAAACCCAGGACTTCGCCGCGCTCAAGAGCCAGCAACTGAACGCGCTCGGCACGGCTACCCTCGGCGTCCTCAGCACCGACCAGATCGCCGCATTGACGACCGCCCAGGTGGCGGCGCTGCGCAGCGCCCAGTTGCGCGCCCTGAGCACCGACCAGATCGTCGCGCTGGGCACCCAGCAAGTGGCCGCGCTGACCACCGCGCAAATCGCCGTGCTGACGTCGGACCAGGTCGCCGCGATCGAGACGCGCGATATCGCCGCGATGAAAACGGCGCAGGTCGCCGCCTTCACCACCATCCAGATCAACGCGTTCACCTCCGACCAGGTCGCCGCGCTGACCACCGCGCAGGCGGCCGCCCTGACCACGGCGCAAGTGGCGTCGCTGGGCACCGCGCTGCTGGCCGCATTGGAAACCCGGGACCTGGCCGCGCTGCGCACCCAGGCGATCGCCGCGATCTCCAGCCAGGGCATCGCCGCGCTGGACACGGACCAGGTGGCCGCGATGACGACGGCGCAGATCGCCGCGCTGAAAACCGCGCAACTGTCCGCGCTCAGCACGGCCCAGTTCGCCGTGCTGAGCACCGCCCAGGCCAACGGCCTGGGCACGCAACACATGGCCGCGCTGTCGACCCTGCAGCTGGGCGCACTGGGCACCGCCAACCTGGCCTCGCTCAAGACCCAGCAAGTGGCCGCCATGGGCACCGCCCTGATCGCCGCGCTCGACACCGACCAGATCGTCGCGTTGAAAACCGCGCAAGCGGCCGCGCTGAGCTCGTTGCAACTGTCGGCGCTGTCGAGCGCCCAACTGAACGCCATGGAAACGCAGGATCTGGCCGCCTTGCGCACGCAGCAACTGGCGGGCCTGGGCACCGACAACATCGCGGCGCTGGGCACCAGCCAGGTCGCCGCGCTGACCACCGCCCAGGTCGCGGCACTGTCGACCAGGCAAATCGGCGCCCTCGGCACCGACCAGATCATCAGCCTGGGCACCGGCCAAGGCGCCGCGCTGACCAGCCGCCAGATCGGCGCGCTCGGCACCGACCAGGTCGCCGCCATCGAAACGCGCGACCTGGCCGCCATGAAAACCAGCCAGATCGCCGCCTTCGCCACCGCGCAAGTCGGCGCCCTCACCACGCAACAGGTCGCGGCGCTGACGTCGCTGCAAGCGGCGTCGCTGTCCACGCAGCAAGTGGCCGCCCTCAACAGCGCCCAGGTCGCCGCGATGGAAACGCAGGACCTGGCGGCGCTCAAGTCGCAGCAGGCGGCCGCGCTGTCGAGCGACGCCGTCGCCGCGCTGACGACGACCCAGTTCGCCGCGCTGGCCAGCGCGCAACTGAGCAACTTCACCAACAGCCAGCTGGCCGCGCTGACGACCGACCAGATCGTCGCGCTGACGACCGCCCAGACCGCCGCGCTGGCCACGCGCGCCGTCGCCGCCCTGTCGACCGACCAGCTCAACGCGCTGCAAACGGTCGACTTCGCCGCGTTGAAAACCGCGCAGATCGCCGCGCTGACCGCCGCCCAGGTGGCCGCGCTGAACACCGACCTGATCGTCGCGCTGACGACCGCCCAGGCGGGCGCGCTGACCGGCCTCCAGCTGCAAGCGCTCACCACCGACCAGCTGGGCGCGATGGAAACGCAGGACTTCGCCGCGCTCAAGACCAGCCAGTTGCTCAGCCTGGGCACCAAAGCCATCGCCACCTTGACCGCCAACCAGGTCGCCGGCCTGAAAACGTCGCAAATCGCGCAACTGACGTCGGACCAGATCCAGGTGATGAACTCGGCCCAGTTGGGCGCGCTGACCACGGCGCAAGTGAACGCCTTCAGCACCACCCAGATCGGCTACCTGCTGACGGCGCAAATCGCCGTGCTGACCACGGCCGACTGGGCCGCGCTGACATCGTCGCAGTTGAACGCGCTGAGCCCGGACCAGATCGCCGCCGTCACCACCGACCAGATCGTCGCACTGAGCACCGCGCAAACCGGCGCGCTGTCGACCCGACAACTGGCGGCGCTGTCGACCGTCCAGCTGGGGGCGATGGAAACGCGGGATTTGATCGCCCTCAAAACGCAACAGATCGTCGGCCTCGGGACGTCATCCGTGGCGGCGCTGGCCACCGACCGGCTGCAAGCGCTGAAAACCCAGCAGATCGCCGCCCTGACCAGCACCCAACTGGCGGCGCTGACGACCGACCAGATCGCCGCGCTCACCACCGCGCAAGCGGCCAACCTGGGCACCGCGCAAATCGCCGTCTTGTCGAGCAGCCAGCTGCTGGCGCTCGAAACCGGGGACTTGGCCGCGTTGAAGACGGCGCAACTGGCCGCGCTCGGCACTGACCAGATCGGCCTGCTGAGCACCGACCAGATCGTCGCGCTGACCACCTTGCAAGTGGCCAATCTTGGCACGCGCCAATTGCAGGCACTGGGCACCGCACAGATCGCCGCGATGGAAACGCGCGACCTGGCCGCGCTGCGGACCGCGCAACTGGCCGGGCTGGGCACCACCAACCTGAACGCGCTGGACGCCGACCAGGTGCGGGCGCTGACCAGCGCCCAGCTGAACGCGCTCAACAGCGCGCAACTGCAATCGCTGAACAGCACGCAGATCGCCGCCCTGGGCAGCGCCCAGGTGACCGGCCTGTCCACCACGCAAGTAGCCCTGCTGGGCGACGCGCAATTGCTGGCCCTGGGCACCGACGGCCTGGCGTTGCTGAAGACGGCGCAAATCGCCGCCGTCAAGACCGCGCAAATCGCCGCCCTCAACAGCGACCAACTGGTCGCGTTGACCACCGCGCAGGTGAGCGGCCTGTCCACGCAGCAAATCGCCGCCCTCGGCAGCAACCAGTTGAACGCGCTGGAAAGCCGCGACTTCGCCGCCCTCAGAACGCTGCAGATCGCCGCGCTGGGCACCGGGGCGATCGCCAGCCTCAGCACCGACCAGGCCGCCGCGCTGACCAGCGTCCAGGTGGCGGGACTGGGCACCGGCCAGCTGGTCGCGCTCGGCACCGACCAGCTGCAAACCTTCGCCACCGGCGACATCGCCGCGTTGCGCACCGCGCAGGTCGTGGCGCTGACCACCGGCCAGGTCGCCGCGCTGACCACCGACCAGGTCCGTGCCTTGAGCGCCGTCCAGCTGGCGGCGCTCACCAGCGACCAGATCCGCGCCCTCGGCGGCGACCAGATCGCCGCGCTGAGCGCTCTGCAAGCGGGCAACCTTTCCACCGCCCAGGTACGCGCCCTGACCGCCGGCCAACTGGCCGCGCTGGAAACGCAAGACCTGGCCGCGTTCAAGACCCAGCAGCTAGCCGCGCTCGGCACCGATCAGTTCGTGCTGCTCAACAGCGACCAGATCGCCGGCCTGAGCGTCACGCAAGTGGCCAACCTGACCAGCCAGCACGTGGCCGCGCTGGGCACCGACCAAATCCTCGCGCTGGAAACGCGCGACCTGGCCGCGTTGCGGACCGTGCAGTTGCAGGTCCTCAACAGCGCACAGCTTGGCGCGATCTCCACCGACCAGCTGCAAGGCATGACCGCCGCCCAGGTGGCGTCGCTGAACACCTCGCAATTCCAGAGCCTGCTGACGTCGCAGATCGCCTCGCTCAGCACGCAGCAAGTCGCCGCGCTGGCCACCGGCCAGGTCGCCAGCCTGACCAGCGACCAGTTGGGCGCCCTCAACACCGATGAAATCGCCGCGCTCAAGACCGTCCATATCAACGCGTTCACCACCGCCCAGATTGTTCTGCTGAGCACCGACCAGGTCACCGCGCTCACCAGCGTCCAGGTCGCCTCCATGTCGACCGGCCAGCTGGCGTCGCTGACCTCGGACCAGATCCACGCGCTGAGCTCGGAGGACTTCGCCGCGCTCAGCGCCGCCCAGTTGGCCGCCCTCGGCGGTTTGACCAACCTGGGCACCGACCAGATCCAGGCCCTGACCCCGAACCAGATCGGCGGCCTCACCACGGCCCAGGTGGCCGCGCTGACCACCGACCAGATCGTGGCGCTGACCACGCGCCAGATCGGCAGCCTGAGCACGGCCGGCGTCGCCGCGTTGAGCAGCGACCAGTTGCGCGCCATCGAGCTGGAAGACCTGGCCCAGCTGAAAGTTCCCCAGCTCGCCGCGCTGAGCACCGAGCGCGTCGCCCAACTGACCAACGACCAGATCATGTCGCTGACCACCGCCCAGCTCGGCAGTCTGGCGACCGTCCAGATCGCCGCGCTGACCACCGGCCAGATGCAAGCGCTGACCACGGCCGAGGTGCTGTCGCTCAAAACCGCGCAAATCGCCGCGCTCGGCAGCGACCAGATCGCCGCCCTCGCCATCGACCAAGTGCAAGTGCTGAGCTCCGGCCAGCTCAACGCCCTGGGCAGCGCGCAGCTGCGCGCGCTGACCGCCGACCAGATCATCCAGCTGACCACGCAGCAATTCGCGCAGCTCGGCACCGCCCAAGTGGCCCTGCTCAGCACGCAACAACTGGGCGCCATCGAGCTGGAAGACCTGGCCGCGCTCAAGACCGCGCAAATCGCCGCGCTCGGCACCGACCAGATCCAGTCGCTGACGGTCGACCGCGTCGCCGCGCTGACCACCGCGCAGACCCAGGCGCTGGGCAGCGACCAGCTGCTGGCGCTGACCACCACGCAAATCCAGGCGCTGACCACCGACGAGTTGCTCGCCCTCAAGGCCACGCAGATCGCCGCGCTGGCCACCGACCAGCTCAACGCGCTGCTGGCCGACCAGTGGCAAAGCCTCGGTTCGGCGCAACTGAACGCGCTGACCACGGGCCAGTTCCAGGCGCTCGGCAACGACCAGATCATCCAGCTGACGACGCAGCAATTCGCCCAGCTGGCGACCGCCCAGATCGCAGCGCTCAGTTCGTCCCAGATCGGCGCGATGGAACTGGAAGACCTGGCCGCGCTGTTGGGCAACCAGATCGCCGCGCTCGGCACCCTGCAAATCAGCCTGCTCGGCCTGACGCAGATCGACAACCTGACCACCGCGCAAATGGGCGCGCTGACCGGCGACCAGTTGGCCGCGCTCGGCACCGACCAGGTGCGGGCAATCGCCACCGATGACCTGCAGGCGCTCAAGACGGCGCAAGTGCAGGCGCTGACGACCAACCAGTTGACCGCGCTGACCATCGACCAGCTGCAAAACCTGACCACCGCCCAGCTCGACGCGCTGAGCTCGGCGCAGGCGGTCTCGCTCACCACCGACCAAATCGCCGCGCTGACGACGGCGCAGATGGACAACCTGGCCACGCGCCAGCTGGCCGCGCTCGGCACCGACCAGATCGCCGCCATTGGCACCGGCAACTTCGCCACCTTGTCGAGCGTGCAACTGGGCGCGCTCACCACCGCCCAGTTCGCCGCGATCACGACCGACCAGATCGTCGCGCTGGGCAGCGCGCAGACGGCCGCGCTGGCCACCGCCCAAGTGGCCGCGCTCGGTAGCGACCAGCTCAACGCGCTGGAGACGACCGACTTCGCCGCGCTCAAAACGGCGCAGATCGCCGCCTTGACCACCGCCAACGTCGCCGCGCTGACAACCGACCTGATCGCCACCCTGGGCACCGCGCAAATCGGCGGCCTGGGCAGCGACCAGATCGCCGCGCTCAACACCGACCAGATCATGGCGCTGGGCACGGCGCAGGTCGGCGTGCTGAACACCGCGCAGATCGCCGTGCTCAGCACCGACCAGATCGCCGCGTTCAGCACGATGGACTTCGTCGCCCTGCACAGCAATCAACTGGCGGCCTTCAACACCGACCAGATCGGCGCGCTGACCAGCGACCAGCTCAACGCCTTGTCGACCGGCGCCGTCACCGGCCTGACCGCGCAGGTGCTGGGCGCCCTGACGACCTTGCAACTGAGCCTGCTGCAAACCGCCCATGTGGCGGCGCTGACGTCGGTCCAGTTGCCGTCGCTGAACACCGACCAGCTAGCCGCGTTCAACACCGACCAGTTCGCGGCGATCGGCACCAGCGCCATCAGGAGCCTGCCGTCCGCGCAATTCGCCGCGCTGACCACCGACCAGATCGTCGCATTGACGACCGCCCAGGTCCGCGCGCTGGGCGGCGCGCAACTGACCGCGCTGACCAGCGACCAGGTCGCCGTGCTGGAGACGGTCGACCTGGCCGCGCTGTCCACCACGCAAGTGACGCTGCTGGGCACGGACCAGTTGCAAGCGCTGCTGACCGATCAGCTGGCCTCGCTGGCCACCGCGCAAGTGGCCGCGCTCACCACCGACCAGATCGCCACGGGCCTGAACACCGACCAGATCGCCGCGTTGACCACCGCCCACGCCGCCTCGCTTGCCACCAGACAGGTGGCGGCGCTGACGACCGCACAAGTGGCCGCGCTGGAAACGGCCGACCTGTCGTCGTTCACCACGCGCCAGATGGTCGCGCTGACCAGCGACCAGATCGGCGTGCTGAACAGCGACCAGCTCAACGGTCTGACCACCACCGAACTGGCGGCGTTGACCACCAGCCAGATCAGCAGCGGCCTGGGCACGGCCCAACTGGCCGCGCTGGACGCCGACCACGTCAGTTCGCTGACCACGGCGCAACTGGTGTATGGCCTCAACAGCGACAGCATCGCCTCGCTGACGACCGACCAGATCGCCGCGTTGCGCACCGCGCAAACCTCGGTACTGAACAGCAACCAGGTGCAGGCGCTGACCACCGACCAGATCGTCGCGCTGGGCACGTCGCAAGCGTCGACCCTGACCACGCAGCAAGTCGCCGCGCTGACGACGGACCAGATCGCCGCGTTGGAAACGAACGACCTGGGCGCCATGGGCACGCGCCAGATCGCCGCCATCAACTCGGTCCAGGTCGCCGCGCTGGCCACCGATCAGCTCAATTCGCTGACCCTGGCGCAACTGGCCGCCTTCGGCACCAGCCAGCTGGCCAACGGCCTGCAAACGGCCCAGGTGGCCGCGCTCGACACCGCCCACGTCGCCGCGCTGAGCACCGCGCAGCTGGCCTACGGCTTAACCGTCGACAACCTGATGGCCTTGACCACCGACCAGATCCGGGCGCTGGGCACCGGCCAGATCGCCGCCATGACCACCGCCCAGGCCAGCAGCCTGAGCACCGATCAGATCGCCGCGCTGGCCACCGCGCAAATGACCGGCCTGTCCACGGCGCAGATGCAGTGGCTGACCGCCGACCAGTTGGCCGCCATGAGCACCGGCCAGGTCGCCGCGCTCGACACCCAGGACGTCGCCGCGCTGACGGCCGGCCAGTTCATCGGCCTGAGCACCGACCAGACAGCGGCGCTGACCACCAGCCAGGTGCGCGGCCTCAAAACGGCGCAGATCGCCGCCATCGACGGCGGCCAGATCACCGTCTTCAGCACCGACCAGATCGGCGCGCTGGGCACCGCGCAGGCGGCCGCGCTCGGCGTCACCGCCGTCGTCTCGCTGTCGACCAGCCAGATCGGCGCGCTCGCCACGGCCAGCGTCGCCGCGCTGGGCACCTTGCAAATCGCCAGCCTCGACGTCACCCAGTTGCCGGGTTTGAACACGGCGCAGGTGCAGGCGCTCACCAGCGCCCAGCTCGGCGCGGTGACCGCAGACCAGCTGTTCGCCCTGAGCACCAGCCAGATCAGCGCGCTGCGCACGGCGCAAATCGGTTACCTCAACACCACGCAGCTGTCGGCGCTGTCGAACGGCCAGATCCAGGCCCTCACCACCGACCAGGTGGCCAGCATCAAGCTGAGCCAGGTCACCGCGCTGACGGTCGACCAGGTCGCCGCCTTCGACACCAACCAGCTGCAGTCGCTGACCACGGCGCAAATCCAGACGATGACGTCGACGCAACTGAACGCGCTGACCGGCACCCAGGCGGCCGCGCTGACGACCGTGCAGATGGGCGCGCTGAAAAACGCCCAGATCGCCGCGCTGACGATCGACCAGATCAATGCCTTCACGCCGACGCAGCTGGCGGCCTGGAGCACCAGCCAGCTCGGCTCGCTGACGGTGACGCAAGTCGGCTACCTGTCGACCACGCAGATCGCCGGCCTGACCAACACGCAGGTCGCCGGCCTCAAGGCCAGCCAGTTGCAGGTCTTCACCACCGACCAGATCGCCGCGTTCACGGCCGGACAGATCCCGTCGCTGACCACCACCGGCCTGACCGCGCTCAGCATCGCGCAAGCGAACGCCTTCTCCGGCGCCCAGGTGGCGGCCATGTCGATCACGCAAACGATGGCGCTCAACGCCGCGTCGGTCAACTACGCCACGCCGCTGGTGCTGGACCTGGACGGCAACGGCGTGCGCACCTTGGGCATCGCGGCGGGCGTCCGGTTCGACATCCGCGGCGACGGCCAGGCCGTCAACACCGGCTGGGTCGACAGCCGGGACGGCCTGCTGGCCCTGGACCGCGACGGCGACGGCGTCATCAACGACGGCGGCGAGCTGTTCGGCAGCGCCACAACGCTGGCAGACGGCACCAAAGCCGCCGACGGCTACGCCGCGCTGGCCGCGCTCGACAGCAACGGCGACGGCCGGATCAGCGATGCGGACGGCGCGTTCGGCGCGCTGCGCGTCTGGGTCGACGGCAACTCGGACGGCGTCAGCCAGGCCGACGAGCTCAAGACGCTTGCGCAGCTGGGCATCGCCACGATCGCCACTGGCGCCGACAACGCGCTGACGCAGCAAAACGGCAACGTGATCGGCCTGACATCAAGCTACACCGGCACCGACGGCAGCGTGCACGACAGCGCCGACGTCTGGTTCCTGGCACAAAAACAGGCAACACCGGCAACACCAGCTGCCTCGCTACAACAGCAAGTCAGTGGCTTGAGCAACGCCCTGTCGAGCTTCAGCGCTGCCAATCCGGCAACAAGCGGCACCGGCAATGCGGCACAAACGCAACAGCTGACCGCATTGAAAGCGACGGGGGCGGGCGCCGAAAACAGCGTGCAGGCGCTGACGGACGCGCTCCAGCAATACCACGCCGGCCAGGGCCTGCAAGGCGCCGCCGGCGCGCTCATCGGCACCCGCCGCGAACCGGGCGGCCACAGCGCCACCAGCTGGTTTAGCGTCCCCGACCGCTAACCCACCCGGGGGTCAAGTCTGGCATTCGGACACGCTCACAACCGTATCCCCGCGATACGGCCGAGCTTGTGTCCGAATGACAGACTTGACCCCAAGGGTTGTGATCGCTTGAGCAGAGGTGGTTTTACATTCTTGCTCCTGAGCCAAAAGTTGCCCCGTATCCAGCGACAAAAGGTATGATAGTGCCTACCTTTTATGGCTCCGCGGGCCGTTCGCCGCGTGCCGGATCGATCCAACTTTAAGCCCAGCCATGACCGCTCACGCTCCTGCCGCATCCGCTCCCTCCGATACCAGCCCGTTGGGCAATGTGATGGCCCTGGCCGCCAGCGGGGCGCTTTCCATCGGCGATCTGTTCGGCGCCGCCGCCGTGCTGCAGGAAAGCGGCCAGGTGCCCGCCGCGATCGGCCTGTATCAAACCTGGATCCTGAACACGCCGTCGCCGCTTATCTATGCGGCCTGCTTCAACCTGGCCGTGGTGCTGTCCAACAGCGGCGACGATGCCGGCGCCGAGAAAGTGCTGCGCCAGGCGATCGCGCAAAATCCGAACTTCGTCGAGGCCCGCTTGAATCTGGGCACCCTGCTCGAACGGGTCGGCCGCCCCGAGGAGGCCCTGGCGATGTGGAACTCGGTGCTGACCGACGTCCAGCCGGATATCAAGACCAATCCCACCCTGCACGTGCAGACCCTGAACAACCTGGGACGCCTGCTGGAGATCCGCAAGCGCTACCCCGAGGCCGAGAAGATGCTGGCCCTGAGCCTGGGCGTCGATCCGCAGCAGGCCAACGTGATGACCCATTGGGTGCACCTGCGCCAGAAGCAGTGCGAGTGGCCCGTCTACAGCGGCCTGGAACACATCTCGGTCACTACCATGATCGACGGCACTTCGGCGCTGGCGATGCTGAGCGCTTCCGACGATCCCGCCCAGCAGCTGGCCGCCGCGCGCCGCTTCGTCAACGAGAAGGTCAACGCCGCCGTCGCCCCGCTGACCGGCGCCCATGGCTATGGCCATAGCCGCCTGCGCATCGGCTACCTGTCGTCCGACTTCTGCTCGCACGCGGTCTCCATCCTGACCGCCGAACTCTATGAGCTGCACGACCGCAGCAAGTTCGAGGTCTATGCCTTCAGCTGGAGCCGCGAGGACGGTTCGCCGATCCGCGCCCGCGTGGTCAAGGCGATGGACCACTATATCCGCATCGACGCGCTGACCGACGAACAGGCCGCGCGCACCATCCGCGCCCACGAAATCGATATCCTGGTCGACCTGCACGGCCTGACCCTGGGCGCGCGCCCGAACATCCTGGCCTTCCGTCCGGCGCCGGTGCAGCTGACCTACCTCGGTTTCCCGGGCAGCACCGGCCTGCCCGGCGTCGATTACGTGCTGGCCGACGAATTCCTGATCACGCCGGAGATGACCAAGGACTTCACCGAGAAGCCGCTGTACCTGCCCGACACCTTCCAGATCAACGACCGCCAGCGCGCCATCGCTCCCAAGCCGACCCGCGCCAGCGTCAACCTGCCCGACGACGCCTTCGTCTTCTGCTCGTTCAACAACAACTTCAAGTTCACGCCGGACATGTTCACGACGTGGATGAGCATCCTGCGCCGCGTGCCGAACAGCGTCCTGTGGCTGGTGGCCGATTATCCGGAAGTGCGCGAGAACCTGTGCCGCTACGCCGAGGAGGCGGGCATCGACCGCAACCGCCTGATCTTCAATACCCGTGCCGTGCCGGCCGAGTACCTGGCGCGCTACCAGTTGGCCGACCTGTTCCTCGACACCTTCCCGTTCAACGCCGGCACCACCGCCAGCGACGCGCTGTGGGCCGGCCTGCCGCTGCTCACCTGCGCCGGCCACACCTTCTCGTCGCGCATGGCCGGCAGCCTGCTGCGCGCGGTCGACCTGCCGCAGCTGATCACCTATAACTTCGCCGATTACGAAGAGAAGGCGGTGGCGCTGGCCAACGATCCGAACCGCATCGCTTCGATGAAACGCCAGCTGGTGGCCAACCGCATGACCTGCGCGCTGTTCGACACGCCGCGCTTCGTGCGCAACCTGGAGACGGTGCTGCAGCAGGTGGCCAAGCCGGCCGCGCCGCGCCTGGCCGCGCCGCAGCACGCCGTGCGCCCGTCGGACGAGACGCCGGCCGAACCGGTGCGCATCGACCAGATCCCGATCGTCAGCGTGTCCTATAACTCGCCCGACCTGATCGAGGCGCTGCTGCGCACCCTGCGCCAGTTCTACACCAACCGCGTCTACATCATCGACGGCTCCAACCCGGACGTGGCCGAGAAGATCCGCGCCATCACCGACGGCTTCGAGAACGTCGAGTTCATCCCGTTCGGCTACAACATCCACCACGGTCCGGGCCTGAGCTGGGCGATCAACCATCTGGGCCTGTCCGGCGAGGTGCTGTTCCTCGACTCCGACGTCGAGATCCTCAGGGGCGGCTTCATCGAGTCGCTGCACAGCCATCTGCGTCCCGGCATGTACGGCGTCGGCACCATCCAGCCGGTCAACGAGCAAGGCTACGACCGAGCCGACGGCGCCGTGCGCTACCTGCATCCGGCCTGCATGCTGACCAATATCGAGGTGGTGCGACAGTGGCCGATGCCGATCAAGCACGGCGCGCCGATGATCTCGACCATGCTGGCGATCCACCAGGCGGGCGCCCATGATCTGATCGAGAGCATCGAATGGGTGCGCGAGGACTTCGCGCCCAAGCCGCCCAAGCGCAACTACATCAAGCATGACTGGCAGGGCACCGTGATCCGCACCGGCGGCTATCACTACGACCTGCCCAGCGCCACCACCGTGGTCAATACCGACCTGCTGCAGTTCATGCCGCCCGAGGCGCGCAAGATCGTCGAGGTGCATTGCCGCGACGGCGCCTTCGCCAAGGCCTACAAGGCGCGCAACGCCATCGTCGACTACACCGGCATCGAGGCCGAGCCGGCGCCGGCCCAGGCGGCCCGCCCGCATTGCGATTTCGTCTTCAACGTGGAGATCGAACACGCCGGCCCGGACCTGTGGGACCACGTGCGCGGCGCCGATTGCTGGGTGCTCGACGAGGCGCTGGAGATGATCGACGATCCGTGGACCCTGCTGCAGAAAATCCGCACCAGCATCGCGCCGGGCGGCAAGGTCGTGGCCACCATCCGCAACTTCCAGCACTGGAGCATCCAGGCGCGCATGAACGCCGGCGACCTGCGCTACGGCCCGGGAGGCCTGGAGAAGTCGCGCAAGCGCATCTTCACGCGCGGCGCCATGCTGGAGATGTTCCAGCAGGCCGGCTTCCAGATCAGCGGCGGCAGCGCGCGCATCATCGACGAACCGGCGCGCGAAAAATACCTGCCGGCGATCCGCCTGATGGCCGGCGCCAGCGGCATCGATCCGGTGGTGGCGGTCGAAGACGCGCTGCCGTGGCAGTACATCGTAACGGCAGTCGCCGCCTGAGCAGGGAACGCACTATGAGTTTGCCATTAGTTAGCATCGTCATCCCGTCGTACAAGACCGGCCATTTCGAGACCTGCCTGCGCTCCGCGCTGGGCCAGAGCTATCCGAACATCGAGATCCTCGTCAGCGACAACTGCCCGACCGAGGCGATCAAGGAGATCTGCGCCAAGTACAGCGGCCACCTGATCTACCAGCGCAATTCGGCGATCCGCGAGCAGAACGTGCTGACCGCGCTGTTCGCGGCCAAGGGCCAGTTGATCAAGCCCCTGTTCGACGACGACGTGCTGCATCCGTTCTGCATCGAGCGCATGGTCGCGACCATGAACATGGACCCGGAGATCCAGCTGGTGTTCTCCGCCTCGCAGGTCATCAACGTCGACAACGAGCGCACCGAGACGCGCCGCCCGTATGAGGCCAGCGGCAGCATGCCGGCGCGCGATATGCAGCGCAGCATGGTGCTGGGCATGCGCAATTTCGTCGGCGAATTCAGCTCCATCATGTTCCGCCGCCAGCGGCTGTGGGAGATCGGCCGCCACCTGTTCAAGTACCACAACCACGATTGCACGCTGGGGCTGGCCGACGTCGCCGCCTATTTCAACCTGGCGCGCGACGGCAAGGTGTTCTATATCGACGAGGAGCTGTCCTACTTCCGCCACGACCGCCGGCTCGAATCGAACTCCAACCCGAACAGCAATCCGAACTTCGGCTACTGCTTCTCGGACTACATCGACCTGCTGATCGAATCGGCCGACATCGGCATCGTCGCGCCGGAGGAACTGGTGGTGATGACGCCGACCGTCGACGACGTGGCGGCGCGCCTGGGCGGCGTGTTCCCGATGATGGCCACCTCCCAGCAACGCTTCCACGCGGCGGTGGCGGCGAACCGCGAGGGAGCGCCATCATGATGGACCAGTGCCGGCTGATCGACCTGCCGCCACACCACGACGTGCGCGGCAACCTGTCGGTGATCGAGGGCGGCGTGCATATCCCGTTCGATATCAAGCGTGTCTACTACCTCTACGACGTGCCGGGCGGCTCGGCGCGCGCCGGCCATGGCCACATCGAGCTGCAGCAGCTGTTCGTGGCCATGTCGGGAAGCTTCGACGTCATCGTCGACGATGGCTTCGAGCGCAAGAAATTCCAGCTCAACCGCTCCTACTACGGCCTGTACGTGCCCGGCATGATGTGGCGCGAAGTCGAGAACTTCTCGTCCGGGGCGGTGTGCGTGGTGATGGCCTCGACCCTGTACGACCCCAAAGACTATTATCACGACTACGACGAATTCGTGGCCGCGGCAACCCACCATAAGCGAGTGTCACCATGAGCGTCCCCTTTCTCGACCTGAAAGCCATCAACCTGTCGCAAGCCGACGAACTGGAAGCGGCGTTCAAACGCGTGCTGCACTCCGGCTGGTATGTGCTGGGCGCCGAAACGTCGGCCTTCGAAGCCAGTTTCGCCACCTACTGCAAGAGCAAGCACGCCATCGGCGTGGCCAACGGCCTCGATGCGATCTTCATGATCCTCAAGGCCTACGGCGTCGGTCCCGGCGACGAGGTGATCGTGCCGTCCAATACCTTCATCGCCACCTGGCTGGCGGTCAGCGACTGCGGCGCCACGCCGATCCCGGTCGAGCCGACGGCCGACGGCTTCAACATCGATCCGGCGCTGGTGGAGGCGGCCATCACGCCGCGCACCAAGGCCATCCTGGCGGTCCACCTGTACGGCCAGACCGCCGACATGGCCCCGCTCAAGGCGCTGGCGGCCAAGCACGATCTGAAACTGATCGAGGACGCCGCGCAGGCCCACGGCGCGCTGTATCGCGGCGGCGTGGCCGGCCAGTTGGGCGACGCGGCGGCCTTCAGCTTCTACCCGGGGAAAAACCTCGGTGCGCTGGGCGACGGCGGCGCCGTCACCACCAGCGACGACGACCTGGCCGACAAGATCCGCACCCTGCGCAACTACGGCTCCAAGGTCAAGTACTACAACGAGGTGCCGGGCTATAACTCGCGCCTGGACGAGGTGCAGTCGGCGCTGTTGAGCGTCAAGCTGCCCAAGCTGAACGCGGACAATGCCCGCCGCCGCGCCATCGCCGCCATCTACGACCGCGAACTGGCCGGCATCGACGGCCTGGCGCTGCCGTTCGTGCCCGAGTGGGCCGAGCCGGTATGGCATCTGTACGTGGTGCGCCACGCGCAGCGCGACGCGCTGGCCAAGGCGCTGGCCGAACAAGGCATCGGCACCATCGTCCACTATCCGGTGCCGCCGCATCTGCAGCCGGCGTACGCCGACCTGGGTTACGCCGAGGGCGCGTTACCGCTGGCCGAGGCGATCCACCGCGAGGTTCTGAGCCTGCCGATCGGCCCGACCATGAGCGACGAGCAGGCGCTCGAGGTGGCCGCCGCCGTGCGCAAGTTCTGCACCGCTTGATTTTAAAAGGGCCGGCATGATCCATCCAAGCGCCTTCATTTCGCCGAAAGCCAAACTGGGCGCCGACGTCAGCGTCGGCCCCTTCACCATCATCCACGACAACGTGGAAATCGGCGACGGCTCGGTCATCGACGGCTACTGCGAGATCGGCTATCCGACCCCGCTGGCCGACGGCCAGCCGCTGGTGATCGGCAAGGGCGCGCGCATCCGCTCGCACTCGGTGTTCTACGAGGGCTCGCGCTTCGGCGACAAGCTGGTGACGGGCCACCGCGTGGTGGTGCGCGAGAAGACCGTGGCCGGCGTCGCCTTCCAGATCGGTACCATGAACGATATCCAGGGCGACTGCCAGATCGGCGACTACGTGCGCTGCCAGTCGAATGTCTTCATCGGCAAAATGTCCAAGGTGGGCAACTTCGTCTGGCTGCTGCCGTACGTGGTGCTGACCAACGATCCCCACCCGCCCAGCAACGTGTTGATGGGCGCCGAGATCGGCGACTACGCGGCCATCGCCGCGATGTCGGTGATCCTGCCCGGCGTGAAGGTCGGCGAGCGCGCGCTGGTGGCGGCGCACAGCAAGGTACACCGCGACGTCGCCCCCGGCACCGTGGTCGCCGGCAATCCGGCCGCCTTCCTGTGCGACGCCTCCAAGATCCGGCTCAAGGACGGAACCGGCGCGCCGGCCTATCCGTGGACCACCCATTTCAAGCGCGGCTACCCGGCGGATATCACCGACGGCTGGGACGCGGGCCCCTCGGCCTAGCCGACGGCCGAACGGACGCCCATGACCCGGCAACTGCACGCAGCCATGGCCGCCGGTAACCTGGCGGAAGCGGGCACCCTGGCGATGGCGCTGGCGGGACTGGGCGAGCTGTCCGTCATGGACCTGATCGGCGTGGCCGGCCTGCTGGCCGCGCAGGGCAGGACCGAACAGACCATCGCGCTGTACACGCTGTGGCTCGAACGCTGCGATTCCCCCCTCGAGTACGTGGCCTGGTACAACCTGGCCGTGGTGCAGGCGCAGGGTGGGGACGACGCCGGCGCCGAACGCGCCTACCGCAAATCGCTCGAGCTGCGTCCCGGCTTCACCGAAAGCCAGCTCGGTCTCGGCGTGCTGCTGGAACGCCAACGCCAGCCGGAAGCGGCGCTGGCCTTGTGGCGCGAGGCGCTCGATCCGCTCGATGCGGTGCCGCCGGGCGCGCCGCCGGCGGCGGCCCCGCTGCGGGTCCGCCTGCTCAACAACATCGGCAGACTGGCGGAGGCCCAGGGCGATCCGGCGCAAGCCGAGGACGCGCTGCTGCGCAGCCTCCAACTCGATCCCAAACAAAAGCTGATCGTGCCGCGCTGGCTGGACCTGCGCCTGCGCTTGTGCGCGTGGCCGGTGCACGGCTTCGTGCCGGGCGTCAGCGAGACGGCCTTGCAACATCACACGTCGGCGCTGGCGATGCTCAGCCTGGGCGACGATCCGGCGCGGCAGCTGGCCTGCGCGCGGCGCGAGGCTGCGTTGCACTTCCCGCCGGCGCCGACGGCGCTGTCCGACCAGGATGGCTACGCCCACCGCAAGCTGCGCGTCGGTTACCTGTCGTGCGGTTTCGGCGCGCATCCGACCGGCCGCATGGTCGCCGAGCTGCTGGAACTGCACGACCGCGACCAGGTGGAGGTGTATGGCTTCTGCTGGAGCGGCGAGGATCACTCGGCCCTGCGTCAACGCCTGCTGCGCGCCTTCGACCTGCACGTGCCGATCGGCCCGTTGAGCGACTTGCAGGCGGCGCAGGCGATCCGCGCCCACGAAATCGACATCCTGGTCGACCTGCACGGCGTGCTGCCGGGCGGACGGCCGGGCATCCTCGGCCACCGTCCCGCGCCGGTACAAATCGGCTGGCTCGGACAGGCCGGCACCAGCGGCAACAGCCACGTCGACTACGTTCTGGCCGACAGTTTCGTGCTGCCCCCCGAACTGGCCGGCCACCATACCGAAAAACCGCTGTATCTTCCGCACTGCTTCCAGCCGCAGGACCGCCAGCGCGCCCTCCCCCGGCCGCCGGTGCCCGGCGCGCGCGCCGAATTCGGTCTTCCCGACGACGCCTTCGTGTTCTGCTGCTTCGCCGCCGCCGATCACATCGTCCCGCAGCGCTTCGCCACCTGGATGCGTATCTTGCACGCGGTGCCGGGCAGCGTGCTGTGGCTGCAAACCGACAGCGAACAGGTACGCGACAACCTGCGCCTGGCCGCGCTGCAGCGCGACATCTCCAGCGACCGGCTGTGCTTCGCCAACACCACCTCCGCTGGCGAGCGGGCGGCGGAGCGCTACCAGACGGCCGACCTGTTCCTCGACACCGGCCCGCACAACGCCGGCGCCATCGCCGGCGACGTGCTGTGGGCCGGTCTGCCGCTGCTGAGCCGCGCCGGCGCGACCTTCGCCAGCCGCGTGAGCGGCAGCCTGCTGCAGGCGGCCGGCCTGCCGGAGCTGATCGC
>Ga0105244_10000627_pt1 | contig 31284 bp, 39 predicted proteins | sample KBSM44metaG_FD_80423 | JGI IMG/M metagenome (GOLD analysis project Ga0105244, IMG submission 80423) | Miscanthus rhizosphere microbial communities from Kellogg Biological Station, Michigan, USA - KBS M4-4 metaG | ecosystem: Host-associated > Plants > Roots > Rhizosphere > Soil | place...
TCAACACCCCTTCCCTGCACCACCTATCGATCCACCCTTGAGGAATCAGACTCACCTCGACTACTGTACGCGCATACAGTATTGGCGAGCAGCAGTATGGAAATCGAAGACGAAGAGTTCGGATGCCTTGGCATACCCACCGAAGCCCAGATATGGAAGCAGCAGGCCGAACTGGTCCAGGCTGAGTATGAGCAGGTGGCCGCCGACCTGCGCCAAGCCCGGGCGAATATCCTGAAGCTGGTCGACATCCACGCAGTCACTGCGCGCGAGCGCGACCAGGCGCTGCATCTGCTGGCGTCGTACAAGCGCGACCTCTCCGCCGCCCACGTCGAGCTATCAGCGCTCGGCAATCGGATGCGGGGGATGCAGATGGCAGCGCGGCAGTCAGCCGAGAGCCCCTACCCTTTCCGCGAAACATTGGCGGCACTAGATCAGCAGCCAGCAGCACCTGCGCAATTACCGACCCAAGACCGGCAAAGCCTACTATGCTTGCGCCACGACAACGGAGGTGCGTATGGACACGCTGGACTGGCTGAACCTGACACCGCAGATCAGTGATCTAGATACTTGGTCCAAGTTATGGGCCGTGCACGATGAACCCATTCCACACATTCGCTGCAGGACCTGTGAAGGCTATCAACAGCTTCGAGATTCGGGCAAGCCGTTCATGCATACCCCATTGTGCACACTGAGGGGCGGCCAAAGCCGCTTTCCGTGGCGCGATCTTCTCTGGATAGTGGAGCACACGAGCGGTGCTGGTTAGATCGCTCTACCGCCCGCCGCTGACTATATCGTAGGCCCGCTCGCAGGCCTGCCCCGCTATTCGGGCTCGGTCATAAGCCTTTGCCAGTTCTCCCGCTCTCGCATCAGCGCGCTCGAGCAGTTGGGAGAGCACCAAGGCGGCGCGGGTAGCTGACGCGCCTCGCTCGGCAGCGCCGGTATCACTGGAGCAGGCGCCGACGCTGGCGGCAAGCTTTCCGGCCTGGACGTACAGCCGGTCGCCAGCAGCGTCAAGGCCGCGGCCATCAGCATCAGCAGCAGCGTTCTTTTCTCTCGCATCGATTCCTACCTGGTTGGCCTCGCGCTGGAGGCGTTGTTCTTCGGTGCGAGCGGCCTGCACCGCATTCGCTAGTTCGGTCTTCTGGGTGGCCACGGCCTGCGACCATTCGGCGTCCCGCGCGGCATTGGTCACCGTCACGCCGTGGCTGTAGGCGGCGTACAGCGCAGCGCCGCAAAGGCCTACCAGCAACAGCGCGATAACTCCGTACCCCATTAGTCTTTGCGCAAGCGGCATGCGACACCTCTGAGCATGGTGATTTCATCACTTCCCATTTTGGAAATAATCTCGGTATGGCTGGACGGTGGCATCCTTCGTTAGGTTGAGCTTCATCAGTCTCAACCTGCCGACACCACCCAGGCCCTGGAATCGGATCCAGACCCTTTTCGTATCGGCGCCGGTGGTGAACTGCAGTGACCAACGAGTTTCGGCCGCAGCTGCCGTGAATCGCATAGACCCTAGGGTCGTGCCCGGAAAGGCGTGGCCGGCGCCGTCATCTGCGCCGGTATTGATCTGTACCTGTGGGTAGTTCCCGGTGAAGCTGGCGGTTCTGGTCCCGCTGATGGTGTAGGTCGTGGACGGCTCAACAAGCATCCCCGAGCTGGCGTCGTTCGAAGTGGTGAAGTTGTCGAAATTGCCTGACACGCCGTTGTATTCAACAAACGGGTCGCCGCCGTTGAACCCTGTCTCGGTCTTTCGGGCATAGGCAGGATCAGCCGACCATCCGGCTAAGTCGATGGCGAACTTGTAGTTCTGGATCAGCTGCAGCCCTCGGCGATCTCCGCTGCTGGCGATGATGCCTTGTATCAAGGACTTGAGTCCGGCCCCCGCAATCACTCCATTACCCGCCGTGACAGTCATAGCTCATCGGTCTCATAAACAGCGTTGCCAGTCGGGGTGACACGAAAGCGACCGCGCCCTAGCCACAACGCCTGGCATCCGGTTTCAGTGAACGTAAAGGCAGGCACCCAAATATCGCCAGCAGCTTTCTCGACAACAACGGTGCCCGAGTTGATTGCAGCAGTTATCACGACTGGCGAGTTGGATAGACGCGAAGGGAAAACGTTTTGAGCGGTGTATGCAGCCACGGTGGTCACCTTTGGAAAGCAGCGCAGTGGAGCGCAGGATTGTTGGCCAGGTCACGCGATACTAGGAACAGGGATCGCTCGGCGGCGCGGCGCTTGACCAGGCCCGGCAGCACCTTGCCGCCAGCGTTGACCCAGCGGGAGAACTGCTCAGCGGAACCGGCGGTATCACCGGCATTCAGCTTGCGCAGCAGCATCGACTTGGTGAAATTGCCCTCCCCGACGTTGTAGGTGAACGACACCAGTGCATCGAACTGGCCCTGGGTGACCGGCACGCGTACCGCGCGCTCCACGATGCGCTCGAACCGCACCAGGTCAACGGCCAGCATCTGCTCGGCCTGGGCTTCGGTAATGACCATGTTCCGGGTGACGCCCGACGTGCTGCCGTAACCGATCGTCCAAGGCAACCCGCCGGTGCCGGGGTCGGGGTAGGCCTTGAGCCGCAGCCCTTCGGCGGATTTGATCAGGGCGACGCCCTTCGTTGAGGTCTTCATGCTTTTCTCCAGACGAAAAAAACCCGCTCAAGGCGGGCATATGGAGTGGGGTGTTTTACTCAGTAGCCGGCGATTCAGCTTCGGCCGGCGAAGGCTCCGGCACGGCCTTAGTGCTGATCGTCACCTTGGCACTGTAGCTGTTGAGCAACTGCGCGGTCCGTATAGACGACTGCGGGAAAGACTGGAGGATCTCGCGTGCCTTGGCGTCCGCCGCGGCCTCAGTAGCGAATTCAGTTTGGTTATTGGGGTCGAACGAGTTCGCACCGTTGATGACGATGTAAGGCATGGTGTATCTCCGTTTTTTCGGTGTTATACGAGTGGATAGATTTTCTGATGTTCAGTAATTAGTTACATCGACGACCAGCCAGCGCGACGGATACTCGGATGTAGTTACCATACCGGGATCTTTCTGGGCGAACGCGTTTGTGTAGGTGGCTCTATCACCAATAAGCAGCTTGCTTCCCTGTGTCTTGCTGCAATTAAGCCAGCTTTGCAAAAATGCATAGTTCGGATTTGTCGGATCGGCTGGCGAGGGAGCAACGACGTACCGATAGCCAAAGTCGCACATCACCACAGCCACCGACTTGCCAGGATAATCCCTCGAAATACTTTCCCCTGGGTTGTCGTCAACTTGCCAGTAGTCCAAAACTCTCAGATATTTCTTACCAGCATCAAACACTAAGCGTCCTTGAGGGTTAAACACTTGAAAACCTGAATCGCTAGCTTGATCGGCGCTGGAGTTGTCGAAAACAAAATACTCTCCCGAACATGCCTGGTTGTCCCCGTTGTAGATATAAAACGTGAAGCTGTTTCCATTCTGCGACAACGGGTAAGCACAACAGAAAGTCGTACTCTGGATGGCTATCACGGGGGACTCACCGTTAACGGTAACAGACAAACCCGAAGAGGTGGAACCCCCATTGGCCGTATTGGACCCGGCCAAGTTGAAGGATCCCCTCTGTTTAAGTTCAAGGTTTAGGTAGTTGGCATCTATCTGGATAAACCCGCTATCGTTGAATACCTGCAGACCTTCTGGCATTAATACACTCCATAAGTAAATACCACTGGACCACGGCCCGCAGTCCAGGAAATGGTCCGCCCGTTAACTGTAACCTCGCAACGTTTACCCTGGGCTGGAAAAGGCCCCGAGGGGGGTGTTGCTCTTCGGCTCACAAAAACTCGGGTACCCCCGGCGAAGTCGGGAACTTGGAGAGACCCAGCTACGTTAGCCTGCGTCTGCACAACACCAATAACCTTAGATATGGAGTCGGTGATATCAAGGATTATACGCCCTTGGGCATCGAAGCACTGCAGTCCGTAAGCCATGTCACCAAACTCCCATCCTAACCCTTAAAACACCATCAACGATAACCTGCATCCCATTGACGTTCTGATGGGTGTAAGTATTGGCCCGCGTCTGGTGGCGTAGGATGATTTGAGCATCCCGAGTAATCAACTGCATGACCGGCAAGCCCCCTCCCCAGTTTGTGGTCAAGGCGGAATTGATGTCAGCGGAAACCAGCAGGTTTTGAATGGTTGCTTGCCGAATAAACGCATCATCGATAAACACCTGACCCCCTACTACCGCAAAGGGTGACTTCAAAACTCCGCTACCACTGAGGTTGGCATTCAATACCGCGAACCGATCCGCGCTTACGATGAATTGAGATTGGTTTACACCATCCTGGTTGGACAATCCCAAACCAAAGCCCGCCACAACTGCTTCACCGTTTTGACGCAACATCACCTTCACGCTGTATTGAGCGTTCAGGTTCCCATTAAGCTGGCTAACAGCTGTAGTAGTTTGTTGAACCGATGCACTCAAGTTACCAACAGAAGCTTGGGTGGTGTCAATCCGTTGACCCAATGCTTGGTCACTGTTACTACGGGCTGTGGTTTCATTTTGAAGAACTGCGGCCACATCCCCCACATACGAGCTCAGAGTATCAACTCGTTTGGTCATAGCATTGTCGGCGTTGGTGCGTGCGGTGGTCTCGTTGGTCAATCCTGCACTCACGTTCCCCACAGTGGTGTTGAGGTTGGTTATCTGAGTAGCTTGGGCGGTTTGAGTGTTCCCCTGCTGAGTAACCGTCGTGGTCAGCCCCGCAAACGCCTGAGCCGATGCTGCCGCCGCTCTGCGACCCGCTGCAACATAACTCCAATCCATCGACCCGGTGGTATCCGCAGAAACCATAAGGTCCAACCGGATAGCCGTAATGGTTTTCCCGACCCATCCCGTGTTGGCGGTCAAGTCTATCTCGATGTCCTGCCAATCTTCACTCACAATGTTAACGGTGAAGTTTGCTCGACGAGCTTCAGCCAACCCCCCGTCCTCGTTGGCCCAATACATCGAACCCGAGTTACGAGTAGTACCTCTCCTCCTCATGCGAATCCGAACGTATGGATTTTCAGATCCAGAGAAAGACAACCCGTTTCGCTGTACGGTGGTGTATTTGCTAATGGTGGAGAACATCGGGCCGGGGGTCATCGTGGCCCCGGACGTTTGAGGAATCCACCCTTGGTTAGAGTTCAAAAACTCGAAAGACAAACCGGCTACAAACGACCCCACAGAGCCAATGCTGTTCTTCAACGACGTGATGTCAGAACTGTTACTGGTCAATACCCCCTCAGCGGAGGTTACCCGGTTTGAAAGATCGTTAACCGCACTTGCGCTAGCCTTAGTAGCAAGGCCATTGGTGGTGCTGTTCACGGCATTCTCAAGTGAAGTGGTACGGCCCGACACGCTGGTGAGCGTATTTCCCTGGGTCGTGACTGTGGAAGTCAAAGCATCCAAAGCCTTACTGGAAGCTGATGGACCCACACGTCCCACCACAATCCAATCGAAATCCCAAATACCGGCATTGCTCAGTCCGATGTCCAACCTCAGGTTCGTGATCGTGCTGGTTATCCAGTCACTACCCCCCGCAGTCAGAGAAGCCATATCAAACTCTATAACCCGAGATTCTCCCACAGCCAAGTTGGGATTGGGGAGAACTTTCATGTAGCCATCGGTAAACCCGTGGCCTGAAGTAGCGTAGTAAACCCTACCGTCCCAATCCGATGCCACGGTGCCCGCACGTCGAGTAATAGAGGCTCTTACCCGGCTATACAAACGACCATCGATATTCAACCCCCCGATCTGAATGCTGGGATCTCCAGAAGTCGAGGTTTGGCGCAACATCCCCGCCGAGGGCATGCTCAGTGTGGAGTTATTGGAGGTCCATCCCTCAGAACTTGAATCAAAGTTCCAAAGACCCCCGGTTGCCGGGTCAATCCCGTAAGCCCCCATTCCCGCCTGAATACCCGTTACCGTGTTAGACAGGCTGACCAAATTGCTACTGGTGGATGTAAGGGTAGCCCCCTGCTGATCCACACGACTGGTCAGGGAGGACAAAGCTTCGGATGTTGCCAACAAGTTGGAGGCATCCACTTGCCCGCTATTGCTCCAGCCCGTAGGTACGGTTCCATATTCAACTTGAGGCCGAGCCATGTCGATGTAGCCATCCGTGACGGTAGCACTGCCGTAGACCCGGTAGAAGGCTGCAATGGACACCGCATTTGCTACGGGGTTCGGAACAGCCAAGGCAATGCGCTGAACTTCTCCCGTCAAGTAATACATGATGGTGTTGGTGGTAGTTAGGGTGGCACCTGCCGCGTTCACCTGTTGAATGAATATGCGGAAACCCAGCCCCGCAGTTCCTTTTACATAGATCGAATCACAGATAGGCTGGCCCGCAATGATCTTAGGCAAACGGTTCTGGGCGTTACGGATGGATCGATAAAGCGCACTCTCGTTAATCCCGGTGACAGTAATCCTCTGAGCCTTTTCACCGGAGTTCATGAAAGAAGGTACCAGAGCAAAAACCCCGGTTGACGCCCCCGGTGATCCTGGACCATCGGCCAAGTACCCATCGGGAAGGTCGTTAGCAACTCCAGCTGCCTTGTTGAAGTCCGGGTTGTATGCGAGGTTCTCACCCCCGGCATTCGACAGGTTATTGCTCAAGCTGGTGACGTTGTTGCTCACCGAGGTGATAGAAGTTTCCGTTGCGGTGACACGGTTACTCAATGCCGTAACAGCGCTAGCGTCGGCTTTGGTTTGCACCTGGGTCAGTGCGTTGGCCGCAGCTGTCGCCGCATCCGTCGCCACCTTGTCCGTAACTGCCACCCAGGCCGAGCCCGTCCAGCGCTTAGGCGTGTTGGCGCCGTTGGCGATATCAATCCATAGGTTCTGCGCCAGCTGGTCCGCCGCAGCCGGCGCCGCCGTCTGCACCAGCACCTTGCCTTTGCTACCGGCCAGCGTGGCCGCGTTGTTTGCGGCGGTCTGAGCAGTGCTGACGTTGGTGTTCGTGGTGTTGAGGCTGTTGTTCAAGCCGGTCAAAGCCGAGCCTTGGCTGCTGATCGAGTTCTCGGCAGTGGTCACCCGGTTGCCGATGCTCTGCACACTGCTCGCCGACGCCTTGCCGTCCAGGTCCGTGCGCAGCCCGGTGATCTGCTGCGCCTGGGAGGCGTTCACCCCTTCAACCGAAGTAACCTTCGTCTCTACAGTCTGTACGCGCGCAGCGAGGCCGTTCGCAGTGACGACCGCCTGACCAACGTTCAGCCAGTACGTCGTGTTGGGCGGCGGCGTCTTGACCGGCACATCCTTGACGGCTTGGTAGATAACACCATCAGCACCAAGGACGCCCTGGCCGGCAGCATAGGTCTGGTCAGGCTTGTACGGCATCGAATCGGCGAGATCGGCGATTGCATCGATCTGCCCCTGCAGCTCGTTCTTTACTCCTTCCAGTTCGGTATCGACAGCGGCGATCTGCTGACCCAAGCGTGCGCGCGCTTCATCAGCCAAAGCCTTAGCTTCGTCCAGGCGTTCGTTCACCGAACCTGGCCCGTTGCCGGTGATCAGTTCAATCTCAGCGGCGAGCTCCTTGCCTAAAGCGGATTCACCGACTTGGCCAGCGATCTGGTCGAGGATAGCGCCAGCATCGCTGCTTGCTTCTCCACGCACGCCCATGCCGGCCGGGTAGAACGGACCGATGTTGCCGGTGCGATCCACCAGCCGCGCCCAGAAGAAGAAAGCAGCGCCCGCGCGCAGGTTCTGCAGCACGTAGTCGCTTTGCGGGTACGCCAGATCGGAAAGCTTGGTCGCCGCGGTGACGTCGGTACCCTGGCTGTACCAAAGCTCGGTGCGCTGGGTGTCTTCCGCGCCTGGCGGGAAAGTCCAGTGCACGCCTATGCCGAACAGCAGGCTTTCGGTGGTGATCGAGGTTACCGCCGGCGGCGACCCGATTTTGCCTTGCAGCGGCGTCGGCGCAGAGTACGCCCACAGCGACGCGTTGCCGCTTACGCCCACAGCGGAGACGCGAGCAGTGTAGGCGCCGCTATAGATGCCGGATATCTCAATGGCCGCCGTGTAGGTAATGCCGGCGTAGATCCAGTCGCCGGAATCCTTTTTCCACCACACGCTGTAGCTCTGGGCGCCTTTCGCAGGATCCCAAGTCACGCGCATGGTGGCGACCGTCAGACCCTGCTTGACGGCGTCATAGGTCGATAGCTGAACGTTGCCGGGCATTGCCTGCAGCGCGTCCGGCAGTGTGGTGGTTGGTGGGTTGACGATCTGGGCGCCGCTGTCGATCGCTGCAAATTTGCTCGCATTGTGCTGTACGGCCACGATGTCGTACTGCAGTTTGTCGTCGCCGAAGTTTTCGGCAATGCTCAGGATGCGGTAGGTCTCAGGCACCACCTGTGCGGTCTCGATGGCGTAAACCGACTCAGCGATAGGTGCTGCATCGAAATTCTCGGTCACCGAAATAATGCGACCGGTTACCGCCCGGATGATGCGTGTTTGGGCCACACCGTTTGGTTGAATCACAACGAGCTTATCGCCGGCGGCAACAGTCAGGTCGTCGTCGACGGTAATACTCTCGGCCGTTGCAGCCTTCACCCGGCCCCCAATGGGCTTGCCGGCATAGTGCTGGTCGGCCACACGGATAATCTGCCCAGGGCGCGCCAGGGTGCCATCTAGGCCAACACTGAATTGAATAGTCCCGGTTTCGACCTGGTTGGTCAGCAGGGTGTAGTGGCCTAGGCGTTGCGCTTGGCCTTGCGAGACACAACCGAACGCGGTGATTTCAGTTTCGCGGATGCCATAGCGGGCAATGGAGCGCTGATTTTGGACGTACTCCACACGCTGGGCACCGAAGTTGTCGCGATCGGTCCAGCTGACCTTTGCCACGCTGTACCGGGTCGAGCCGGCAGACCCTACTCGCGTAAAGCTGCCCCCGATGACGTTCGAGTTTGTGTAGGTGTAGACCGGGTCGCTCGGCATATCCGCCGAGGCAACTACCTGCCTACCGGCGTAGTAGGCCATTCCCCGGAAAATACTGGCCATGTCCTGAAGCACCTGCAGCGCATCGGCGCGCGATTGCAGATACAGGTTGCAGGTGAACCGCGGTTCCTTGCCGCCCTTCCCGTCGTCTACCAATGCATCGCAGTACTGCGCGATCTGGTACAGCTCCCACTTGTCGACATTCTCGCTGCTGATGAAGCGACCAAGACCGTAGCGGTCATTGAGGATGATGTCGCGGTAGATCCAGGGCGGGCAATCGGTCCAGGCCAGCTTGAAGGTGCCGTCCCATGTGCCGCCATAACTGCGGTTGACTGGATCGTAGTTGCTCGGCACCTGGATGATGCGGCCGCGAATACGAAAGGCGCGCTCCGGAATGTTCGAGAACTGGCTGGCGTCGATCTTGAGTCCGACCAGTGCGGTGTAGGGATACTGCAGCTTGGCGTCGATGACCTCGGTGTAGCTGACGATGGTGGTGGTGTCACCAATCTTCGAATCAGTTGAATCAGGCGTAGTGCGGCGTACACGGACGCTCCAGCCCTCTTCCGCTGGGGGCAGGTCAATTCGATGTGAGCGCTGGTAGCCGCTGGTGGTCTTGCCGGTGAATGCGCTCGTGATGACCGGCGTATAGCTGCTGCCGTCAGTGGATAGCTCGATCACATAGCTGACGGTGAAACCGTTGGTGTCTCCGTCGCGGTTCTGTTGGTACAGGCTGGAAGCGCCCAGGCGTAGACGCACGCCCGATAGCTGAAGATTGCTCAGGCTCCGGGTCCATGGCTGGCTGTTGGTCAGCTCAACGCCAATAGCATGCTCGCTCTCAACCGCTGGGAAACCGGTGATGTAGTCCTGATCGTGCTCGCCGTAGCGCTGCTCCCACGTTACGCCCGAAAAGTTGAGGGTGCCGTCGGCGCCGGCCAAAGGCGTTTGGTCGAGGTAGATCGACTGCGCGCCATTCACCAGGCCGACGATCGGGCCCTCACTGATCCCATCCAGGATGTTCGCGTAGCTGGTGTTGATCAGGCTGTCCGGGCTTTCGACAGGCGTGTGAGCGCTGTCGCTGCCGCCTTTGGAGCCGCGGATGGTCAGTTCATTCATGGGAAGTCCTATTGCTCGTCTTCGGCGACGATGCCCAGCGAAAGCATGGCGGAGCCCGCAGTCATCTCCCCGTAGCACAGGGGGACCGGGTTACCTTGGGTGACGGTGTTCTTGATGCCTGCGAAGTTGTAACTTGGACGGTTGTCAGCGGCTTCACTGCTGTCGATTCCGGCTTGGGTGCCTGTGATCATTTGCGCAACACCACCAATCGCCAGCGAGAAGCCTACGGCCCCGACGGCGGTCCAGGCTGCAGTTGCCGTGGTGCCATAGAGGGAAGCGGCGCCGCCCGCCGCAAGACCTCCAGAGAAGAAGCTGGCCACAGCAATCAGCGCGATGCCGAGGACGGTCTGCAGTCCTCCACCACTCTTGCTCCCCTGCACCACCGGTGCGATGCGTATGTCGTTGTGGCTGGGCGGATCGCAGAGCTGGTCTTTGCCCAGGTTGCGCCTGCCGTAGAACACCGTGAACGCCAGCCCTATGTCCTTCGCCTCGGCGAGAAACTGGTTGAACCCCTGGTGCAGCACGCCCAGCGCACGCACTGCCTCGGCGGCAGAGTTCACCGCCAGGTGATGCACGCGGCCAAACCGCGCGCCGAGCTTGCCGTACAGGCGCACGGTGCGAATTCTTTCAGCCATGAGGGGATTCCTTGTGACGCATATAGAAGCGAGCGCTCTCAGCCCACAGACCGCCGAACGGCGTGCGGACGGAGTCTCGACCGTATAGGTGGTGAAGCAGCGCGCCGGGCACAGGGTGGTGGTCTGGCTCGCTCTTGAGCACGCCGTCGGCCAGGTATACGCCTGCATGGTTTGCCACGGGCGATCGCACCTGCATGACGATCATGTCGCCCTGGCGCAGGTCGGCGGCATCTACCGGGTAAAAGCCGACTTTCTCGAAGTTCGAGACGTAGAGATCCAGGCCTTCATTCCACCAGCCGTCCTCGCTGTCGACTTGGGCCAGCTCAATGCCCATCTCGCGCCGGTAATAGTCACGCACCAGCGTGTAGCAATTCTGGGTGGCATAGTCGAATGGCCGGCCAACGAGCGGCGCTTGGTAACCGGTGGGCTCATGGATCAGATGCGACACGGGCTCACCCTCGCGGACCTCAATGATCAGCCAAGGCAGACCGGTACCTTCCATCGAAACCCGGTCCGCATGGCTCAGCCGTGCCGACTGGTCTGGGTGGCTGTGTACGATCGCCATGATCTCGCCTTGATCCTCGGCCTCAGCCCATGCCTCGGCGCTGATCTTGAAATCGTTCTCGGGCTTATCCGCGCTGTTTGGAGCCGGGATATACCGGTGGGCTCGCCCCTTTCGCACGATGAATCCACACGACTCTTGCGGTGCCCGATCGCGCGCGTCGTCGTAGAACGCCTTGATGGTGTCCTTGGAAAGCCTCATGCAGCACCTCAGTAGCCGGCGCTGGGGAAAGATCCATAGCGCAGTTGGTTGTTCGCGCCGAAGCGCAGCTTGCAGCCAAGCAGCGTACCCGAGCACATATCGCGCGCAGGGTCGCTGGTTGGTTGGTCTCTGTCGGTGAAGTAGGCAGATCCGGTGTAGGCGCAGTACGGACCGCGGTACCCGCCGATCACCAACCACTGGCAGCAGTTGGCGACGACCTGACGACCCGGAAGCTTCCGGTCAGTGGCGATCAGCGGCGACTTGAGCACGAAAGTGGCATTGCTTGAGTCGGCGCCCTGCTTCTGGTCGATCGTGTAGACGTCGTCGGTGAAATGCTCGTTGGGGTCTGCCTCAACGTTGCCGCCGGCGAAGTTCACGGCGTCCAGATAACGTCCCAGCGTCCGGTGCCGTACAACCTTGCCGTCGACCAGGTCCTGGTAGGTGGCGCAGAGCGCTGTGATGAAGCCGGTGACGTTGCCCACGGCCAGCGTCGGATTGCTCTGCTGCCCCTCCCCGGTCATGCCCATGCCGTCCACCTTGATCGGCCATGGCGAGTACGCCACGCCCTGCCAAGTGATCGGACCCAGTCGGGTGTAGCCATGAAAGTAGTAGGCGTCGCCACCGATGGCGGTCAGGTCGAGTACGAAAAGCTCGACGTACTGACCGGGCTCCAGCTTCTGCACGTCCTCGAAAATGCTTTCGGCCATCAGGTCACCTGGTAGGTTTGTTCAAAGGTAGCGGTCAGAGACCACGCGCTGCCGCCGAGGTGAGTCGGCGTGAAGCTCGAGCAGGTGAAGTGCCGCGCGCCGTCGAAGGGCGTCGACCAGATGAACGCTTTGTAGCCCTGCTGAGCCCGTAGAAACGCCAGAATCTCAGCGATCCGGGCTTTCTTGCCCGTAAAGGTCAGGTTCCACGACTGGGTTTCGTTGTTGATCCCGTCCGCCGCCCGCTGGGTGTAGCCGTTGCCGAACTGAGCGGTTCGCACGCGCTGGTCGAACGTGCCCGGCGCTGACTTGTCAGGGCGCCAAGTGAATGTGTCTGCCATTACGCCCTCCCGTTGATGGCTTTGCGGATGTTGCCCTGCGCACCGAGGGACTTGGCTTCGAGCTGCTTGTACTTCGACTCGACGAACTTTCCGATCTCGGCGCCGAACTGTTCCATGCCGGCGGTGTTGCTACTGACCTGCGAACCCCCATCGCCGGAGATGGCGATGCTGACCTGAATTGGAGAGCCACCGGTAGATGCCGACATGCCCGCCCCTCCAGAAGTCAGCGGAGTTACGCTGCCACCGCTTGCGCCGGTCATGAGAAACGACTTACCGCCCTGGCTGTACAGCTCTGGGCCCTTCTCGTTGACCTGGTACAAGGTGTTGGGCGCGACGTCACCGCCGGTGGCCCGACCTTGAGGGAAATAGTTCGATGAGTAGCCCGCCTGCGTCGCGCCAAGAGAGGCGGATCCGCCAGCAACGCTGCTGAAGAGGCTGGTTCCGATCGAGCCCAGAAGGCTGCCAGAACCACCTGACGCACCTGAGAACACACTCGACGCTGCAGCCTGAAGCTCCATTTTCAGGATCATCTTGCCGAAGCTGACCAGCACGTCGCCGAAGCTTTCATCGGCGCCGAACGCCCAATCCACCACGGAGTCGGTCAGGCCATCGAACAAGCTGGTGAAGGCCGTCTTCATCTGACCCGCGACGTTCAGGGCATTGTCCTGATAGTTCTGCCAGGCCGCACTGGCGCCAGCCGTCCAATCACCCTGCGCGGCGGTCATGGCGTCATAGTTGCTGACGACCGTAGCGCGAAGGTCCTGCTGGGTTGTTTGGAGCGCTCTTAGCTTCTGGTTGTACTCGTCCAGGCTCATGCCGCGCGAGCCGTCACCGTACTGGTTCGCCAACTCCAGACGCTGCTGATTGAAGCGGTCATCGATCGCGTTCTGCTGACTGGTCAACCCTCTGGCACGGTCGCCCATGCCAAGGCTGGCCGCGTCACGGGCACCCTGGCTACGCAGCGTCTCGACTTGCTGCTGAAGTGCATCGGTGTAGGTTTTGACCGCCTGAGCCTGCTTGGTCAGCCTGCCCTGTTCGTTCGTAGCCAGCACGGCAAGCTCGCTGTCAGCGGTCTGCTGCGCCTTGACCATGTTGGCCCGGGCGTCGGCGATGCGCTGGTCCAGTTGGATGCGCTGGGCGGCGGTGGTCGACGTCTTGTCGCGGGTGGCTTCCAGGGCAGATATCTGCGCCTCGTAGGCCTGGGTGACTTCGTCTTTCTCCGCGCGGATCAGCACAGCGCGCTGGGCGGAATAGGCTTCCTGGCTGATCACGCCGGCGCGCTGCTGAGCCTCGATCTCTTTCTGGGCATTGTCGTAGGACGCCACCAGTGCGGTCAGGGCGTTCTTTTGGTCATTGAAGGCCGTGAGGTTCGGCGTACCCTTGGGCGTGGCCGGGTCCTTATTTTTGTCCTTGATGTTCTGGATGTTTTTGTCGATCACATCCTGCGCGAGCCGGGCATCGTTCGGGTTCGCCGCGCGGATCTTGGCCAGGTCCTTCTGGTAGTCGGCCAACTCCTTGTTACGCTTCTGCTCGTTGCTGAGGGACGACTTGGTCAGAGCGTCGACGCGCTCCATGGCCAAGACCGCGTCACGCTGCTGCTTAGCCTGATTGCCTTGAGCCCTATTGATATTCTCCTGAGTCTGGATCTGATCCTTGAGCGCCTGGACGGTGCTTTTGGCGATTTCATAGCTTCGCTTGTTCGACGCTCCCATGGCAGCGATAGGGTTCTGCATGATCTTTTCGGCTTTCGCCAAATCTGACTCGGCCGATGCAAGCTGCTCTGATAGGCTCGCATTTCGTCCAAAACTAAGCGCCGCATCGCCGGCCTGCTTGGTCCACCCCCATACTGCCTTCCATCCGCGCTCAATCAGACTCAGGTCTTGCGTGATTTCCTTGGTGCGACTATTGATGGTGTCGGCATAGCTATCGGTGAGGAGCCGCGCCGCTCCAACCGTATCGCCCTGCTCTTTCAATGCAGTGATCTGAGCGTAAACCCCAGCGGTCACGGCACCATATTGCTCGGCCAGAATCTTCGCAGCTTCGACAGGATCCTTGGCGATCTTAATGAACTCGGCGATTGTTTCCTCTACGGCGCGCCCTGTAGCATCGCGCATCTGCAGCGCCGCCGTAGCAACCAATCCAAGGCTTTCGCCTGCAATCTTTCCCGAGCCAGCGAGCTGAGCAAGCACTGCGGCTGCCGCTCCTGTAGTACCAACTGTTGCACTCACCCGGGCAGCAAGCCCGGCAAGGGAGTCTGCGGACGATCCGGCGGCGTTTCCGGTTAGGATCAGAGCCTTCTGATACTCCCGAGCCTCTTCGCCTCCCTTGTAATAGGCCACGCCAACCGCAGCGACCGCCGCCGCTGTAGCGGTAAATGGCGTAATCAGCCCGGCGACGTAACCACCTAGCGCTCTTGCCGCCGGACCAATACCGCCGAACATGTCCTTGAGCTGTCCGCCCTGTTGCAGCAGAACCGTCAGTGGGGCCTGACCACCTTGTAGTGAAACGAAGATATCAGTGAACTGGGCAGGTACGCCGCGCAGGGCTGCTGCAGTTTGCTTAGCAGATATGCCGGTTTTCTCTAGCGTAGCGCCTGTTTTTTCAAGCTCTACTCTGGTTTTCCCAAGCGCTTGGGCGCCAGCGTTGACAACAGGAGTATCAATAAGCGCAGGCGCTCTAGCGGCTCCTTCGATAATTTTGCGATTTGCCTGGTCAATCTTATTTAGCGCGTCTACGGCGGGGGCAATTTTGGTTGCGACCTCCCCGAGCGCGCCTGCTTCCTTCACGATTGCTGCGGCTGTTTTGTCGGCCGTTTGTGCCGTGACTGCTTGAGCCGCATTAGCCTGTTCTGCCTGTGCTCGCATAGCGGCCATAGCAGAAGCTGCGCTTGCAAAGGCCACGGCAGATTGCTGGATCGACTGCCCAACGGTGATCAAAACGCGGGCCGTCTCCTCCTGCTTGCTATTCAGCAGTTGCAGTTCGCGTACAGTCTGCTGGGTATTTGTAGATATCTTGGATAGAGATCTACCCCAAGCATCGCCTGCCTTCTTGGAGCTTTCCTCAGTCTTTTTGCTGGCGTCCGTGAGCTTGTCTAGATCCGTGGCTGCTGTTACGGCGTCGCCAGAATCGACGCGAATGCCCAACTCAGCAATCGAGGTCATGCTTTTCTCCAGGCATAAAAAAACCCGCCGGAGCGGGTCTGTGTTCTGAATCTATCAGGCAGCCGGTACTTCGCTACCACAGTGTTTGCACTTGACTGCGGCAGCCAAAATCTCTTCGGCACAGTATGGACAAGTCTTCGTTTTGCGGCTGGTGCTGACGGCCGGGGAGGCTTCAAAGGCTTGGGCACTTTTTACCGGTACAGGCTCTTGCTTCTTGAAAGCCCAGACAAGAGCGACCACCCATCCTATAAGCGACCATCCCAGGAAAAGGTTTACAAGAGCGATCGAGGCTATGTTCGGGTGGCGCTTTAGCCTCGCCTCTATCGTTGGAAGCATGTACATCAACGGCACGAAGACTATGCCAAGGAAGGCCATCATTTTTCCGAAGGCATTCAACTCATAAGAGGGAATCCTACCCATCGCGATGCAATATGCCGACAAGAACGCCAATACCAGAAACCTAACTACAAACATCTGTCATCCCTTCCATTGCGTCAGGCCGAAGAGGCCGTTTTGCCGGATTCTATCAGCAAGGTGGACATATGGAAGACTCTCACTTCTCCCGCATTACCCGCAGCGCCTCGGCCTCCATCACCCGAAGATCATGAAACGATTCACGCGCCTGGCGCTGCTTGATACCGAGCATCCTGGCGGTTACGGGTATGGCGTTGTAGTCCAGACCAGTAGGTCCGGCCATGCCTGCACGCCACTGAGTCGTCATCGCCTCAAACAGCGAAAAGACCGGCCAGACGTCAGGCATCACTTCGACCGTATCATCCAGGTCAACGGCCGAAAGTCCGAACAAAGCCAACTGATCAGGTGGTGCCGCAGGCTGGTACATCGCCTGCGCCACCTCGGTCAGTTTCCCAAGCGAGATGCGTGGTAGGAGGCTTGATAGGCTTCGATCACCGCCGCCGGCGCGTCGATGCTGGTACGCACCAAGGCAGCGATCGACTCATCGCTGAACTCATCGTCGAATGCCCACCCCACCGTGATGGCCTTGATCTGCTGGACCTGCAGCTCAATCTCGGCAGCGGTGGCATCCTTCCAGGTCAGGCTCTCGTCCTTAACGCGCTTGGCCAACTCGTCCCGCGACTTGTTCCAGCCATCGAACATCTCGGACAGCGCGATGCGGTCCAGGTATTTGAAGTCGAAGCCTACTTTCACAGGCTCACCGCCGACGCGCGGAACCATCACGTCGGCCTTGAAGGTAGGATTCTGTGCAATCTTGAACTTAGCCATGCTGGATCCTTACGACAGGTAGCGGGTGGGCTCGGACTGCAGGGCCAGGCTTACGGTGCGCGTCAGCAGGTTGCTACGCGATACCGCTGGCTGCTTCGAGAACGAGGTGAATGTGCCGTAGAGCAGTTGGTCGTTTCCAGGCAGCACCAGACGCGCGGCTTCGACCTGCTTGCGCGCATCAGCCTTCAACAGCACGCCATTGAACGGTTTGACAGGGTCGTCGGCGATGGTCAGCGTCATGCTGGTGGCGGTCTTGTCGGTTGGGATTTGCTTGCCCTGGTCGTCCTCCAAGAAGACCACGTCCAGATAGTTCTGCTCGCCGCCGGAGAAAGCCAGGTCGGTGATCTGCGGAATCTGGACCCAGGTCAGGACCTTCTTCATGGTGCCCACACCACCACCTGCGGGAAAAAGCAGGACGTCAGTGGTGTCGATACCTTCCAGCGTGATCGCGGTCGCGGTCGCGGCCTTCACGCGCACGACTTTGTTGTCCAGCTTGCTCCAGCCGGAGGTGAGCAGAACGATGTCGCCCACAGCCAGGGACGCACCGGTAACAGTGGCCACCGCTTCGGCAGCGTTCGACAGCGCGGTAAAAGGCAGTACGGCATCGTAGGTTGCAGCGTGCTGGAAGTAGCCGCCGTTCGGGATCTTGTAGCCCATGGGAGTTTGTCCTCGTTCACAAATGACGAAACCCGCACTGGGCGGGCCTCAGGGTTTGCCCAATGGGCGGGTTATTCGGTATCGGCTCGGTACTGGAAGCTCGCCGCGACGGTGTAGTTCGCCCCATCAATAACGCCGGGGCCTGGCTCGACCGGAGTCAGAACGATCACTTCGAAGTCTGCTTTTTTGAGCCGCAGATAGACCGGGAACAGATCGGCTATCTCGTCAGCGATGCCCTCGGCGGCGCCGGAGCCATTGCCCGATGGCGTGACGATGCTCACCTGGAACACGCCGGTGTACGCACGGTGGTCACCGGCCAGGGTGTTTGTGTTCGTGCCGGCCGGCAGCGTGTAGGCCCGCAGATAGGTTTCGTTGTTCGTCGGGGTGAACGTCACGCCTTCGTAGGCAACTCGCAGCGCTGGGGATCGAGCCTTGGCCCAGGCCGCCAGGCGAGATTCGAAGATCTGCCGGATTGTGCGGTGGCTCATACCTTATTCGCCCTGATAACGTCTTCGACGATCCGCTGGAACTCAGCCAGCGTGCGTCTGACCATGCCAGTCGGGGCCTTCTGGCTGTGCCCATACTCCAGCGGCACGGCGTATACCAGGTTGTTGACGATATAGGCCACGTCTCCAGGCTCCATTTTATTCACTGCCGCGATCAGTTTCGCGATGGTCTCATCGCCGTCTTTATCAGTGCTGATGTTGCTGTGCGCAGCTGGCGCGCCAAGGGTCAGTATCCAGTTACTTTTGAAGCGCCCTGTGTCCACCGGGCTCAGATTGATGATCGACTCGCCGACCTGCACAACGATATCGCGAATGCCTTGATCGATCGCCTCAAGGGCGTCGATCTGGAACTGCTCGATGGCGGCAGCAAAGTTGCTGGTCAAACCGCCGTACTTGGAGCGCATGCTATTAGCCATCAGAGCCTCGCTTGAACCTCAAAGCCGACTGACATGCCGGCATAGTTCCATGGATCACAGGCAATGACGGTGTACGTTGCACCATCGAACAGGACTTGATCATTCTCGGCTGGTTCTGGCATGTCGCCGCCGGCAACCGTCACCGGCGAAACCAAAAGCCTCACGTCACCGCGGCGGATCAGCGTGCCGTCGATGCTTTTCAGTTCGAATACGTCTCGAAACGCCGAGCCCTGGTACTCGCTGACGATAATCTCCGCCGATCCGGTCGAGGGGTCGTATTCGCCCTCTGCCGTCCTGCGCAGGATCATCGCCAGTCCCTTGCCGCCCTTTCCGCGTGGAGACAGCATGCGTATTGCCGTGGCCTTGGCCCGGTCGTAGATATCGGACATCACCATTTCACCCTGTAGCTGACGGTGCAGCGACAGCGGGCTAGGTCAGCCCACTCAGCGCCGCGGGAGGAATCCCCCGGGAACATCAACAGTGCGCCGGTGGGCGACTGAAATGCCTGGGGGAGCGTGACTCGCTGCCCGCCCAATAGCACGTGGGCATGACGAACTTTGATGTCACCCTTGTTGCGCCACAGCTTCTCTACCAGCACCGGACGTCGTGGCTGACTCATGAGCTGCTCGTAGAAACGATGAAACCCGGCGTTGTACGCCTCATGCGCGTTTCGGCGCGCCACTAGTTCGGCATGCGCGCGAAGCTTCTTGTCGGCGTACGCTGTGGTAATGCGTTGAGCATCAGCCTTGGTAACCGGCTTCCCGGCTTCGATAGCCCGGGTAACGATTCCGTCCATGCGCCTTTCGCGGTCAGCCCGGCGAAGGTAATCCCGCATCACAGCAGCGTCGCCGCTCTGCAATTGGTCCCGCGCTCTCAAGATGGTCAGCGCGTCACCTGCTGGCAAGCCGATCACACCACCTGTGCGCTTGCCCGTCTGCGGGTTGGTGCGTCCGACGATGTCCAGGGCGGTTTGATAGGCCGACTGCCCCACCGTACGACCTGCAGCAGAGGTAGCCCGAACAGCCTCGGCGCTTTCCTCTCGCAGCAGATCAGCAGCGCGGGCGGCATTGTTCGATAGCCATTCCTGGGCTTCTGCCTGGTGCTGATCGAACTGCACTGGTTTGCCGCCAGGCGGCTTTTCTTTGGGCTTGTTGCCGCCCTTGATGTAGGCAGCCCTGATCAGTTCCAGAAAGACTGTCAACGAGCCCAGCCCAAGAAGGACGACAAGGCCCTCATCGTCGCCTTGCTCGATCTTGCGCTGCACCTCGGCGATCACCGCCGCATCGACGGTCGACTTGATCTGATCAAGATAGGCGATCTGCATCGCAGGGCTGAGCGAGTCGATTGCGGCCAGAATCTCGGCCTCGGTCATACCACCACCACTGCCGGAAGCATGTAGCGGGTTACCAGTACCGGCGCGATGATCTCGTCAATGACGCTGACCACTGGCCGCACGGATCCTGCAGCGCCCTCGCCGGTTGCGGTGACGTACTCAGTCTCCAGCGGGCCGACCTTTTCACGCTTGATCGTCTGCGACGCTACATAGTCGGGGCTCAGGCTGCCTGGGCTCACCAGCTCTCGAATCGCGGCCTCGTAGGTTGCCTGTTCGACCTCAACCGGCACCTCGATTGGGGAAAGCCGGTTGCCTTCGTAGTCGACGGCGCCAGTGCGCGGCCATTCGCGGGCCTGTGCCCTGCCAACGGTCTTCGTCCCGGGGAACAGGGATACCCAAACGCCCGATGGCATCAGCTTGCGGTATCGCCCGTCGATGTAAGCCGATGCCCGGATCAGCGCGGCCTGCTTCGCCACTTCATTGCCAGTCCACGCGGTATTGGCTCGCGCAGCGTGATAGGCGTCGGCGGCTGCGACGGTTCCGTAGAAGTCTGGCATCGGGATGTCTCGAATAGGTGGGCGCCGGATAGACCGGAACGCCCGAGTTGTTACTGCTGCTTGGCCAGCTCGGCCTGCAGCTCTTCCAGGGTGACGTCTTCGCCGACCTCGATGCCCTTTTCTTTGAGCTTGGCGATGGCATCGGTCTTGGCTTTCGCCTCAGCCTCGGCCAGGCGCTCTTGCAGGGTCTTGATGCTGGAGTTCTTACCAGCCTCGATACCCAGCGCCTTGAGCTTGGCGAACAGCGTTTCCTTGTCCTGTTCGGGGCCGCTGCCGCCGCCTTCGCCGGTCACTACCAGGAGGCCCTGCTCAACCAGAGTAGACAGGACATGATGGCCCTTGACCTTGCCCCAGCCTGCAATGTCGACTTCCTCCCCCATAGGCAGCACCGAGCCATCGGGCAGGTGAAGCGAATTGCGCGTGTTGTTGATGACTTTGGCCATGATCAGATCCCATCCCCGTACTTGACGAGGTTCGGTTGGCGAATGTCCAGGCCGCCCAGGCGGAAGATGCCCGGCACTTCCCAGCGCAGCGGACCGGCCTGGAAGGCAGGCAGGAAACGATGCGGCATGGGGATGTGCATTTTCAGCACCGATGGGTCGCGACGGTAGCCCACCATGCGCGCGGTGCCGCCAGCGCCAGCGGTCAGCAGTCCGTAGATGCCGCGAATGGTGAGCGAGCGGCCGGTGGTCTGCGTGTAGATGTTCGACTGCTGGACGAACTGCAGCACGGTCATGGTGCTGTTCGGCATGACAGTCTGAGCGAGCTGTTGCAGCTTCTCGAAGGGCAGCAGCAGGGTGTCGGCAATCGACGTGTACTGGGTCGACGAGTAAGTCGGCATCAGCACCGCATTGATGTCGGCGATCATTTGGCCAGGGGATGCGGTCGCCCAGTTGCCGGTAGGCACAACGATGGCGGCAACGTTGCTGTTGGCGATAAGACCTTGGAAGCCTTTGCGAGCGTCGCCACGGAGCGCGACGTTGTCGACCATCTCCTCGTAGGCGCGGCGAGCGGCGGCAGCGTCTTCAGCTTGAAGCGGCAGCCCCAACATCTGCGCCTGGCTGATTTCTTCCAGGCCGAAGCCGTAACCGATACCCGCGGTGTACACGCTGGTTTCCAGCTTGGATCGCTCCGAGCCGGCGCGAGGGATGTCGTCAGAGTTGCCGTTGATCCAGTCGGCCTTGCCGAACTTGTCGCTGGAGAAGTAGGTGACGGTCTTCACCCACTCTGGCGCCGAGTTGTCGACCGGGACAAGGTCCTGGTACTGGATGTCCGGATATACGGTCTGGTTGACCTGGCGCTCGATGTGCGTGGTCTGACTGAGCACGAAGCCAAGCGCAGCCTGGGCATCGAGCAGTTTGATTTGCGACATGCTTGACGCTCCTTACTTGATGAAGATATCGGCCAGAGCGCCCGCAGCAGCGGAAGTCTCGAAGCGCGAGTTGGGGATGACGGTGTTGCCGGCGGTCACGTTGGTGAACGCACCGGCGGCGGTCAGGGCCACCGAATCACCGGCCACGACAGCGACCGAGGCAACTACGGTGATCGGCCCCTTGCGCAGGATGCGTGCCGACTCGTAGCGGCTGAATTTCTCGCCCACCAGCACGGAGCGGTCACGAGTGGCCACGCCCACGAAGCCGGTACCGGCGAACGGGATGCATCCTTTGTCGCTGGCGCCCTGGGCAACGGCGGTACCGAAGGCAATGCCGTCGGTGTTCTCGACGGTGCGCGAGATCAGGTCGGCCTGTTCCATCTCGGGGACGTGACCGGCCTTCTTGCCTGGGATGTTGGCAGCGTAATTGGTTTGGATGGCTGGCATGGATCAGGCCCCCTGTTGATCTTTGGATTTCCACGCATTGGCCTGACGCTGCTCATAGGCAGCCTGGCCGTTGTCATGGGTGTTCTGCGGCCGACCGTCCTGGTTGATCAGGTGCTGGCGCACAGGATCCTTAGCGGCCTCGTCGGCCAAGATGTCGAAGCGCGCATCGACGTAGGCCTCGGCCTTACCGGCGATGGCGGCGTCACCCAGCTTTGCAACAACGACAGCCTTGCGGATCTCGGCATCGCTCTTGCCGGTGTAGTCGCCGTCGGCGATCGAGCGCGCCTTGGCGATCAGGTCGCCGCGGGCCTTCACTCGCTCATCGAGCTGAGCATCGGTCACTTGCTTGGCCTTGAGGTCGTCCAGCTCGGCGTCCTTACGGGCCAGCTCAGCGTCCTTGGTTGCGATTGCGGTAGCGTGAGCCGTGTCGGCAGCAGTTAGCTTGCCAGCGGCGTCAGCCAGGCGCTGTTGCAGGGTGGCGATGACAATGGCGCCCTGGTCGGTTACTTCAACCGGGATGCCGTCGACGGTAACCGTCTTCAGGGTCATGGGTTTTTCCTCGGGGGTTGGGGTGTGTTGTGGCCAGGAGTCGCCGATGCTCGCCCGGCTGCCGGCACGCCCTCGCTGAACGATGGCAATGTGGTCGGCGATGATGTTGGTCTGCTTTGCCTGGTAGGGCGTACCGTCACCGGCGATGCCGTCTTCCCAGACCAGTTCGCAGCTGTAGCCGACGCTCAGCTCACGCTTGCCGGCCTGCACTGCCGTCACGGCAGCGCCGTCGGTGATCTTCAAGCCGATCTTCAGGTACTCGCCGTCACGAAGGACGTCATCGCCTGTAGTGCCGACTGCAACCTGTTTCCAGTTGGCGGCGGTCACGGGATGCGCGGGGTGATCGTTGGTAATTGGGATCTTGGAGAACGTGCTCAGCGACCCTTTGGCGAAAACCTCCGCCTCGTCGCGGTACACGCTCACTACATCAAGATCTGGCCGGCCTACCTCTCGCCCCAGGTACTGCTGCACACCGGTGCGCGCAGTCAGGGCAAAGGCCTCCAGGTAGCCGGAATCGCTCAGCTTGGTGTCACCCAGGCTGACTTTGTCGGTGATGTGCATGGTTTGCCTCAGTTCAGGTCGCGTTTCTGCTCAGGCTGGGCGGAATGTTCTTCGTCCCGATCATCTTCTTGACCCTCGTCAGGAAGCTCAGCGCCATACTTGGCGATGGCAGCTTCTAGGCCCGGCAGCACGCTTTCCTCAACCAGCACGGTTGTGGCAGCAGCGCTCAGCGCCTCTTCGGGGAATAGCTTCGAATCGCTCAGGGTTTTGATCGTGTCGGCCAGGCGCTTGCCGTTCTCGGATTTCTCGGCCGCTGTCGGCTGCCAGAGGGGGAGCCAAGTGTAGTGCACCTTCGGGTCGCGCTTGCCGAGTGCTGAACGGATCAGGCACTCGTCGAACGTGGACAACGCAGGCCGCATGTCCAGTTCCTGCATGGCCTGAATGCGGTCGTAGTAGTTGCGCAGGTCGGACTCTCCCGTGCTGCTCATGCCAGCCGGGGACTGACCGGCCAAACGGGTCAGAGGGATGTCTGCAGCACCAGCAACGGCCTGTAGGAAGCGATCCATTACATCGGGCAAGCTACCGAAGCTGGCCGACTTGCTGTCGTATTCCTCTGCAGCGTCCAGCAGTATTTGGCCGTTGATACCCTTGGCCATGGCCGCCAGACGGAGGCGCTCCAGCACGCGCTTCTCGAACTCCTTGTCCTGGAGCTGACTCATGAAGTCAGGAATCTTGATCACGTCGACCTTGGCCTCGAAGACCAGGCTGGCGACGTTGCCCATCGTGCTGTCCGACTGCTTGATCGTGTCGAGGATGGACTGGAGGACCGAGTCGCCCCAGCCATACTCGACGCTCACGTCCAGCTCAGGGTCTGGCAGCTCCGCACCGATGAAGATGATCAGGCGCGACGGATGCACCCTGATCTGGCTGCCGGTCAGCGTGTACCACATGGGCCGGCCGAACAGGTCCGACTGAGGGTCTTGTTCGATGTCGCCAGGGGCCAGCTTGCGCTTGCTCAGCACGGTCAGGTACTTGATGCCGCCCTGCCCGATCTTTTCGGCGTCGAGCGGCAGCGAGGTGTCACGGTCGCGGGTTCCGATGTAGATGGCCGCGCCGCCGAACAGCCGCGCCCGCGTCATTGCCTGCTTCGCCTTGCGCCGAACGTCTAGCCGTTTCTCCTCGGCCTCGATCATCTGGATCTGCGCCTTGCTGGCCTGCCAGCCCCGCCAGCGGCGTGTAGCGTCCAGCGGCGGAATGTCGATGATCTTGCGTGGTAGCCAAGCCCCGCGGTAGGCGTTGCTCAGCTCCTGCTCGCTCAGCATGGTGGGCGCGTAGATCGAACTGGCGGCCTTGTCGCGTTCGGTACCCAGGTTGGCCACCAGGTTGACCAGCTTGTCGCTGAAGTATCGGACGACGCCCATTAGGAAACACCTGAGAGGGAGTACTTGTTGATTGGGTACTCTTTGTGAATGAAGTAGCCGCCGGCGTCTGGCCGGTGGTCGTTGCCCTGCTTCTTGTCGGGCTCGCCTTGCTCGGTCCAGATCTGCTGTTCGAGGTCGTCTGCGTAAGTTGGGCACTTGTCTGCGTTGACCCGGTACCGGCGCTGGCCTGCCGCGTTGCAGAGCATGGCATTCATCGAGTTGATACGGTCCTTAACCGGCGGGTTGCTGGCAGGCGCCGAAACCATAAATCCGGCCTGCTTGAGCAGTGAGATATCTGTCTCACTCGCCCGGACAGATTTGCGAGAATCACCGGAGGCGTCCGGGTAGACGCGAATCTGTCGCGTATTCCGGTAATCGTTGCCGTCGTAAAGCCAGTAGCGGTCTTTGATCTGTTTGATCATGTCCGGTGTGTCGTAGGCATTGATGATCTCGTCCACCGCGTGGGGCAGGCCCAAGCGCTTAACGTGCACCACCGCCGACATCTTGCCGACGTTGAAGTCCATACCGATGAAAAGTGGCTCAGCAGGCTGGATCGTTTCCTGGCTGCCGTTCAGCTTGCGGTCATAGGCGGTGTAGATCGTCCCGGAGGTCAGGTTGACGAACTGGCCGTTCAGATAGGCCATGATCAACTGCTCGGGATAGGAATCCATCAGCGACGGGATGTAGTCGGGCGGTAGGTTCAGCTCGTTGTCGAACGTGCTTGCCTGAACCAGGCCATACATCCCATTGAGCGCTGGCTTCTCGCGCAGTTGCTTGACGAACTGCTGATAGACGAACTTGAAACCCTCAGGCGTGGTGGTCACGTCTACGCCGTTCTTGAGCCCGTCCACGTTGTAGCGCATGCGTGCAATGATCTTGCGCCAAGCATGCTGTGCCTTGGGCGCGGGCAGAACATCGAGCTCGTCAACCAGTGCATGGCCGATCTTAAAACCGACGATTGTCTGAGGCTTCTCCATAGACCGGCATATGGTCGTGCTGCGGTACTGGCCGCCGCTGTAGAACTCCACCTCTTTGTCGCTCTCCTTGGTCTTAACCTTCAGACCCCAGTCGAAAGCCACCTCCTCGATGGTCGGGAAGAAGATGTCGCGGATCTGCGGATAGGTCGGAGCGAAGTAGCCTGAGTTGATACGCGGCCATTCCCACACATGCTTGCAGATGCCAGCGCAACCGACCCAGGTCTTTCCAGAACCGAATCCGGCCACGAAGCCACGGAACTTGTGCTGCATCTGAAGGAACTTCGCCTGTGGGACGTTAAGCGTCGGCATCAGGCTTCCTCGCGTCCACCACGTCGACCTGCACCCGCGTGGGCGCTACGTTGTCGTGAGGATTCTCGTTTTTGGTCTGGCGGTTGACGTAGATATCGCCGACCTCCTTGGCCGCCTGCTCCAGTAGCTGGGCAGTGAGGGCCATGTTCTTCATGCTCTCGGCTCTCTCGGCCATCCGTCCCAGTGCGCGAAGCCGGTAGGCTCGATGAGCGATCGGGATGTCCGCTGTCTCAGCGGTAAATCGCTCTCGGCAGGCATGGAAAAGGTCCGCCCACCGCTTTGCCAGCCCACGGCCCGCGTACTTGGTGGGATCATGCCCTTCACAGGTCTGGCGACTGACGTCTATACCGAATTCTTTTTTGACAGCCTCCACCACCTGGGAAGGTGTATCGAAGCAGGCCAGAGCCTGAACAATGAAGGCTTTGACCTCGCTTCGTAGTACTGCCATGTGTATGTCATCCGTCAGGACCCGTCAGAATTCAGGCCGACTTGAGCAGGCAGGTTCCGCAGGCCCTCGAAATGTTGAGTTTGCCCACCTCGGCAGGCTTGTTTGCAGCGTCGACCATCTCTTGCACCTCGGGACTCGCGCCATACCGGCGGACCACACCGACGAACTCTTCCACGTCATGACCACGCAGGGTCAGGCTGGGCAATCCGTCCTGGGTGAACTTGGGTGCACCGTACTGATCGAGCTTCTGCGCTATGTGGTACAGCTCATGCTCTACCAGCGCACAGAACTCGGTGTCGCTGCATTGGGCGCAGTAATCGGCGGCCAAGGTGATGATGAAGGCCGGCACCTCGCCGAACCAATCGAGCATCTGCTGCTCCATCCGGGCTTTCTGCCAGCCGCCCGCACGGAACGCGACTTGCTCAGCCTGACCGAGCACCGTCCTACCCTGCTTTTCGAAACACGATGATGCCCACATGATGCGCAGAGGGGCGTCGATCAGGTGTGTATGGTCTGGGTTGTGAATCTTGCCGGTGTCAGACAAGATCTCGGCCTGCAGCCAATCAAGGACCTCAGGGGCCGGCGCGAGCCTGATGCCGAGCATGGACAGGTCAGACAGCGCAAGCAGACTCGCTGGGGGCATTGGCCTATTCATGCCCGCCCCAGTCGAGTCGATTAGCTGTCATAAGGCACCCTTTACTCTTGAAAATTACAGTACATTCCACGCTACGAAGATCGACACATACTCTTTATGGGGACGCTCATGGATTCGCCAAAACAAACTGTAATTTCAGACGAGCTGACTAACTATTGTGCTCATTTTTTCGCTGCGAGTATCGTCTTGGCTAAGCCTCAGCGCGCCAGTAAGGAAGAGCTGCTGCGAGCACGGGAGTATCGGGATAAAATCGTCAAGTATTTATTGGGACAAGGTTACGCACCTGACAAGGCAGGGCTAATGAGCTTGCCAGAAGGCAAGGCGAGGGAATTTGCTGCTATTACTGGCCAAGACGGATACATACCAGATGCCTCTGAGACCGTGCGATTGATAATTCCGGGCTCAAAAATCCAGTCCATACTAAGTCATATTTACGGAAATTGGTTCCACAACCCACAAAAATCGTGAATCTGAATATCAGTACACAAGGCACGAATGCGAGTCGACTGGCCGAAAGATCCGCGGGTGCCACGATGGTACTTGGCATCCCGTCACATCGATGATTCATGTTGCGCATGTACGAAATGGCTTTGTGGAATGGTGGCGCGCTACTGATTGACCCGGTCTACCGCTTCGTTCGCCTTGTCGACGGCCTTGCTGGCGGTGTCCGCTGCTTGGGTAGCGCTGCTGGCGGCCTGCTCAACCTTCACGGCCGCCTCGGTGGCGCTGTTGGCCAACTTAGTCAGGCGAAGATCACGCTGCTTCAGTGCTTCGTCATACGCATGGCGAACCTGAGCGACTTGGGCCACGTAGGAGCTTGCAAGCGACCACTGTGCAGCCTGGAAGCCGAGGACCGAGCCCCCGGCAACCAACAGCACCGCAATCATCCACACCTCTACGCGCCTCCACCAGCGCCGGGCGATGAATTCCATTGCACATCTGTCCATCATGCTGCGCCTCCGAGCTGGGCACGCAGTCGCGCAATCTCGGCGCTCGAACTGGTTACCTTGTCTGTAAGTTGAGCGACCTGGCCAGTGAGGGCTTCAATCTTCCCTTCCATACGGCCAACTGCGGCAGCGAGTTCGTTACGTTCCTTGGCGAACTGATCGGCGCGAGCGTCGGACTCCTTACGGGCCGCACGCTCAGAATCGAGCAGTTCATTCAGGCGGCGGACGGTGCCGATGTCCGCGTTGTCCATGGCCCTGTCGGCTGCGTCCTTGGACAGGAACTTGCGCAACCACAGGAATCCGCCCAGCAATACGGTGCCCGTGCCGCCCAGCCAGGTAACTGTGCCTGGGCCGAGATCGGTTGGGTCCATCGTCATGCTCCGCAGGGGTTGGTTTGGGCGAACCAAATAAATTCGAATTTACATCATATATGTGTTGCAACAACACATATATGGTATATAATGGACTCATCAACCAAACAGAGGAGAGTTGATGAAATGTAACGAGTTCAAGCGGTGGTTGAAGGCCCGAGGGGTTGAGATCGCGAAGTCAGGTGCAGGTAGCCACTTCAAGCTCTACTACAAAGGCAATCAAAGCATCCTTCCTCATCACGGAGCCAAGGAGATGGCAGAAGGGACGAGAAAGGCAATCATCAAACAACTGGGCCTCAAGGATTGAGGCTCTACCCTATGAACTCGAATTCATCAGCTCCACAAGGGGTAACGCATGTACAGCTACGCAATCAACGTATGGCAAGAGGCCGGGTCGTTCTGGTCTTCTTGTGACGACATTCCAGAGGCGCACAGCGCGGGCGATACGCTCGAGGAGCTGTTGCGCCATGCTGCTGAGGGGCTCCAGTTGGCGTTGTCGATCTATGTGGATCAGCTGCGCCATATCCCCGAGGCTACACCGCCCAAAGATGGCCAGTACGTCATCCATCAGCCCGCATTGGTCGAAGCGAAGGTCGCGCTATGGAACGCCATGCGCGATCGAGGTATGCGCAAGGCTGATCTCTGCAGGCTGTTGAACGCCGCTCAGACAAAGGTTGATCGCCTGATGGACTTCGAACACAGCTCTAAAATCGAGCAGGTCGAGGTGGCTCTTGCGGCCTTGGGGAAGCGCCTTACCGTCTCGGTTGAGTCCGCTTGATGCAAAAGCACGCATGGACGCGTGCCAATGAAGTTGGTTGAGAGGGCACGATTCGATCGTGCGATCTCCAGGTTATGAGCCTGGCGAGATAGGCCGTTTCCCCACCACCCAGAAACGAAAAAACCCCGCTAATAGCGGGGCTTTTAGTGGAGGCTGAGCCTCATGTGAAGCGAGGTAGGCGACCTGCCGCCAAACAGCTACACCAGATGGCAGAGATTGTCATTGCTACAGGTGAAGCTAGTAGTTTGAATATATCTATCATCATGTTGCTACCCCCAGGTAATTGATTGTGAATTACGAACAGCAGTTCTTGTGAAGCAGGTATACACGTCATCAGGACCGTTAAAACCAATAGAACTGCCATCTGGGTAGCTGGTATAGCCGCGGGTCTCGAACCCGACACTCCTCGAAACGTTTATCGATTCAAAAATGCGCAAGATCGATACAATGGATAAATGCTATCTCACTTTCTCACTTTTTGCAATGGCTTTTCGCTATGCAACGCAGATTTCGATAAGACCTTCCGAATCCAGCAGTTCTTGGGCAGCCATCAGCGCCTCGTTGACTTGATCCTCAAGTCTCTTTCGAATGCCAGATCGCCACCGGTACCGAGTTGACTCGGGCTTGCCGTCATTGTCCCAGTTGGTGATGTCGTACCAAGCCGCGGGAAGGACAGCTGTGGAACGCTTTAGGGTTTGCTTGCGATCAACCGCGTCGTTCTTACCCTCCAAACCTTTTGCCTTGTCCGAGCTGATGAGCGCTTTGTTCTTGGCTATTGATTCAGCCTCGCGGCTTACAACCTCCACGGGCTTCACGTCATGCCTTCCGCCCACCTGCGGAATGGCCCAGGTGAGAACTGCGCATTCCCGGAAACGCTGCGGCGCTGGCGACCGGACAGTCTTGATCAGCTCTAAAATGGCCGCGTGCTTGCGCTCGTCATGCGTGGAGAATTTCGCCACCAATGCTCGCCAATGCGCCGGAGTCAGCCCTTTGTGCAGCCGCCCAAAAACCCAGCAGTCCTGCAGGAATGCGGCCTCTTTGCCCACAATCTCGCCCTTCTGCTTGGCGGCCTGCACCTTGGGCTCGAAGTCACACCCGCCGGCGCTGGTGATGGTTTCGGCCGCCAGGGCGCGGACTACTGCAGCCACTACGTTTCGATAGGTCATGCCGCTCTCCCCTTCAATTCTCGTATCAGCGCCCGGTAGTGCGCCTTGATCTCTTTCAACTGCTCGATGGTGTAGCGCTGGGGCTTATGAGGCCCTTCGATCCAATCCACCTTCTCGGCGCCGATGCGATGCACCAGGTTGATCCGGTAGTTCACGATGTCGCCGGACTTGTGGTTGTTGCAGGGCGCGCATTGTTTGTGGACGTTCAGAGGCTCGAAGCGCAGCTCGGGGCTGGCAGCAACCGTGCGGTAATGCCCGGCGTGGTATTGGCCTTCGTGGTGACGGCCACAGCTCACACAGGGCAGGCCTGCATCACGGAGGCGGATCCACTCGTTGAATACGGTTTGCGTCTCCTTGAGGTGGTCCGCCCTGCTCTTCAGCTTCTCCTTCCGAACCTTGATCTCGCGGCGCTCGCGCTGCTCGATAGCCTTGCGTGCCCGATCCTGGTTCGCCGGTGCAATGGCCAGGCCGCACGCCCAGCCACAAACCTTCTGCCCGAGCTGGACCGGTATGAACTGGATTGCGCATACCGGGTTGGCGCAGGTCTTCTTGCGGCGCTCTTTGATGGCTACGCGCATTGCTCGGACTCCTGGGCTTTCTGCAGCTCTGGCGCGAAGTCCCCACGCAGCGGTATTAGGTGCGCTGGCAGCACAAGGCATGCGCCATAGGTATCTTGAATGCTGGATATCAGGCCTTCGCCAACAACGAGCCAAACCTCGCGGCCAGACGCATTGCTTACAGGGCGGTTATCTGCCGGGTCTCGCCACGCGCTCACCCGATTCGGCGCCAATAACTCAATGAGCTCACATGTTTTTCCGATATTGGCTGTAAGTCGGCGCGCACCCACGATTAGCGCCAGATCTCCCGGCTTGAATTGATGGCTCATCAGTACCGACCTCCCCAATGATCCTTGGCCGTCCACCGCACCTGATGCTCACCGCCGAACGCCTCAACCCA